>JADMIO011421293.1_pt1 | contig 24342 bp, 24 predicted proteins | sample 8958161 | NCBI WGS metagenome assembly JADMIO01 (sample SAMN16585339, study PRJNA669376) | soil metagenome | isolation source: Crop rotation soil | place: USA: Cullars Rotation, Alabama | collected 2011
GCCGCGACTTCAAGTCACGTGAATTCCAAGCTTCGGATCCCACTGTGCTGGAAAGTGTTCTCCTAATTCCTCTCCCAGTTGTTCCGGCGATTTTCGCAATTGTTTGACAAATGAAAACAGTACCACCGTATAATCGCCTTCAAATTCTGGTTTGGTTTGATTTATCGTAAGATTTGCTTCCTTTAAATCCAATCCGTAAAGTTGTTTTATCGCGTTTACCACCAATGGCCTTATCATTTCGGCGATGCCCATCCTTCATTTATTTAGGGTGCGAATTTACGTTGCTATTCGGGATTTGGCCATTGGGATTTGTTTCATTTAACTTTGCGGCCGGTTATGAAGAAACACATCCACAGCGCAAGAAATTTCATACTTCCTATTATCGATTTTTTCTATCCTCCCTTTCGCAGGCTGATGAGCCAGCAAACTTTTCGCTATGCGGCTTCCGGGGCAGCCAATACGTTACTCGGCTTTATCATCTACTTTATTAGCTTTAAATATGTTCTTCGCGAAAAACAGCTTAACCTTGGCTTTTATGCATTCAAACCTCACGTTGCGGCACTGTTCATTTCCTTTTGCGTCACTTTCCTGGTAGGCTTTTTTATGTCAAAATATGTGGTCTTTAGTGACTCCACCATAAGGGGAAGGATTCAACTATTCCGATACTTCATGATCTGCCTTTTTAACCTCGTCCTGAATTATATTTTGCTGAAAATACTTGTGGAGCGTGCCCATATTTACCCGGTATTTGCCCAGGTGCTTACCACCACAATTGTAATATTGTTTAGTTACCTCGCCCAGCGTCATTTTTCATTCAAAACAACGGCAATTGAGGACGAGTTTACAAACTGAAATCAACAGATTCCATTCTTACAGACAGGTCACCCGTGCAATTGCTTCTGATTACCAGGGATTGACCAAGGGGATAGATCCCGATAAGCTGAATATCGTTAATCTGGCCAGAACTGATGACGCCTTTGATCCATTCATGATTTAATTGCTGGTTAATGTTAATCTTTGCGCTGTCAACATAGGGTTTGAGATCAAACCGGGTATACCTGGCGATTTCATTAATGATCTGTCGACTAAAAAGCCATTCCGAGGTTTTGAGCAGCGCATCCCTTGACTTAATATCGAAATCAATGTTCTTTACTTCAAGGAAATGAGATTCCTTGTCATATACCGGTTTGCCGGTAAGGTAAAATGTGCCATTATCCGTTCCGGTAAAATTGACTTTGATGATCAGCTTCTCATTGCCTGTTCCGTATAATTTACAGTCCTGTATTATGAATTTCTTTTTAACCGGTCCTTTGTTAAAATCAAATTGCTGGTTGGATACATGCCTGTTTAAAATATTGCTGAGTGAATCATAATTAAGCAGTGCATCTAAAAAAATGGAAAATCCCTGTTGCCGGCTGGCCGTACCGATGGGTGGCAGCAGCGTCATATATTCCGTTGGTTTCTCAAAACTGACCACAGGTCGTGCCGACAATCCAAGGTAAACGAACAATGAGTCCTCTTTGGCGTATATATTGTTGATTCGGATTTTCTGTGGGTTGATCTGCAGCCAGCCCATTTCATAAAGGCTATAGGCTTTGTTCAGGCGGTTCCAAACTTCCTGGAACTGGGGTTTAAGATCAATTGTACCATAATTTCGTTCCAAAACCGCTTTAGCTGTATCGAGTTCTTCCTTCAGGCCGTTCATGACTTCATTGGTAATATCCTGTCCCCAAAAACAGACTTCACATTTATCCAGCGGTTGCGGTTCATTGCGCTTGATAAGGAGTTTTACTTTATAATCCGGTTGTATGGAAATGGAATTCGTAAACGAGACATTGACTCTTCGTTCAGGTTCATTAAAACCGCAACGGCACGGAGCAGTCCACGGGGAAACCGCCGCCCCACCCACACAAACCCTTGTGGAACCGATAATTTTATAATAACCCATGAATCCCAAATTGAGCGAAGTACCCGACGCTTTCATTTGTAAAGGACTGCGTCGAAAACTGTATTTGTACCGGGTATCGCACCCTTGCTGTACCCATCCATCGGGATAATTAAGCGAAGTAAATAGAGTGTCCACCTGGCTTTCCGCCATCGTGAATAATGGTCTCAGGTTTACCTGAATCGGGACATTGATTTCAGAAACCGGAAGAGAATCTAATTTAAAATTGGTAGCGCCAAGTGAAGGCTTGTCGGGACTTATCTTACGCGAACAAGAGAAAAAAACAATTAAAATTGGTATAACAAGGATGCACCAGCCTTTCATAGTCATTATTTCAAACAGCAATGCCATACTAAAGGCATGGCATGCGTCATTCGATCAAAAATAATCAAAGAATGGAAAAGAAGTAAGGATTGACTTGTTAAATGGAAGTGTTGAATTAACGTGGGGTGTTGCTGACAGGGAATTATACGTTCCAGTCCGCATTCGCCGGCATCTCCTTGGGCTCTGTCATGCTGAACCAGTTCCCACAACCATCTGTCATGATGCATTCAATCCCATAAAATTGTTCTTTCGGTTCTGATTTAAAATGAACACCCTTCATTTTTAGCTCCGCATACGTAGCACGACAATCGTTAGATTGAAATACTCCTGCGCCCATTACGCCTTTTTCCAGCAATAATTTCATTGCGTCCCTTGCTTCTTTATCAAAACCGCTGGTTTCGCTGGTAGCCGGGAAAAGAACGATTTCATGATCAGGATCACCAGGTGCTGTAACCGTGAGCCACCGGAAGCCGTTGTCCATTGTTGCGTCAGTATGGACTTTAAATCCCAATTTATTTACGTAGAAATCATATGCTTTGTCCTGGTCCAAAACACACAGCGAAGTGTGAGAGAGTTTTGTAATCATAATTGATAAATTTTAATGACATAAAGCTAAGTGTTGAATTTGCAAAACAGTTCTTGATTCTTGCGCAATGTTGACACAAACGAAAAATCCTCTCGCTGATTTCGGAAGCCAAAACTTTTCTGAATAGTCGTATGAGAGCGGGTGTTACGCAGTTACGCAAGTTTGTGCGTTTCGATAAAACAATGGGGGATCGCTTTCCTGGGCTGCGCCAGTTGTTCCATCTTTTTCTTATAGGCCATGTTCCGGTAGTATTGCGGAGCAAAGCCAACCTCTTTCTTAAAGAGCATGCTAAATGATCCGATACTTTCAAACCCAACTTCGTTACATACTTCGGTAACGGGCTTGTTGTGAGCGAGAAGATCCCTGGCTTTATCCAGCCTTTTACGGGTCATATACTGATGCGGGGTAGATCTATATACTTGAGTGAAGATGCGGTGAAAATGAAACCTGGATAAAAAAGCCTGTTGTGAAATTGTCTCCAGGTTAATGGGCTCCTGGAAGTTTTCGTCAATGTAAACCTTGGCAGCAGCAATCCTTTCGTATATATCGTTTGTCAGGTTCATTCTGCCGTAAAATTATGGAATTAGGAATTGGGAATTGGGAACCAGTAATTAGGATCAGATTTCCAATATCCAGTATCTAATATCCAACATCCAGCATCTAGTATCCAACATCCCCCACTAAATATTCCTCGGATTCTTCCATCCTTTCGCTAATCTTTCTATAGTTCCTTTTACCCGCTCCGCTCTCGTTTCTTCTCGTTTGGCGGTGACTATCCATTCCAGGTATTCCTTTTTGTTAGTAAACGAAAGTGAATCAAATGCTGCAGCTTCCTTTTTATTCTTCTTTAGTGCGTCAGACATGTCGTTGGGAAGCTTAACTGTTTTAGCAACCGGATCGACCCAATTAAATATTTCCCGAACTTGTGGTTTTGCTTCTTTTTTTTTGTCTGCCTCTGTTTTGGCACGAAATCCAAAAACCGACCACGTGTCATTAAAAGAGATCAGGCTTATCCAGGTTAGCTTATCACCTTCGCTCAACAGGCAGTCCCAGCCCTTATCACGGGTCAGGTCAGTTTGAACACCAGAACTTCCCTTGGGATAATATACCCATATAATGACATCGTCTTTTACCAGCTGCAACACTTTACTCATTTCTTTTTCGAGCTGTTTCCGATTGTGAACAAACCAATGTACCTGGTCGTAATCTTTCGCCCCATCAGAAATTTTCACGCCAGTAGGTAAATCCTTTAAATCTTTTTTGAAATCGGACGGGGCGTTGAGCGTTAGCAATTTGAAATTGTCCCTGATCTTTAATTTTTGAGAGATGGTATTGGCCATTGCAAAAAGATTTAGTGCTCTAAATTAAGGAATGCGGCTTTAGCCCATTTATCGAAACTTGCTTTATACGCTTGCAATAACATAGTATAGCATCATAAAACAAATGACGAGCTTTAAAAAGGAACCAAGAAGAAACCCAACAAAGGATCCAAGTGCCGCCCTGAATGATTTTTTTGTATCTTTTCCCCCGATCATTTCACCGACAAATGCCCCGATAAATGGTCCAATAATAACACCCCACGGACCCATCCAAAACGCCAATAAAAAGCCAAGCGTGCAACCCCACACGCCATATTTGGTACCGCCAAATTTCTTTGTTCCCCAGATCGGGATCAGGTAGTCAAGAACGAGCGAGATAACCACGATACCGGCCCAAATCCAAAGAAACTTTGACGTAAAAGGATCAGGATTTCGGAAAAGCTGGATGAGCAAACCGGCGTATGCGATAGGAGGGCCCGGCAACAAAGGTAGAAGGCTTCCGGCGATACCTATTATAATTAAAATAATGCCGAGTATAATACAGAACCATTCCATTTAAAGTTTGATGTTGGTCACTGCTTCTCCCGCCTTTGGCGGGAGAAGCAGGAGGTTGGATGTTGAAGTTAGGAAAAATCGATTTTAATACTGTCGACAACTTTTGATGAGAACGTACTCACGTTGAGCAGCGGGACTTAAACCATGAGTCGATCACATTTTATCTCTAAAATATTTTCATTTATCCCGTAAGTGCCTTTAAATAGAAGACATACCTTCTTAATGAATTTTACGAGGACAAAAATCATAGTCACATGCAAATTTTCAGTTTGAATTGAGACTTTTTTGCTCTTGACGATAATCAATAAAGCCCTGTCTTTTACTAAATGATTGGCTTTGAATCCACATGTATAAAGTCAAAATTATTCACCGGTATTTTTTAAACCACAGGCAGGAACAATTACCGCATCAGATAAAAAAATTACTTCGTAAAACAGACAAGGGATTTCATAACTGCCTGAAAAACGTGATACTGTCAGAATCATGAAAGGTTTAATGTAAAATTTAAAACTCGTATAAATATTTTCTATTTCGGCGTAAATAATCCTTGTAATTGTCCTTTTTGTATCCGGCTGCACACAAATACATTTACTCCATAAAATCAATCCCAATGAAAACACAATTCTCGGCCTTTGCTATTTCAGCCATCATTTTGTCGGCCGTGGCATCTACTGATCCGGTAACCTTGCCTGAAACGAAAGCATCTTCCAAAGTGGAGCAGGTGCAAAGCACAGACTTCGCTTTTTTCAGAACGCACCGTTCGGGTAAAGGTGTCGTTGCTACCTGGGGAGTAACTTCCAATACAGGAGTAGCAAGATTTATCGTAAAAAAGACCTATGAGGATCCTTCAGACCCATTTGCATATTGGGAAGACGTAACCAGCGCCTCATGCAACGGGTCAAGGTCTTACAAATGCCAGGACCAAAATGTGTTTCCCGGTTTTATTAATTACCGGGTAGTGGCAGAGATGGTCGATGGAACTACAGTCGAATCAGGAGTGAGGACTGTTCACATTGTTAGTCATTGATCAATCGAACAACTAACTGCGAACCGGTTTTCCCGGTTTCGCGGTTAGTTGCTTTTGAAGGACTGATTCCTTTAAGAAACCAATGCTTATGAAAACATATCTACTTATTTGTTTACTTGCTCTGTTGATTTCGTACGGCGCTTCTGCCCAGATCACTACTCCGGTGATCAAGGCGAGGTTCGGCGTAGACGGAGATCTGAGAGATAATTTCTTCAACGGATTACTCCAGGCCGGTAACGATGACTGGTTTAAATTCCCGGGTTCTGTGGGCACCGGCGAATTCGTTATCGACACTACCGGCGCTGCAGCAATCGTAAGCAAATACACAACAGTTCCCGCGTCACGCAGACAGCCTTTTTTCAGGACCATGCGTTTTCCCCAGTTCTCAATAGTTAATAGCAGGTTGCTGATGGATGCCGTTATGATCAGGGATTATCATGGTGATGATTCTACTGTGTTTGCTTCCGGCGCTAATAAAAACGGCGATAGTCCTGCCGACTGGAGCTGCCCGGTATCACAGGGAATACCTGACAAAAATGATATCCTGGATATGTTTGTTCACGTGAGACGTGCCGGCCCGACAACTTCCGATTCATTGTGGATGTTTGGAGGGATGTCACTTGATAACACTACCGGTAACCGGTATTTCGATTTCGAAATGTACCAGACAGATATTTATTATAACCGGCCTGATCAGCAGTTTTATGGCTACGGACCCGACGCGGGACATACGAGTTGGGAATTTGATCCTTCGGGGAATGTTACCAAGCCCGGCGATATCATCTTTAGCGCCGAATATCAAAGTTCCTCTCTTACGTTTTTAGAAGCACGTATTTGGGTGAACAGAAGTGCCTTGCTCATGACACCTGCAGAGTTCACGTGGAGCGGAAAATTTGACGGTGATGTAAACGGTTCAACATTTGGCTATGCGAGTATATTACCCAAAGACGTGACTGGTACTTATTATACCGGCCTGCAATGCGGAAACAATACATGGGGTGGGCCATTCTCAATTGTATTACAAAACAACACCGTTGTTACCAACTATGTTGCCCGCCAGTTTGTTGAATTTTCAGTCAATCTTACCAAGCTCGGATTAGATCCAGTTACCCTCCTTGGTGGTAATGTCTGCGGAATGCCATTCCGTAGAATCCTTGTAAAGACAAGGGCATCCGCATCATTCACCGCGGAGCTGAAAGACTTTGTGGGTCCTTTCGACCTGTTTATCGCGCCCAGGGCCCTGGCATTGACGGAAACGCCTACGCTTTGCAATGCAGACAGCACGGGTCATATTTATGTCACTAACCCTGTGGCAACTTCAGTATATCAATGGACAACAATCGATGGAAACATTATCAGCAATCCAACGGGGCCATCGATTTACATTGACCGGCCCGGTACTTATATCGTGTATCAATTTTTACAGGCGGGTTGCTCTATTTATGCTACCGACACTATCAAGGTAATGCCAGGAACCAATTGCCACATCCTGGAACAAAACCTCATAAACTTCCAGGGAGAGTTAAATAATAATGATATTGTCAGCCTTGACTGGCAGGTACTCAATAATCAGCAGCTTCAATTTTTTGAAATTGAACGAAGCTACGATGGAATAAACTTCGAACGTATTGACCGGGTGAAAAGCATCTCGGAAAGCGCTGAAGCCAGTTATTCATATAATGACGATGCGTCCAATATATACTCAAAGTTTGTCTTTTACCGGCTAAAACTTGTCGATGTCAATTCGCACGCTAGTTACAGCAATATCGTTAACGTGAGACTGCCAAATTCAGCAGGTAAGACAAGGGTGAACATAATGCCTAACCCGGTGAGAGATGTCATGCAATTGCAGGTGTTCGCAAGAACAAGTAAAGAAATACGAATTGAGTTTTTTGATCAATCGGGACGACTCGTCTCTTCCAGTAAATTTGATCAAAAAGGAAGATCGGTTATTAGCCTGGATGATCTCGCCAATAAACCACGCGGCATCTATTTTGCCCTGGTGTATATTGATAACGAGATCTTCCGCCAAAAGATAATAGTCGCCAGGTAGCGTTCTGGCCTTCTAAAAAAAAGAGGCGATCCCAATATCATCAATCCGGGAACGTCTCTTTCTTTTTATCTCCCGGATAATGTTACATCTGTGGTCGTGTTTTTCTTTTGCATGTTCTGAATAAACCACATAATGGTGAAGCTGGGAATAAAATCAGTTCCAGGCAATAACTCTTCGACAAAATTTCCAAAACCACCCAGTACACCTTTCCAGCCACCAAAGGTTGCGAAAAAGATTATTGAAGAAAGTGGCGCCCAGAATATGTCTCCTATCTCACCCAGCAAGGGAACAGCGTAAGTCGCATATCCAAGCAGGTCCATGAGCACGCAAAAAATGAGCGAGGGTTGTTGTCTGTTCATTTTATTAAAAAAATTTTGTTTTTGTTGATCAAATTTGCTGCCGATTTTATTCTGGCAGTCCAAAGAGGTGAAACTTTGGCAAATAGTTGCATAATGTTTGAAAACAAAAAGCCTGGCCCATTGAAGATGAGCCAGGCCTTTCTGACAAGCGAAGGCGTTGGTCAATAGAAAAACTGTTCCTTGACGATCTTGCCGTCTTTCACTTCATAAAGTGCAATCTCATCCATTTTGACACGGCCAGCACCCTTCATCGTTACGTCCATTCCCATTGCCACAGCGAAGTGATTTCCTGTAACCAATGGATCACTGGAGTAACCTCCGTGCATTTCTTCCACCTGCTCTTCAAACTGTTTTCCTTTTTGACGAATGGCAGCCAATCCTTCTACAGATTGCAAACCGGGTGAATTGGGAGGCTCAATGCTGACTGCATTTTCAGCGAATAGTTCTTCCTGTATCTTGTTCCAATTTCCTTCTTTGGCAAGCTCATTAAATCTTGCCGCAACTTCTGTAGTCGTTAACGTTTTTTCGGCGATCATAGATTTCACATTTTAAAAGTTAATGGATGCTAAAAGCTACGCCAATTTTTCAAATCGAAGAATTAAAGAATTATGAAGCGCAATTATTTCAGGACGAGATAGGAAAACTGATGGGTATCCGAAAATAGGTTGGCAGCGATACCAGTTTCAGGCAGTGATGCCTGGCAGAGCTCACTTGCCCTAAAAATCGAGTCAATGGACAGAAAAATTATTTTGTCGACTGGTCCACGTAGGCAGAAATCCAACCTACCTGCCCATTTTTTACAAGGAAGAACTGCTTCGTCTCGTAAATTGATTTGAACTGGCGCATTATTTTTAAGAGAAGTCCCGTGCCCGCCAACAGGGATCGCTGATCGAAAACCTGGTGAACCCTTCTTATTTCTTTCGCGGCTTTTTCTTTATCGATGCCCTCGCTCCTGATTGTTTTCACAAGCACCGCGTCGGATAGAGCATCCGGATCTTTAAAAAGTATTTCGTTGAATCTTTGAACATCCTCCCAGCCCACAGTTACTATTGAATTGCCGATCGATTCAGGGCGGATAAGGGTAGCGACCGCCCACGCTATGCCTCCGCTGAACGCGATATAATCGTTCATGTTGTAGGCGCCGCTGGAGTTGACCGCATAGATAATTTCCTGTTCTTCAGCGCCGACCAGGACCCGGTAGAGTTGCTTGTTGTAATTGGCGAGAGTTTTATCAAATTCATCGCATCTTTTCTCGGCAGCATTGGAGACACTCTTCGTTCCCCAGCTTAACGTAAAAAGTCTAAAGTCAGTGGTATTGTCGTATGGGAAATAACCACCTTTCGTATTACCGCTTCCGATGTCGATCAGGAAAGTGCTGAAACGCTTTGCGTCCGGAACAATACCGAGATGGGAGAGTCTTGCTTCCTGAAGTGGATCAATTACCTCGACTTTTCGTTTCGGATCTTTTATTTTTAGTCTGAATGAATCAATGAGCTGCGTTATCCATTGACTCTTTTGATCTTTTTGAGCCTGTACCTGTACGCCACTGCTTATCACGGTAAATATCCGGTTGCTCTCAATATTGTACTCACTGGTTGCCTGGCTGTATAAATTACATAGTCCTTTTAAGGTTGCCTGGAACGTAGGAGATGTGAAGGAAATAAAATCGGTATTGATTGAAGTGTCTTTTAAGATCTTAAATGAACCGCTGTTTTTTGAATTCTTTCCTACTTCAAGCAAGCTCATCTTAACACCTTTTGAACCGACCTCTATGCCACTATACAAATCGTTGTTGTCTATCTTTAAACTGACATTATCTTGGGCATGCACAATTAAAAAGGCGGACAATGCAATGGCGGAAGCAATTGCTTTAGCACAAACAACTCTCATGGCGATGGAATTTACTTAGTGATGAAAGTAATGAAATAGTAATTATTTTCTTCCGCCCCCAATCATTTACTATGAACCTGTTATTAACATAGATAGAACAAAAATGTGGATATGTTTTTAGGGATTGTCAATCAATTCGTTCATTAAAGAAAAGCATCCAATTTGATCGCTTCAGCACCATTTTATTCCTTTAATAGCGCTGCTCCGAAACAAAAAACTCCGGGCGTTAACTCCGGAGTTTTGTCAAGGGTAGGGGAATGTGGTTACTGGTCCGTGACCGTGCCATTCGAAATATACTTGATCTGTACAGATCTGGTTGTATCTGCAGCACCAGGAGTGCCAACAAGGAGCACGGTGTATACTTTGTTTTGTTCTAATGTAATATTTCTGCTTGCATCAACAGATGAGCCATTACTCACCCTGACGGCAACGTCGCCGGCATCAATGGTTGCAAAGTCAGATACCGAGGCAAATGACGCATTAGTGTTAACCACATTATTGCCGTTTGCCGCAATTGTCACAAGCGGTTTTGACGAATCCGGAATGGCATTGATGTAACGGATAAACGCTTTTCCCGAAGTAGCCGCCAGGCTATCAAAGTTATCGTTGGTAACGAGGTTCTGATAATGATCATTTGCACCTATTACAAACAGCGAATAATATTTATTGGGTGTAAAAACGTGATTGACCTGCGCAATGGCTGAATCACTGGGATAGCTGAATGACTGCACAGGCCTATCGCCGGGAAATATGGCCTGGTATACTCCGGAATAACTGGTATAGGCAAGCGGAGTATTGTTAAGGTTGTTTCCCGACAAAGTGATGTATACCCCTGATTGATCGGGAGCAAGATTAAACGACATCAGGCCCGCAGCGGAAGTATTGTTATTATTATCATCATCGAACTTGGTACAAGACCATAGCAGCAATGACAGTGATACAATGCCCGTCAAACGCACAGCAAACCTTCTGAAAGAAAATAAACTTTTCATGCTTTTTTAGAAATTTTAGTAATTAATAAATGGCAGTGAGAATTGGAGGAATACCCTTAGGTGGGAATAACTAAGATTGCAAAAATAGTGAGGCACTTCGTTTGGATAGTGTCGTCCTGAAAAACTTAAACCTATATTAACAACTGGAGCAACTGCATGTGGTTCTACCTGGCATATTCCATCATCTCATAAAATACGCGGATAATATGTCGTACAAAATAAGAAGCTCCTGGAAAACCAGGAGCTTCACATTGATCGAAATCATCGGATGTGTGATAAGATTTGTCTCTTATTAATACCGGCCGTCCTTTTTATCCTTCGACCGCCCAATGCCGTAACCCACACCACCACCAAGGACACCACCAATTACTGCACCTAATGCCCTGTTTCGTTTATGGATCACTGCTCCTAAAATAGCACCTGACCCGGCACCAATGGTTGCGCCTTTAGCGGCTTTGCTCCATCCTTTTTTCTTAGCCACCTTTGCCTGGTTCTCTGATGAAGAAACCATTCTTCCACTTTGTCCTGAAGTTGTGCGGCGCAATGCCGGAGCAGCAGATGTCTCTTGAGATTTTTTGTAGGCTTCGATCGCGGCGACTGTTTCATTATGTGCCTTCCAATCCTGGAATTCGGCAAGCCCGACCGTGTCAGCATACGACAATGTTTTGGCGCTAGTATCACCGGGCGAATTGTTGCAAGCCATTAAAAGAACCGCAATGGTTAATGTAATAGTTAATGTGTAAAAAATTCTTTTCATAACTGTAGATTTTTAAATTATAAAATTTGAAACCACGTTATGAACGACAGAAAAGGTGCCATAAAACTGCAGTTTGTTAAGAGCAACACGTATCCTACTGCAAATGACTGAAAACTATGTTTGTGAGTGAAGGAAGCTTTAACAAAAGGAATTGTGAATGGAAAAGCGAAAGAGTTCTGCAAAAAAGATCGTTTTCCGAATGAGAAATCGTGCCAGGCGGCGATTAAGTCGCCATTAACATATACGGGAATGCAGTAAAATGTGGATGAAGTGAAGTAATAGTAATTAGCGGTTTCGATCGCGGCTATCACGGTTTTTATTATAACCTCCTCTATTTTGGCTACCGCCGCGGAAGCCGCCGCTCTGAGAATTACCGCCGCCATGCGGTCTGTCCTCTGCCTGTTTAACGATCAAAGGCTTTTTGCCCAGTGAAATGCCATTCAGGTTTTCAATTGCATCTTTTGCTTCCTCATCATTTTGCATTTCAACAAATCCAAATCCCCTGCTCTTGCCGGTGTCTTTGTCAATCGCAACTTTGGCTGAGACGATCAATCCGAACTTTTCAAATATTTCGGTCAATTCATCATCATCAAGGTCATAAGGAAGTCCCGCAACAAAAATCTTCATAACGAATAGTTGGCTTTAGGTGAAAGAAATCTGAGATGGCTTTGCGGCACTAAATATAATCATTCGGCTTCATACATAGATAAAGGTGCAAAAACAGCCGAAAAATGTGGATAGCTACCCCGGTGACCCCGAATGCTGGCGGTCAGAACCCCTGTAAATAGGAAAGGGGACAGTGGTTAACCATCCCCTTGATAAGAAGGGCGAATCGGTAAACCCCTCTACCTATATAGTGCAGCATTGCTGCTGCGGCAACTCTGAAGGCCCTTTCGGATTGTACACCCGAAACGTACTTTGGACGGTTTTAAATCTCAGGATTGGAACGGATGCATCCTGATAGGATATCGGAAATAAAAACGGGAAAAATCAGAGCCTTTATCAAAATAAGGACGCTGGGGAAAAAGAAAAAATAGTTTATCCCATCAATTTCATGTACTAGTATGAACTACAGATTTACTCTTATATAATGAACGCTATAATGCACCCATTTCTTTGAGGTACTTTTCCGAATTCGCTTTTACGTTAGCCGGCGGGTTCATACTAAGTGATTTTTTAAAATTTGCGATAGCATTTTTCTTATCGCCTTTATTGTAATATCCCTCGCCGAGACTGTCCCATGTATTAGCACTCTTCGGATGACGTTGTGTATTCAGTTTAAACATTTCAATTGCTTTATCCTGCTGTCCCTGGTTCATCAACTGGTATCCGTATAAATTGAGCTCGTTTTCTGTCGCGAGCTCAATTGCCTCACTCAGCATTTTTTCTGCTTCGGCCGTTTCGCCTTTCGCCTTGAGCAGTCCGGACTTTACATTCAAAGTGGTAAAATTCCTGTTTTGAGCTATTGCCTGGTCTATCCACGTAACGGCCTGCTCGGAATTTACATTGTTTTGCAAGGCGTAGTTGGCGGCGCTTGCATACCCCTGCCAGTAAAAACCTGCAGGACCTTTTAATTCTTCTGTGGCATTAGCCATTACGATGTCGTCTACAGCAAATTCAACCTTTACGGGAAATTGCTTTTTTTCCCAATTAAGTACCAATTCCGCTGAAGTTTTTGTCGGGTTAATAAAGTCGAAGGTCAGTAGCTCAGTATGTGGTATCGCGCGTACTTGTATTTTAGCCCTGAGCTGATCCTGTTTATCGTTATACCAAAAGCTTCCCCACGACCTGTTGTCTTTTGAAAGGATGACTTCGCCGGTGTTGTCGCTATTTATGACAAAGAATAATCCGTATACGCCGGCAGGCACAGCCTTTCCTTCTACCGTGGCATCATGTGAAAATTTAATAGTTGTGTTTTCGTTTGCACCGGCGCGCCAGGGAGCTTCAGCATTATTACCGAATCCCTGCGCGTTCCATCCATAAGGCACAAGCTTGCCCCATACTTCACGCCCCTTAACGGAAGGCCTCGAATAATTTACAGTGACCGTCGAAATACCGATGGTTTGTCGCACTTCGGCGGCAGGACTGGGCGTGCGGGGTGTAGTTATCTCCTGGCTCATTGAACAATAGGATGCCACCAGGAACACCTGTGCGATGATTGCACGTAGTATAATCAGCTTTGGCATTGGTATAAATTTATTAGTGAAGAAATCATTTACTAAAAAGGTACGATTAAATCCCGCGCTCAAACATCAATTATACCCGAACGGTTATTGATTATGTTGGAAGGCCGCCAGCATTGTATGAAGCCGAAAATAGAAAGATCGAAGCAGGGATCAATCATCCTGCCGACTATGCTCATTTTGACAACCGGTACATTTTAAATTGCATCGTAGTCAAAGCTGCCTGCCGCAGGAAACTATTTATTGATTTTACCGATGGCATCATATAGTTGGCGGAAGCAATTCCACGGAGTATTATCGCCCGTTTGAGGATCTTTTTTGTTTTGGTAAAAACCGTTTAAGAACGCCGGCGCATCCGACCATACAGTTTGCATCATTCCCCTGAATCTTGGTTTCATTTCTTTCGTGGATTCATACCGGAACGCAACCATATCCTGCATCTGCGAAACTGCAATTGAAGGATTTCGCCAGGGACACGTCACAACGTTAAGTCCCTTCATTGCGAAATAGACGGCTGTTTTATCAGCTCTTTCGTAATGCCAGTCGCAGATAAAAACATCCTTTGGAATCATGTCAATTGCCCTGTACGTGTTGTTTTTGCTGGCTTCCCACATGCCAATGCCGGTGATCTCTCCATCCAGCAAACGGTCGCCCCAAATCCATAATTCCCTTCTTGAAGAAGCAAGGTGGTCCCTGATGCGGGTAACCTCGTCTGCAAACAATTTAGCCTTATCCTGCCCTTTGCAGCGGGGACATTTATCACTACCTATATAAAAAACTTCATCCATGCCCGCATGAAAGGCGTTTGCTTCGAAAACATCACATATCTCGTCCATCAATGCAAAAACAATTTCGTGTACCCGGGGATGAAGCGGGCAATAACTTTTGCAATAAAGACTGTCCGCATTTGGCCACTTATATTTTTCAGGCATTTTCACCTCAGGAGTCTCATCAAATGCAGGGTATTTCATCAGCAGATTTCCTGTTCTGCTAGCCCAGGATTGATGTCCTAATAAATTTATCTGGGGGATGATACGAATCTGATTATTTCGACAGGAATTCACAATTTTTTTAACTTCTGCGGCAGACAACGCTATGCTGTCCCGTAATTCGGGATGACTGTTGTATTGATAATTGTAGTCCACCCTTAATATGAGCGTGTTGACATGACGGGGCGCAAGCTCCTTTTCAATAAATGTTACAAACGAATCCAGGTAATAGGGACGGGGAGCCGCAATGGCAAATCCACGTACCGGTAAAACAGAATCAAGGAGATTTTGGGCGAAAGCTTTTTCGATATCAAATAATGATATGACGATAAGCAAAATCAAAAGCGCTTTCTTTTTCATGTGCGTTAATTTAATTAAAATTATTAGCCTGGCTTTGTAAATCCGGGTACGAAATTAAATCGTCGACCTCAAACTTAATGGCCGAATTGTTCAGCCAGGCAGGTCTTGGATCAATACCTGCGTTTCTGTGTCAACAATTAAAATCCCTTCGCGATTATTGTCCAATTGGCCTAACAATATTCCCTGGCTATTCCAAATAGCAGTCTTCCCGGCACACTCCACACCATCACACAATCCAACCGAGTTCGACATTAAAGTGATCATTGAATATTTTCTTGCAATGCCCGCTAAAGTGTCCGCTGCACTGTCCACCCCGCTCAATGTCTTCGCGACGCTTGCCAAATAAATGGTTGCTCCGTTGTCAAAGGCATGGCGCGCATGCTGAGGTACCGAAAGTTCATAACAGATTGCCGGAGCAATTTTGCTTTGGTGCAGATTTAACATCAGCTGTCCCTGGCCGTTGACGAAGTAAGGAAATTCATCCGGGTGCAGGTATTGCTTCGAATAAATTTGCCTTGCACCATGAGGTTGGAAGATTATCATGCTGATTAAAATGCCCGAACTGGATTGGGTTGGCATTCCAACTCCAATAGCTAAATTTTCATGGTCGCTGAATTCCTGAAACACTTCCAGTCGCTGATCTTGCAGGTTGCTTGCGAGTTTCTTTGCTAAGGTCGGCTCATATCCAGTCAGGGATAGTTCAGGAAAGAAGATAGCATCTGCGACTTCCTTCGAAGCCCGTTCAATTAGTTTAAGGTGATTGGAGATATTAGCCCCGATATCTCCTTTTACCGGTCTTACCTGTGCTACGGCAATTTTCATTTTAAAGATTGATAAATTCCCCGACAACCACTTTCATTGATTGCATACTGTTGATCGACAGCTGCAAATATACACTCGCGCCGGGGAGCAGACTGTCAGCTGTGTTTCTTAATCACCTGTATAAAAAAACCTGTTGGGTACGTACGAAGGGCATTCTGGCGCTTTCGCTACGACGTACAAATTCGAAGCAAAGTATGAGGGATGCTCTAGATGGAGAACCATTGGGACAGAAATTCGGACGTGACAACACCCAATTACAGCGGGCTAAGGGACCGGCGTTTTCACGGATCCCACCAGTCGCCTGGACAGGAGGGGATGATGCAGTAGCCGGCAATATTGCTTACAGAGGTCACATAAAATTATAAGTTCACAGAGTCTGTCAACTCTTCAACCTTTTAAATGCGGTCGGGTTTCCTCAAACTTATAATCAGAGCAACGGATTCCGGCCGATCTAATAAAAGTTCAACCACGTTGATGTTGTTTTCTTAATGGATCACAGCAGGTACCAGGTTCGCTCAATTTCTATAAAACATCGAAATCCAATTCAACATCGCCATACACCGCGTAACCTGTACAGGTCAGAACTTTTTTAGTTTTCAAATCCTCATCTGTTAACACCTCATTATACTTCATCCAAACATTTCCATTCGTGCAAACCGCCGCGCAGGTTCCGCATTTGCCGGTTTCGCAACTATAAGGTAATTCAACTCCTGCCAGCTTTGCAGATTGTAATATAGTTTGCGGGTATTCATTAATGAATTGATACCTTTTTTCACCTAACATTACTGATATTCCTCTGGGTAATGCATCGGGCGGCTTCAATTGGATTAGTGGCTGAATGATCACGAATTCTTCCTTGCGTAATTTTGCACGATGTACGCCGGCTATGAGCAGCGTAATGGTGATCGTTCGCATATAACTCAATGGCCCGCACAAATAAAATAAACATAGCGGTAACGGGGCAGCGACGTATTTTTTGATCAATTCGTTAAGGAGCCAATTGCCAAGCCTCGACCTTTTATGATCAAATGCATCGCTGAAAAGCCATTCAATCTGCAATCGTCCAGGATGATTGCTTTCCAATTGACGCAATGCATTGTAAAAAACTGCTTCTTCCCTGGAACGATTACTATAAATTAGAACTATTCGCAGCCCCGGAAAATTTTGTAACGCGGTTTTCAAAATACTAAAAACGGGACTGATGCCGCTCCCGGCAGCAAGCAGGAATAGTTGTCGGTACGTAGTCATGTCGGGAGGCAATGTAAAAAAGCCGCTGGCTCCAATCGTTGTTAAGAGATCACCGGTTTTTGCCTCATCCACCAATTTCCTAGAATAAGTACCGTTGGGAATTCTCTTGACGGTAATGCTTAGTGGCTCGTTCAATGCAGGTGATGACGAAAGCGAATAATTCCTTCTTTGTTCCCCCGAAATAGTTTTAAAAATAAAGGTTAGAAATTGCCCGGGTTTGTAAATAAACCTTTCTTCACCTGTGCTCTCCAAAACAAATGTTTTGCAATTCTTTGTCTCGGGTATTATTTCTTTTATTCTTATTTCTTTATGTAATGCCTGCATAGTCCGTTCACAGAGGTCGTAAGTTAAATCAATTGCATTTTGGATGTCCAAAAACGGGTTCCTGATCTTATCATTATTGGCTATAATTTTTGAGAATTATTAATTATCTTGTTTACCCATTCATTCCAATCCTTCCTGTAGAGTTCAGTAAAAAAGTCTGGAATTTACTGGTTATTTTAGTTGCTTATATTTAAAAATAGATCGGTGAGACTTTTTGCCAGGATTTCAACATCTCTTTTCGTAACGTTTTTGCTTTTAGGTACACTTAATGCTCAGCTTTGCCAGGGGAGCCTGGGCGACCCTATCATTAACATTACATTTGGCGCTGGCCCGAATCCCGGTCCTCAATTAAATGCTGCAACCACCGCATATCAATATGTGGTAAATGATTGCCCCAACGACGGCTATTATACCGTAAGAAGCAACACCAGCACCTGTTTTGGAAATACCTGGCATTCGCTGTCAAGAGATCACACTGGCGACCCGAATGGCTACTTCATGCTTGTCAACGCCTCTTTTCAACCCAGTGCATTTTACCTGGATTATGTAAATGGATTGTGTGGCGGCACGACTTACGAATTCGCGGCCTGGGTGATCAACGTGTTAAGACCAGGATCCTGTGCTCCGAGTCCTACGCAACCCAATCTAACTTTTACTATTGAAAAGACGGATGGAACGATATTGCAATCGTATAATACCAATACCATCGGATCCGAGTCTGTTCCTACTTGGCAACAATTCGGGTTTTTCTTTACAACTCCCATGAATGTCACTGACGTGGTGGTCCGAATATTCAACAATGCACCGGGGGGCTGCGGTAACGATCTCGCTTTGGATGATATTACCTTCAGACCTTGCGGGCCACAGCTGTCGGTTGGCATTGTAAACAGTCCCACGGATACGGTTACTTATTGCGAAGGCATTCCACAAAGTTTCACTTTCAACGCAAATATTTCGGCAGGATTTAATAACCCTTCCCTTCAATGGCAACAAAGCAATGATGGTGTAACATGGTTTGACATTGCCGGTGCAACGACTACAACACTCACAAAGAATTTCACCACCACTGCACCTCCGGCTAAATATCTTTACCGGATGTCCGCAGCTGAAGCCGGAAACCTTAATACCCCGCAATGCAGAATTGCGTCCAAACCATTAATGATAGAAATATCGGCCAACCCTATACCTGCGGCCAGCAGCAATAGCCCGGTCTGCGCCAATAACACGCTCAATTTAGACGCTTCTGACGGAGTTGAATATTTATGGACAGGTCCGAATAACTTTTCCGCCCCGGGTGAAACGATAGCTTTAAACAATGCGCAGCCATTTCAAGCTGGAAAGTATCGTGTACTCGTTACGAATGTAGCGGGTTGTACAACCCTTGATTCCGTCACGGTTGCAATTAATCCAAACCCGGTCGCTACTGTTTCATTTCCCACTGCTATTATTTGCGAGAAGGATAATATCCAACTACAAAGCAGCGGCGGTACAGGCTATCAATGGTTACCGGCTACAAGTTTATCATCTGACGTGATTGCAAACCCGGTTGCATCGCCCATAGTTACGACGGAGTACATGGTAATTGTATCCAATCAATTTGCATGCACCGATACTGCGCAGATATTAGTGAATGTGATTGAAGCGCCACGTGCTTTCGCAGGAGTAGACAAATGGATCATCGAAGGTAATTATGCTCAAATTACGGCGAATGCAACTGGCCAGGATATTAGTTATTCCTGGACTCCGACCTCATATATCAACGACCCATTGTCGCTCCAGCCGGTTGTTAATCCTCCACAGGATGCAAACTACGTATTGACCGTTGTTTCGAACGCTGGTTGCGGAACTGCAACCGATACGATGAAAGTATTTGTATTCAAGGATGTTTTTGTTCCCAGTGCATTTACTCCGAACAATGATGGATTAAACGATACATGGAATATTCCCGCCCTGAATGCTTTTCCCGGGTTTATTCTTTCGGTTTACAACAGGTATGGGCAACTTGTCTATCAAAATAAGGGCGTCAATATTCCCTGGGATGGAAAATTCAAAGGTCAGGTGCAAGCTTCCGGTGTATTTGTATATTATCTCGACCTTAAAGTTCCCGGTGGTAAAAGAAAAGGAACCGTAACCCTCATACGCTAATATTTATTTCACTGCCACGGCAATCTTGGAATCCGCGGTACCGTAATACAAGTACCAGTGGTTTTTAAAATTTACCAACCCTTCAATAAAGCAAACCTGGTTTACCTGCCCGGTAATTTCATATGCCTTATCGGGTCTCATAAAATATGTGTCCATGCGGTCAACTACTTTCGAAGGATCATTTTTACTAAACAGGATCTGGGACGCCGAATAAGATTGTTCCGGCAAACTGCTGTCGCCATTAGCAAGAACATTTCTGCTATTGTATAATAATACGATGCCTTTTTCGGTTAACAGGGCAGGAGGCCCGGATTCGACGAGGTCACTGTCAAATTTGCCCTTCCTTGGACCGAACACACTAAATAATTTTTTTTCGTTTGTTTCTATTGGCGTCCAGTTAATGAGGTCCCCGGAGCTGGCCAAAAAGATATCCGTATCTCCCCAATACATCCAATAAAGGCCATTGATTTTTACCGCGATGATCCGCCCGTTTTCGTATTTGCTTACAATGGAACCTGACTTGCTCCACTGATTGATATACTTTCCGTCTAAAGCTCTTGAAAAAACAAGGCCATGTTTCGTCCAGTGATATAAGTCGCCTGACGAAGCAACCAGGAGCCTGGCCTTATCTCCGTCATATGCTGTGTAGGTAAGAAAATATTTTCCATTACCGTCTTCAACTATTCGTGGATCTTCACATCCGCCTTCCCATTCGTATTTTTTCAATGAATCATTATCAGGATATAAAACAGGTACCGGGTGTTTTGTAAAATGCAATCCATCGGGACTGTACGCCAAACCTATCCTGGATGTGCCCGCAAACTTTCCGATAACATCTTCGGCACGGTAAAGCAGAAAAACCGTATCGTTCCGGACCACTGCAGCAGGATTAAATACATCCTTCTCTTCCCATCTTACAGTATCGTTTCTAACGGGGCACTTAAATCTTAAAGCAGCACCCGGCAATAATATCGGATTCACTGAATCTGCTTTTGAAAAGGGAAGGAGTGTCCAGTCTTTTGCTGCCCGAGTTGTTTGTTGTTTGACTTTTTCGTTGGCGCATGATACACCCGCCAACAATATCAATAAACAAAATAGTTTGATCATTGCAATAGTTAATAACGGTGAATTTAATGACCCGGGCCGGGGGATGTTTAATACGCTCGGCGTTAAAGGTCAGAGTAGTCTGCGGGATGCATCAGAATAATATCAATATGCGAAACATTGTGTTGATACTCGGGCATGGCCGAAAGTTTTTTCCAGTAGGGGTCGTCCACAAATGTTTTCCAGTGGCTGTTTCTGTCGTCCATATTTTCAAAGCTTGTCATGTACATAAGATTTGGCATTTTGCTTCCTGCTATTACCTCGGCGTAAAACACTGCGTTAAAGTTTAGCCGTTTGAATAATCCAATTTCATCGCCCTGGTTGAACATCTGCACTTTATTCTTATATATTTTTTCTGTGGCACTTTCATAGCTGCGTAATTCATACACGCGGTCTTTTTTATCAGACTTCAATGTAGGCAACTGCATCTTGGGAGCGAGCTCAAAAGACTGCAGCAAAATTGTCTCCATCCTTGTATATGGCGGAGCCGTATGAACAGCATTGACATACTCAACTGCGGCATCCTGGTATGCTTTATCTTTTTCCAGGCCGTCGGCAATCTTTGTTAGCATGTCAACCGATGTCATTGGAACTAATACATACACTTGTTTCACGGCAGCGGTATCGTTAGTTAAAGGTTTAAATACGCCAACTTTTTCAACCTTTAACCGGTGAAGGGAGGGAATCAATGCGTGCTGCAGGTAAGTATCCAATACTTTTTCCTGGCCGGCATTGGCAAAATGATATACGGTAATCCTGTAAATTTCGCGGCCCTTGCGTGTGGCGTTGTCAAAAGAAGAAAGGGAATTCAATAAAAGAATCACCAGAAAAATCCGGGCGGTTGCCAAAAAAAAATTTTTTTTCATGTTGCTGTATTGCTAAGACTTAAAATGTTTATTTAACAGGTGACGGCAAATCGATTTTTTCCACATTGAATCCCAACCTGGACTTTAACTCTTCGTATCGAGGGTCCTTCTTTATTTCTTTAAACGAAGGATATTCCAGAAAATAGATTACGGGTCCGACTCGCTTATCAACACATTGGTTAAGATGATAAAAGGTTTTGTCGAGGTTACCTAGTCCATACCACGCTGCGGCAAGATCGGCATCAATCACGGAGTCGGGCTCTTCGCGCTGACGCCGGTAAAATTTATCAATCACTTCCATTGCCTTTTCTATTTGTCCCAATTTTCCATAAGCAAACCCCAGTCCCATCAATCCTTTCAATGGATGATTCGTAAGCCGGTGTACTTCCTCAAAATATTTCAGTGACGCTTCCCAATCTCCTTTCATGCCGGTTGCCCAACCCTTCATATCAATGGCGCTGCGCATTTGCGGGTCCATCTCGATCAACTTATCGGCCTGGCTAATAGCATCGTCAAAACGTTCAGCAAAAATGTACATGTTGCCCAGGGACGAAATGATTGTCGCGGAAAGAGGATCGAGCCTTTCCGCTTTTTCCATTAGTTCCACTGCTTCTTTCCCCTTACCAGCCATCACATAATAGAAACCAAGCAAAACATAGGCATCTATTGCCCCTGGATTAAGGAAAACCGCTTTTTGCAAAGCATCGAATGCTTTCTGCCATTCCCAATCATATAACAAATATGCGCTGGCTTTGGCAATATGGCCTTCCGCAAGGGTATCATCCAGGTTCAAAGCCTTATCGGCATAACGATGCACTATTTCAAAAGCGCGTTCGGGTAACATTTGACCACTGGAGCCCAGGTGGCTGTAAGCGCCTGCAGCAATGGCATAGGCCTGCGCATAAGTGGGTTCAATGGCTATGGCCTGTTCAAAACATTCAATAGATTTTCGCAGGTCAGCAGGTGTAAGTTTATTCCAGAAATAAAGGCCTTTAAGATAATAAGTATACGCGGTGATGTTTTGGGTGGGCGCCTTAATCAAATGTTCATCACGCGATTTTGTCGCCAGGTTCTCTCTCAGTTTATTGGCAATGATTCCGCTGATCTCATCCTGCACTTCAAAAATATCGGTTAAGTCGCGATCATAGTTTTCACTCCAGATATGATAGCCATCGCCTGCATTGATCAACTGCGCGGTAATACGTACACGGTTGCCTGATTTTCGCACACTTCCTTCCAGCACTTTGTCCACATTCAGCTGAATCGCGATGTCACGGATATCAGTATTCTTACCTTTAAATGCAAATGCCGATGTTCGGGAGGTAACCTGGAGTCCCTCAACACGCGTTAAGGCGTTCAGCAATTCCTCGGTAATTCCGTCACTGAAGTATTCGTTCTCAGGATCCGCACTCATATTTACAAAGGGCAATACGGCGAGACGGTTTAAAGGTTGTGTTGTCTTGCCTCTTAGTTCATCACGGGCCGGGACCACGATGCCACCATTAGCGACCGCGAAAACACGAACAGGTTGCTTAATATTCTTTAATTCAAAATAACCCAGTTCCCGCGTAAAAATATCAGGCTGGTTTTTTATCTCATCATTTACCTTTTCGGAAATAAATATTCCGCCCGGAACGGCAAGAGATTCTATGCGCGAGGCAAGATTGACACCATCACCATAGATAGTTTCCTCTTCTATGATAATATCGCCAGAGTGAATACCAACGCGCAATTCAACTTTTGGTTCTACTTTCAGCTGTTGTTGAATCGAAATAGCACACCTCACACTGTTTAATGCACTATTGAAAATGGTCAGGGAGCCGTCTCCATAGTTCTGCAATATCTTTCCATGGAATTCGATCACGGCGGATTCAAGCACCTGTTTGAGGCGCCTCCGTTTCAACCGTGCCAGCTCCTCATTCTCCTGCACAAGGGTGGTGTAACCGGCCATATCGGCAAATAATATCGCTGCAAGTTGTCGCATTGGCTAAAATGCAATTTAACAAAGAAATGAGTGAACGGACGGTTGGAATAAGAATATTCACTGGATGGTGTAGCGCACAGATTATCGCTAATTCTTTTATTAATGATTCACGAATTCGATGAACTTAGACTTATGGACGGGATAAATGTTTGAAGCTTCAGCTGATCTATAGGGGTGGAAAAAAGCAGGTTAGGATTATTTGGGCAGTACCGGGCGTTCCATGTGTATCGCGTGCCATTCCGGGCGGAAAATGTAGCAGCTCAGGTTTAATGAAGAATTTCGGGAAATATGCTTTATTTTCAGGCAGATAGACTGAAAACTTTAGGGTCAGGAACTATCAAAACCTTATAAGTTTCCCTTATTTTTGCACCTCAAATTTTTTTCCCTTGGCTACCAAATTTTCCAAAGAAACATACCTGTATTGGTACGAATTGATGCAACTCATCCGCCAGTTTGAATTAATGGCGGAAGAAAAGTATAAAATGGAGGGTAAGATTCGTGGCTTTTTTC
>JADMIO011694184.1_pt1 | contig 24340 bp, 20 predicted proteins | sample 8958161 | NCBI WGS metagenome assembly JADMIO01 (sample SAMN16585339, study PRJNA669376) | soil metagenome | isolation source: Crop rotation soil | place: USA: Cullars Rotation, Alabama | collected 2011
CCGCGACAACTTGTCCACGTGGAATTCTAAGCTTAGGATCCCAATGTGCTGGAAAATCGCGTGCGCCAACATCGCCAATCTGTTGCTCTCGCGAGCGACCAGCCGACGCCGCGAGATGGCGTTGCGCACAGCGCTCGGTGCGAGCCGCGTGCGGTTGGTGCGGCAGTTGTTGGTTGAGAGTTTGTTGCTGTCCTCAGTTGGCTCAGTTATCGGGTTGCTCTTTGCCTGGTGGAGTTTCGCCTTCCTGCAACGATTAATACCGGATGGATTAATAATTTCTACAAAACTCAGTCTCGATCCGCGCGTGCTTGGCTTCACTTTCTTCGTGATGCTCCTCACCGCGCTCTTGTTCGGATTGCTGCCTGCGTTACAAGCGTCAGGGCTCGATTTGAATGAAGCGCTGAAACAGGGTGGCCGGACGGGGAATGCCGGCAGCAATCGGCTGCGCAGTGTGCTTGTAGTCGCAGAAGTGGCGCTGGCGCTGGTGCTTTTAGTTGCTGCCGGCCTGCTGATTCAAACCTTCTTCAAACTACAGAATCAATACGCTGAATTGCGCAGCGAAAACGTACTGACTTTGCGAACAGTCCTGCCGCGAAACAAGTATCCGGAACATCCGCAACGGGTCAACTTTTACAAACAGGTTCTGGATCGGGTGAGTTCCTTGCCGGGCGTTGTTTCTGCAGGATACGTGACCGGTGTTCCGCTTTCGATAAAAGGTGGCACCAACGGTTTCTGGATCGAAGGACTCACCGTCGAGCAAGCGCAGTCAGGCGGACTTACTTACGATGCAAATCATCGCCAGGTCAGTCCCGGTTATTTCAAGACCATGGGCATTGCCATTCGCCAGGGTCGCGGATTTGAAGCAAGCGACAACGATCAAGCAGTTCACGTTGCGGTCATTAATGAGACGATGGCCCACCAATATTGGGCCGGACAAAATCCGATCGGCAAACGCATAAAGTTTGGCGATCCGACGGACGATGTGCCCTGGATAACGATTGTAGGAATTGCTGCTGATGTTCGTCAGATGGGTGTTGACCAGCCCGTCAAGGCGGAAATGTATTTGCCTTACGAGCAGAACAACGGATTGGGATTTTATGCACCGCGCGATCTTGCCATTCGCACCAACATTGATCCGCTGAACCTCATCGCGGCGGTTCGCAACGAAATTCATCAAGTCGATCCAGAGCAACCTATCTCTGACGTTCGCACGATGGCTGCGGTGCTAGGCGAGGAAACGTCGTCGCGCCGTTTGGGGATGACGCTGTTGACCGTCTTTGCCGCCGTCGCTTTGCTGTTGTCAGCTCTGGGCATCTATGGCGTGCTCGCTTATTTCGTTGTCCAACACACGCAGGAGATTGGCGTGCGCATGGCGCTGGGCGCGCAGCGTGGCCGCATCGTTGCGCTCGTCCTGAAGAAAGGCATGTTGCTGGCGTGGCTCGGCGTGGCGATCGGGCTAGGGGTTGCGCTCGCGTTAACGCGTTTGATGTCGAGTTTGCTTTACGGCGTGAGCGCGACGGACCCGCTGACGTATGGCGCCATCGCGGGTTTGCTGACGTTGGTTGCTTTCCTCGCGTGCTACTTGCCGGCGCGGCGTGCAACGAAGGTCGATCCGTTGGTGGCGCTGAGATACGAATAGTGTTCCATCCCTTTGGGCGAGGATTAAGGGGAGGGCCTAGGTGAGCGGTAGGCCCTCTCCCCAACCCTCTCCCAGGGGGAGAGGGAGCAAAAAAAAGGGGAGGAGGGCCTAGGTGAGCGGTAGGCCCTCTCCCCACCCCTCTCCCAAAGGGAGAGGGAGCAAAATAAGGGGAGGGCCTAGGTGAGCGGTAGGCCCTCTCCCCAACCCTCTCCCAGGGGGAGAGGGAGTTAGATAGAAAGAGGCTACTCATGGAAATGTTCTGGCAGGACTTGCGTTACGGAATTCGCATGTTGCTCAAGGCCCCAAGCGTCAGCATCGTGGCGACGATTGCACTGGCCCTGGGCATTGGCGCCAACACCGCCATTTTTAGCGTCGTCAACGCCGTCTTGTTGCGGCCTCTGCCATTTGCGAACGCGGAGTCGTTATTCAATTTGTGGGAAACAGACACCGTCCGCGGCTCCCAACGCGGTAGTTCTTCATACCCAAACTTTGCTGACTGGCGCGCCCAAAGTACGTCATTCGAATACATGGCCAGCTATCACACGGCGGACTTTATCTTGACTGGCCGCGGCGACTCGACGCGATTGCAAGCGGCTGTTGTTAATGCCGACCTGTTCCCAATGCTGGGCGCAACGCCAGTTATTGGCCGCACTTTTCGCGCTGACGAAGACAATCCCGGAGACACCGGGCGAGTTGTGTTGTTGAGCCAGCAGCTTTTTCAAAAGCGTTTCGGCGCTGATCCGAACGTGATCAATCAGTCGGTAGTGCTTGACGGCAAGCCCTACACGATTGTCGGCGTTATGCCGCAGTCGTTTCAGTTCCCGGTTCAGAATAATCCGGTCGACTTTTGGACCACCGTTGCGGTTGACCGCGAAGGTGAAGATCCAGTTACCGAACAGCGCGGCGCGCATTACATGGAAGTACTAGCGCGCCTGAAGCCCGGCGTCTCGAGGGAGCAGGCGCAAGCTGAGATGACCGCAATCGGCAGCCGGCTGGAACAGCAATATCCCGACAAGAACTTGCATAAAAGCATTCGCCTTGAGCCCACCCTGGAAGCTCTCGTCGGCGACATTCGCCCGGCGTTGTTGATTCTGTTGGGAGCCGTTGGTTGTGTGCTGCTGATTGCCTGCGCCAACGTCGCGAATCTTTTGCTGGCCCGCGCGATGACACGCCATCGAGAGATGGCGATACGCTCAGCCCTGGGTGCGAGCCGAATCAGAGTAATCCGCCAATTGCTAACCGAGAGCGTTGTCCTTTCTTTGGTTGGGGGGCTGTTGGGTTTAGTCCTCGCCGTTTGGTGGTCAGACTTACTAATCGCACTCGGCAAGGAAAACATTCCACGCGCCTTGCAAGTAGGATTGGATTGGCGAGTGCTCGGATTCAACCTGCTCGTTTCTGTCCTCACCGGAATTGTTTTTGGTTTGGTGCCGGCACTTCATTCCTCAAAGACGGAACTCACTGAATCCTTGAAAGAAGGTAGCCGGGGAGCTGGCGAAGGCGCCCGGCGAAATCGTGTTCGCAGCGTGTTGGTTGTAAGCGAGTTAGCGATCGCCGTTGTCTTGTTGGTAGGAGCGGGCCTGCTTATTCAAAGTCTGTGGCGTTTGCGAAATGTCAGTCCAGGTTTTGAATCGCGCAATCTTTTGACGTTCGTCGTCGCCATACCGGACGTGAAATATCCCACGGAGAAACAGGACCAGTTTTACCGCGATCTGGTGGGACGTCTGAAGACACTGCCGGGTGTTCGCGAAGCGGGCGCCATTATCCCTCTGCCGCTCAGCGGGGATCAGTTTCGGATTTCGTTTGAACAAGAAGGTCATCCGGTCGCGAAAGGCGATCAGCCATCAGCCGACTTCTTCGCCATCAGCGACGACTACTTCAACACGCTGGGCGTAAAGATGATTAAGGGCCGGCAGTTTACGCAGCGCGATGGCGTCAAGGCACCCGGCGTGATCATTATCAACGATGCCTTCGCAAAGAAATATTTCCCCAACGAAGATCCAATCGGCAAGCGTCTGAAGCCGGGAATTTCGACAACCGAAGAGAAACCGGATTGGAAGGAAATTGTAGGCGTGGTTTCTGACGTGAGAAACAGGAACCTAAGCTCGGAGCTACGTCCCGGCTATTTCCTGCCGCAAGCACAGGTTCCTTTCAACCAGATGACGATATTGGTCAGGACAGACAACGACCCGCATTCGTTAATAACCGCAATCCAGAATCAAGTGCACACCATGGACGCTGACGTTCCGATGTTCAACGTGAAAACTATGGACGATTACATTTCCGCGACTGTCGCCGCGCCCCGGTTCAATACGACGCTGTTGGCGCTGTTTGCCACGGTCGCGCTGGTTCTGACTATCGTTGGCCTGTACGGGGTAATGAGCTACTCGGTCGCACAACGGACAAACGAAATTGGCATTCGCATGGCGCTCGGGGCGCAGACGATGGACGTCTTGCGACTAATCGTTTCGCAGGGCTTCAAACTGGTTCTGGTTGGATTGGTAATCGGACTGGCCGGAGCATTTGCGTTGACGCGGGTGCTTTCCAGTTTGCTTTTTGGCGTGACTGCTAAAGATCCACTGACGTTTGTGACGGTACCGCTGATGCTGGCTTTGGTCGCGCTGCTGGCCTGCTACCTGCCTGCCCGCCGCGCGACGAAGTTGGATCCGTTGGTGGCATTGCGATACGAGTGAAACGATTCCCCCCTCTCCTATTGGGAGACGGGTAGGGGGGACAGACGCGTAAAACTCCGCCATAACCCTCCGCAAGGGGGGAGGGAATGAAGATTACTCAAGGAGAGCAAAGATGCAGTTACTTCAGGACATTCGCTACGGCTTGCGTGGTTTACTTCGTCAACCCGGCTTTTCAATCGTCGCCATCTTCTCGCTCGCGCTGGGCATCGGCGCCAACACCGCGATCTTTTCCGTGGTTAACGGAGTCCTGCTCAATCCGCTGCCATATCGGGAACCGGATCAGTTGATGACGATTCATCAAAGCAAACCGAATTTCGAGACCGGCGCCATTCCTTACCCGAACTTCCTCGATCTCAAAGAGCGAAATCAAACGTTCTCGGCAATTGCGATTTCGCGGTCGTACGGTTTTAGTTTGATTGGCGCCGGCGAAACAGAACGAGTAACGGCGCGGCTCGTTACGGCCGAGTATTTTTCGGTACTTGAACTAAAACCACTGCTGGGTCGCACCTTCATGCCGGGAGAAGACGAAAGCGGCGCCGCGCCGGTCGTGGTGATCAGCGAAGGATTGTGGCAGCGAAAGTTTGGAGCAGCACAGAACGTCTTGCAGCAGGGAATTACGCTCGACGACAAAAGTTATTCTGTCATCGGTGTCATTCCGGCCAGCTTCAATCTCGTTCGAGACGTGGATGTCTATGTCCCTATCGGTCAGTGGGGTTCGCCAGCTCTGAAAAGCCGCAGCGCAGCTTTAGGGCTGCACGGCATCGGCCGACTGAAACCAGGCGTTACGCTGGAGCAGGGTCAGGCTGACCTGAACCGCATCATGCAGGATCTGGCCGTAACCTATCCCAAAACAAATCGAGGACAGGGCGCGAAGTTAATTTCACTAAGAGAAAGAATGGTTGGCGACATTCAGCCAGTCCTCTGGGTGCTGCTCGGAGCGGTTGGGTTTGTTTTGCTAATCGCTTGTGTGAACGTCAGCAATTTGTTGTTGGCACGCTCGACGGGACGCGCTCGTGAGTTTGCGATACGCGCAGCCCTGGGCGCTGGTCGCAGGCGATTGTTGCTGCAGTCGTTGACCGAAAGCATGTTGCTGGCTTTTCTTGGGGGCGCCTTGGGTTTACTGGTCGCGGCCTGGGGAACCAAGGCAGCGCTCGGAGTCCTTCCGACAGCCATACCGCGAGCTAACGAAGTCGGGTTAGACGGTCGCGTCCTTTTATTCACCTTTGTAATTTCGGCTTTGACCGGCATCCTCGCAGGACTGATTCCCGCTTTGAAAACTTCACAGTCGCGCTTCTCGGAAGCGCTGAAAGAAGGCAGTCGGGGCTCGAGCGGGCGGGCGCGAGTACAGGGTGTTTTTGTCGCGATAGAAATGGCGCTGGCCCTGGTGCTCTTAATCGGCGCGGGCCTGATGATTCGAAGCTTGAGCGCGCTGTGGCACGTTAACCCGGGGTTTCAAACCGACAACGTTTTGACCTTTGGGCTAAACCTACCGCCGGCGATGGGTTCAGCGAGCACGGAAGCACTGCGCGCGGCATTTCGCCAGCTTGGCGAGAAGATTGCAGCCACGCCCGGCGTGCAGGCCGCTTCATTCTCGATCGGCGCGTTCCCGCTTTTGACTGAGGACGACTTGTTCTTCTGGATCGACGGTCAACCGAAACCCGCTAGTCAGAGCGAAATGAGTATGGCGCTGATTTACACCGTCGAACCGGGCTACCTGAGTGCTATGAACATTCCGCTGAAGCAGGGTCGATTCTTCAACGACCTCGACGACGAGCGGGCCGCGCCGGTGGCGGTTATTGACGAAGTCTTCGCCCGGCAATACTTCGGCACACAGAATCCACTCGGCAAACGAATCTGGACGGGCGGAACAGAACCGGCGCAAATCGTTGGCGTCGTTGGTCACGTTAAGCAATGGAGTCTGGATAGGGGCGATGCCGACGGACTTCAGGCGCAGTTGTATCAGCCGTTCCGGGCGCTGGGACAGAATTTTTTGCCGCTCGGAACCGGCGTGGTGGTACGAGGCAGCGGCGCAGCTGGCGACAACGGAGCCTCACTATTCAGTGCTATACGCAGTACGGTTGCGCAGCAAAACAGTCAGAACGTGATCTCAAACCCACAAACTATGAATCAGGTAATCGCCGACACGCTGGCTGAGCGGCGTTTTTCGATGATTCTGCTGGGCGCGTTTTCCGCAGTAGCGCTGCTGCTGGCAAGCCTCGGGATCTATGGCGTAATTTCCTACCTCGTGGGCCAGCGTGCGCACGAGCTCGGGATTCGCATCGCACTGGGTGCGCAACGCCGCGACGTTTTGCAGCTGGTCTTGAATCATGGAATGAAGATGACTGTCGCGGGCGTGCTGTTGGGATTAGTCGCGGCGGTGGGCGTGACGCGTTTGTTGACTCGAATGCTGTTTGGCGTGAGCCCCACTGACATCCCTACTTTCGCAGGTATTACTGTTTTATTACTCGCAGTGGCCCTGCTTGCCTGCCTTGTGCCCGCGTTCCGGGCAACAAAGGTAGATCCGCTGGTGACCCTTCGCGAAGAATAGGTTGGGACTAGGTCACCGAGTTTACCAAGCAACGGGATTATCATTGGTCATTTGAGATTTTGTGATTCGCGGATTCAACTTGGAATTGCAACGATGCAACCCGGAGGGTTTTCAGAAAGTAACCGGTGGTCGTAGCGAAGCGTAGACCACCGGTCGAAGAGGCAGAAATAACCGCACCCCTGGCGGGGGTGCCAGATGAGACGAATGCTGAGGAGATGTCTTGAATTCTCGCACCCCTTCGGGGTGCAACTCTTTTCTGATTTGATCCGGTGGTTTTCGCTTCGCTTCAACCACCGGCTACTATCTGCGAGCCCTTCGGGCTGATATCCACCAGCAAAGCGTTTATCAGGATGTTGCACTTGCCAATTGAATCCACCATGGCAAATGAGAGATATGAAACAATATGAAACGACAAATGATATTCCGTACTTCTAACTCTACCTTTTGGCTCCTCTAAAAACTAGCGATGTCCAGAATCCTAATCGCCGACGATCAAACCGATGTCCTAACCGCACTGCGCCTGCTGCTTAAGGGCAACCGGTTTGAGATCGAAACCGCATCTTCTCCCAGAGAAATTCTCGACCTCGTCAATTCCAAAGACTTCGACGCCGTCCTGATGGACTTGAACTACGCGCGCGATACAACCTCCGGCAGCGAAGGGTTGGACCTGTTAACGCGAATTCAGTCGATGGATGCGACTCTGCCCGTGGTGGTGATGACGGCGTGGGGCAGCGTCGACCTGGCGGTTGAGGCGATGCGGCGCGGTGCGCGAGACTTCATTCAAAAGCCGTGGGACAACGCTCGTTTACTATCGATAGTAAACACGCAAATCGAGTTGGCTGCTGCGCTACGACGCGGCCAGCGTCTTGAAGCTGAGAACCTGGCGTTGCGCGACAGTGTCGGCGAAGAGCACACAAAACAGCCGAGCATCGTGGCTGAGTCGGGCCCGATGAAGTCAGTACTGAAGTTGGTTGAAAGGATTGGGCCGGCCGACGCAAACATTTTGATAACCGGGGAGAATGGTACCGGTAAAGGCGTGATCGCCCGGGCCGTGCATGCGACTTCATCACGCTCAAATAAACCGCTGGTCTCCCTGAACGCCGGCGCGCTCGCTGAAGGTGTCTTCGAAAGCGAATTGTTTGGACACGTGCGCGGCGCGTTTACTGACGCGAAGACTGATCGAGTGGGACGCTTTGAGCTGGCTGATGGCGGAACATTGTTTCTCGACGAAATAGCCAACGTGCCGCTAACTCTACAACCGAAACTCCTGCGCGTTTTGGAGACCGGCGAGTTTGAGCGTGTCGGGTCGTCGAAAACCCAGACGGTAGACGTCCGCGTGCTTTCAGCCACAAACGCCGACCTCCATGGGGAAGTTGCCTCGGGAAGGTTTCGCCAGGACTTGTTGTTCCGACTGAACACCGTGGAAATTCACTTGCCGCCGTTGCGCGATCGACGTGACGATATCGCACCCCTCGCGGAATATTTTCTGCGTCAACATGCGACGCGTTACCGGCGCGGGCCAATGAGTTTTACGCCGCAGTCCCTGGAAGCCTTGCGCGAGCATTCGTGGCCGGGAAATGTGCGCGAGTTGGACCACGTCGTGGAGCGCGCCCTGCTGATGAGCTCGAGTAATGTTGTGACGGCGTTTGACCTGGCGCTGCAAGCGGCGCCTGATGCCCGGCTTTCGTCACGCCTTGAGGAGTTGAGTCTGGAAGAAGCCGAACGCATCCTCATCACCAAGGCCCTGGCTCGCTTCGATGGGAACGCTAACCGCGCCGCCGAAGCGCTCGGTTTGAGCCGCAGCGCCCTGTACCGTCGTCTGCAAAAGTATGGGTTATCATAGGCGGTGTGAGCACTCCCGCCAGACTTACACGGCAAACGCACTCGCCTAGCCTCGACCCGTCGCTCAGACGCGGCGAACGCCTGAAGTTTGAGCGGCGTGTTACGTTTCTCTCGCTCATCGCTGGTTTTCCTGCCGTTGCCCTCTGCGCCTTTCTGCTCTGGTATGACGAATATCCCGGCCGCGTCCAGTGGACGGTCGATCTCTTTCTGCTGATCTTCTGGCTCAGCGTCTCTTTCAATCTGAAGGAGCGCATTGTTCGGCCGCTGCAAACACTCTCCAACATTTTGGCGGCGATTAGAGAAGGGGACTATTCGATCCGTGGCCGGCACGCGTCCATCGGCGACGCGTTGGGCGAAGTAATGCTTGAAGTCAACGACCTGGGACAGACTTTGCGCGGCCAACGCATCGGTGCCCTTGAGGCGACCGCACTACTGCGCGCAGTGATGGCCGAGATCGACGTGGCGGTGTTTGCCTTCGATGGCGAGCAGCGCTTGCAGTTGGTTAATCGTGCGGGGGAACGTTTGCTCGCACAACCGGCGACGCGACTGATGGACAGAACCAGCACTGAGCTCGGACTGGCCGCTTGCCTTGAAGGTAAGATCGGCGAAGGTCCACATACGCTGCAGATGGTGTTTCCTGGAGCCTTTGGTCGCTGGGACGTGAGGCGCAGCACTTTTCGCGAAGGTGGCGCGCAACATCAGTTGCTGGTGCTCACGGACCTCAGCCAAACGTTGCGCGAAGAAGAACGCAGCGCTTGGCAGCGTCTGTTGCGCGTGCTCGCGCACGAGCTAAACAACTCGTTGGCGCCAATCAAATCGGTTGCCGGCAGCCTGGCAGACATTCTTACTGTCCAACCGCCCCCGGAAGATTGGGGCGACGACATGCAGCGTGGACTGCAGGTTATTTCGTCGCGTGCGGATTCACTGGCGCGGTTTGTTGAGTCTTATTCGAAGCTCGCGCGCCTGCCGCAGCCGCGCTTCGAACCGCTGAACATCGGCGCGCTCGTCAAACGCGTGGCGAGTTTGGAAACGCGTCTACCGGTTAACGTCGTTTCCGGTCCGGATTTAGTAATCAAAGGCGATGATGTGCAGTTGGAACAGTTGCTGATCAATTTGGTAAGAAACGCCGTAGACGCTTCGATGGAGACACACGGTGAAGTTGGGGTGGGCTGGGGGCAACGCAACGGCCAGGTTGAAGTGTGGATTAGCGATGAGGGGCCCGGTCTGGCCAGCACTGCGAATCTCTTCGTTCCGTTTTTTACGACTAAAACAAACGGCTCCGGTATTGGGCTGGTGCTTTCCCGGCAGATTGCTGAAGCCCACGGTGGCACGCTGAGTTTGGAAAACCGTCAAGGCGCGCGTGGTTGCGAAGCGCTGCTGCGGTTGCCGTTGTAATCTATAAGGAGATTTGGAAATGGATGCAGCTCTGGGAGGAAGACCGGGGGCAAGCTCACCTTCCTGCCTCGAGCTGATCCAACTTGAAGATGAAATTTCGCCGAGCGTTTTTCAAGGTAAGACTGAATGCAATAGTTTGTAGTCTCGGGGTCAGGAAGGCGGGCTTGCCTCCACTCCCTGATCCGTTTTGAGTCTGTTATTCTGTGGCAGTTCTTCATGAAAAGTTTTCTTAACAACTATCTTGTGGCTCGGCTGGCATGTCTGTCATTTTTGCTGTTGGCTTTAACAGCAGCTGCTCACGCGCAGTCAACCGATGTTGCCTGGCCATCCCCGGTCCGCACTAACGAAGTCCGTGGGACAATCGTGGCGCGAGACATCGGCGATCCGCGCGTCACCGATCATTTCTATGCGTTTACGGGTACACCGGGTGACTTGTTGATTACGATTGACAGTCGGAACCTGAATGGCGACATCGACGTGTTTACTTACAACGGCATGCGTCCCTTATTGAAGTTCACCGTCTATGCCGGTAGCTCATCGCCGATCACCAAAAGCATTTACTTGCGAAAGCAAGAAGACCTGATCCTGCGAGTAGAAGGTCGCACGCCGAATGACGATGAGGCGACTTACCGGATCTACTTTGGTGGCAGCTTCCTGCCGATAACATCGGGACCGTTAGCCGAGCATGAAGCTGAAAACGAACCGGCGCCAACGGTCGCGGCGAGCAAGGGTGGCCGTCGGGTTTCATCGAGTGGAGAGACTATAGAAGAACCTGTGACGGAGGTTGCAGAGACGCCCAAGCCTGAGCCGACTCCAGAAGCGCCGGTGGCAGAGCCGAAGGTCGCAACCGCAAAACCCCCCAGAACGCCGCGCCCTCGGCGGCCCACTCCGCGGCGAAATAGGCCGGCAGCTAAGCCTAAGCCTGCCGAGACCGAAGCAGCCACCGAAACTGAAAGCACTGGTGAGAAACCTGGGGAGAATCCGGAAAGTAGGGCGACCACTCCCGCACCGAGGAGAGGTAGAAATACGCGTAAGGAGACGAGCCCGCCGGCGACTCAAGAGCCCGAGCTAAGTGGCCCGCGACTGGTTATCGAAACGGATGATGGAACCATGATTGATCGTTACATGAGCACCGTGAGACGAGTGACAGTCGAGAATGGGCAGGTGGTAGTGATTGGGAAGGATGGGAAGTTGCAAAGGATTCCGCTGGCGCGGCTGGTAAAGATGACTATTGCGCCGTGAGAGAAGAATTTATCATTTAACCATTGAAGAGCGGGGGCAAGCCCACCTTCCTTACCTCGAGGTCCTCAACCTTGAGCCCGAAACATCGTTGAAGGTTTCTCAAGCTAAGAAGCTACGCACAACTCAGAAAGTCTCAGGGTCAGGAAGGCGGGCTTGCCCCCGCTAACTCTTTCAATGGCTAAATGAGAAATTTGAAATTGACCAATGATAAATTCCGTCTCTTAATACCTCTCCCTACTGCGCCTTTAGCGTTGCAAGTCTTTCCTTGAACCGCGGCAAGTCTTCACTAGACGGATCGACCTTCTCCAAATTCGCGATTGCCTGTTCAGCCGCTTTCGCGTCTCCTTTGCCGAGTAAAGAAGCCGCAAGTCCCGCGAGCGTTTGCACATCATCCTGTCGCTTGAGAATTGCTGCTTTGTACCACTTTATGGCGACGTCGTAGTGTCCCGCATCGAAATTTGTCATGCCGAGATTTACGACGGTTTGATAGTCATCCGGCTTGATCTGGTTCGCTTTCAGCAGAAACTCGATCGCCTGATCGTAGCGTTGAATCTGGTAGAAGAGGCTGGCTGCTTCAACCTGAGCGTCAAAATTCTTCGGCTCGTTACGCGCCTTCTCGATCTTGGCAGTCACTTCAGCCTGCATGTTGCCTGACGCCGGAGCAGTTCCACCGGGACCAAGCGGTGGGTGGTCGGCCGGTATTTGGGTGTTCGACGCGGTGACTTGTGTGCCCGGGCCGTAGCGCTGGTTCATTGAGGTGGCAAACAGAAAACCAACGATGAACCCAAATAGCAGCCCAATGATTATGAAAAGGAGATTGTCTCGAGTCATTGATTAGTAAATAGTAAATGGTGAATAGTAAATAGTGAAAAGTGAAAGGTTACTGGAAAGTGAATCCGACGTTTGGTGTTTAGGCCTCGCTTGTAAGTTGTTACTTGTGACTTTTCACTTTTGACTCTTCACTCTTCAGCGCCCTGGCCTCGTCTATCCGTTGCGAAACTGTCTGTCGCAGTTCCGAATCTGCTGTGGTCTTTGACAGCAGCTTCTGCCAGTAAATTATTGCCTGGTCATAGTTCTTCGCCTGAAACTCAGCACTACCCGCGAGCTCGAGAGCTTTGGGGTTCTCAGGAGCGATCTGCAGCGCCTGCTTGATCAGTTCTTGCGGCCGACCTTGCAGCTGGCGATTGTTTGTCATCGCCAGGACAAAAGCATACTCAATCAGAAGATCCGCGTCGGTAGGATTGAGAGAAGTCGCCCGGGCGTAGGCGTCGCTAGCCTCTTTGTACTTTTCCAGATTGAGATAAGACCGTCCGAGCATGGCCCAGCCCTCAGCGTCCTCGGGAGTTTGTTCCAGGCGCTTAGCGAGGGCCGCAACATTCGCCTCGATACTTGCCTGATTCATCTGGCCCGGCTGACCGACAGCAGGCACTGCGCCTGACAAAGCAGCTGGATTACCGACCAACAAGTACAAAGCGACCGCGACAACGGGAATGCCCAGCGCAACTGAGTAAACAGCAGCGCGGCTCGCGGTAGCCTTTGGCTTCACCGGCTTTGCCGGATCTGCCGACACGTCCTCCAGCAGTCGCCGTTCCACCTCGTCGCGATCCTGCTGGTACTGTTCGGGACTCACCAGGCCATTCTTGAGATCGTTTTCGAGTTCGCGCAGCTGATCCCGGTAGACTTCAATGTTGGCCCGTTGTTTCCCGTCTGATTCTTCCTGTCGGTCGTGATGCAATAGCGTCGGCAGAACGAATGCCAGGCCGATCGCGATTAGTGCAGCGCAAATGAGCCAGAAGAGGATCATGCAGTCTCTTTCGTTTGTTCCGCTTGCAGCAGTGCTTCGGCACGACGGCGTTCATCTGCGGACAGGGCTGGCTCCGCAATCAATTCCCGACGTTGCTTCACGTAGCGGAAGAGGAAGAACAATCCGGCTAACAATAATAGAAACGGTCCAAACCAAAGCAAGTAAGTGGTGGGATCGACTGGTGGGTTGTAAAGAATAAACTTCCCATAACGCTGCGTTAGGTAATCGACTATTTCCTTGTCGCTTTTGCCCGCCTTCATTTGTTCGCGGATTTGTCCGCGCAGGTCCTCAGCGAGATCGGCCTGAGAATCGGCCAGCGTCTCATTCTGGCAGACCAAACAACGGAGTTCTTTTGCGAGTTTGTTGACGCGTTCTTCGAGGACCGGATCGGCTGAGGCAGGCTGCGCTTCCTTCGCGAGTAACGGAGGCAACAACGAAAAGAGTAGTAATAGTGAAGCTGCAACGCGTTTCATTGTTTCAGCTTTCTGGCCGGCTGCAGGAATTTCTGCTGCCAGACATCCGGTGTTACGGGCCCTACATGCTTGTAACGAATCACGCCGTTCCTATCGATTAAATACGTTTCCGGTGCGCCGTAGACTCCATAGTCGATGCCGACACGACCGTCGAGATCCGAAACACTCAACACGTAAGGATCGCCGAGCTCAGCCAGCCAGGCGAGCGCGTCTTCGCGTTTGTCTTTTGAATTCAAACCGTAAATCGGGAGCTCTCCTGAGCGCGCGTACTGCAGCAGCAGCGGATGTTCTTCACGACAGGAAAAACACCACGACGCCCAAACATTCAACACCCAAACCTTGCCTTTCATTTCTTCGGCGGAGAAAGTTTTGGACGGGTCTTTCAATTGCGCCAGTTGGAACGCGGGCGCGGGCTTGTCGATCAACGCGGACGGGAGTTCGTGCGGATCGCGAGTTAATCCGATCGCCAAAAAGATGCAAAGAACGACAAAGATGACCAGGGGTATTGCGAATTTCATGATTCTTTCGCCGCCATCGCCACTGCGGGAATTGGCTGTTGCGCTTCTTGCTTGAGCGCCTCGCGTTGTTTGCGCGCTGCGAGCGCATAACGACGATCGCTAAGCGCCAGTCCGCCACCCATCGCCATCAAGACAGCGCCGCCCCAGATCCAGGACACAAAAGGTTTGTAGTAAACCCGCACACTCCAGGCGCCGCCGGCGACCGGCTCGCCCAACGAGATGTACAGGTCACGCAAGATGCCGCTGTCGATCGCCGTTTCCGTCATCACGTTTCCCGATGCTGTGTAGGAACGTTTTTCGGGATACATCATGTTAGTGACGACGCCGTCTTTGCTTACCTGCATTTCTGCGCGCGCCCCCTGATAGTTGGGCCCGGTAATGCGGCTGACCCCGTTAAGTCGAAAGACATATCCTCCGGCGCTCACCGTGTCGCCGATATCCATACGTACGTCCTGCTCTGATTGATAGCCTGTCACAATTGTTACGCCGACGATGAAAACAGCGACACCAATATGCGCCAGTTGCATGCCGTAATAACTCCGGCTCTGCGTGCGCAGTTTGTAAATTAGAGTCGCCTGGCCCTTGGTAGACTTCACGCGTTCGAAAACGTTCACTGCGGCAGTAGTGACAATCCAAAAAGCCAGCGTTAGCCCGAGGCCGGCTAAAGCTTTCCATTTGCCGAGCACCAGCGGAAGCAGCAACCCTGCAACCAGGCTGGCGATGAAGGCCCAGCGAAGTCTTACCGCAAGTTCCGGCAGGCTGGCCTTTTTCCAGCGAGCGATCGGACCAATGCCCATCAGGAACATCGCGGGCACCATGAGCGGTACGAAGACGCTGTTGAAGTAAGGCGGCCCGACGGAAAGTTTTCCCATGCCCAGCGCGTCGATAATCAGCGGATAAAGCGTGCCCAGCAAAACTGATCCAGCGGCTACAGCCAACAGAACGTTGTTCGACAAAAGCATCGATTCGCGTGATATGAGCTCAAACTTTCCGCCCAAACCGACCTGCTTCGCGCGCCAGGCAAATAGCGCAAGTGAACCGCCAATCACGAGACCCAGAAAACATAAAATAAAGATGCCGCGCTTGGGATCGGTGGCGAACGCATGCACCGAAGTCAGCACGCCGGAACGCACCAGAAAAGTTCCCAGCAAGCTCAGTGAGAAAGCGGCGATGGCGAGAAGTACAGTCCAACTCTTGAACCCGCCGCGCTTTTCAGTCACCGCCAGGGAATGAATCAGCGCCGTGCCCACCAACCACGGCATGAACGAAGCGTTTTCTACCGGGTCCCAAAACCACCAACCGCCCCAGCCGAGCTCGTAGTAAGCCCACCAGCTACCGAGAGCAATGCCAATAGTCAGAAACATCCAGGCGACGGTGGTCCACGGGCGCGACCAACGTGCCCAGGTCGCGTCGAGGCGACCACTGATAAGCGCCGAGATGGCGAAGGCAAACGCGACCGAAAAACCGACGTAGCCCATGTAAAGCATTGGTGGATGCGCCACCATCGCCGGATCCTGCAGTAGCGGGTTCAAGTCTCTGCCGTCGACGGGTGCGGGAAGCTGTCGGGCAAAAGGATTCGAGGTGAGAAGCATGAATAGCAGGAAGCCTACGCTGATTACGCCCATAACACTTAACACGCGCGCGACCATCTCATCGGGAAGATGACGACTAAAAAGTGAAACCGCGACGGTCCACAGCGCGAGCATTAAGGTCCAGAGCAATAGTGAGCCTTCATGCGATCCCCAGGTTGCCGCGAGCCGGTATTGCAAAGGCAATTGCGAGTTGGAATTGGTAGCGACGTTAAGGACGGAAAAATCGTTAGTGATAAAGGAGTAACCGAGGCAGCAAAACGCGATCACTACAAAAATGAACTGGGCCTGGCCTGCCGGGACAGCGACGGCAATCAACGAACGGTTGCCGCGGGCCGCGCCGATCAAGGGAAGCGTGCACTGCGTTAATGCCAGGAGCAGAGCGAGTATTAACGCAAATTGTCCAAGTTCAGGAACCATAGCACCACTTTTGCAGAACCGAGCGCGCTAGCGCCGGATGTTAGGTCAAGTTTGGATGATTACAATTCAACTCGCGGTTACTAATCCAAAAGGGCGGAGCCTTAGTAATTGACCACAGTTTTTGCGGCTTCGCGCTCGTGCTTAGCACTGTCAATTGCTTTTCCCGCTTCGGGAGGCATGTAGTTCTCGTCATGTTTGGCGAGTACCTGGTCCGCATAAAACACTCCATCGGATCCCAGGTGACCCTGGGCCACGCAGCCTTTGCCTTCCTTGAAAAGGTCGGGAAGTATTCCCTTGTAAACCACCGGAATACTCTTGGCAGTGTCAGTAACAACGAAACGCACGGTCAAGCCGTCTGGCTCGCGTTTGACGGTGCCGTCCTGTACTAGTCCACCAACGCGAAATGTTTTGTTGACTGGCGCTTCGTTAGCGACGACCTGTGTGGGGCTGAAGAAGAAGACGAGATTGTTTTGAAAGGCCCGCAGCACAAGTGTCGCGGCTATGGCCAATCCGGCCAGTCCAGCGATGATAAAAGCCAGGCGTTTATGTCGACGTTTCATAACTACGAATCCGATGAATGCAGACTACTGTTGCGGTTCAGCGACTTCTTGCGCCGCATTAAAAAGAAAACTTCGCCAGCTAACAAAATGAAGGCGATCAGGTAAGACCCCCAAACATAAAACCCGTAACCACCCATGGAAAAGAAATCCGACCAGTTCACTACAGGGCTCCTTCCTGTACCATCGCCGATGTTTGTTCTCGCTCCGCGATTAGAATGCGAACGCGCATCAAAACCACAGCGATTGAATACAACCAGCAAGCCGCAGTGATAATCAACATGGCACTCAGTTGCGGTGCGGTCATCTGCGGTTTCTCGGTCAAACGAATGGTCGCGCCCTGGTGCAACGTGTTCCACCATTGTACCGAGTAATAAATGATCGGCACATTGATGACACCAACCAGCGCCACGACAGCCCCCGCACGATCGGCTCGGCGCTGGTCATCGATCGCCGCCTGCAATGAAATAAAACCGATGTAGAGAAAGAACAGGATCAGCGTCGACATGATGCGCGCGTCACCCCAGGCCCACCACGTGCCCCAGGTCGGTTTCCCCCAGAACGCTCCGGTAATCAGAGAAATCAAAGTGAACAGTGCGCCGGTCACTGAAATCGCCGATGCCATCATTGATGCCAGTCGCGCGTTGAAAGCCCAGCCAATTCCCGCATAGATGGCCATCAGCACGTAAAGAAACATGCCCATCCAGGCAGCGGCGACGTGAATAAATATTATGTGATAAACCTGCTTCTGCTCACCAGCCATCGCCGGCGCAACGAAAAAGCCGATGTACAAACCGACGGCAAAAAGAATTGCCGCCGGAATGGCAAACCAGGGGATCATTTTTCCGGCCAACGGATAAAAAACCGTGGGCGATGCGTATTTGTAAAGGTTCATTGTCTAAAAACCGGTCTTTGGTCTTAGGACTTTGCTCTTTGAAGCTTGTTCTCATTAACACCGGGCCAAAGCCACGGTGTTAATGAGACAAAGACCAAATTACAAAGCTCAAGACCAAGTCCCAAACCGTATTACTCCAAAGATATCCGCAACGCTGCCGAAGTTGCCCAGGGCGCAAAAACCAGCGCCATGACCAGCAGCGCACCCAGCAAATAAAGATTAGCCGCCGGATTGAAACCCGCAATACTCGAGTCAACCGCACCCGTTCCGAAAATCACTACGGGAACATAGAGTGGCAGAATCAACAGCGCAATCAACACTCCACCACCACGTAGCCCGAGTGTCAACGCAGCGCCAATCGATCCAATCAAACTCAGGATTGGCGTTCCCAGTAGCAGCGACAGGAAAAGCACTAACAACGCATTAGGCGCCAAATCAAACTGCACGCCGATCAGCGGAGCAATCAAGACCAGCGGCAGTTCCGACACAACCCATTGCGCCAGTATTTTCGCCACGACTACCAAAAACAGCGGCTGCGGCGTTATTAGCAACTGTTCCAGCGTTCCGTCCTGATAGTCGTTCGCAAAAAGGCGACCCAGGGACAGCATCGACGCCAACAAAGCTGCGACCCAAACCACTCCCGGCGCAATCGCCCGCAACAATCGCGGCTCGGCTCCGATTCCTAACGGAAACAAACTCACCACAATCACAAAGAAGAACAGGGTTGAGAGGACGTCTGCTCGTCTTCTCCAGGCCAGCGTCAGGTCGCGCACGACCAGCCAGCGAAACATCGCGAGAGGGGAGAGTGTGGTCACGTTGTCGGGATCGACGGCGCGGGAGAACGAGCGCCGCCGGGTTCAAGGTCAAGCCGCTGAATTGATTTAGCTGCGATGTGGAGTTGCTGGTGTGTTGCAAGGATTGCTATCCCACCCTTGTCGAGATGTTCACCAATCAACGACTCGATTAACGTCCGAGCTGCGTGATCAAGCGACGCCAATACTTCATCCAGTAACCAGATGGTCGTCTCACAGGTGAGCAGCCTCGCAAGTGCTGACCGGCGTCGCTGGCCTTCGGACAAAAATCTTGTTGGCAAATTTTGCCGCCCCGCGAGGCCAAGTCTGTCCAGGGCTGCTTTTGCGTGCTCACGGCGCACCGCGAAACCCGCAAGCGCCGAAGCGAAGCGCAAATTCTCAAGCGAACTCAACTCTTCCTTGATACCGTGACGGTGGCCCAGGTAGGTAACGCTTCTCGAATACTCCTCAGCCAACTGCGGAATCGCAGTGCCTTGCCAGCGCACTTCGCCATTCGCCGGCGGCAGCAGTCCACAAATAATGCGAAGCAAGCTCGTCTTGCCGCTGCCGTTCGGTCCGGTGAGTTGTAGCAACGTTCCTGCGGGAACTGTAAAACTCACATTCCGAAACAAGCGGCGGTCTCCGCGTACGCATTCCAGGTTGGTAGCTTCGAGTATGTTTGCTTTTCCTCCGAACCGATCTGTCGTGGTGCGCGATCATTGTATTGAACTTTCCGGCGAAAAGCATTCGGCACTGTGTCATTAACACCGCGGCTTCAGCCCGGTGAATCGTTGGCAGGAAAATCAGAAACCGCTTAAACGGTTTCCTCTTCTTAATCTCGTTTAGAACACCGCGCTAAAGCGACGGTGTTAATGACAGAGCATGAAATTGCGAGGACAAAACACCGCTAGAAAACTTTGGAGATGGATTCCACCTGTCCGTTGGCCCGTTTCCAAGCTACCCATCCGCCCTTTAGGACGCGCGGCCGCTTGAACCCTGCATCCGCAAGTAGCTGAACGGCTCGGACGGCGGCTTCATCGTTGGGACAGGAACAGTAGGTGACGACTTCGCGATCTTTCGGAATGTCTTTGAGTGGTGGCATCCCAAGTCGCGAACGGAGCTTACGCAGCTTCACGTAGATCGCGCCTTTGATCTTGTTGTCGTTTCCTGACAACTCGCTGCTTCCGCGCACGTCGATAATTGCGACTGGTTCACCTTTCGTCAGTTTTGCCTTCAGTTCATCCACGCTAAGAAACTGGACGTCAGGCGCTTGGGGTTTGACGCTCTGACTCTGTGCGCGCGTCGGGTTTGCCGGGGCTTCAACGGTAAGCAACGCGACTAATGCGACTAAGAAGAGGGCGAGAGACTTAATGAGGGTCTTGTGACGCATGCTGAACTCCTTGTATTGGCTTGGACTTAGTTAGTGCGACGGGCGGCACTGCCGTGGCCGCGCCGGGGTTCCGGTTCACCGATAAAAGTCTTCGGGTCGTACCAGTTGTACGTGGACATCGAAAAATAGAGATAACCGTGCTGGTTTTGAATGACCTGGGCGATGACGTCGCCATGCAGTTGTGGTGACTTTTTGCCGTTGCTCTCGGCGATAACGTCCCGCGCCGAACGCGGTTGCATTTCAGAGCCGGCAGAATTCTTAAGCAGATAGGTTTGGGTGGCTTGCGGGTCGCGCCAGCCGTCTGGTCCATAACCGTGAATAACGGCCAGCAAGACGTCGTCCACGCCGATTTTGAGCCGGGGAGTATTGGGCTCAGATTGGCCCAAAGGATTTCTGAGAATCCAACTCGGGTACTCCTCGTTCAAATCGGCAATTTTTTCAGCTGCAGGCTTAACCACTACAGCGAGATCGGACGATTGGTCTCCATTGAAATCACCAGCGACAAATGCTGGTTGGTGGCTGGCATCAATAACCGCAGCGTCCTTGAAGACGCGCCTTACTGCTGTTTCCACCGCCTTGGCGTCAGGCGGAGCAGACGGCTTCGTAGCCAGTTGCGGTTGGTCTGCTGGTGCAGTTGGTTGGGTTGTTGGTGCTCGCTCAGTTAGGGGAGCTTTCGATGATGAACACGCGACGAGAAACAAAACAACACTTCCGATCCCGATAACTTGAAAAACGAAACTTCTATCCATGTTTCCCTCCGGCTCGTTTTCAAGCTGGAAAAACGGGCGGAGGCTCGCCGAATTGGAATTTCGGCGAGCTCCGGAAATTGGCCTATGACTGCACTGCAGAAAAGCTATAGTGACAGAACAAAGGCGATTAGGTCAGCACGTTGCGCGTTGGTCAGCGCGTTGAAATTGTTTCGCGCCGTTGTCGCTTGACCGGCGTGAAGTTGAACTGAGTCGAAGACCGTGATGTTCAGTCCTTCGTGCATCAATCGGTTACGCGCGCGGATGCCCCAGAGTGGAGCAGTCCGCATCATGTTCGCGGTGTTTGCCCCGCCATTCTGGACGATGCCATCGCCCGTACCGATGTTGTGCAGCGCGAAGTCGCTGAATGGGTGGATGATTTTGTTGCCGAGTGCTGTCGGAACGGTAAACGCTCCGCCGTTGATCGCCGTTCCGGGAGCAGCTGTTTGGAATGTACGAGTGTGACAAACTGCGCAACCGACGGAGTTGAAGAGTGCATCTCCTCGCGTCGCCGCAGCCGGAATTGGGTTTTGTCTACCCGGAGCACGAGTAGCTGCCATGAAGTCGGCGAAGGCGAGCACGTCGCCGCCATCGTCCTCAGGGTCCGCCACTGGATCAAAGGGCGCCCCGGTACAATTCACAACACCTTCAGCGGTGCTGCATGGATTTTCAGTTGTCCCTGCGTTGGGATCGGTCGAACTACGTCCGGCGGTCCCGTCAAATTTGTTGGTAATGCCCATCTCGTTGAGATAAGCGTCGCCAGCGAACGAGAGCAGGCTGGCGTGTTGCGCTTTCCAACCAAAACGTCCAAACCGCAGGGCATTGTTCGCTTCAACTACAGGCACAGCCGTTAAGAAACCACGCTGCGCTGAAGGTTGGGCGTTCACGTTGTTCTGCAAATCGGTGTTGGAAATACACTCCACAAATCCGTCGCCTAGCGTGCTCGTCGTAATTCGGAAAGCCTTGACGGTTTCCGCCGTGGTAATGTGCTCGACAATGTCGGAGTCGGTTCCGCGAGCGTGAATCAACTGACCACCGGGAGCGTCGACAAATTGGCCGTTCGTGATATGACCGGCCCGAAACTCCATGGTTTGGCTGAAGGCGCCAGTGTCGACTGACTGATGGCACTCGACGCAGCCCACGTCGTTATACGTCGGTCCGAGGCCATCGGCCACGGTCTCACGTTCGCTGAAAATAAATTTGTTGTCTTCAAATCTACCGTTCCCGCGAGCCGTTGGCGGCACGGGTTCGGCAACGCATTCATCGATCGGAGTACCAAGTGCGCCAAAACCGTTAAATAAATCGTTGGGCGTCTTGGCATCCATGTCAGTGGTAAGGGCCTCTGTTCCGGACTGGCCTTCAACAGAGTTAGGTAGCCACATCGGTAAAGCGAGCGCCGTAACAAAGAGAACGAGCGCTAAAACCTTCATCAGCTTTAACATTTCTGTCTCCCTCCTAGGAGTTCTTGTCTTTTTGAAGGTGTGTTTGTGAGATGGGGACGAACGGGTGCGACGCACACGTCAATCCCTGCTATACCGCTTGAAAACCCGGGACACCTGAGTGTTCGTAAAGGCTGGCCGAAGCGAGGTGCGGGGGCTCGCGTTTTCTTACGACCAGACGGAAATGAGTTAACAACTTGGGCTCGCCGCGTCTGCAGTCAGACGCAACTCTCTCCGCTGCGTAACACAAACCAATCTGGGCAAGATTCACTGTCGGGAAGTCGGGAAGTAATGAGGTGCACGAAATCTATTACGAAACGACTTTGGTGTCAATAAAAAACGGCGCAGAAAATGTCGAGGTAATGTGCGACATGCTTCAGCTTGTCGATGAGGCTGGTACGATTCAAGTAACAGTCTGCGCGTGACAATGTTCGGTGTTTAATGAATTGGAAAGTGACTGTTTTGAGCATTGACGACAAGCTAAAGCATGTCGGACATCTCGGCCGAGCGTAATGTGCGACATGCTTCAGCTTGTCGATGAGGCTGGTAAGATTCAAGTGACGCCTAAGCGTAACAATGTTCGGTGTTTAATGAATTGGAAAGTGACCCTTTTAAGCGTTGACGACAAGCTAAAGCATGTCGGACATCTCGGCCGAGCGTAATGTGCGACATGCTTCAGCTTGTCGATGAGGCTGGTAAGATTCAAGTGACGCCTAAGCGTAACAATGTTCGGTGTTTAATGAATTGGAAAGTGACTGTTTTGAGCGTTGACGACAAGCTAAAGCATGTCGGACATATCGACTGCGCTGCTTGCTCGCGTAACGCTTTTCAGATACAACTCTTTGCTTGAAATAAACGTCTCAAACGCCGAAATCGAACACCATTTTTGTCAATGACCTCCAGCCTGAACTCTATTGAGCGCGACGCTCACGTCATGCAGCTCTGCCAGGAACTCCTGGAAATCGAACAACGTCTCATTCCGACAGGCTTGCATGTCTTCGGCCGTGCAGCGGAGCTGCAGGAAAAGGCGGATCTGCTGCGGATGGTGGCTTCATTTGACAGACCAGAGCACGAAGCACGCGCTCTGCCGCGGCTGGTAGCAGAGTGGCTGGGCCTTGATAGCTTTGATGAGTTGCTGCACGAGTCGCCAACGAGCGAGAGTCGTCAGGTAATTGACGCTGTCGTGGGTGAGGCGGTCAAAACTTTCTGTGAACAGGATGCAGAAGCAGCTGCCGGATGGTTGAACGCGAAGGCGGGAGTTGCTATCGATCGTTCGCTGCCCATGTTTTTGCTACTGGAGAGAATTTCTAAACAGCTTGACGCCAACGATGAGATGGGCTCTCTAGTGCGTGCCCTGCGCGGAGAGTTCATTGCGCCCGGACCAGGCGCCGATATCGTTCAGAATCCACTGATCCTTCCCACCGGCCGCAATACGCACGCGGTAAATCCCTATTCCGTGCCTTCGCAAGTCGCTTTCGCCCGGGCAAAACTTACAGCGGATGCCCTGCTCCGTCGTCATTTGGAGGAGCACGGCGGTTACCCCCGCGCGCTCGCGCTTGTCCTCTGGGGCTTAGACAACATCAAGACCCAGGGAGAAGGGGTAGCTCAGGCACTCTGGCTGCTTGGCGTGTGGCCGGTTCGCGATGCCCTGAATCGCGTTACCGAGATTGATGTGATCCCGCTGGAAGAGATGAGGCGACCACGAATAGATGTGGTGATGACCGTCTCCGGAATCTTTCGTGATCTCTTTGCGCCGACGATGAACTTGCTCGATAAAGCTGTGCGGCGCGTTGCGTCGCTGGATGAGCCGCATGAATTGAATTACGTGCGGCGAAATCTTGCGGAAGCTATGCAGGACGGGACTACAGCATTCGATGAAGCGGCCACTCGAGTTTTTTCCAATGCGCCAGGCAACTACGGCACTAATGTCAACTTTATGGTTATGGATTCGCAGTGGGACGCGCCGGAAACACTGGGTGAGCTTTTTCTAACGCGCAAATGCTTCGCCTATTCGCGCGATTCAAAGGGACGCATGGTCGAAGGTCGTGAGGCGCGCCATTTGATGGACGACGCTTTGTCGCGTGTCGAAGCCACCTATCAAAACCTTGATTCGTTCGAAGTTGGTATCACGGATGTCGATCATTACTTTGAGTATCTCGGAGGAATTTCCAAAGCAGTAGAGATGCGCGCGAATGCTCGTCCCGCAATCTACGTTTCTGACTCTCTTTCACCGCAAGTCAAAATCCGATCGCTTGAAGAAACGGTGCGATTGGAGACTCGAGCAAAAACCCTGAATCCAAAATGGTATCTTTCCAGCACAGTGGGATCCGAAGCTTGGAATTCACGTGACTTGAAGTCGCGG
>JADMIO011070321.1_pt1 | contig 24334 bp, 24 predicted proteins | sample 8958161 | NCBI WGS metagenome assembly JADMIO01 (sample SAMN16585339, study PRJNA669376) | soil metagenome | isolation source: Crop rotation soil | place: USA: Cullars Rotation, Alabama | collected 2011
GCTGTACCCGCCGGAGCTGGGGGTGACCCGGGCCTTGCGGCGGGTGCTGTTCTCCCCCAGCGGCGCGGTGCTCCTGATCGACGACCTGGCCGCCGACTCCGAGCGGACCTGGACGTGGCTGCTGCACACCGACCACCGGGCCCAGGCCCTGGCCGACGGCCGCATGCTCGCCCGCTCGGGTACCGGCCGGATGACCGTGCACGCGCTCGACGGGCGGCCCTTCACCCAGACCGAGTCGGACGTGACGGCGAACCCCACCGCCAGCACCCCGAGCCTGGCCATCGCCCGCCTGCTGCACACGCTGCGCCGCACGGCCGGTCCGGTGCGGGAGGCCCGGTTCGTCAGCTTGCTGCTCCCGGGTTCGGCTCTGGAGCCGGTGCCCGCCGAACCCGCCTCGGGCGGGAACGGGGACGGAGGCGGCAGGGGGGACGGGGACGGGGACGGGATCAGCTGGAGCCACGCCGGATGGGAGCACCGGGTACGGCTGAACGGCCGGGGTCCGGAGGTGCTGGAAGCGACCGCGGTCCGGGACGGCCAGACCCGCACGCTGCGGATCCCCGGTCCAGCCGCTCGGTCCGCCGACCCTCAACCATGATCGGCTGACCGGCTCACCGCGCTCTTCCCGGGCGTGGCGTGGAATGCTGGGGACCTTCTCAAGTACCCGGCAAAGCCGGCGCAGGGGGGTCGAGGGTGACGGTGACCATCGAGGAGCTGCTGGCCTACGAGGAGATCCGGCGGCTGCGGGCCGCGTACTCGGCCCATCTGGACGCCCAGGACCTCGAGCGGTTGGTCGAGCTGTTCTGCGACGACGCCGTCTGCGCCTACCCGGAGGAGTTCGGCGGCGACTGGGTGGGGCGGGAATCGATCCGGGACAACTTCGCCGCGGTGATGCCCGCGATCGGCTCGCCGTTCGACGCCGTCCACGTGGTGACCAACCCGTGGATCGAGCTCACCGGCGAGGACACCGCCACCGGTCGCTGGTACCTGCTGGACCTGCTCACCCGCCAGCAAGCCGGCACCGGCCGGATGACCACCCGGGGCGGCCACGACGTCCCGCTGCTCTACCTCGGCGTCTACGAGGACGAGTACCGCAAGGTCGGCGGCGCGTGGAAGTTCGCCCGCATCGCGCTGCACACGCTGTGGCCCGACCGCATGTACGAGGCGCTCGAGCACGGCTGACGCGGCCCCTACCCGGGCAGGCGCTCGCCGCTGCCCGCGTCGAACGCGTGGACCCGGGCCTTGTCCCGCAGACCGATCCGCACGGTGTCGCCGAACGACGGCGCCTCGTGCCCACCGGTGCGGACGATGACCCTCGTCGGCACGCCGCCGACCGGCACCTCCCCATGCACGAAGGCGTCGGCCCCGAGTTCCTCGACCAGACGCACGGTCATCTCCAGCGCGGAGTCCCCCTCGCCGGCCAGCCGGAACGTCTCCGGGCGCACGCCCAGGGTGATCTCCTTCGCGGGCCCCGCGGCATCGAGTGTGGTGCGTGGCAGCGGGACCGTCAGACCGTCGAGCATCGCGCCCTCGCCGGTCACCGGGACGGTGACCAGGTTCATCCCCGGGGAGCCGATGAACCCGGCGACGAACGTGTTGACCGGCGAGTCGTAGAGCTCGCGCGGCGTCGCGCACTGCTGCAGCCTGCCGTCCCGCAGCACCGCGACCCGGTGGCCCATCGTCATCGCCTCGACCTGGTCGTGGGTCACGTAGATCGTGGTCGTCCCCAGCCTGGTCTGCAGCGCGGTGATGTTCGCCCGGGTCTCCACGCGCAGCTTGGCATCCAGGTTCGACAGCGGCTCGTCCATCAGGAACACGGCGGGCTCTCGGACGATCGCGCGGCCCATGGCCACCCGCTGGCGCTGACCACCCGACAGCGCGTTCGGCCGCCGGTCGAGGTAGGGGGTCAGGTCGAGCAGCCGCGCGGCCTCGGCGACCCGGCTGGCGATCTCCTGCTTGGCGACCTTCTTCAGCTTCAGCGCGAAGCCCATGTTCTGGGCGACGGTCATGTGCGGGTAGAGGGCGTAGGACTGGAACACCATGGCGATGTCACGGTCCTTCGGCGCCACCGACGTCACGTCACGGCCGCCGATGTCGATCGAGCCCTCGTCGACGTCCTCCAGCCCGGCGACCATCCTCAGCGCCGTCGACTTCCCGGAGCCGGACGGTCCGACGAGCACCAGGAACTCGCCGTCGACGATCTCCAGGTCGAGCTTGTCCACCGCGCGCACCGGGGACGATCCGGGGAAGACCCGGGATGCGTGCCGGTAGCTGACCTCTGCCACGGGCGCCATGCTCCCACGTCCCGGATGGCCGGGGCCTGTCGGTCTCAGCCGGGGCTCCCGACGTCCGGGGCGATCGCGGCGTCGAGCACGACCCGCGCGGCCTCCGGGCGTCCCGCCTCCACCAGCAGACCGGCCGGGGCCAGCGCGTAGCCGTCGTCCATCGCCACCGGGCATCCCTCGAGCAGCTCCCGCAGGACCGCGTCGGCCCGCAAGGTGTCCCGGATCGCCGCCAGACCCCCCGAGTCCGGCTGCCGGAACACCCCTCCCGTGAGTACCACCAGCCCGATGCCGCGCTCGCGCAGCGGCTGACCGGCCACCCTCAGGTGACGGCGGGTGGCCAGCACCGCGGCCAGCGCGGCCAGCCGGCGGTCCTCCGCCCGGGAACCCGAGTCGTCCGGTAGGAACTCGGCCTCCTCGGCCAGCCGCTGCACCGTCGGGGAGAGCAGGTCGGCTTCGAGCGGGTCCACCAGCGACTGCGCCTGCCCCTCGACGAGGATCCCGGGCGCGGCGATCCGCATACCGAGGTCGGCCTCCACGGTGAGGCAGTACCCGGTCGGGTCCCCGCCGTCGCTGGTCACCGGCAGCAGCGAGTACACGTCGGTGGTCGAGGAGCCCACGTCGACGACCAGCACCGCGCCGGCATCGACCCCGCGTACCCGGACCAGCTCGGCCAGTCCGGCGGCCACCGCGTCGGAGGCGCAGCGCTGGGCCAGCCGCCGGAAGCGGGCGGTGGTGGCCGTACCCCGCCCACCGATCTGGTGCTTGGGCAGCAGCTGCGCGAGGGCCGCGCGCGCCGGCTCACAGACGATCTCCCCGGGTGCGGGGAGCACGCTGTCCGTGGGCAGCACCGTCCGGCCGGTCGAGCGCAGCAGGGCCGCCGCGTCGGTGCGCACGCTGGGCGCCGCCGACAGCACGATCGGGGCCCTGACCCTGGCCTTGGCCAGCCGGGAGGCGTTGGCCAGCAACACCCGTTCGGCGTCTCGGCCCCGACCCGCTCCACCCAGCAGCAACACCACGTCCGGCCGGCTGGCCCGCATCGCGCGCACGCCGGCCGGATCGAGCTCCCCGGCCTCCACGTGAACGACCCGGGCACCGGCCGAGCAGGCCACCCGGTGCCCTGCCTCGGTCGTGGCCAGCCGCTCCCGTCCGACTACGGCGAGCCGCAGACCTCCACCGGCGGAGGAGCAGGCCAGCAGCTCGGTTCCCTTATCGCTGCGGCCGGCGAGGACGGGATCGACCGCACCGACGGCCTCGGCGGCGGCGCGCACGCCCGCGAGCAGGTCATCCGGGGTGCTGGGGTGCACGGCGGCACCGATCGGCTCACCTGATGGGTCCACGCCGAGTGCTTTCACCCAGCCCGAACCCACGTCGAGACAGACGCATGACCGTGCCACAGCCGAGCACAGTATCTGTGTTCGGCCGATAAGAGGTCCCTGAGAGTGCGGGTGTCGCGTCCTCAGGAACGGTACGGTGCGGTACGACGCAGAGCCGCCGGAGGAGAAACGTCCATGCTTGGCCTGATGCAGGACCAGCCGCTGTCCCTGACCCACGTGTTCCACCGGGCCGAGCAGTTGTTCGGGGGCAAGCACGTGGTGACCGCCACCGCGGGGGGGCAGACCCGCACCACGATCGCGGAGCTGACCGGGCGGGTGCGCCGGTTGGCCACCGCGCTGGACAACCTCGAGATCAGTGCGGACGGGCGGGTCGCCACCTTCTGCTGGAACACCGCCGCGCACCTGGAGCTGTATCTGGCGGCGCCGTGCACCGGGCGGGTGCTGCACACGCTGAACATCCGGCTGTTCCCCGACCAGCTCACCTACATCGTCGACCACGCCGAGGACGAGATCATCTTCGTGGACCGGTCACTGCTGCCCCAGCTGTGGCCGCTGACCGACAAGATGGACACCGTCCGCTACTTCGTGGTCATCGACGACGGCGCCGACTGCGAGATCCCCGACGATCCGCGTGTCCTGGACTACGAGCGGCTGCTGGCCGACAACGAGCCGTTCACCGGCCGGTTCGTCGTGGAGGACGAGAACACCGCCGCGGCGATGTGCTACACCTCGGGCACCACCGGCAACCCCAAGGGCGTGGTCTACTCCCACCGCTCCACGGTGCTGCACTCGCTGATCTCGCTGGTGGCCGACGGTGCGGCGCTCTCGGAGCGCGACGTGGTGATGCCGATCGTGCCGATGTTCCACGCCAACGCCTGGGGCCTGCCCTACGGGTGCCTGCTGGCCGGCTCGGACATCGTCTTCCCCGGCCCCAACATGGCTCCGAAGGCCATCCTGGAGCTGCTGGCCCAGCACAAGGTCACCGTGACCGGCGGGGTGCCGACGATCTGGATGGGCGCCCTGCCGATGCTGGCCGACTACGACCTGTCCAACCTGCGGACGATTCTGTGTGGTGGCTCCGCCGTGCCGAAGTCGCTGTCGGAGGCCTACCGCGAAGCGATCGGACTGCCGCTGCTGCACGCCTGGGGGATGACCGAGACCAGCCCCATCGCCACCATCAGCAGTCCACGCAGCCACCACGACGAGCTCTCCGAGGAGGAGTGCGCCAACCAGCGCGCCCGCCAGGGACAGCCGGTGCCGCTGGTGGACCTGCGGTTGGTCGACCCCGACAGCGGCGAGGAGGTGCCGTGGGACGACACCGCCAGCGGCGAGATCCAGGCGGCCGGACCGTGGATCGCCAAGGAGTACTACCGGGGCGAGGGCGGCGGCAGCCAGTTCACCGAGGACGGCTGGCTGCGCACCGGCGACGTCGCCACCGCCGACAGCCACGGATCCATGCGGCTGGTCGACCGGACGAAGGACCTGGTGAAGTCCGGGGGTGAGTGGATCAGCTCCGTGGAGCTGGAGAACGAGATCATGTCGCACCCGAAGATCGCCGAGGCGGCCGTCATCGCCATCCCGCACGAACGCTGGGTGGAGCGCCCGATGGCGTGCGTGGTCGTGAAGCAGGGCGAGTCGCTGACCGCCGAGGATGTCCTGGAACACCTCAAGCCCAGGGTGGCCAAGTGGTGGCTACCCGATGCGATCGAGTTCATCGACGAGGTCCCGAAGACCTCGGTGGGCAAGTTCTCGAAGAAGACACTCCGGGACAAGTTCGCCGGATACAAATTCGACAACTCCGAGGGCTGACCGACCCTGACCTGCACGTTTCGCTAGACGGCCTCGCGACGCTCTCTGTGAGTGTCCGGGGCCGTTCGGTGTCATCCGGGGGTATTCGCGGAACAGTCACGGAACAAATTCACGATCGTTGATCATGCATGATCGTTCTCCGAGCATCGCGGAGATCCGCGCGTTGTACTCGCCCGCGTTGAGCCACGTGGACACCGCCGCGTGCCGACCGGGTGCACCTCGCAGACCGAAGCCCCGATGCTCTCGCACCAACTCACAAGCTGTGCTTCGTGGGGGTCCTCGACCCGATCTACTGCACGCTGGCGTAGATCCTTGATCGCACGGCGCAGACAGTTCAAGTCGGTTAGCTCACCATCCAGATCTCCACGGGCTCCGCAGCCACCCCTGCCGCCGCTTCCCAGATCGCGGTGGTGGTCGGCGAAGGCGGCGTAGCAACTGTGTCCGATGGCCCTCAGGAACTCTCGGCACTGACATGCGTGGTCAATGCGGCCGAGGTGTGCGCTTGTGCCGTGCCGCCGGGCGAGTGCAGCTTTCCGCAGGCCCACACCGACCAGACCGCTACAGCGATTGTCACAAGCTGCGCGGCGTTGGTGACCAGGAGGCTGTGGCTGCTGTTCACCGCCAGGTAGGCGGGCAGCGTCATCATCGTGTCCGCCCCGATGAAGATCAGGGGCAGCAGCGGGAACACGGCCAGGGTGCCGGTCCTGGTGAGCACCCGTCGGGTGATGAGGAGGTCCAGAATGGACGCGGTTACCAGCCAGGACGCGGTGTTCGCGAATCCCCACCACAGCGGTAGGCCGAAGAACATGAGCGGCTGGTTCGGGCCGTAGTAGGTCCAGGCGCCGAGGTGGATGAATGGTGGCTCGATCGCCAGTGCGAAGGCAGTCGCGGCCGCGTACCAGCGCCACCACTGTCGTGCGGTCACTCCTTTCTGGATCAGGCGCATGGTGAACAGAATGCCGCCGCCGAAATAGAAGAAGTAGGCCGGCGCGAAATAGAGCGGAACTGTGCGGCCGAGCGCGTGCAGGTAGGGCGTGACACCGAGTTCGGGGAAGGCGAAGTGACCGAGCACGTCCACGAACGGCTCGCCGAACACGATGCCACCAGCGGCGAGCACCACGTAGACGGGATAGGGCTGACGGACCTGGCGCGTGGCGCGAACCGAGTAGGCGAGCGCGATCGTCGACGCGGCGATGAATGCCAGTCCGACGATGAGCTGGTGCTCGGCTGACAGCCCCCACTGCGGCACGGGTATATCCACGACTAACTCCTTCTCAGGTACGGACGGTTAGGACGGTGTTGAGGACCGGATCGGTGGCGATGGAACCGCGAGTTCCTCGGTGCGGATCGCTCGTCGGACGGTGATGAACATGACGACCAACCACGCGCTGTACATGACCAGGCCGAGCCAGAACGCGAAGATGCCCTGCCAGGCGAAGGGGCCGCCCTTGAAGAAGTAGGCCAGGCCGGCCGGGCAGAAAAGCAGGGCGATCCACAGGTTGGCGTAGCCGACCCAGCGCGGGAACACCGGCGTGGATGCTCGGTCGGTGAGGACAGCGCCGGCGACGGCCAGGTTCTGGGCGATGAACGGACCGATGGGGGTGACGAACAGGATCCAGGCCAGATCGGTCAGGGTGACCGTCAGCTCGGGCGCGCGATCCGGCCGGAAGGCGGCCACATTCATGATCAGCTGGGGGATGAGGCTGATCGCTGGCGCCCGGCGGACGGGGCAGGATCCCCGCGATGGCCCACCCGAGCAGGTCGCCGAGAAGCATGACCGGAGCCCCCCATGTGCACAGGAGCTGGATCCGGGTGCTCATGGCGCGACCGTGCGGCTCGACCCGCACGCGCGCGCGGTGTGAGCCTGATCGGCGGAGGACTCGGTAGAGATGGAGAGGCAGATGGTGGTGTCGGTCGCGGTGATCGGGCCGGTACCGAGGCGCTGAGTGGCGAGGAACTTCACCGACGGGACCAGGCTGGTGAATCCGACGGCTGCGCGATCATTCCACCTCGCAGCCCACGTCCGCTGAGCCGCTCTGGGCCGGTTCATGTCGCGGACTGGCTGTTTGGTTCGGGCCGGACGGCCGGTAGGACCGTGGAGATGCCGCACATCATCGATGTGGCAACGGCATCGAGCCGGCGTTGCAGCCAGGACGGGATGGGAAGAATGCGGAGTAACAGGTTGTCCAGGGCGATGGTGTAGTCCAGGCGGGTGCCGCCGTCCCCGGTGGGGTGCAGGCTCAGGTCTTCGGCCCAGCCGCGCACCACCGGGACGCTGATCTCAGTGGCTCGAAAGGTGAAGCGCCGCGCTGGTTCCCAGATGAAGAACTCCTCGGTGATCGTGACCAGCCGCGCGAGCCGTACGCTGCGCAGCGCGCCACGATCGTGCGGCGGCGGACTGAGCCAACGGGCTCGGTCGAGCATTGCCACCCAGCTTCCGAGCTCGCCGGTCTCACACAGCCGCCATACCTGAGCCGGGCCCTGGGGCACGGTCAAGGTCGCCTTCAGCAGCAGCGGGGCCTCGGTCAGGAAATCCTCACCAATTGGCGCGAGCGGGCGCATCACCGCCGCCCGGTCGAGGCGTCGGGTAGCTCCTGCGGTCCGGCCAGGGCCAACTCGATACCCGCGGCCTGCATCTGGGCCAGCGTGCATGCCACGTCGACGTACTCCCATACCCGGCAGATCTGCCCGTCACGGGTGTCGACCCAGATGCTGTACTCGTTGCGATAGGCGCCCCCGTTAGGGAACTGCCCGGTGAGCGCAAACCGCACGACCCCAAGGCTGCCCTCGGCGATCGCGTGATGCACTGTCGTCTTGAACGTCTCACCGTTGTAGATCATGCTGAACACGCGGCGCATGTTCTCCAGCACCACATCCCGGCCGGTGCTGACAGTTGCCATGATCTCGACCGGGGCCGAGGGCGACTCCCACCACGTCACGTCCTCGCTGAGCAGCGCGGCCATCTGTTCCGGCCGCCCGATGGCCTCAGCCAACTCGGTGGCCAGCCGCGCAGGTGTCGTCCTGGACTCACTCATACCGCTCCTCGAGTCTCTAGCTACCGCTGATAACTATCAACGATAGCTATTGCTCGACGGAAGCGAACCCCGGGAGTCCGCAGAGCGGAACACCGCCTGCGGACGATCAGACGGTTCGGAGCAGAGAATCGACGATGCCGCCGATCACGATCACGAACAGCTCGTCGGCACGCAACGGTGGGCTCCCAGCGGCGGCGAGGCGCGGAAAACGAACTGAATCATCGGTCTCCACGAGAGAGTCTTCACCGGCGATCTCCCGGATCGCGCTGCCCACGACGAAGCTCTCGATCGAGTCGAAGATCATGATCGCTGTCTCAACAGGCACACCCGACTGACCGAGCTTGCCCGCCACGGCGTCGAGCATCTTGGTGCTCATGCCCATCGATCGACGCCGGGCGACCACCGGCACCAGAGCTGGGTGCGCCAACAGCGAGGCTCGTAGCCGGCACGCCCCGCCGATCAGCAGGTCCCGGGCCTCCACCTCGGCCGGGAACCCTGGTGCCTGCTCGAAGGCCAACTCCGCCGCTCCCACCAGGATCGCGTCCTTATTGGGGAAGTGGTTGTAGAGCGAGGCGCTCTTCACACCCAGCTCCGCCGCGAGTCGCCGGATGCTGAGCGCGTCAAGCCCCGCCTCGTCCACGATCGCCAGCGCTCTCTCGAGAATCAGTCGTCGAGAAAGGATCGGCACGCTGGGACGACCCATCCGTGATGCGGTCATCCCCCACGCCTCCCTGGCCAGCCCGACAATCCTCCACAGGCTAACCCGGACACAAACCTGGGAAGCCGACTACGAAACTCGGGCTCCTCCCGAACCCGGCGGCCGCTTCCGAGAACAGGGCACGGGTGCCGCTGAGAGCGCCATCACCGAGATACGCGGGGTGATGCACGCCGGCTGCTCGGTGATGTCCCAGGGCATGCCGCGCATCCGCTCGCGCCCTCCATCCTGGCCGGTGAAGGTTCGTCCGGACCAGCCAGATCACGAAGACGGCCAGCGGAACGGAGAAGCCGAGCAGCCCGCCGTAGGTGAACGGCCCGGTCTTGAAGAACGTGATCACCCCGGTCGGGACGAACAGCACCGTGACCCACAGACTCAGGTAGGCCACCCAGCGGGGGAACACCGGCACCCGGGAGCGGTCCAGGATGCCCTCGGTGGTCTCGGCCGCGCGCCCGGGCCGGTAGGCCGTCGCCGACATGATCAGGATCGGCAGGAACAGGAACACCCAGCCCACCGTGGCGGCGGCCAGCTGGGTGTAGGCGAGAGCCGGCTGGCGCGGCTGCATCCGCAGCATCCGCCGGGTGATCGAGGCGCACAGCGGCCCGTAGGCGCCCATCCCGATGAGCCCGATGAACAGGCCGGCCCGGCCCGACCACGGAGGAGAGTGCGCAGTAACGCTCGGCGCCTAGTGACATCGAGACCCCCATCGTCGGTGAGGGCACCACGGTGGCGGGACCGACGGCCGGTTGGACGGGCCGGACGGCCACCAGGCCACGACATCGTGGAACGCGCCCGGGCAGGGATAAGCCGGATCCCGCGTCAGAGGTTGGTCGCGTCGGGGGGAACTCCGGTGGGAAGCGGAGCGGCGGGCCCGTCAGCGGGGCCGGCGGTGGACGGGCACTCGAGCCCGACGGTGTAGCTGGCCATGCTGATCGACCCGGCGGCGTGCCCCGACACCAGGGGCTCGAACGTCTCACCGGCGCCGGCGGCGAGCCCGGCCACGTACAGCAGCGGCAGGAAGTGGTCGGCGGTGGGCACGGCGAGCGGGAAGTCCCGGTCGGCGTCGAGCGAGGGAACGTCGGCCGGTCCGGACAGCAGGATCTCACGGGCGTGCTCGTCGAACCGCTCGGCCCAGTCGTAGGCGCTGTCGGGCCGGGAGAAGTCGACCGCGCGGAGGTTGTGCACGACGTTGCCGCTGCCGACGATGAGCACGCCCTCCCGGCGCAGCGGGCCGAGCCTGCGGCCGAGGGCGAGGTGGTAGTCCATCGGCTTCTCGGCGTTCACCGAGAGCTGGACGACGGGGATGTCGGCGTCGGGGAAGGCGTGGACCAGGACCGACCAGGTCCCGTGATCGATCCCCCAGCTGTCGACGTCACGGCCGATCCACGTCGGTTCGACGACGTCGGCGATCCGTTCCGCCATCTCGGGCAGCCCCGGCGCCGGGTACTCGATGTCGAAGAGCGCCTGCGGGAAGCCGTAGAAGTCGTGGATGGTGCGCGGACGGGCCATCGCGGTGACAGCGGTGGCGTTGATGTACCAGTGCGCCGAGATGACCAGGATGGCCCTCGGCCGGGGTGCCGCCGCGCCGAACGCCCGCCACGCCCGGGTGTAGCGGTTGAGCTCCAGAGCGTTCATCGGGTTGCCGTGACCGATGAACGCTGAGGGCATCCGCGTGGGAGAGTCGCTCATGGTCGCCATGATGTCCTCGCGATCGGCCCCGGGGAAGCCATCGTGCTGGACGCGGCGGGACTGAGCTATCCGGGTTCGTCCGACGTCGCCGGGTCACCGGGCGCACCCTTCATCCGCGAGCGCCCGGTCGACCCGTAGAGGGTCAGCGCGGCCATCTCCTCGACGATGGTGTCGCGGCCGGGCCGGCGCCCGATCCCAGCCATGACGGGACCGTCGAACACCGCGGTCGCCAGCAGGGTGGCGAAGGGCAGCCGCACGGTCAGCCGCAGGTCGAGACCTTCGTAGCCACGCTTGTGTGCCTCGGCCGCCATGATCTCCTCGGTGAGGCGGTGGATCCGCGCCAGCGGTGAGTCCTTTCCGCTGAGCACGTCGGCGACCTCGTCGCCGTAGGCCGAGGCGGTCAACAGCGCCAGCACCAGCTTGCGGTGCCTTCGCAGCAGGTCGTACATGCCGCCGATCCACTGCCGCGCGACGTACTCGAAGTCGTGCGGACTGTCGGCGTACCGCCGCCAGTCGGCGACGAAGTCCTCCATGAACGCCGTGAACGGCTCCACCACGGCGCGCTCGAACAAGATCGCCTTGCTGGTGAAATGGAAGTAGATCAGCCGCTCCGAGACGTTGGCGGCGGCGGCGATCTCCCGGGTGCTGGTGCCGTGGTAGCCCTGGACGGCGAACAGCTCCCGGGCGGCGTCCAGGATCAACGCCCTGATCTCAGTGCCTTTGCGGCGGGCTTTGGGCGCGGGGGGTCCGTCGTCCGCGAGCGCGCTCATCGGCGCAGGCTACCAGGCCACGCTAGTGAAGCGGTTGCTTGACTAGTGCTGCGGGGCGGCGGTACGTTCCTGGCGCCAAGGAAGCGATTGCTTCACTAATGACGTGGAGGACGGCATGGCGGCGTTGAAGATCGGCGGTTCGGGCGTGCACATGCCGCCCATCGAGCTGGGCCAGGCCACCGCCAAGGCCTACGAGGACCAGGGCCTGGACTTCCTCTGCTACTACGACCAGCTCAACCTGACCATCCCCCGGTCGATCTGGACCCCGGACATCGTCCCGGCCGCCGCGGTCTGGGACATCGACGCCTGGCTGGAGCCGTGGATCGCGATCACCGCGGCGGCGCTGGCCACCGAGCGGATCGAGTTCTTCACCATCTGCGACGCGCTGCGCCGCCCGCCGGCGCTACTGGCCCAGCTGGCGCTGACCATGTCGCACGCCTCCAAGGGCCGCTTCACCATGTTCCTCGGTGCCGGCGAGACCAAGCAGTTCCAGCCCTACGGCCTCGCCCGGGAGAAGCCGTTCGGGCACCTGGAGGACTGCCTGAAGATCATCAGGAGGTTCTTCGACACCTGCGAGCCGATCGACTACCAGGGCAGGATCTGGAACCTGGACCGGGCGATCGTCGGCCTGGACGCCTACGCCGGCACGCCACCGAAGATGTGCGTGGCCGGCGGCCCGGGCAAGGCGCTGAACTTCGCGGCCACCCTGGCCGACGGCTGGATGGTCTACCTGCCGCCGTCCGGGTCCGCGGAGGAGTACGCCGAGAACGTCGCCGATCTCCGCCGGATGCGCGAGCAGGCCGGCAAGGACCCGGACACGCTGACCGTGTTCGGGGCGATGGCCACCGTGGTCGGCGACACCGAGGAGATCGTCGACGAGGCCTGTTCGAACGCCGCGATGCGCTGGGACGCCGCCTCCCTGGTCCCGCACCCGGGCGCCTACGAGCGGATGACCGGCAAGGACAACCCGCTCGGTGACTGGTCCTATCCACGCGACCTGATCCCCATGCAGATCCCCCGGGAGCGGGCGCTGGAGATCGCCGACCAGGTCACCACCGAGGACGTGCGCAGGTGCCGTTTCGCCGGGACCCCCTCCAGCGTCGCCGACCAGTTCCAGCCCTACATCGACGCCGGCATGACCCACGTGCTCATCGCCGACTACTGCGGGCTGGTCACCACCGGCAGCTACAGCGAGGCCGAGCAGAGCACCGCCGTCGCCGACCTGGTCACCGAGATCCGAAAGCGCAACCCGGAGGGCTGATCACCGGCGCAGTGCGGCCCCGACCCCGGCGCTCCCCCGACGGGTCACGCGGCCCGGGTGAGGGCGTGCTCGACCAACGACACGAGGGCGGAGCGGGACAGCTCGCCGTCCCGGGCGTCGGTCCAGATCAGCGGGACGTCGGAGGAGATCAGCAGCGCCTCGCGCACCTCGGACTCGGGGAACGCGTGGGTGTCCGGGAAGCCGTTGACGGCGACGACGAAGGGCAGGCGTCGGTTCTCGAAGTAGTCGACGGCCGCGAAGCAGTCGTCGATGCGCCGGAGGTCGACCAGCACGACCGCACCGACCGCTCCGGAGGCCAGCTCGTCCCACATGAACCAGAACCGGGTCTGCCCGGGGGTGCCGAACAGGTAGAGGATCATCGAGTCGTCGATGGTGATGCGCCCGAAGTCCATGGCTACCGTGGTGGTGCGCTTGTCGGGCACCGCAGCCAGGTCGTCGACGCCCTCCGACACCTCGGTCATCGCCTGTTCGGTGTTCAGCGGCGGGATCTCCGACAGCGTGCCCACCATCGTCGTCTTGCCCACCCCGAACCCGCCGGCCACGAGGATCTTCAGCGGGGTGGGGACGGAGATTCCGGCCTCGGGGCCGGCGTCAACAGGCGCGGAGTCCATCGAGCAACCTTCCCAGGATCTCTTGACTAGGTCCGCCGTAGGCCGCCACCGGCGGCGGGGCGTGCACCGACAGGTGGCCGGACTCGGCCAGGTCGCTGACCAGCACCCGTGCCACGCCGACCGGCAGGCCCAGGGCGTACCCGATCTCGACCAGCGAGATGAGCCGTTCGCCCAGCTCGATGATTCGGCGGTACTCGATGTCCAGGGACACCGCGCCGCGACGGCCGTGCTCGGTGACGCTGACCAGCGACTCGATGGGTATGTCCCTGCCGACCGCACGTGTCCGCCCGTTGGTGAGCGCGTACACGGGCACGACCCGGCCTCCGGCCGAGGCTTCCGGCGCCGCGCCCCACATCATGACGGGGCGCCCGACACCGGGGCGGCGGCCGCCGGTACGCCGTTGTTGCGCGCGGCCGGGGACAGCGCATGGCCGACCCGGTTGGCGAGCATGGTCATCTCGTAACCCACCATGCCGATGTCACACTGCCGCCCGGTGTACACGACCAGGGTCGAGCCCTCACCGACCGCGGTGGCGAAGAGGTAGCCGGTGGCCATCTCGACGATGGTCTGGGTGACCGGCTCGGCATCCAGCAGGCTCGCCGCACCTCGGGCGAGGCTGGCCATCCCGCACACCGCCGCCGACAGCGAGTCCGCGAGCCCCGCGCTGACCTCGCTGGAGCGTGCCAGCCGCAACCCGTCGCCGGAGGTCACGAGCGCGTGCAGCACCCCCGGGGTGCCCTTGACGAAGTCGTCGAGCAGCCAGTCCATCTGACGCCGCCCCGATCCAGCATCGGACATCATGCGCCTCCGTTCCCCGAGTCGTGTCCTCCGGCCGCCTCAGCCTGCGCGGCCCGCCGGCTGGCCTGGAATCGTGACAACGCCTCCGAGGCCGGCCTCGGATCGGGCACCCCGGTCACCGGAGCGGGCCGGGCGCGTGGTCGCGGCGAGGGGCGCAGCAGCTCGGGCGCCAGGTGGGTCTGAGGCTGACGCCGGTTCAGCATCGGTGTGTGGACGGCGGTCTCGGACGGCGGCGTGTACGGAGGCGGGGCGTACACGGTCCCCGGGTCGGTCCGCCGGTCCGACCCGTGCCGGGGTTCCGAAGCATTCGAGATGCGCGGTCGCGGCGACGGGCGCCGGGCACGGGCACGGTCGCGGGCCTCGAAGGCGGCCGGTGCGATGAGCGCCTGGCGGGACGCGACCGCCCCGTCCGGGACCGCGTCCGGGGAGCCGTCCGTGAACCGGTTCGAGGCGCTCTTCCAGGCCCTCGTCGAAGCACCGTTCGACGCGGGACCGTTCGCGGCGGCTCCACTCAGGACGGCGCCGCTTGCAAAATCCCCGTTCGAGACCGCACCATTCGAGACCGCACCGTTCGAGACCGCACCGTTCGAGACCGCACCATTCGAGATTGCGGCCACCGGATCGTCCTGCGCGGCCTCGAACATCTCGGGTGGCAGCACGACCACCGCGGTGACGCCGCTGCCGGGGGTCGGGACCAGGGAGACCTCGAGATTGTGGCGGTGCGCCAGCCGGGCGACCACGTGGAAGCCCAGGCGCGATGCCACCGACAGGTCCACCTCCGGCGGGTGCGCCAGTAACTGGTTGGCCTCCTCGATGGCCGCCGGCGGCATACCGATGCCCCAGTCCTCGATGATCACCAACTGCGCGCCCGGTCGCTGGTACAGGGGGCGCACGCCGATGGTCACGTGCGTCTCCGGTGGAGAGAAGTGCACCGCGTTCTCGGCCAGCTCGGCCAGCAGGTGGGTCAGGTCGGTGACGGTGTCCCCGGCCACGGCCAGCCGTTCGTCGACGGTGAACCGGACCCTCGTCAGTTCCTCGGTCTCGGCGATAGCGGCCTGGACGACCTCGCGCAGCGGCACCGGCGCGCTCCACACCCGCGACGGGGTCTCCCCCGAGAGCACCAGCAGGCTCTCCGCGTTGCGCCGGACCCGGGTGGCCAGGTGGTCGAGCCGGAACAGGTCGGCCAGCGCGTCAGGGTCGCGTTCCTTCTCCTCGAGCTGGTTGATGATCTCGAGCTGGCGGTACAGCATGCTCTGGTTGCGCCGCGCCAGGTTGATCAGCAGCTCAGCGGCGAACCGCCGGCGCCCCAGCTCTGCCTCCGCCACCTTGTGCTCGACCCGAAGGCGCGCCCGCGCCTCCTGGTCCTCCTCGCTGACGCGCCAGAAGATCACCAACCCGGCGCAGGCGGCCAGCACGGCGGCACCGTGGATGGCCGACCACACCCAGGGGTTCGCCTGGGCGGCCGGGTGATTGAAGATCTTGATACTGGGAAGCGCCGACCCGACCCCGTGACTGATCACCGTGAAGACGATATTCCACAGGAAAGGGACCCAGTCCTGGTACAAGGCGATGAATCCGATGATGATGAAGAAATGGAAATGCGCCTCGATCGCGCCTTTGGTCAAAATGACCAACGCGGCCGAGCACCAGGTCAGACCGGCCGTCACGAATAACGACGCCGGCCGGCGGGACTGGACCACATAACCGGCGAGTAGGCACAGTAGCGGTACGCCGAGAGAGGCGGCGATGAGCACCGGTTCGGCCCGCAGCACCAGGCCGAAAGCCAAGACCACCGGCACGTGCAGCGCGAGCAGTACCAGCAGGATCCGGTGCCGGTGCCGCCACGAATGGTCTTCGAGTGTATTTCCTCGGGGAAGATACTGGAAGATCGTCTGAGCCATCAGCGATGGTGCCCTTCCTCAAGGACTGATTGACTGCACCCATTACGCACCAAGATCGGCCGCTCGACCATTCGACGTAACACTTCTTTCACGGGGGATGTCTCGACGCTGACGATACACTTCGAGCAACCATTCCCACATGTCCTTCGATGACACGAACTCATTGGTCGGGACGGCCCAATAGGCGTTGCTCCCATTCCTGAATGGGCGTCGAGCCGCCCGGGTGACCGAGGTGGCGACCAGGCCGCCGACCGCGAGAAAGGCCCAGGCAGTGACCGTGGAGCACCAGCGCCGGTTCGCGCGCGCAGTCCTGGGTCCGCTCGCGTGGTGCGCCACCGCGGTCACGGTGTCAGCGGTGCTCAGCCTGGTCCCGGGCGCCACCACCGGGGACACCGCGGTCCCCGGCGTGCCCGTGCCGTCCGACGTGGTCGCCGCCGGGGTCTCCGTCGCGCGGGTGCTGCTGGTCGGCGCGATCACGGCGACCCTCGGACTGAACCTGGTCCCGTTGCTCTTCAGCCCCCGGGAGCAGGTGGCGACCGCGCCGGTACGGCTCCGCGCCTACCGGGGCGCGGCCGGTGCGGCCCTGTGCTGGCTGGTATGCGCGACGGCGTCGGTGGTCCTGCAGACCGCGGACCTCGCCGGCACCGCGGCGGTCACGACCGCGCAGGTGCGAACCTACGTCGGCGGGTTCGGGAGCGGCCAGGCGCTCGTCTGCGAGATGGTCGTCGCGGCGGTCGCCCTCGGGGCGGCGGTGAGGGGCAGCCGGTCCGGGACGCCGCTGGTGGCGCGGCTACTGGTCTTGTGCGCGGCGGCGGGGCTGCTGCTGCTCGTGGCGGCCGGCCACTCCGGCGAGAGGTCCGAGCGATGGCACGACCTGGCCACCGTCTCGCTCGAGCTCCACGTGTTCGCCGCCGCCCTGTGGACCGGCGGCCTGGGAGCCACCCTGGCCCTGCTGTCCTCGGACCGCGCCCTGCTGTCACGTGCCCTGCCGAGGTACTCCCCACTCGCCGGCGGGTGCCTGCTCGTCGTCGCCGTGACCGGGGTGCTCAACGCGGTCGTCGCCCTGTCCGCCAGGCCCGGAACCGTGCCGCTGCCCGAGCTGCTCACCAGCGGCTACGGGTTGCTGGTGGTCCTCAAGGCGGGCTGCCTGTGCCTGCTGGCCGCCATCGGGGGCCATATCCGGCTCCGACTGCTGCCCGCGGTCCGCCGGGCCGACCGCACGAGCGTCGCCCTCTGGGGCTGCTGGGAGTTGGGGATCATGGGCGTCGCCTTCGGGCTGGCGGCGGTCCTCGCGCGCTCCGCGGTGTGATCGGGGCGGTCTGACCGGAGGGTCTGATCGGGAGGGCGGGGTCGGCTAGCGTGGACCCATGCTGACCGGCCTGCACGCGATCGTGTTCACATCGGAGGCCGAAGCGGTTCGCACCTTCTTCCGGGACACGCTCGGGCTGGGCTCGGTCGATGCGGGCAACGGCTGGCCGATCTTCGCCATGCCACCCGCCGAACTCGCCGTCCATCCCGCCGACGACGGGCCTCGCCAGGGCCTCTACCTGATGTGCGACGACATCGAGGCGACGTTGACCGAGCTGCGAGGTAAGGGCGTCGAGATCGTGGGCGACGTTCGGGACGTGCGGTGGGGGCTGCTAGGCGGCATCCGGTTGCCTGACGGCAGCGAACTGCCCATCTACGAGCCGCGCCACCCCTCTCCGCGGTGGAACGGCTGATCCGGGCCGGCGCCCGCCCGAGCTACAGGTAGGGGTTGATCCCCCGCTGCAGCAGGTGCGGGACGTCGTACTGGCCGCAGTCCTCGACGATGTATCCCTGCCGGCAGCCGTTGCGGTACTGCCGCTCGCCACTGCTCATCGGACGGGTGTGCGTGGCGCGTCCGGTCGGGCCCGTGGCCGCGCGCCGGTCGACCGCACGAACCGGATGCCGCTCGGCCGTACGCGTCGCGCGCGGGGCAGAAGCAGCGGTCGACTGAGCCGGGTGCGAGCCGGCGGTGTGCGCCCGGTGGCCGGAGCCCTCATCGGCCGGGTACTCGCCTCCCGGGTCGGCCGAGTCGCCCAAGCGGAGGTCCGAATCGCCGTAGCCCGGGTAGCCCGGTTCATCCGCGTCGTCCGGGTCCTCGTAGTCGTCGGCCAGGCCGATGGTCTGGGTTTCGGTGGCCGATCCGGTGGCGCCGGGTTGCTCGTCGTGCGCCGGGGAGGCGAGCGCGGAGGTCGGGGTCAGCATCGACCCACCGAGCGCTACGCCGGCGAGGACGGCGCTCTTCAGGGGCTGCAACCGGCGTGCCGGGGCCCGGTGTCGGGGGCGTGCGGGAGCGCGGTGTCGGGGAATCGGGAGCACCTCCAGCAGACGGGGAGTCAAGGTGTCGTGACGCTGGGTACCCGCACTGTCCGTGAGGGAAACACGTGCCCGACGCCGGCGCGGGCCATGAGTCGGAGCAACCGCAGCGTCCACTCGGCGCACACACGCGGCGACGAACGGCAGCACTCCGCGACGAACGGCAAATTTCGCGCGATGAACGGCCCTTAGGCCAATCGGGGGCAGCACGATGAGCGGTTGAGTAACACAGGGTTAACGCTGGGGATCGGCGATGACAGCGAGTAAAAATGAGCAGCAACCGTCACTCGTTCGAAGGAAGCACAGTGTCGAACATCGCTCCCCAGCGTAACGATCGGGCTCCAGGCTCCATGATCACCTTAGCCGAGCTCCTCGGCGAGGACACCGATGGCGCCGACCTCACCTCCACCACCGATCGGTTCGACGACCAGGACCCCGCCCCCCGCATCACGGTCTCCGTCAAGGACCTGCTCAACCGGGAGGGACGCCCCCCGAAGGTCGACCCGAGCACCCATATCCGCGAGCTCGAGGCCGTCGCGGCGCTCGCGCCCTCGCACCGGCGTGTACGGCCGACGACCCACGCGATCGCGGCGTTCGGCTCTCTCGCGGCCGCCGTCGCGGTGCTCGGGCAGACCTCGCTCGGCGCGATGGGCACCGGTTCGCAGGACGGTGGCTTCCCCGGGCAGGGACTGTTCGGCGAAGGCCTGCCCGGTGTCCTGCCCGGCCTGTTCGGTAGCGGCCTGATCGGGACGCTGGGCATCGGTGGCCTTCCGATCGAGTTCGCGCCCGCGTCGTTCTCGATCGCCAACGGTGTCCTCACCAGCGGCGCGGCCGCCGCGCCTGGTGGCGTCACCCCGACCGTTCCCGGCGGCGTCATCGCGCCCCCCGGCGGGACCGTGACGCCGCCGGGCGGCCCCGTGACGCCTCCCGGCGGCCCCGGCACGCCCCCGGGCGGCCCCGGCACGCTCCCTGGCGGCACCACCGGCGGCACCACCGGCGGCACCACCGGCGGTGGCGGCGTCGGTGGCGGCGTCGGTGGGGTGGTCGGCGGTGTCGGGGACACCGTCGGTGACGTCGGCGGCGGCCTCGGGGACACCGTGGGCGACGTCGGCGGCGGCCTCGGGGACACCGTGGGTGACGTCGGTGGGTCGCTCGGCGAGACCGTGGGCGATGCCGGTGGGTCGGTCGGCGACACCGTGGGCGACCTCGGTGGCGGGGTCGGCGGCGTGGTCGGAGGCGCGGGTGACGTCCTGGGCGGAATCCTTCCCGGGTCGGTGGGTGATGCCACCAAGGACCTCACCGACACCCTCGACACCACCGTCACCGACGTCAGCGGCACCCTTGGTAACACGGTCACCGACGTCAGCGGGACCGTCGGTGACACGGTCACCGCGGCGACCGGTGCCGTCGGGGATGCCGTCGGCGGCCTGACGGGCAATGTCGGGGACGCCGTCGGCGGCCTGACCGGCAACGTCGGTGACGCGGCGAGCGGGGTCGGAGACGCGGTGGGCGATCTCGCCACCGACCCCGGAGCGGCCGTCGGTGAGATCGGCGGCGCGGTCGGAGGTGCGGTCAGCGGAGTCGGCGGCACGGTCGACGGCGCGGTCAGCGGAGTCGGCGACACCGTCGGGAGCGCGGTCGGCGCGGCCGGCGCCGCCGCCGGAAGCGCCGTCGGAGATCTCGGCGGCGAGGTCGGGAACACCGTCGGGGACGCAGGTGGCGAGCTCGGCGACACCGTCGGCGGAGTCGGCAACGCCGTGGGCGGGCTGCTCCCCGGCCCGCTGGGCGACGCGGTCGGTGGTCTGACCAGCGGCGCGGGCGATGCCGTGGGGTCCGTCACCGGCTCCCTCGGGGACACCGTCACCGATGCCGCCGGGTCTCTCGGGAACACCGTCACGGACACCAGCAGCACCGTTGCCGGCACCGTGGGCGGTCTGACGGACGGCGTGGGCGACGCGGTCGGGGACGTGACCGGCAGCGTCGGCGACACGGTGTCCGGGGTGACCGGCTCGGTCGGCGACACCGTCGGTGGAGCGGCCAGCCCGCTCGGCGAAACCGCCGGGACCGCGACGGGCGCGGTCTCCGGAGCCGCCGGCACGGTGGGCGACGTCACGCAGGCGGGCACCCAGGTCGTCGGGTCGACCGCCGGTGTGCTCCAGTCGGCCGCGGACACGGTCGTCGGCCCGGTTGTCGGCTCGGGCGGCACGGGCAGCACGGTCGGCACCGACCCGGTCGGAGCCGTCGGCGACACCGTCGGGGCCGTGACGGGCACGCTCGCCGGCAGCGGGAGCAGCACGCTCGGAGGCCTGCTCGGCGGCCTGACCGGTGCCACGTCGAACAGCCCGATCGTCAGCTCCACACCGGCCGCCGGCGATCCCACCACGACGCTCACACAGGCCCTCACCGATCCGGTCGCCACCGTGGCCCAGACGGCCACGGACCCGGCTCCCGCGCTGACCGGTGCCGTCAACGGCCCCGCCTCGGCCACGCAGGCCGTCACCGACGCGGCGAGCAACCCCGTCGGCACCGTCACCCAGACGGCCGGCGACCCCGTCGGGACCCCGGCCGGCAGCCCGGTCGACAGCCCGGTCGACAGCCCGGTCGACACCGTCACGCAGGCGGCCGGCGATACGGCGGGCGCGCTCTCCAACGTGCTCGGAGGGGCGACCCAGGCACTCCCCGGACCCGGCCAGGAATCCGCGCCGACACAGCCGTCCGCCGGCGATGCCCTCAGCACCCTGACCGCGCCGATCACAGCCGCCGACAGCGCCCCGAGCACGTCCGACACGTCCTCGGCTCTCGGCAACGTGACGGGCTCGCTGCTCGGAGGGCCCAGCACCTCCAACTCGAGCTCCCCCAGCAACACCCTGTCGAGCAGCACCCTGTCCAGCAACACCCTGTCGAGCAACACCTCGCCGAGCACGTCCGGCACGAGCACCCAGTCGGCGGCCGCCGAAACGGGCAGCCCCACGACCAACTCGACCCCGACCTCGAAGGCTGAGACCAGCACCTCGTCCGCGAACGACTCGAGCTCTTCCACCGGCTCCAACTCGTCCGGCGGCTCGCTGACGAAGTCCCTGTCGAAGACGACCTCATCGGTCAGCGGGTCGAGCTCCAAGAGCTCGGAGTCCAGCACGAAGAACTCCGGTTCGGGCGCCGGCACCGACTCGAGCTCCGAGAGCAGCGGCTCCAAGAGCTCCACCAGCACCTCCAGCTCCAAGAGCAGCAGCTCCAAGAGCTCCGAGTCCGGTTCGAAGAGCTCCGACAGCGGCAGCTCCAAGAGCTCGAGCTCGGAGTCGGGCTCGAAGGGTGACAGCGGCGGGTCCTCCAAGAGCGACAGCGGCGGCTCCTCCAAGAGCTCTGGCGGAGGCGGCGGCCACAGCTCGAGCAGCGGCGGCGGCCACGGTGGCGGCGGCAGCAGCCACGGTGGCGGTGGCGGTGGCGGCGGTGGCGGCAGCCACGGCGGCGGCGGTGGCGGCGGCGGCGGTGGCGGCGGCGGCGGCGGCGGCGGCGGCGGCGGTAAGTGAGCCACCTCGAGAACAACTACATCAAGTAGCCCGGTACCTCGGGTAAGACCAGTCGAGGCAGGTGTCCCACCAGGGCACCTGCCTCGACTTCGTTTGTCGCGTCAGCCCGCGTCCGGGGCCTCCCAGCTCTCCGGCTCGGGCACCTGCTCCTGTTCCTGCAGCTGTTCCTGCTCCTCGAGCTGCTCCACCTGCTCAGGTGTGGCCTGCTCGAGCGCGATGTCCCGGGGCCGTGGTTCCTCTGCACTCGACATGTCCCGATCGTGACATCGCCCCGTCGCCGACGCAGGCTCTGGCGGGACCCCTAACCGGACGCCTGCCTCGAGACCGGGACGCGGGCGTTCGGGGAACCGACGATCCGTACCAGGTCGCGCACGTCGACCACCCCGACGAGGCGCCGGCCCTCGACGATCGGGACCACCGGGGCACCGGCGGCCCGCATGAGGCCGACCAGAGCGCCCAGGTCGTACCGGCTGGGGGCCAGCAGCGGCTCGGACGTCATCACGTCGCCCACCACCGGCGCTGACCCGGCGGCGGACACACCGAACGGGCTGCGCAGCTGGTGTCCGACCAGGTCGGCCTCGGTCACGAGGCCGACCACCTGACCGTCGGAACCCACCACCGGCACGCCGCTGGAACCGGTCGAGGCGAGCAGGGTCGCTGCCGCGTTCACCGGGGTCTCCGGTGCCACGCTGCTCGGCGACCGCATGACGTCGCCGGTGCGCAGCCTGCGCGCCGCGGGGCTCGGCTTGCCGGAGCCACGCACCGGCAGCTGGGCGACATCGGCTGAGGTCACTCGTGGTCAACTCCTTCTCACGGACATGACTGCCGCCCGAGGGCGGCCACCGGCCACGGCGGCGTGGAGGACTGGTGTCAGCTAACCACCCGTGTCACCGGGCCGACCGCCGCGGCGGCGAAGGTTTTCCCGGAGCTCACAATCGTTCACACGCCGGCAAACGCCCGGTCGGGACGGTCCGCCATCAGCCGGGCTCCCCGCCCGCCGGCAGCTCGCGCACCCGGGACTCCAGGCTCGCGGGCTCGGCGTCAACCGTGAGCTCCCCTGCCTCCCGGCCGGGCAGGTGCTCGCCCCGCCCACCGAAGTCACGCAGGACCCGGGTGAGCAGCACCGAGCGGCGTGGCCGGTCGGCCGGCGGCGCACCCGGTCCGAGGGGCTGCGGCGCGTCGTCGTAGTGCTCCTCGGTGACGGTGACCTTCCGCTTGCGCACCATCGTGAACTGGAATTCCTCGACGTCCTCCATCAAGGTGCGCATGGCCCGCATGGGCCGCGTGCCGTCGACGAACCGCGCGACCGGCGCGGGCACGAACGCCCCGGCCAGTCCGCTCACCGCACGCCCGATGATCGGCAGCGGGCCCGGCAACAGATCCAGCGGCCGGCCCCGCTCGGGCACCGCCACGGCGGTCCCGGGAGCCGGCTGCCCCGGGCCCACGGACCCCGGCAGCGCCGGGCGCTCGGGCAGGGCCGTCACCGCGGGAACGGTCTCCGTCCCATCGCCGGCCGCGATGGCGGCGGCGTCGCGTGGTGCGAGGTCACCGGGGCCGGCCTGCCGGACGCTGGTCCGTCCGCCCAGCGCGGAGCGCTCACCGGCTCGCTCCAGCAGCTCCTCCTGGCGGCGGAGCTCGAGCTCGGCCCGTACCTGCGCGCGGCGTACGGCGATGGCGGTGTCGGCGTCCTCCTCGGCCCGGCGCCGCATCCGCCGGGCCATCACCTGCCGTTCCTGGTCGGTCTGCCCCCGCCACAGCCGCAGCAGCAGCGGCGCGACCGTCAGCAGCACCATCACCAGCATCGCGCCCAGCCTGGGGATCAGGGCGCCCAGGTCGGAGGTCGTGTAGCGGTTCATGGCCTCCCAGCGTGCGACGAGCCCGGTATCGGACCGGGCCAGCGTCTCGGCGGTGTCCCGGTCGCGGTCCACCCGCTCGGCGGCCGCCGCGGTCGCCCGGTCGAGCTCGGGAACCCGTCGGTCACGCTCGGCCCGGGCGGCGGCCAGATCGGAGTCGGCGCCGGCCAGCTCCGCGCGGGCCTGCTCGGCCTCAGGCCCGCGCCCGGGCTCGCCGGTGATCAGCTGGGCCGGGCAGCCCGGGGCCGGGTGGTACTCGCAGCGGGCCACCAGAAGCGCCGCGTCCCGGCGGGCTCCGGCCGTGGCGACCCGGTCATCCAGCGCGGCGCGTTCGTCCCGAAGCTGGGCGAGCCGGTCGGCGCTGTCCCCCGAGGCCACCGAGGACGCC
>JADMIO012771052.1_pt1 | contig 24329 bp, 23 predicted proteins | sample 8958161 | NCBI WGS metagenome assembly JADMIO01 (sample SAMN16585339, study PRJNA669376) | soil metagenome | isolation source: Crop rotation soil | place: USA: Cullars Rotation, Alabama | collected 2011
ATTTATTATTGCAATTTAAATCAATATACATTATACATTATACGAAGTTATATTCGATGCGGCCGATCTAGCAGAAAGTCAAAAGCCTCCGACCGGAGGCTTTTAACTTCTGTCACCTAGGTTACGCCCCGCCCTGCCACTCATCGCAGTACTGTTGTAATTCATTAAGCATTCTGCCGACATGGAAGCCATCACAAACGGCATGATGAACCTGAATCGCCAGCGGCATCAGCACCTTGTCGCCTTGCGTATAATATTTGCCCATGGTGAAAACGGGGGCGAAGAAGTTGTCCATATTGGCCACGTTTAAATCAAAACTGGTGAAACTCACCCAGGGATTGGCTGAGACGAAAAACATATTCTCAATAAACCCTTTAGGGAAATAGGCCAGGTTTTCACCGTAACACGCCACATCTTGCGAATATATGTGTAGAAACTGCCGGAAATCGTCGTGGTATTCACTCCAGAGCGATGAAAACGTTTCAGTTTGCTCATGGAAAACGGTGTAACAAGGGTGAACACTATCCCATATCACCAGCTCACCGTCTTTCATTGCCATACGAAATTCCGGATGAGCATTCATCAGGCGGGCAAGAATGTGAATAAAGGCCGGATAAAACTTGTGCTTATTTTTCTTTACGGTCTTTAAAAAGGCCGTAATATCCAGCTGAACGGTCTGGTTATAGGTACATTGAGCAACTGACTGAAATGCCTCAAAATGTTCTTTACGATGCCATTGGGATATATCAACGGTGGTATATCCAGTGATTTTTTTCTCCATTTTAGCTTCCTTAGCTCCTGAAAATCTCGATAACTCAAAAAATACGCCCGGTAGTGATCTTATTTCATTATGGTGAAAGTTGGAACCTCTTACGTGCCGATCAGATTAAAACGAAAGGCCCAGTCTTTCGACTGAGCCTTTCGTTTTATTTGACCATGTTGGTATGATTTAAATTAATACGACTCACTATAGGGTCAGTGCGGCCGCGACTTCAAGTCACGTGAATTCCAAGCTTCGGATCCCACTGTGCTGGAAAGCCATCAATACTCCCAAATAAGCAAGGCGCCTCATTATTGCAACAACCACATCTTTGATAATTCATCATCAACTGCGGGCGACAGTGTGCTTACCCCGGCATCGTATGCGTCTTTATTCTGACCAAGTTCTGCACCCGGATAACGAAAACGCAATGGGAAACTGAACGTGTTCAGATTGCCATTCTTTGTAATATCCGGCAATCCTGTGCGGCGAAGATCAAGATATGCTTCAACAGCATTCAGGAAAAGGCCAAGCCACTTCTGCTCGGCAATTTTTTCCAGATTGCCAGCTTCGTCGCCCGGTAATTCAATCGACGTTTGCGCGAGATAATCGGCTATATCATCATCTGCTACGCCCCATCGCTGCATGCTGAGCGTTATACCTTTACGGTAATGCTCATTTGCGTCGGCAGTTAATAACCCTCTTACTGCGGCCTCTGCTATAATAAACTGCACTTCATCACTATTCATGATCATTGCGCGCAGAATGGGATGATTATTCTCACGAAACAGTTTAGAAAATTTCGACACCTTAAAGTTTCCAACCACTCCACCAGCTTCAGTATCATAATGCCCGTTACCATTTTTCCAGTCACCGGCCATGCCTGCTATAAAACCTGCGTACAGCTTATTTGAATCCAGTATGTTTATTTTCTGCGCTTCGATCACCGGGTTAGAATGGTCTATCAATTCCCAGGTTGATTCGTAAGTGTATCCATTCGGATCTGTTGTTGTAACTGTCGTTCCATCCAGCCCCGCATTGCTCGTCCATGGTTTTTCAGCAGGAGCAAACCATATCTCCAAACGTGGATCGTTGTATTGCTCGAGCATATCTACAAGTGTTTTCGAAGGTCTTCTTTTATCGAACTCTTCCCTGTCGGGCCAGTTCACAGTTCCGCCAGACCATGCGTTGTCAGCAGTTGCACCAACATATTCAATGGAGGCATTGTCGCCTTCTTCAGTGAATATCGGTGTTTGCGAGGGGTTGCCTATTATTTCAGCCATTTTAGATCCGGCATCAGCGATTTTATTTGAAGCTCTCATCAACAGGCGAAGCCTTAGCGAATTCGTGAATTTTTGCCATTGTACTTTGTCGCCATGAAACATGAGATCTTCATTAGCAGAAATATTAACGGTACCATCAGGAATGAGTGTGTTGGCCATTTCAAGTTCCGATAACAAACCGCTGTAGATGTCCTGCTGCCTGTCGTATTTCGGATACAGTATGCCTTCACGGCCTTTGAGAGCTTCGGTGTAATAAATGTCTCCGTAATAATCCGTCATGAACGAAAAGAGCAGTGCCCTGAATGTCATAAATATTCCCTGGTAAGATTTGGATCCTCTTTTTTCAGATAAACCAATTGCACCATCAATCAGCTTAAGAATTTCCATCGCTCCATACAGTTCAGTAGAAGGGGTTTTAAATCCTGAATAAAAATTATCACTGCCCTGGAAATTACGGACGATATATTGCACCGCACCAGGCAGCTTGGTATTGTCGTACCCCATTCTCTGGTAAAAGACGCATGTTTTTGTGATAATTGAGGACAATAGAAAATTGTCATTTACTGATTCTGTCGCGTCTATTTCTTCCTGGCGGTCCTGTGTTCTCAATGCGTCCTTACTGCATGACACAATGTTAAAAACCGATACGAGGATAAATATTTTGAAGATGAACTTTTTCATAAATTGTTTTTCTTTTTTTTAGAAATCAATTCCTACTTTAAATCCAAATGAACGAATGCTTGGTAATGTGGCTCTCAACACACCCTGTCCCGTTCCCACGCCACTGAACGCTGTTTCAGGATCTTCATGCCTTCCGGATTTATTCCATTGAAAAAAGTTCCTTCCTATGAGTGAAACATTTACTCCATTTAATTTATACTTGTTGGTTATTTTGTAAGGCAAAAAATAAGTCAGTGAAATTTCTCTCAGTTTGAAATTAGTCGCATCATAGGTTCTCGTCGAGGCAAAATCCCATATAACGTCGCCGTAACTGTTGTAAGGTATCTGATAGAAGGTGTTGTTCGGATCCTTCCCATTTTCAATCAACTCGCCACCGTCGGGATCGTCGGGGTTAATGAATACGCCTCTTGCATAACTGGCGTCGTTATTGTCGGAACGCTGTCCGTCATTATTATTGTTGATTGCTTCGTAATTGCTGGCTCCTTCAGCAGGCCATGGAAGTCCGCCATGTGCTGCATCTCTTCCACCTACCCACCATGGATTATTTGGTCCGGATCCAAGTGTTGTAAATGCGCGGCCGTTTGATTCAAGATACTGCTGGTTAACCGAAACATATCTTCCGCCCTTTCTCAAACTACCCACAATATTCAATGCGAATTGCTTATAACGCAATGATGTGTTCAGGCCAACGATGTAATCCGGATTAAAATTTCCAACCTTAGCCCTGTCCCTTTCATCACCGGATATCTGAAATTCACCAGTTTCATTATTTAACAGAAATTGTCCTGCGTATTTGCCATCCTTAACTTTGAGAATAGGATTCTGTTCATATATGTTGCCTATCTCCTCACCTACTGCGATCTTGATTCTTGTTTTTCCGTCATAGTCAGCAAACACATATCCGTTTGGAGCGAAAATATCTGCGAGCCTCGTGATTGTAGCTTTGTAGTGCGTAAACGAAGCTGTTACATCCCACGTAAAATCTTTTGTACGCAGAGGCGTTACACTCAGTCCCCACTCGTATCCTTTGCTCCTTACATCGCCGATGTTAGTAAGCATTCCAGTATAACCCGTACCCTGAACAGTTGGAATATCATCGATCTGATTTTTCTGATCCTTGATAAAGTATGTAATGTCAAATCGAATCCTGTTATTCAACATGATCAGGTCAAGGCCCGCTTCTTTCGTTACCGAATGCATCGTCTTCAGCGCAGGATCTACCAGTGTAGCCTGTATGTTCACTGTTTTGACCGCTCCCCAGTTGCTTGCCTCAAAAAAGTAAAAATCTTTGGAGCGGCTTACCACCAAACCATTTCCGACATCAGCAATTGCTGCCCTTAATTTTAAAAGATTAAAAAATTGCGGCAATTTTAAACTTTCCGAAGCGACCCAGCTCAATGATGCCGAGGGATAGAAATAATTTATTTTCTCCTGCGCCAAACTTCCTTTCCAGTCGTTTCTTCCTGTAATATCAAGGAACAACTGGTTGTCGTACCCAATATTCGCAGTTCCATATAGTGCGGACGACTGGCCTGTAGAATTTACAGCCGGAGGAGTGATCAATGTTCCGGGTACAGCATTGCTAATGCTGAACAATCCTGGCGCAGATAATCTGCCAGCACCTTCTTCGAGTGTAGAATTATCACTGAAAGCATAGTTACCTCCTACGGAGGCTGAAAGCGAAAACTTTCCGAAGTCGTTATTGTAAGTGCCTATCACATCAGAATTCACGAGAAGACTGCTGTTTGTTCCAACATAATACTGACCGTCGCCGTTAGCATACTTTCCATCAAGACTTCCTGATCCCCATGACTGGCGCAATTCATAATTTTCTTTCACGCTTTCCATCCCTGTGCGCGCGAGGAACGAAAAATGTTTGGCTACCTGCCAGTCGAGCTGAAGCTTTCCAAAATAATTATCCCTTGTAAAGCGGTGTATTTTTTCGTAGGTGGTCCACCATGGATTTGGATTGCTTACATCCAGCCCGTTAGGTTCCATGATCGATCCATTCTGCTGAATGCCCTTATATCCTTCCAACCAGTAATTTTTCATTTCTGAAAGAGGCTGAAGGCTGGTAGGAAAATTAAACAACAGGCTATTTAATATACTGTTCGAACCAACCGTATTTGCCTTGTTTGGCGAATTGGTTCTTATATAACTTGAGCTCACTGAAACTTTCACTGTATTTGTGAGGCGGTATTCCGAATTCAATGCAATTGAAGTTTGCGAGATCTTCGTATTCGGCATAACACCCGTATTATTCATATTGGAAAGCGAAAGCCTGAATGAGCCCTTGTCATAGTTGCCCCTGATGTTTACGTTGTTAGTAAGTGTGTTTCCTGTTTGCAGATATTCTTTTACCCTGTTTTCTTTCGACGATACCATTGGCTTGTTCTTCCACTGTTGCAGTTTCGCATCCCAGTAGTCGGCTGAAAATGAGCCATCGAGTTTCGGACCCCACGTATCTGTATTATCAAATTGCCATTCAAACGCTCTTTCGCCCTGGCCATATTCCTGTTGCTCATCAATGAACTGGTACGCCTGATCCCAGATCGCTGATGTATTAAATGAGACGCCGATACCTTTTTTTCCTCCTTTTCCTGATTTTGTAGTGATCATCACTACACCGTTTCCGCCTTCAGCGCCATACAGTGCACCGGCACTGCCTCCTTTCAGTATCACCACACTTTCGATGTCTTCCGGATTTAACTGCGAAAGAATGTTTCCGAAATCAACACCATCCTTCTGCGTAAAAGACTGTGTACCCACGGGTATGCCGTCGATCACGTAAAGTGGTTGTGATTGCTTGGATATATTCGCTTCTTTTTTTGAAGGCATGGTAGTAGTTCCCCTGATGTTCACCAAAACAGATGATGTTGGATCGCTGCTTAAACTTGAAAAGTTTACACCGCTTACTTTTCCATCCATCGACTTCAAAAAATTCGGATTAGCAGCCTTGGTGAGATCGTCTGATTTCACTTCAGAAACTGAATATGCCAGCGATCTTTTATTACGCGTAATGCCAAGGGCTGTTACTACCACGTTCGACAGTTGTTCAGCTTTACCTGGTTCGAGGGTAACATTAATTGTAGTCTGATTGCTAACCGCCACTTCATACTGCAAGTAACCAACTGAACTAAACACCAGGATGGCCTCAGGCCCTGAAACTTTCAGCGAGTAATAACCATTGTCGTTGGTCGTGGTCATATTAGTAGTTGCTTTTTCCTGAACTGTTATGCCGCCGAGACTGGTTCCATTCAAATCTTTTACTACACCGCTAACTGCAATATCTATTGCCTCAGGAGACCGTACATCATACGAAACCGGGGTAGTAACTGTTTTTCCTTCCGGAATGATGATGTATACATTGTCTACTTTCTTATAAGTGAGACCTGCAGGCTTCAATACTTTGTTTAATCGCTGCCCCGGGTTTTCTGAGGATTTTTTCGGTATGTCTTCGTATTGCACCATCTTCTCCTTAACAGCTTCGGAAGAATAGCTGTAATAGATGTGTGTCGCTTCCTGGAACTGCTGCATGAATACTCTAAGCGGCACGCTTTTCAACTTATTACCCTTTGGATTTTGCTGTGCCTGGCCCGGATCGGCGTTGGCCATTACCAGGTCCTGCGCAGATACAAAGAAATTGCTGATGAAAAAAAGACACACCGCAACGGCATATTTCTTAAATACTCTGAGATAGTCAGGGGTATTTCGCATAAAGTTTGGTTGTGCAATTATTGAATGATAAGTTCCCTATTATTATTTTGAGATATTTCAACATTGAGGGTAGCCGTGATCACTTTTAAAAGACTTTGCAATGAGTTTACAGGTATTACCGCTGTCATGCGCTCATTCATTTTCATTTTGTTTTTAAACACTACATCCATATCATAATATTCCCCAACGAGCCTGCTTATTTCATTCAACGTTAGATTTTTAAAGTTCCATTCGCCTTTCATCCATGCGGCATACATTGAAGGATCTATCTGTGTTCTGATAAATGTGTTTTTATCGGCACTTAAAGTCAGCTTATCGCCCGGCAACATGTAATCAGCTTTACTATCAGCACCTTTGGTGAGTTGAACTTTTCCACTGGTAAGCGCAACGGAAACCTGTTCACTACGTGCGTTTACATTAAACTGAGTTCCAAGAACTGTTACACTGACTGTTTTAGCGTGAACTATGAATTTTTGACGGGAAGCGAGTTTTTTAACCTTAAAAAAACCGTTTCCGTTAATGAAGACCTGCCGGTCGCCGGAAGAATAATGGTCGCTGGCATACAATTCCGACCCCGCATTAAGGACGACAACGGAGCTGTCTGAAAGCACAATCTGCTTTGTTTCGCCGTCACCTGTACGTGCAATGAAAATCTTTTCAGAGGTGGCTTGTTTGCCCGTTTGCAGCACAAACAAGCCAACTGCTACCAATATACTTGCAGCGACACCGATAGCGGCAAATTTCATCACGGGAAATCTGCGTATTTCTTCGGTATTGCCAATCTTCAACTGCCGGAATATGTTTTCCCTCAGCTGCTTCCTTTCGTGGCCTGTAAGACTTTTAAAATATTTTCGTTCCATCCATTAACAAGAGAACAGTTTGTTCAATGGATACTCATTTTTCTGAAAATTTATTTTCAGGAGATAAGAAAAGCGATAATAACGGGAGTCATTGCTTCTCGCAGACGGCGGAAAGTGCGGAAGGCGAGGTTGTTTACCGACTGATAATTTAAATTGAGCTTCTTCGCAATCTGTTCATAAGTAAGGCTTTGATAAAAACTCAGTTCAAGTATCTGCTTCTGTCTTTTAGAAAGCCCGGATATGGCTGCGTTCAAACGGTGATGGTTTTCCGATTCATCGTCTGAAGAAATAATTCTTTCTTCTGCATTCGGATCGGTGGAGATGGTTTCTGCAATTTCATCAACAATATACAGGTGGGCCTTGCGAAGTTTCTTAAACAATATCCTGCCCAGGATTTTTGTGAGATAGGCTCGTGAGTTGGTGATATCACCGAGGCTTTTCCTGTAATTCCAGATTTCAATAAAAACTTCCTGAATGGTGTCCTTGGCAAGTTCACGGTCGGTGGTAATATACATAGCCGATATGAAAAGCTTATCTACATAAGCGTCATATAAATGTCCGAGCGCCTGCGGATCATCATTTTTCAGATTGTTCCACCAATCAAAATCTGGTTTTGAGGAAGGCCGGGGCATATAATAACGGAAAGTTTTGGTTAATGCGCCTATTTAAATATAGCATTTCTTTGCAAATTAGAATCCGGATTGCACGGCTTACAAATAATTAATAAATGGATAAAATTACTGAGCAGCCCTCCCAACATAGAAACCTTGAACAGAAATCGGTCGCGGAAATTACGGCACTGATCAATGAGGAAGATAAAAAAGTGGCTGAAGCAATTCAACTTGCGTTACCGCAAATCAACCAGTTAATCGAAGTAATTGTACAAAAATTAAACGCAGGAGGTAGAATGTTCTATCTCGGTGCCGGCAGCGGCGGCCGGCTATCCGTGCTTGACGCTATTGAGCTTCCAACAACTTTCGGCGTTCCGAAAAACCTTGTGCAGGTAATTCTCGCAGGCGGAAAAGACAGGCTTGTAGAGGCTCTGGAGCAGATGGAAGACGACACTGAAAGCGGGTGGTTGATGTTGCTGGAAAAAAGCATATCTGAAAAAGATATTGTAATTGGAATAACTGCGAGCGGTACAACTCCTTTTGTAGTGGAAGCGCTAAAGAAATGCAGGAGCAACAATATTTTTTCAGCCTGCATTACGGGCAACCCCGCCAGCGAAGTCGCAAAACATGCCGATATCCCCATAGAAGTGATCACCGGCCCGGAATTTATCACGGGCAGCACACGTATGAAATGCGGCACCGCTCAAAAAATGATCTTCGATATGATCAGCACTACAGTAATGATCCGGCTTGGAAAAGTGATCGATAACAGAATGGTAAACGTAAGTCTTATTAATAACAAGATAACAGACCGGGCGGTAAAAATGCTGATGGAAATGGGTAAGATCGGCGATTACCAGAAGGCGAAAGAAAAATTGATGAAATACGGAAGTGTGAAAGAAGCATTGGACAAGGTAAACACCGCTGATTAACCTATGGCCAACATCCGCAGCAGGGAACTTATTTACGGAAGCCCAATGATCATCATCGGCATTTTGTTTTTTGTGTTTGGCTTCATCACGTGGTTGGGCTCTGATCTTATTCCTTATCTTAAAATTGCCTGTGAGCTGAATAATTTTGAATCGTACCTGGTAACATTTTCATTCTACATCTCTTATTTCATTATGGCAATCCCTTCTGCCTGGGTGTTGTCCAAAACAGGTTATAAAAAAGGGATCTCTCTTGGTTTACTGGGCATGTCTGCCGGTACATTTATATTTATTCCGGCTGCCCTTGATCGCAATTACATTTTATTTCTTGCCGGATTATTTGTTCAGGGTATCGGGCTTGCCATTTTACAAACCGCAGCGAATCCATACGTCACAATACTTGGTCCGGCAAATAGTGCCGCAAAGAGAATGAGTATTATGGGCATATGCAACGGTATTGCCGGCGTATTGGCGCCGCTTATTCTCGGAGCGGTTATGCTGAGTGATGCCGATCACATCAGCGATACCATCCGGTCGCTTAATTTAAGCGAAAAAGAAAACGTGTTAAACACACTTGCACATAAAGTAATCCCGCCATACTTCATCATGATGATCGCATTACTGCTACTTGCAGTAATGGTATTTTATTCGAAGCTGCCGGAATTAAATACCGAACCCGAAACGCAGGGAAATGTCTCCCATGCATTACCCGTAAGAAAAAGTGTTCTTCGTTACCCGCATTTTGTATGGGGCGTTGTCACTTTATTTTTTTATGTAGGTGTTGAAGTGATTGCCATTGATACCATTATATCTTACGGATCTTCCCAGGGTATTTCTCTTTCTACAGGAAAATTTTTTTCCAGCCTTACCCTCGTAAATATGCTTGCAGGATATATCGCCGGCATCGTACTCATTCCAAAACATCTCAGCCAGGAACTTGCATTGAAGATATGCGCTGTTGCCGGCATTACTTTCGCAGTTGCAGCATTATCGTCCACTGGTATTACTTCAATTATATTCATTTCATTGCTGGGACTGGCGAATTCACTCATCTGGCCTTCCATGTGGCCATTAGCAACAAACGGATTGGGACAACATTTGAAAAAAGGATCGGCCCTGATGATCATGGCTATAGGTGGAGGCGCTGTGCTACCGTTGGTTTACGGAAAATTGGCTGACACATTTAATGCACACGCTGCATACTGGATGCTCGTGCCTTGCTATGCAATTATTATCTTTTATGCATTCAAAGGGTTCCGGCCGAGATAGTAATCAATAAGACCGTCGATGGGATCTTTCATAATATTACCGCAGGTAAATTGATGTTCACTACATAATTGCCTGATAATGTCGCTATACACTGTAGAAATACTTCCGGTAAAGTGAACCGGCACATGATGCCGCTGGTCATACTCAGACAGGTGGATGTCGAAGAAATCATTTATGCCCTTTCTCAAAATTACACTCAGCTGGGGATGATTCATGTTGCGGCTCAGGAAATGAGAAAATGAAGCAAAAAACTGATTCGCAAACGGCTCGGAATAAACTTTATATAAAAGTGTGTCGGGAGTCAGATCAAATTCATGTTCAAATGACAACCTCAGATCAGTGTCAATTTTGTTATAGAGATAATGTGTTGCAAACATCTTTCCAAGATAGGCGCCACTGCCCTCGTCGCCCAGTACATATCCAAGGCCGGGTATGTTTTTCTCTATTCCCTTACCATTGTAATATCCCGAACTTGATCCTGTTCCCAAAATGCAGGCAATACCTGCATCGTTTCCACACAGCGCATGCGCAGCGCCAACGAGGTCGTACGATACTTCTGTGTTTGCTTCCGGAAAAAGATCCTCAAGTGCATCGGCGATAACCTTCGATGTTTGCGGTGCTGTACATCCGGTACCGTAATAATGTATGTCGGCAATATTTTCCGGCTGCTGGATCTCCGGTAACAATTGCGACCGCAGGAGCTGAACGATCTGATCAGTGTTGAGGAAATAGGGGCTGATTCCCGGTGTTTTAATTTTTTTAACTCCAGACGCAGACAATACACACCACTCTGTTTTTGTTGCTCCTCCATCTGCAATCAGTATCACGCTGAAATTTCCGTTTTTATTTAATAAAATATTTACACGTATATTCAAGTTACGAATATAACAGCGGCCAGTAAGACATCGTTTCGTTCCATCCAATCCTGAAATTGATTTTTTTATACGGCAACCTGTTATTAATGGACCATCTTCCTTTAGCAGATGTAACTATTATTGTATGTTACCTGCTGGCTATGATACTGGTGGGATTTTATTTTTCAAGAAAGAATAAGAATTCGGATCAGTTCACCAAAGCCTCTGGAAAAATCCCGGGCTGGGCAATCGGAATGTCGATCTACGCGACATTCCTTAGCAGCAACACATTTCTCGGTGTGCCAGGCAAAGCTTATGGCAGCAACTGGAATGCATTTGTATTTAGTGTGTCCATGCCTTTTGCCGCATGGGTGGCCAGTAAATTTTTCGTACCATTCTACCGTAAAAGCCATGAGATCTCAGCGTACACTCATCTTGAACACAGATTTGGTCCATGGGCGCGTACATATGCCGTAGCATGTTTTCTCCTCACACAGATTGCAAGAATGGGATCCATATTTTTTGGCATCGCACTCAGCCTGCAGGCATTGTTAGGGTTTTCTATGGCAGGTATTATGATCGTAATGGGAATATGTATCATAATATATACAGTGATGGGCGGAATGGAAGCAGTGATATGGACGGAAGTGATCCAGGCTGTGATCAAAACTCTGGGCGCTTTTTTGATCTTATACCTTATTGTCCGTGAGATGCCTGGTGGTGTTTCTGCCATTATCGAAACGGGGCAACGCGATCATAAGTTTAGCCTGGGAAGCTTCTCACCCGATTTCACCGAGGCAGGATTCTGGGTCATCCTTTTCTATGGCTTTTTTATCAACCTGAATAATTTCGGGATGGACCAGAATTACGTTCAGCGTTATCATACTGCAAAATCCGAAAAGCAGGCGGCGCGCTCAATCTGGTTGTGCGTAGTGATGTATGTACCTGCTTCACTGCTGTTTTTTATTATCGGCACCAGCCTTTATGCATTTTATCAGGCACAACCTGAGCAGATCGAATCTATTGCAGGATCTTTTCCACCGTCTGATTATGGCGATAAAGTGTTGCCCTACTTTATGGTAACAAAAATGCCGGCCGGCCTGGTGGGACTAATCGTATCTGCAATTCTTTCAGCGGCCATGAGCACTATCAGTTCAGGAATGAATGCTTCCGCCACCGTGCTTACTGTTGATATATACAAACGATATTTCAGCCGGGGCATCAGCGACAAAAAAGAATTACTGGTGCTACGGTTGTTCACATTGCTGTTTGGCGTGCTGGGATTGCTTACCGGCATAGCCATGATCGGTAGTAAAAGTGTGCTCGACACCTGGTGGGAACTTTCCGGGATCTTTGCAGGAGGCATGCTTGGATTATTTCTTTTGGGAATTGTAAGCCGGCGAACCAGCAGCCACGAAGCTTTTGTTGCAACGATGCTTGGATTGCTGATTATTTTGTGGATGACACTGTCGCACCTGTTGCCAAAGCAATATGAGTTTCTTAGAAATCCGCTGAATAAAAATATGGTGATCGTAATCGGTACAATTACGATATTTCTTGCAGGCTTACTTATTACAAATATCAGACGAACAGCACCCGTTGCTGAAATAAAGAATAACGCATGAATAACTTACAAAACAAATTTGTTCCGGTGATGATCACACCCTTCAACCTGAAGGCGAAAGTTGATCTGGAAGTGGTATCGGAGTTGGTGGAATTTTATCTTTCGACCGGTGTGAAAGGACTGTTTGCCAATTGCCTTAGCAGTGAAATGTACAGCATCAGCGAAGACGAGCGCCTCGAACTTACAAGGCACATTGTGAAGCAGGTTCGTGGGCGCGTTCCCGTTGTTGCTACCGGTTCGTTCGGACTTACCATCTCCGACAAATCTGAATTCGCAAAGAAAATATACGACACTGGCATTAATGCCGTGATACTCATCACAGGGCATTTCGCCAACATAGAAGATAGTGATGAAATTCTGCTATCGAACTTTGATAAAATGTTCCGCATCACTCCGGGAATTCCTCTTGGATTATATGAATGCCCTGCGCCGTATAAAAGAATATTGTCTACAAATGTGTTTAAAACTTTACTCGAATCCGACAGGCTGGTGTATCACAAAGACACATCACTTGAACTTGAAAGAATAAAAGCAAAACTCGAGCTGGCGAAGCAAAATAGCAGGATTGAATTTTATGATGCCCATACTCCAAATGCCATGTACTCATTACAGATGGGCGCCAAAGGCATGTCGTCCATTTCAGGAAATTTTTATCCGGAAATATTGGTTTGGATGTGTAACAATGCCAGAAATCCAAACAAAGCTGAAGAAGTGAAGTGGCTGCAGGGTGAACTATCGCGTGTTGACCCGTTGATCCACATTGCATACCCGATGAGTGCAAAATATTTTTTACGAAAAAGAGGATTACATATTCGCACGATTAGCAGAGCTCATGCATTGGAGCTGACGCCGGAACAAAAAAACACTTTGGATGAGATTCATGAAAGTTTTCTTTCGTGGTGCGACAAACTGGGGATCAAACCATCCGACTCCAAAAAAGAATCTTTATCCGACACAACCTTCGATCCTGCTTTTTAAAAAATACAGATGATAATATCATACAAATATCTTTCGATCCTGTTGCTGCTCGCCTTTTCATGTGGCAGACCAACGTCATCAATTTCGCTGGTGCTTGTAAACAGTGAGCATCTTTTTGATGGTCAGCAGCCGTTCGAACAATGTCATGCATCTACAATGATCAACACTTCAAGCAATAAATATTTGTTTGCATGGTTTGCTGGAAAGCGCGAAAAAGATGACGACGTTGGCATTTGGATGGCGGATGGTGAACCGGGCAAATGGTCGTCGGTTCGACTTGCTGTAAAAATCAGAAATGAGCCTCACTGGAATCCGGTTCTTTTTAAAACTGCAAATAACAGGATCTACCTCTTCTTCAAAGTTGGTAAAGAAATAGATTTCTGGGAAACCTGGTATCAATACTCGGATGATGAGGGCAAAACCTGGTCGGACCCACGTGAACTTGTACCAGGCAATAAAGGAGGAAGAGGACCGGTGCGCAACCAGCCAATCATTTTATCGGATCACAGCTGGCTGGCACCTGCATCGATAGAACACAATGACGTTTGGAATGCATTTGTTGACAGAAGCGAAGATGAAGGGAATACATGGAAAGCTTCAGACACATTACACATCAACAGAAAAATTATAGAGGGACAAGGCATCATTCAACCGGCCTTGTGGGAATCTTCGCCTGGAGAGGTACACATGCTGCTTAGAAGTTCTGCCGGGAGTATTTGTCGCAGTGATTCAAAAGATTTCGGAAAAACATGGAGCCCGGTTTACAAAACCGATCTGCCAAATAATAACAGCGGCATCGATGTAACACAAATTTCCGGTGATACGATCGCGTTGATCTATAATCCTGTCAGTAAAAACTGGGGCGACCGTTTTCCAATCACTATTGCTATATCAACGGATAACGGAAAAACATGGCCCATGAAAGTGAATATAGAAAATGGCAAAGGTGATGACGAACTTTCTTACCCTGACATATTGTATGAAAATGGATACCTCGTATGCTGTTATACATGGAATCGCAAGAGTATAGCATTCTGGAAAGGGAAACTGGATTTCAAATGATGAAAATTATTTCGAAGATACTGACACTGGTTGTTGTAATGCTTTTTGCGGGTTCGCATTCATACAGCCAGGAAATAAATGAGTTGATTTTTCCGCTGCAGGAAAAGCATGTTCACGGTAGCACCATTGTTAGTTTGCCGGGCGGCGACATGCTTGCCGCCTGGTTTTATGGAAGTGGAGAACGTAAGGAAGATGACGTAAAAATTATGGGTGCAAGATTGAAAAAGGGAGAAAAAAAATGGTCAGCGCCATTTCTGATGGCAGATACTTACAACATACCCGATTGTAACCCGGTGTTGTTCCTGAACAGCAAAAGAAAATTATTCCTTGTGTGGATTGCGGTGCAGGCCAATCTTTGGGAACAATCCATCATTCGTTTGAGAACTGCTGAAAAATATTCCGGCGACGGTGCACCTGAATGGAACTGGCAGGATGATATTTTACTAAAGCCGGATGATGGTTTTGCTAATGAAGTTGCGACTAAATTCAAGGCGCTTCCTGAAAATAATGATGGCTGGGCTGGATATGCTCCGCGTTATGATGATATGATCATTGAAGCGAGCAAAGATCTTTCGAAAAGAAGTTATGGGTGGATGACAAGAATTCAACCAATCATATTAAAATCGGGCAGAATTCTTTTGCCGTTGTATTCCGACGGACTCAATATGTCTATGATGGCCATATCAGACGACGATGGTCAAACATGGCGTCCGTCACTACCGGTTGTAGGACGCGGTCCCATTCAGCCAGCGCTTGCAGTAAAGAAAAATGGAGATGTAGTGGCGATGATGAGAGACAGCGGCAGCGAACCAACACGCGTGCAACAAAGTGTTTCAAAGGATAATGGTGAGTCGTGGTCGGCAGCGCAAAAAACAAACATACCCAACACTGCCAGCGTACAGCTTTATAATCTGAAAAATGGGATGTGGGCGTTTGTAGGCAACGACGTTGACGACGGACGTTACAGGCTTTCACTATTTATTTCTGATGACGAGGGAGCGTCGTGGAGATGGAAAACTACACTTGAAGACAAACAAAAAGGCGAGGGTAATTTTTCATATCCCGGTATGGTACAGACCGCTAACGGTTTGTTGCACATCACTTATTCATATCATGAGTCTGATTCGCGAAAGTCAATAAAATATAGAACGGTCGATCTGAAGAAAATAATCAGATAAATTACGGATCAATTACCATCGGCAACAGCGGCGATGTTTCCGGCCCATGGACGAATTAGTCAAAAACATTAAATTTTTATTGTTTATCAATAATTATTTATTATTTTTGACTCGTTATGAAAAGGATCTCCACGATATTTCTCCAGGCGGTCATCGTGCTGATCGCCATTGTCGCGCTCATCATTCTCATCCGCTTTCCTTTGTCCGAGGGAAGAGCTACCAACTTAGACTTATTCAGCATTTATGCCGACCCGTTCATTCTTTACGGATACGCAGCATCTGTAGCTTTTTTCATCGCGCTCTACAAGGCGTTCAGATTACTCGGGTATATCGGGCGCAACCAGGTATTCTCATCGAGCGCTGTCGCAGCTTTAAAGAGCATAAAATATTGTGCTATCGTGCTGAGCATTTTGATTGTAGCAGCAGGGTTATTCATCCTCTTATCCCATCATAAGGACGACGACCCTGCCGGATTTCTTGCCATTTGTATCGTCACCACTTTTGCTGCTATCGTGGTAGCGACGGCATCGGCCATTGTGCAAAAAATTTTGCAGCGAGCCATTGACATGAAATCTGAAAACGACTTAACCATCTAAGCCATGCCGATCATTGTAAACTTAGACGTGATGATGGCAAAGCGAAAGATGTCGTTGAATGAACTTTCTGAAAGAGTTGATCTGACTTTATCCAACCTGTCCATATTAAAGACAGGCAAGGCCAGGGCAATCCGTTTCACCACCTTAGATGCCATTTGTAAAGCATTAGAATGTCAGCCGGCCGATATTCTGGAATATGTGCCTGATAAAAAAAGAACCGCCACCAGGTAAATTGTTGTGCGCTGGTGTGTTGCATATGTCGCATGTTTGTGCAGAATCGTACCGGCGGGTAGTGATTTGATCGCCCGGACAACGCCGGCGTGAATATTATTATATTCTTCAACCGACAACGAATGTTTCAGGTAGCCTTACCCGGTACGCAATCGTTATGTCACCATGTGCAGACAGAATCGCGTCATCGTCGCCCTGTTTGCTGAAGTCGACACTTGCGGAGCCGCCAACGAGCCATTGCCCCTTGCTGATTTGTGAAAAAGCTGGTGCCATGCCGATGGCGAGGAAAAATAATGCTAATGCAATTTTCTTCATGATTTCGTTTTGATTTTGAAGTAGTTTTTGGTTAAGGGGTAAAGATGTGACGATCATGGTATGCCACTAAGGGGTGTGCCGATGCTCAGTAAATAAAACTTTTTGAGAGGGTGTTTGCAGAAGATTTTTCTTTGCCTTTCCACCGATGGCAACGGCAAGGAAATAGTAAAGTGGTCGGGAGTTTCAATGATTGGCAAGCCTGAGTAAGGGATTGATATCCTGGATAAATATTTTTGTTCCCCGGGTCCTGAGAATCCCTTCGTTTTTAAATTCTTTCAATATCCTTACAATATTTTCCCTCGCAGTTCCTACGAGGTTTGCAAGGTCCTGCCTGGACATATTGATTTCCACTTCCATGCCCGGCGTGAAGTTTTGTTTATATTTTTCTCTCAGCAGTATCAATTGTGTGGCAAACCGCTCTTTTACGCTTCGCTGGGCAAATGATGCAACGCTGTTTACAAATACGGAAAATTCATGGCTCAGTGTTTTCAACAACCGTTGCGATAAAACGTTAGAGGATTCGAGCACTTTTAAAAAGTCTTCCCTTGGAATGAATGAGATGCTGCTATCTTCAAGGGTGGCGGCGGCATCGAAGTAGCGTTCATCAGCCAGTAGCGCGTGATATCCTATTAACTCGCCTGAATTGGCTACATATATAATCTGTTCCCTGCCTTCTTTGTCCGTCTTATATTTCTTTACTTTCCCTTCGACAATATAGAATATCCCCGTAGGGTACGCCCCTTCCCTGAATATGATATCACTTTTCGCATATTTCTCTTCCCTCGTATTCCGAAACAGAATATTCAGCTCGCCGGCGGGAAGGCCGGTCAGTATATCGCTGTTTCCCAGGTCCCATTTTCTTACAGGAAAGATGTCTTTTATCACGCTGCAAATTTAATCATCTTTAAAGTGATGTATATCACTTTAGGCAGTAATATAGGTCACCTTAGCGCTCATAGCAGCATGTTAGCTTTGCATGATGCCTGATTTCCTTAATTCACCCGGGTCTTTACTGGATAAAGACGATCATTCTTTCGACAGGCAATACCCACGGCATATAAGGTCACTGTCCGCGATGCATTGGACCCCTATGAAGATAGCTTCGGTCGCAGCAGCGTTCTTAGCTCCGGACGAAGATGTTCATGTACTTGACATCGGTAGCGGTGTAGGAAAATTCTGTATTACAGCAGCTTTTCTCAAACCCAATGCCATGTTCTACGGCATAGAGCAAAGAAAAGATCTCGTTAGTCATGCCATCAATTGCAGCACAAAACGTGGTCTGACCAACACCAGTTTTATTCATGGAAATTTTACAAGTCTCGACCTGAGACAATTTGACCATTTCTATTTTTATAATTCCTTTTATGAAAACCTCGAGGGAACGGATAAAATTGACGATAAACTGGATTACTCTTTATCATTGTACAATTACTACACGCGGTATTTATTTACTCAGCTCGATAGCAAACCCAAAGGCACCCGGATCGCCACTTTTCACAGCCTCGAAGGGGAGATTCCACCTTCATATCATATGATAAAAGATCATTCAGACGGGCATCTTAAGTGTTGGATCAAAAGATAACGATGTTCAGGCCTAAACTATTAGATACGGTTAGCAATTACAACAAAGCTCAATTGGGCAAAGACATTGTTGCAGGAATCATTGTGGGCATCGTTGCCTTGCCACTGGCTATCGCGTTTGCCATAGCGTCCGGTGTATCTCCCGAAAAAGGTTTGTTCACCGCAATTATTGCGGGTTTTATTATTTCAGCATTCGGAGGTAGCCGGGTGCAGATCGGGGGCCCCACCGGTGCCTTTATTGTTATTGTTTACGGTATCATCCAGTCCTACGGTATCGATGGACTCATTATAGCTACTTTTATCGCCGGCGTCATGTTAGTGCTGATGGGTCTGGCGCGTTTAGGTAACGTTATCAAGTTTATTCCTTACCCGCTTATTGTCGGGTTTACTACCGGCATCGCCCTGATTATTTTTTCTTCGCAGGTAAAGGATTTTTTCGGTTTGTCGATAAATGCGGTGCCTGCTGATTTCATGTCAAAGTGGGGAGTGTACTTTCAGCATTTCAACATGGTTAACTGGTACGCAGTCTCCATAGGTGTAGCCACGATACTGATCAGCGTGTTTTTTACCAAAATAACCCGTGTGGTCCCGGGCACACTGATCGCTGTGCTGGCCACTACTATCGTTTCGCAGGCGATGTCTCTGCCGGTAGAAACTATCGGCAGCAGGTTTGGTACAATCCCTTCTGCATTTCCTTCGCCAATCCTTCCAAACCTTAGCTGGCAGGTCATAAAAGCTTCCATTCAACCTGCTTTTACCATTGCCCTGCTTTGTGGAATAGAGAGTTTGCTTTCGGCTGTAGTAGCGGATGGCATGATCGGTGGTAACCATCGTAGCAATACAGAGCTTATTGCCCAGGGAGGAGCAAACATTGCATCGGCTCTGTTTGGTGGAATACCTGCCACGGGCGCTATTGCACGAACAGCTACCAATATCAAGAACGGTGGACGCACCCCGGTGGCGGGGATCGTGCATGCTGTTACGTTGCTGGTGATTATGTTGCTGGTGGGCAGGTGGGCAACGCTGATTCCCATGAGCTGCCTTGCGGGTATCCTGGTCATCGTTGCCTTCAATATGAGTGAGTATAAAACTTTCCTGGATATTGCCAAAGGCAGCAGGAGCGATGCCGCAGTGTTAATCATTACGTTCCTGCTGACGATTTTGTTTGACCTGACGGTTGCGATCGAAATAGGAATGGTGCTCGCGGTTTTCCTGTTCATGCGCACGATGATTAAGATGAGTAGTGTCAGTTACCTGCTGAGCGAGGATGATTCAACATCAGCAGACAGGCCTGCCCTCAAGTTGTCGAAGGGAGTAGAAATTTTTGAGATAACAGGGCCGTTCTTTTTCGGCGCTGCATATAAATTTAAAGATGCCATCAAAGTAATCGAGAAGAAGCCAACGGTACTTATCATCAAAATGTCGCAGGTACCGATTATTGATGCAACAGGACTTCATACGCTGAAAGACGTTTTACATATGTGCAATAAAGATAAAATTCAGTTGATGCTTACCGAGGTACAGCCGGATGTGCTGGAAGCACTTAAAAAGTCCAGGTTACTGTTTAAGATAGGGAAACGTTATGTTACCCAGGACCTGAATACGGCGTTACGTCGTTCGGATGAGGTGTTGCTACGACGAATATAACCAGGTGACATGCTTGTTTTTTTTAGAAGAACCGATTATCTCATCAGGAATTCGCAAAGGTTTATTTTCATCTTTCCATTTGAAGACTCGATCAGTCCTCTTTAGCATGCACGATATATCGTCTCATCTTTTCTTGGCATAACTGTTTTTATCCCTGATGTGGCCATGACGGTCATGAATATATAATTTCACCTGATCCACCCTCCGCAACATACAGGTACGCGCCACGCGCAAACAGCCTAAGATTCATTTCTTCTTTTATTTCACTACCACCGGACCCGTCTTTAATTCCGGTTGCCGACTGTTGACTATCCAGCCAAATTCCAAACACCGCATCAAAATCATCTCGATGTGCATTCCTAATGACTATTAGAAAAATTCTTTGTATTGCATGATTTCCTTCTGGCAAAAAGAATTGAAGTCACCCTGTCGCGCAAAAAGTAATTTATTTTAAAAGGACTTCTGACATGGATCTAAGATTGCCTTTCCGATTCATTTACCGAAATAAGTTAGAATTTTCCCTGTCATCTGCCCTACTCCCATATCGAGTATATGCATAAAACCAATACCGGCATTGTGGTTGGCGTGCCTGTAGCGGTATTCCTGATCGTTTGTAAACCGAAGTATAATCCCAGGGTGGCGTAAAGCGAGGACGGTCCTTGCAGCTTCAAATCAAACAAAAAGTGTGCTATTATTTATAGCATAACGTTGTAAGCATTACCTTTACTCCTGCTTATAATATTCACCTTAGTACGTCTTCAGACTTTATCGAGCGCCATTCAGTCTCCGACGCCTAATCAAACACCATAGTATGAATATCGAAGAGATTGAAAAAATTGTTGAAAAGAACGTTACCGATCCTGCTTACTTCAAAATATCCTTCAAAAAGCGTAACGACGTTTATGGCATTTTTGTAAGAGATCAAGACTATAGCCATCTGAAATCCAAGAATTTTTGGAGAATCGTGACCAGCCTGAACTTCGCAGCCTTCCAACAAACGAAAGATCTGTCACTGGCAAAAATATTTCACGGCTCTGCATTTTCACGTTTATCAGTCGCCACGCCATTGCTTTAACCAACATTCGATGTTACATCGTCGCGGTCCCTTTGACGAAGACCAGCTCATAGAAGCACTTCAAAAGCATTTGCCATTTGACGGCGAGTCTATGCAGAGCTTTGATGTAGAATACATGGACGAAGATTTGAACCGGGTTATGATCGCCAATTTTATTTGGGTGAATGATCAATGGGTGTATGTGGACGCACGAACGACGGAGGACAAATAAACTGTTCAAATACGCTACTTCATCATTTTTATCGCCGAAGGGTCAGGATATATTCCACCATCTGTTTCGCTTCTGCTTCACTTAGTGAAGGATGCGCGGCAATGAAACTGGAGCAAAAGATTAAGCCATTTTCACGCATTAATCCGCATCAGAAGGACAAATAAAGATAGCCTACGATTATCGGCACAGGATTTTTCGAGAAAGGAGAACACACAACCAGGAAAAACTTCAGAATATTGCCGCAAAGCAAAGAAAATTCAGGAACAAGATGTCTATCGAGATGGAAATGGGTTAGTGTTAACGGGCTTAGCAAGCTTGAGCTTGCTTCCTTTATAATAGCGGGCTAAAAACTCAGGCTTAGAGTCGTGGTATGACGATACCATTCCCACTTTGTAGGAAATGTAAATGAAGATCCAGGCAAGATCAATCTGATACTTCAAAAATCCAGCCCTTGCACTGCCCGGGAATAAGTGGTGATTGTTGTGCCACTCGCCAGAGAATATTCCGGGGCGAACCTGATTCACTGACAAGTTACTCCTGTCGAAGTCTATACCATCTTTATGCTTCTCTTTTCCATGTCCATGACCAGTGTAGTTGAACGCGCGCACCAGGATGGACCAGAACATTGCCCCTGAAAATATCGCGCAGGCAAGACCATGACCACCGATTACGTAAAGAATGCTGTACCACGCGGACCAATTTAGCAACCACATCAGAGCAACATAGCCAGGGTGTAAAATTGATCCCCATTTCAGGTATGCTTTGTAATCGTTGAGATGAATACCAGTATGGCGAAGCAAATCCGACGCGCGTTTATAATCACGCTGGTCAAGATTTTTTGAGATGCTTTGGTGATTGATATCGGCCAACAGACAATAGTATATTCCAGCTTTAGAGTTGTAGGGATCTCCAGGCAAATCAGATTTAACATGATGCACATGGTGAGAGATCACGTAAAGCTCTTCCGGGAACGTTTTTATCACGAGGTGCTGGGTCAAAATGCGCCACAACGGCCGGCTAAACCGGTAAGCGCGGTGTGTGCAGTAACGGTGAAGCCAAATCGTTCCATGAGTGCTCATTACAACCATACCATAGACAACACTGCATATCAAGAGTGGAACGCTGAAAAACCGAAAAACAAAAAGCAGGCAAAGCGGAAGAAAACAAATAACAATGAACCATCCGCTTGCGCTCATCCAATTTTTTACATTGGAAAAAACATTGATCCTGCGGAAACACTCGTTGAATAATTGCTTATTCGTTGGAACGATAAGATTGCCGCTGCTATCTTCCCATCCGTAAGATGGTCGTTGTAATACGCGATCTATGAAAGCCATCTTTCTTAGTTGAAGATTATTAACTATAAAAGAAAAAGGCGCTGCCAATTGCAGTGCCTTTTTCTTTTCGGCCTATGTTACTGCATTCTGAACGGATTCCTTTTATAACCGCCATTACTGCTGCCAGAACGAGCAGGCCTGTCTTCTTTCGGCCTCGCTTCAGCGACGTTTACGGTTCGTCCTTCGACAGTACCGCCATTCAGTGCCTGAATCGCCTGCTTTGCGCCGTTAGCATCGCTCATCTCAACAAATCCAAATCCACGCGATCTTCCGGATTCACGATCATTCACTATACTTGCAGACGTCACTTCTCCGTATGGAGAAAAATAATTCCTTAGGTCTTCATCGTTAACGTTGAAGCTCAGGTTCGATACATAAATTTTCATTCCAAAAAATTGATTACATTAAAAAAAGACAGAGGCAAGTGGTAAGAATAACTAAGGTGCGAGAGCAGATAATTAGAAGTACTAAGTGCAAAGGTCTGTTACCTGCTAAAGATAGTCTTTTATTTTCGCCTGCCACTTTTTATTTTGCAGGTATTGCAGGATCGCAATACGCGCAGGATGCCCGATGGTCTTTGCCCATGTTCGCCAGATTGCTCTGCTGTTTAGTAAACAAGTCTTATTTCGTCATAACCTGTATCGCAATATTACGATCAATTAAATTGCGGTTTCCAAATTTTTTATTATTTACTGCGCGAAGGGTGTGTGAATGAAAAAGCCTCATGTACATACATGAGGTAGCTATCAGGTTTTTAACGGTGCCAGAAACAACCTTTATAAACACATTCGGAATCGAGATGTTGTGCATGTTGATAAGTCATCTAACTCCTCTGTTCAGGTATCGTTTCGCACATTATCATAAGTTGTTCTGCTGCTTTTATATTGTCCTTAAGTTGTGTTATCCGGGAAGTAGAAGCTCCATCAAACATTTCTTTACCCAATTCGATGCGTAGTAAGTCGAGTTTAATTTTGAGATCAACTATCGTAGCCATGCGTCGACCAGTATTCCCTGTTACGGCGATACGACGAATTTTGTCCGTTTATTCTGAATCGTTGCTAATACGGCAACTGAGCAGCAGACTGGTTACCTTTTATTATTATTCCGAACATCTTTCATCCGGTGCGGCAGGCCATTAAGGCGAGGATGGAGCAGGTAAGGAAAAGGTTTCGCATGGTCTTTTTTTGTTAGGACTAATGATTGCAAGTATACGCTGCTTTAGTCTCTTAGCAGTCATCTGCGAATCTTTGAGATTGTATGCTGAAGTAAGCCCGATAAGCAAAAAGCCCGTCGGCATTGAGTTCCGCGGGCTTTGCTGATTTTCTTTTTCCTGAATAAACGAGTAAAAGTGGAGGTGGCGGGAATCGAACCCGCGTCCAAACATATTCGTCGAAAGCTTTCTACATGCTTATTTCATTATTATTTGTCGGCGATGAACAGGAAATGAACCAACCAATTCATCACTTAGCTGAATGCTTTCCAGCACATTGGGATCCTAAGCTTAGAATTCCACGTGGACAAGTTGTCGCG
>JADMIO011113566.1_pt1 | contig 24326 bp, 24 predicted proteins | sample 8958161 | NCBI WGS metagenome assembly JADMIO01 (sample SAMN16585339, study PRJNA669376) | soil metagenome | isolation source: Crop rotation soil | place: USA: Cullars Rotation, Alabama | collected 2011
GCGACTTCAAGTCACGTGAATTCCAAGCTTCGGATCCCACTGTGCTGGAAAGGCACGGGACAAGTGGCTGTTGTCGACGATAAGCTCGCCATCATTTCGCGCGCTTCGGCGCCGTTGGCCGCAAATGACGTTGCGGGCCCTTTGACTGGCCTCGGCGAGATTCGCTACCCCGCCTAACGCTGAACGCGTTAGGCACCTTCCTGTGTAGGCGGCGCGGCGTGCACTTCGCGCTCTGCAGTAACCGTCGACAGTGCAGAGAAGTCCAGGTTAGCCCACGCAACCTTCAGGCACTCTAGGCAGTGGTCCTCGGTCAGGCCATTGACCATTTCGCAGGCGACTTCTGTAGCGTTGCCACCATTCTCGTGATCTTCATCAGCACCCATGTTGTGCCACTCCAGCACGAGCATATCATAGCGGCCGAGAACCCCATGCGTCCCGTCATCCTCACGCATGGATGTATAGAAACCGAGGGATTGCAGACCGCCGAGCAACCGCTTGAGCCTATTTGTCGCAAAGCCCGTTTCTCTCCGCAGCAAGTCGATGCTGATGTGAACGTCGTCTGGTAGTTCGGTCTGGCATCCGTGTAGGAAGAACTCAAATATCACCTTTCGCTCGTCTGCACTCATCCGCTTTAGCGCTCGCATGAACGCCCACGCGTCGTCTATCACGAAATCCTGGGTCTTGTCAGATCCGGCGCCGACACGAGAAAACAGCTTATCTGGCACCGGCGGGAAATAGTTCTTCCGCACTGGCGCGCCGATCTTTTTGATGATCAGCTCCGCAAGCTCCTGGGGACCCTTCTTTTGCAAATCGATGTATCCGACAGTGGGACGCAGTCCTGGAATAGCCGTATCATCGAAACGCGCGGGTAAGATGTATTCGGCGTTCTCTTGGAACGCCCGCGCTTGCGCGCTATGACGTTCGTGGTTCGTCCACAGCTTTGACGCATAGTGTTCCGACGCGAACAGCACGCAGTACCGTGCCGAGTTGCGATAAACGTCGTCCAGGTGGACGTACAGGTCCTTGCCCCATAGGTCAAGTTGCTCGTATTCGTCGTAGAACACCCGCACTCCGCGGGATCTTAGAACGTCTGCCGCTTGACTCACATATGGACGGTCTTCACCAGCGAACGACAGACAAACGTCGTAGTCGAACTCGGAGGCGTCCCGAGTAAGCGCCTTCGTGACCACAGTCCTCAACTCCCTGCCGATTCATTGCGCCACGGCGTCACCTGGGTGAAGTGACCGCAGCTGCAGAGGATGGTAAAGTCGTAGACGCCGGACTCCACGACGCGGTGAATCCGCTCCTCCGGAGTATTCGGAGGAATTTGTTGGGCTCGATAACCCTCTACGAGCAGGGCACTAGTGCGAGTGCACTGCGGGTTTCGGCACCGATAGTATTCCGGGATACGTGGCTTTTTGCTCTGTCTGGCCATAGCTGAAGAGTATCCTCCGTACTGGCCTAGCATCAACATCTTTCAGCGATTCGCACATCTGGAATCAGGAGCACAGAGTCGCGCTCTGGGTGGCCATAATCGGAGCTGTTGGATTGGTACTCGCCGCTGCGATTCCAGCGATCATTCCGCTTTCGCGGCACGTTCACGTCGAGCGGCCAACCGCCTTCGGCGGTTCATGTCATTTCAACCTTGAGGGCCAACAGTCATTGGCGAGTCCCGTCAATCCGCAAGGCGATGAAATATCGCCGTCGCGTCAGCCGCCGCCGTCAAGCCCCGTCGGTTCGGCGAGCCCAGGAGTCGTGCTCCTGCCGAAAACGGCTGAGAGATTAGCAAGGCCCATCTTTGACGCTCCTCCACTTCAACGCAGCGACATCTTCGACGCCACCTATCGAGGGAACACAGTGGAACGGAGCGGTGCGGTGCGCCGAATCGAGGTGAAGAATTGGCGGACCCGTCGATTTGCTGGCGGATCATTAGCTAGAGTCTACTATGGTAGTTTTGTCGCCGTGTTCCCGGACAGGCGCTCGGCGTTGGCACCGCTTCGCATGGCGACACAGTCAAGGTGCGCGGTCGGATCGAGACGTACGATTGGCGCGGCATCTGGCTCTCTCACACCGAGCTTCTCTGACCGCAAAGGCAATCGGTCCCTCGCTGAGGGATCATACCGCAAGCGATCCCGCGTGTGCAGGCTACGTGCGACACAGGCGCCATTGCTTATGTGAGCGTCCACTACTTGGAGCGCCGCTCTTTCTCTGCCTCCATCAGCAGCTCGCCCACATCCTTCTTCAGAGCTTTTGCGATCCGCTCGAGGATGTCGAGGCTGACGTTATGCCGCCCGCGCTCAATGCCCGTCATGTACGTGCGGTGAACTCGCGCGAGAGCTGCGAACTTCTCCTGGGATAAGTCGCGTTCTCGTCGTAACCTGGCGATGGCTCGCCCAAGTCCCTGCCGAAGTGAAGTCATCGGCAAGGACGGTGACGTACCGCCGTATCTGGCTCAACCGGAGATAGTGCACCAGTATATAACTAACACTACGAACATCATGGTTCCCGTTTGATGCATCCAGTGTGCGCGTCATCACGTACACTCTGAACACGAGGGCCCTGTGGACACACCATCAATGACGCCCGAGGAGAAGCTCGATGCGGTTAGCAGAATGATCGAGAGTCGAGGACTTGATTCATATATGCTCTGGACCCTCGCACCGCCTGACCTGTTCGCCGCCGTCTTCAGCTACCCAAACGGGGAACAAGCGCCCTCCGACAGCCCGATCGTTCAGTTTCTCCAGCGAGGTGGCGCCAGGCTTTATCGTGACCTAATCGAGCAGCACGTTCGCCACTCTTCGGTTAAGCAGCTGCAAGCGTCCATCCTCCACGAGGTGTCGCTGCTGCCGGAACACATGCGCTCTCTGACTAGTGGCTACGTCGATGCTGTAAACAGGGCGCTTGCCTATGATCGAGGCTTCTGGCAATCGTCATCTTGCGTCCGGGCAGCTACAGCGCTGTGGGTCATCGCAGCTCTTGTCTTCCGGTGTGACGAGGCTCAATCGTGCTGTTGCTATCCGCTAAGCGCGAAGAGTCACAAGCTGGCTTTCTCATTGCTGCAGATCTGCACACTAAGTATTGCCTACTCCGCCTCACTCGAACCGAAGCAGAGAAAGTTGATGGGTATTCGCAAGGGATTGTTTGGTTGACGGAATGCCCCGCCAGCGCCCAGCGCATAGCGAGCAGTGGCCGCAAGACGATGGTTGGGCAGCGGTTAGGCAGCCAATATCATTGCGCGTGCTGGTTCAAAAGCTTATTTTCCACTGCCTGATTCCGCCGGTTTGCCAGCGCGACCAAATTCGTAAGTCGTTGGCCCACGCGGTTTTTGATGGGGTGTAGGTCAATTGGCAGACCGCCTGACTGTTAATCAGGAAGTTGCAGGTTCGAGTCCTGCCGCCCCAGTTCCATAAGTCACGAGCCCCGCGTCACTTAACCTTCAGTGGCGCGGGGCTCGTGCTTTCGCGGCTTGCGCCCCAGGATCGCGCACTTCAATCACCGCTCGCGTTTCGCTGAAGCGGGTGGGCCGTTCCGCTCCTCCAAGTGCGTGATGATTGCTCAGCCAGCTTTCTTTCTACTGGCCTGCGACGTGCGCCGCGCGTGCGCCGCCTCCGTCTAGGATCGGAGCCAAGCGGGCAGAAGCACAGTCAATCAACGATCACGTGACCGATGAGCGATCCGGCCGAACACAGAGTTGAGGTCGATGGCATCTCGTACCAGGTCGACACACATCTCGAGAACGCTCGGTACAAGGGCCGCTTCTGGTGGGTGACGTTCGAGGGCGAGCGCTACCGGTTGCGTCAGCGGCGTGACGACGAGATGGAGGCGCCGGCATTCACCGCGATCGACGCCGAAGTGCGCGTGTGGGTGCGAGAGCAGCTCCGGCACGGACACACGCTGCAAGTGAACGGAGAGCGACTGCACTGCGTCGCTCGGCCAGGGGACGTCTCGAAGGGGCAACCGGCAGTGGAGTGGTGGTGTTCAGTGAATGGCGGTCCGCTCGAGCCGACGGGGATGGACGCCACCGTCGTGAAGGACGACGATCTTGCGGGACATGCGCCGGAGTGGCTGAGGACGCGAGATCGGACGTGAGCCGAGGCCGCTGTCGCGAGTAGTTCTGACGACAGCCGATGGAGGCGCCCCCTCCCCTCTTGATTTCTAGAGGACGATGCTGAATACTGTTCTCGAATTCGAGAGGGAACCCGGCCACTCCCCACTCCCCACTCTCCACTTCCCACTCGCAATCGCATGGCCTCCTCACAAGCCGACGCCCTCCGCGGCACCGTCGACCTCCTCGTGCTCAAAGCGCTGACCCTCCGGTCCATGCACGGCTGGGGCATCGGCCAGCGCATCCAGGAGATCTCGCGCGACCAGCTCGAGGTGAATCAGGGCTCGCTCTACCCCGCCCTCCAGCGCCTCGAGCACAAAGGCTTCATCGAGAGCGACTGGGACATATCGGAGAACGGCCGGCGCGCGCGTTACTACACGATCACCACTGCTGGACGCCGCGCGCTGGGTCAGGAGCTCGAGAGCTGGCGGCGCTTCACGGCGTCCATCGAGCTCGTGCTTCGCGCCACCTGACCGCCGCTGCCTAACGCCTAGCGTTCTCGCACTCGCGTCTCGCGCACTGCCGCCACACCGCCGGAGATACATCTCATGGACCAACTCAAAGGCATTCGCGCTCGCCTGCGGAGCCTGTTCGGCAAGCGCGCCGCCGATCAGCGAATGAACGAGGAGTTTCTCTTTCATCTCGAGATGGAAACGGAGAAGCACATTCAGCGCGGCCTGGCTCCCGACGAAGCCCGGCGGCGCGCGCTCGTCGCGTTCGGCGGCGTGTCACGTCACCGCGAGGACATGCGTGACGGACGCGGCATGCGCTGGCTCGTCGACCTCGGCTCGGATCTCCGCTATGCAGGCCGCATGCTGCGCCACAGTCCACTGTTCGCCATTGCGGCCGCGGTCACGATCGCGCTCGGCGTCGGTCTCAATGGTGTCGTGTTCAGCATCATCAACGGCCTCATGTTCCGACCGTTGCCCGCGGCGCATCCGGAGCAGCTGGTCGCGGTCTACACGGTGGACCGACAGGGCCGCGAGCCAGATGCCCTTTCCTACGAAGACTACCTCGACCTGCGCGATCGAAGCGGGATCTTCGCCGGTGTCGCCACGCAATGGGGGCTACCACTCAACGTGGAGGCGGGCGAAGCGCCGGAGATGCTCTGGGCCGAAATGGTGTCGGAGAACTTCTTCGGCGTCCTGGCAATGCAACCGGCCGCCGGTCGCTTCTTCTCGGCTGCTGCCGTTGCCCCGGGGGCGAATCCCTCCGCGGTGTTGAGCTATGCGAGCTGGCAAGATCGTTTTCAGGGCGATCCGCGAGTGATCGGCCGCACGCTGCGAATCAACGGAAGCCCCTTTCAGATCGTCGGCGTGGCGCCCAAGGGCTTCAAGGGCATGCGCACCTTTGGCTTCTGGCCGGAGCTCTGGGTGCCGATCAGCGAGCATGAGGTGCTCGTGCCCGGATCGCGTCACTTACTCGAGGGCCGAGGGCCGGGGTCGTTCACGACGTTCGCGCGGATGCAGCCTGGTTGGACGCAGCAGCGTGCCGCGGCAGCCACGACGCTGTTCGCGCGACAGCTCGCGCAAGCATTCCCGAAGACGAATGCGGACATGAGCCTGATGCTGGTTGCCGCTCGCACAGGCTTCGACAACCCAGGGTTCGTGCGACCGAAGCTGCAGCTTCTCGCTTCATCGTTAGGCATCTTCGGCGTCACGCTGGTGTTGATCGTCATCTGCGCCAACCTGGCGAATCTCATGCTGGCACGCACTTCGGCGCGCGAGCGCGAGCTGGCGATTCGTCTCTCCCTCGGCTGCTCGCGCGAGCGGCTCGTGCGACAGCTTCTCGTCGAGGCCGCGGTGCTGGCACTGCCCGGCGTGCTGCTGGGAATCGCGCTGACGTTCGCGACACCGGTGCTGCAGAGCAGGATGCTGCCCCACCTGCAGTTTCGCGTCGGCTTCGACGTCACGCCTGATCGGCTCGTGGTGCTCTATACGGTGACGATCGCGGTGCTCTCCGTCCTGCTGTTCGGCCTCTCGCCAGCACTGCGCGCCTCACGACCTGCTCTCGTTCCGTCGCTCAAGACCGCTGGTGGCGCGCCGAGCGGCGCGATCCAGCGCGGAGGTGGAATGCGCGCCGTGCTCGTCGTGGTGCAGCTTGCCCTTTCGGTGGTGCTCCTCGTGTGCGGCAGCTTGTTCGTCCGCAGCTTGTATGCGGCCCGTGCGATCGACGTCGGCTTCGACGCCACCGATCGCGTGGTGATGTCAGTCAATCCTGGCCTGCAGCGCTACGACGAGGCGCATGGCCGTGTCTTCTATAGGAATGTCCTGCAGAAAACGCGCGCCCTGCCAGGCGTAGTCTCCGCGAGCTGGGGCTTCCCGGTTCCATTCGACAGCTATGGCCGCGGCGTCGGGTTGTACGTCGAGGGACTGCCGACCAAATCCGGCGATCATGTCATCGGCCTGCCTGTCAGTGTCGTCGACGCCGGCTTCTTCGAGGCGGTCGGATTGGAGATCGTCGCCGGTCGCGCATTCGCGCCCGCAGACAGCACCGGCACGCCGCTGCGGATGATCGTGAGTCGTGGGACAGCGTCCCGGCTCTGGCCCGGTCGAGATCCCATTGGCCAACGCGCGCGGTTGAGGGATGCGAATGGTCCAGAGCTCACCGTGGTCGGCATCGCGGCGGACGCCAAGTTCAACTCGGTTGGTGAAGCGGCGGAATCGCATGTCTACTTGCCGCTCCAACAGAATTACCGCGGTTGGCAGACGCTCGTTGTGCATTCGCGCGGCGCGCCCGACGCCACGATGCGGAACGTGCGGCGCGTGATTGCGGAGGTGGATCCGGCGCTTCCGGTCTTCGGTGCAATGACGATGGAGACGGGAATTGCCAGCGCACTGAATGGCGCGGAAACAGCGGCAAGCTTCGCGGGCTTCTTTGGGGTGGTCGCCCTGCTCATCGCCGCGACGGGATTGTACGCGCTGGTGGCGAACGCGGTTACCGAGCGCACGCGCGAGATTGGTGTGCGGGTCGCACTTGGCGCGACGCCTGGGCGGGTACTCGCGTTGGTGGTTGGTAATGCGGGGCGCGTTGCCGTCATCGGCCTGGTGTGCGGCGTAGTGGCCGCTGCCGCCATGGCTCGGCTGCTCGGGAGCCTATTGTACGGCATCTCTGAATATGATCCACTGAGCTTCCTCGTCGTCCCACTTGTTCTCGCGATCGTAGTGCTGGTGGCGAGCTACCTCCCCGCCCGCCGCGCCACCAAGCTGGATGCGGCGGCGGCACTCAGGGCTTCATGAGGGCGCGAGAATACAGCTCACGACTCACCTCTCGCGTCACCAGCGCAAACCGCTGTGGAAGGGCGCTAGTGGATTGGGGAGCTCACGCCCCAGTCCTCGCGCCTCTTCCCACGATGCTGGTCTCGGCAGCAAACGTCGCGATCTCGATTCGGCGACGGGTGAGGGCAAGATCTCGGGTCCCAGGGCTCACACCTGACACCCACGACCTGCTTTGCGTGAGGATACCGAGAACTGAGAAGCGTCAGCTTTCAAATCTCGGTGGCGAGGGAACATCGGAACTTTGCCTAACTTCTCTATTCCCTCGAGTGGTCGCACAAAAGTTGCCTCGCTGGTGTAGCTCACTACGTGCCCCAGCGGAGAAACATCTGATGAACAACATATTTGTGTCGCGAAACACACTCACTCTCGGCGTCACGGCGCTTGCATTCGCCACGGCCACTGGCTGCGCGAGCCTCAACAAGAAAGAGACGGGCGCCATCATCGGCGCCGGAACCGGCGCCGTCATCGGCGGCGTCGTCGGCAACAACACCGGCTCCACGGCGCGCGGCGCGATCATCGGGGCGGCCGTCGGCGGCACCATCGGCGCGGTGATCGGCCACCAGATGGATCAGCAAGCCAAAGAGCTGAAGCAGAACATCCCCGGTGCCGTGGTCGAACGCGTCGGCGAGGGCATTCAAGTCACCTTCGAGTCCGGCCTGCTCTTCGACTTCGACTCCGATCGCGTACGTCCCGAGGCGGCGACGAATCTGCGCAACTTGGCCGCAAGCCTCGACAAGTATCCCAATTCCGATCTGCTCATCGTCGGCCACACGGACTCGGTCGGAACGGACGCGTACAACATGTCGCTCTCCGATCGCCGGTCGCGTGCGACCGCCAGCTATCTCGCCGCACAGGGCGTCGCGGCGTCGCGACTTCGCACGGCTGGACGCGGCGAAGCGGAACCCGTCGTCGCGAACGATACCGAGGCGAATCGCAGCAAGAACCGCCGAGTGGAGGTTGCGATCTTCGCGAGTCAGGCGTACCGGAACTCGCTGCGGCAGCAGTACGCGCCAACCAATCAGTAGTCGAGCACTCGTCGACCGACAGGCGTTCGTGCAAATACAGGGCGCGAGCGGCTGACCACAGAGGGTTGCCAATCGTCATTCGAGACGGAGAGTCACTCCCGTCTCGGAGACGAACGCCCCTCGATGCAGCCGCCACGCGCACCTGGTTCCTCACCCGCTAGCTACTCGCCCCCCGATCACGACTATCTCTCGCTGCTCGAGAGCAGTCAGGAGGGCATCGCCGCCTTCGACGAGGAATGGCGCTTCGTCTACCTGAACGGGACGGCAGAGCGCCTGCTTGGTCGCTCACGCCATGAGCTCATCGGCGCGGTGCTCTGGGATCTCGTCACCCAGGCGGCGCCGTACCAGGATGCGCTGTTCCGTGTGCGAGAGCTCGGCGAGGCGATGATCTGGGAAGAGTGTGCCGCCTTCCCCGATCTCCACCTCCGCGTTCGTGCAGAGCGGCTGGACAACCTCGTGGTGCTGCGCGCACAGGACGACACCGCGCATCACGCAGCCCGCGTTGCCCTCCGCGATTCGGAGGTGCGGTATCGCCAGGTCTTCGAGAGCAATCCAATCCCGATGTTCGTGTGGGACCTCGAAACGCTGCGGATCGTCCACGTGAACCGCGCGGCGTTGGAGCGTTACGGCTACACGCAGGACGAGCTCCGAGGGATGACGATGTTCGATCTTCGTCCGGAGGAGGATGTTCCGCGGTTGCGCACCGAGATCAGCCGGCTCCGCGCGGATGACGAAGAGCACGACGTCGTGCGGCATCGCACGAAGGACGGCTCGATTCACGATGTGGAGATCGTCGCACATACGCTCACGCTCGACGGCCGCACCCTCCGCGTCGCGAGCGCGCGCGACGTCACGGCGGCGAATCTCGAGTTAGCGTCGCTCCGGCGAACCGAGGCGCAGCGTCAACAAACGCAGCGGATGGAAGCGGTCGGCCGGCTTGCGAGCGGGATTGCGCACGACTTCAATGACATCCTCACCGTCATCCGCGCCCACGGGGAGTTCCTGAAGGAAGCAATTCCTGCCGGCACCGAGCAGCGCGACGATCTCGAGGAGATTCGGAGGGCGGCGACGCGCGCCACGTCCCTCACGCGTCAGCTCCTCGCGTTCGCTCGCCAACAGGTGCTCGATCCGCAGCCGGTGGACATCAATGCCATGGTCACCGAGCTACAGAAAACACTCGCCCGACTCATTGGCGACGACATCGAGCTCGTGGTGCAGACCGATCCCGGCGTCGGTCAATCGCTGATCGATCGAGGTCAGCTCGAGCAGGTTCTCGTCGACCTCGCAGTGAACGCGCGCGACGCCATGCCCAAAGGTGGGACGCTCACCATCGGCACCAGCGTCGCGGAGATCGAGCCTTCAGAGCTGACGCGGCTACCAGAAGCCAAGCCGGGCACGTATGTCACGCTGCACGTGAAAGACACCGGCACAGGAATGGACGACGCGACCCTCGCACGCATCTTCGAGCCATTCTTCACCACCAAACCGCCGGGCAAGGGGACGGGCCTCGGTCTCGCCACTGCGTACGGTATCGTGCAGCAGTCTGGCGGCTTCGTGCAGGTCGCGAGCGCTCCAGGCGAGGGTACGGTGTTCAAGGTCTTTCTCCCACAGCTCTCCGGCACCGGTACCGCCGCAGCCTCGTCCACGTCATCCGAGCTGCCTGGGCTCGAGGGCACCGAGACCATCCTGCTGGTAGAAGACGAGGATGCCATCCGCGCGCTTGCCCGGCGCATCCTCGCTCGCCTCGGCTACACGGTGATCGAAGCGCGACATGGCGGTGAGGCGCTCACGCTGGCGGCGGACCACGACGGCGTGATACACCTGCTCGTCTCCGATGGCGTGATGCCGCAGATGAGCGGTCCCGATCTCACGCGAGCCCTCAGAGTGCTTCGTCCCGACCTTCCAGCACTGCTCGTGTCTGGCACGGACGACGAGATGCTTCGCGGCGGAACCTCTGACGAGCGCACGAACTTCCTCCACAAGCCCTTTGCGGCAGAGCAGCTCGCGCGCGCCGTCCGTGACGCGCTCGACCGCAAGACTGGGCCGACCTGAGCGTCTTTTGCCGCCCGCATGGCGGAACTTGCCGCCATGGTGGCCGGTATCCATTCACGAGAATCGGCCGGCAGGCTTTCAAAGACGGCGCGTCCGACTCATCATTGGATTGGTCTGGCTGGGACACCATCATGGCACATCGGAAAATCCAGGACGCAACCGGACGGTGGTGGGACGTATGGGACACGCGACCGACGATCATCGATCGCCGCGACGGCCGCGACCGCCGCTCCGGGCCTCGTGAGGCCGAGGACCGCCGGCAGCTCGTCGAAGCCCGCGTCGCAGTCGGTCCGGAGTATCGGGAAGGGTGGCTTGCATTTCAAAGCGGCGCGGACTGGCGCCGGCTCGCCCCCATTCCACCGCAGTGGGAGCAGTGCTCCGACGCTGAGCTTGCGCAGTACCTCGAGAGCTCGACACAACATCAGAGCGCCGCGAGCCCGAGCGATTCGCGACCGCGCTAGCGATCAGGCGAAAAGGAGCCGGCGCTCCGCGGAATCGGCCAGTCTTCGAACCAGAACAGAAAAGGGCCGCCCTTTCTTGGGCGGCCCTTCGCATTCCTGAACCTCACTCCCTTGGCGCTACGCCGCGGACTCCTGGAAGAGACTCCGCGCATCCTCGCTGCGCAGCCGCGAGAGTGCACGCTCGCGCAACTGGCGAATACGCTCACGGCTCACACCGAACGCCTGCCCGATCTGCTTCAACGTCATCGGCTCGTTGTCGAACAGACCGTAGTACATGACGAGCACCTGACGCTCGCGCGGCGAGAGCACGCTCATCACGCGCTCGACGGCCGCATGGCGCGACTCATCGGCGAGTGCCGTCGGCACACCGCCCGCTTCGTCCATCTGATCGACCGCCAGCACGTCCGCCAGCGTGAGCCGCGACGCCTCACCGCGACGGCCGGCCACTGGAGCGTCGAACGACTCCGTTGGCAGCGAGATCGCTCGAATGCTGCGAACGATCTCGCGGTCCAGTGATGCGATCTGCGCGACTTCGTCGTCGTTCGGCTCTCGTCCAAGCGTCTCGCGCAACGCCGCCTGCGCGCGGGCGATGCGTGTGACGTCCGACGCGCGGCCAAGCGGAACACGAACAGTGTGCCCCTGCTTCGTGATGGCCGACGAGAGCGCCTGACGCACCCACCATACCGCATAGCTGATGAAATTGACCCCAACATCCGGGTCGTACTTGTCCGCCGCACGCACCAGTCCGGCGTTTGCCTCGCTCACCAGATCCTCGAGCGCGACGCCTCGATGCTGATACTGCTTCGCGATAGAGAAGGCAAAGCGCAGATTCGCGCGGATGAGCTCCGCGCGTGCCTCTTCCTGCTCCTCGACTGAACGCTTCGGGTCGCGCAGCACGCGCGCGAGCTCCTTCTGCTCGACCGCGGAACGCACGGGCGAGCGTGAGAGCTCGGCGATGTACAGGTCGAGGAGCTCTGCCCCGGCCGGCTCGCCGCCACCGATATCCGTGCGCGACGCCAGCCGCTCAGCTGTCGCCGTCGATCTTGTCCGCTTCATGGTTCTCCCTCCCCTGTCCCGCGGCCTCGCCGCCCTTGCCTCCGTTAGCCCGATCTACGCCGCCAGCTTCGTCAACCGCGCCGCGAGCTCCGCTTTCGCGCGAAGACCAACGATGCTGTCGACCAGCTTGCCTTCCCGGAAAAAGAGCAGCGTCGGAATCGACCGCACGTTGTAGCGCTCGGCTGTATCCGGGTTCTTGTCGATGTCGAGCTTCATGACCTTGACCTGACCCGCGAACTCGTGCGCGAGCTGGTCGACAATGGGTCCCAGCACTCGGCACGGTCCGCACCACGGCGCCCAAAGATCCACAAGCGCGACGCCTGCGTGCGCTTCGACTTCATTCGCGAATGTGTCATCGCTGACCTCGCGCACCTCGGCGAGCACGCTCGAGCTCAGCTCCTTGTTCGTTTCGCTCATTTTGCCATCCTCCCGATGCAGAGCATCGGCGTTTCTATATTCATCTATATATACCAGCAAACTCTCGCGCTTGATCCCAGGCGATTCACTCGCGCCGAGTGCGCGTGCTGCGGCCGGAACCGGTGAGCGCGTCGTCTGCCATACGCAGTCGCAGCTCCAGGGCGGCCATGTACTCGCGCAGTGCTTCCGGCCGGAAGCGGTAGAACACGTACTGGCCTTCGCGCCAGGATTCGATGAGGCCGGCGCTGACGAGCTCCTTCAGGTGGTGCGACATCGTCGGCTGTGCCACCGGAAACCCCTCACACAGCCGTTGGCAAGCGACCTCCCCTCGAGCAGCGATGGTTTGGAGTATTTGAAACCGTCTTGGGTCGGCCAGCGCCTTCGCCACGCGCGCGAAGCGCTCGTCGTCGTGCGACATCAACCGGCGGATTGTCGCGGAACGTTCATTTGTGGTGCATTCAGCATACATATAGATAGTCATCTATAGATGGGCCGTCAACCTCGAAGGCTCAGGCCGCTCGGTAGCGGGGGGCGGGGGCGTCAAGCGACCGGGGCTGCGGCGCTGCTAGCTCAGGTCGGCGCCCAAAGGTCTTCACGAATTCAGGCTTGACAACGCGCAAGCGGTGTTGAAAAATCAACATCACACTGATCTCACGATGTGTCGCAACGGAGACCGATGGCTAAACAACGCCCCGATGAAGCGCTCACGCGCCGCGAACGGCAGGTGATGGACATCCTGTTTCGCCGCGGTGAGGCCACCGTTGCCGACGTCATGGACGCACTTCCAGATCCACCGACCTACTCCGCCGTCCGCTCCGTGCTCCGCATTCTCGCGGAAAAGGGGTTGGTAACGCACAAGGAGGATGGGCCGCGGTACGTGTATCTGCCGGCTGCCAATCCGGAACGTGCCCGCGAAGACGCACTCAAGCACGTCATCCATACGTTCTTCGAGGGCTCCACTGAGCAGGCGGTCACCGCGCTGCTGCGCATCTCGGATACGGAGCTCGACGACGAGGAGATCGCGAAGCTTCGTGAGCGTATCGGGAAAGCGCGCGTGAGCGGGAGGTAGACGATGACCTCATCATTCATCGCGGTCGCCACGACTGAGCTTGCGAGGAGCGCCGATCTGCTTCCTGCGCTCACTTTCCTCGCGAAGGTCACGCTGCTGCTCTGCGGAGCGCTCGCCATTTCCGCGCTGCTGCGGCGGGCATCAGCCGGTGCCCGTCATCTGATCTGGCTCGGCACGCTCGTGGCCATGCTACTGCTTCCGGTGCTCTCGCGCTGGGCGCCGCTCAAGCTGGAGGTACTGCCGACATCGTGGGCGACGCGCACCTCCGACCCGCAGGTCCGCGGCGACGCGCATGAACCAGAAAGCGCGGCCATGACAGCGATCGTCGCTCGAGCGTCGACTGGCGCAGGAGCCGAAGAGCGCGGAGTTGATCGGGCACAGCCGACGCACGATTCTTTCGCGAGCTCCGCCACCATCGACCGCGCCACAACGAGTCTGCCGGCCTACAGCGTGTGGCTCCTGCTGTTCGCCGCGTGGGCACTCATCGCGATCGCACTCATCGTGTGGATTGCGGCGGGTGCCGTCTCGGTCGCCCGCATTGTGAGCGGTGCACGTCCGCTCGTTGGACACCGCTGGGACGTTGCCCTCTGCGAAGTGGCCGATCGCCTGGACCTCTCCGAGACGCCGCGTTTGCTGGCGAGTGAGCACGTCGAGATGCCGTTTGCCTGCGGTGTGCTCCATCCGACGATCGTTCTTCCCGCCACCGCCGAATCGTGGAGCGAAGACCGTCGTCGTGCGGTGCTCTTTCACGAGCTCGCGCACGTTCGCCGCCGCGACCTCGTTGGCCACACCCTCGGCCGCATCGCGTGCGCCCTCTATTGGTTCCATCCGCTCGTCTGGACCGCGGCCAAGCGCCTGCGGGCAGAGAGCGAGCGTGCATGCGACGATCTCGTGTTGTCGTGCGGTGCTCGAGCGAGCGAGTACGCCGATCACCTGCTCGACATGGTGACCAGCGTGCGGCGTCACGCCGCCCCTGCGATGGCGCTTCCGATGGCGCGGCGGCGGGAGTTCGAGGGCCGAATGCTGGCGATCCTCGATCCGCAGGTCCGGCGCGTCGGGCCAGGCCGGCTGCAGACCTCGATGCTGATCCTTTCTCTATCGGCGCTGTCGCTGTGTGTCGCCGCCATAGCCCCGTCGCCATCGCGAGTACTTCGTAACGAGACGCCGCAATCCCCGGCAATGACGGCCGCGTCCACGACAGAATCGCCGAGCGCTTCGCGGCAGTCCATCTCCTCCGTTGCGAGCTCGGCCGCACCTGCCGCGCCTAACGGGCCGGCACCGGTCGACGGTCCAGCCGCGATACAGCTCGGAAGCGTTCAGCCGCAGGAGGATGCGGCTCGCGCCGTGGCGGTGATCGAAGTCGACACGCCGCCCCCCTCGCGGGTCGCCCAGCTGTCATCCGGGAGCGATACAAGCCTCTCCAATCCCGAGCGAATCGCGATTCTCCGACGTCTGCTGCGCGCCGATCCCGACGCGTCGGTGCGCAAGGCAGCGGCTTGGGGGCTCGAGCCCGTCGCGAGTGAAGAAGCCACGGTCGCGGCGCTCGCCGAAGCGTTAGGCACCGACAAAGACGACGAGGTGCGCGAGATGGCGGCGTGGGCGCTGGCCGGCTCCTCGCGGTCCTCCGCGATGCGCGCGCTCACCGAAGCGTTGCGTCGCGATGCGGAGTCCGAGGTACGCGCCACCGCGGTGTGGGCGCTTGGCCAGAAGGGGGCGCGCGCCGACCAGGCCGCGTTGGAAGCCGCCCTTCGCGATGAATCCTCGGACGTCCGCGAGACGGCGGCGTGGGCACTGGGTGAGTCAGACCTGAGTCGCGCTCCGGCGTCGCTGGTCGCTGCGCTCAGCGACCGAGACGACGATGTCAGGCTCACCGCCGCCTGGGCCCTCGGTCAGATTCAGGACCAGGACACCCGATCTGCGTTGCTCGCGGCGTTCGGGTCGGAGAAGAACGCGGAAGTTCGTCGCGCGGAACTGCGCGCGCTCGCATTCATGGGCGAGCGGTCGCAGGCGCTGCTCGATAAGGCGTTGGCGTCCGATGACCCGGAGCTGCGGCAGCACGCCGTGCGCATGCTCGCGGGCCATGGCGTCGGATCCTGGCCCTGGCCCTGGCCGCGTCCCGATCCGCGACCGAATCCCTGATCAGATCCATCGTCGCGATTCGCCGGTGAGCGCGATCGCAACGATGGATCTGCGCTTCACCCGCGCCCACTGAAACCTCGACAGAAGAAACCGCTGCGCTATTCGTGCTGAAAATTCAACCTTGCTTCGCGAAACTCTTCGAAGCACTCGCACCAGGAGGAGAAATCATGCTCGCTCGTTCCGCGTTGATGCTCGTCACGCTTCTCGCGCGCGGTGACACGCCGGCGCCACGCGCTGTTGGCTTGTTGGTCGTGCCTAACGCCCCGCTGACGACGGCCGGCGCCGCCGCGCTCTCGCTTCGCGATCTGCTCACGTCGGCGCGTGGCGTTGCGCCCACGCTCTGCGCGCTCGCCGCCGATGGCGCGTGGTCTGGTCGTTGGGGCGGAGGCATGTGGGGCGCGCCCGTCGTTTCCGTCGGGTCCGAGGTTCGGGTGGAAGTCCGGCGCGCACTCACGAATCGCCTGTCACCAGATGACACGCGCGCTCTACTCGATGGACTCGCCGCCGACGATGCCTGCGTGCGCCATCTCTCCGCTACGCTCATTGGTCGCGCTGACGACAAATCATTGACGCCGGAGCTCATCAAGCGGCTCGGAGCGTCAACGGCGCCGGAACGGCACGGCGCGGCCCTCGCCCTCGGCCTCATGGAGGCCCGGGACGCAGTGGAGCCGCTCACGCGTGCGCTGCGCGATCCATCCGCCGACGTACGAGCGAACGCGGCGTGGGCGCTGGGACGCATCGACGACAAGAGTGCCGCGAAGGCCCTCGAAGGCGTGTTGGGCGACCAGCATCCTGAAGTGCGGGCGGCCGCGGTCGTCGCGCTCGGGCGGTTGGAGAACAAGGAAAGTGTCGAAGCGCTTCTGAAGATCCTGCGCGAAGACCCGAGCCCCGACGTGCGGCGCGTCGCCGCATGGTCGTTAGGCCAGCTCGACGATCGATCGGCGAGAACCGGACTCGCCACGGCGCTCCGCAGCGACAAGAGCGAGGACGTACGCGAGATGTGCGCGTGGGCGCTCGGCGAGCTCGGGTCGCGCGAGTCCGTCGACGCATTGACGGCGGCGATGAAGAGCGATGAGAGCACCGAGGTCCGTGAGACGGCGACGTGGGCGCTGGGTGAGCTTGGCGACCGCAAGGCAACCGATGCGCTCGCGGAGGTGCTCGGCACTGACAAGGAGCCCGATGTGCGCGGCGTGGCCGCGTGGGCTCTCGGTCAGATCGATCCGGGACGCGCGCCCGCCAACCTCGTGAAGGCGCTTCAAGACACCGACGACGACGTGCGACTCAAGGCGGCCTGGGCACTGAGCCAGATCGCTGATCCGGATGCCGCACCTGCCGTCGCCGCAGCGCTCAAGACCGAAAAGCGCGAGCGTGTACGTCAAGCGGAGATTCGCGCGTTGCTGCAGGCGGGCGACGAGAGTGAGCCTGTGCTGCGCGACCTGTTGGAGTCAAAGGACGCGAATGTGCGCGAGATGGCGGTACGCGCGCTGGCCGGCCGCCGGAGCGGACCCTGGCCCTGGCCGTGGCCCTGGCCGCGGCCACGCCCGACGCCGTGAAGATGTCGAACCACTGACAACTTGCGTCGATGCGTGATTGGAGCTCACGCATCGACGCGGGCTGTCACCGGCCAGCAAACCGCTTCAGTCCGAACGGCGTCAGATCGGCCGTGCTTCGGCCAAGCGCGAGCAATTCGGCCACGGCTTCGCCGATCGCGCTCGCAAACTTGAAGCCGTGTCCGGAGCACGGACTCACGATCAGTACGCGTGAGTTGTCGGGATGAAAGTCGATGAGGAAATCGCGATCGGGCGTGTTGGTGTAGAGACACGTCGCCGAGGCGAGAAGCTCGCCGTTGGCAAGCGGTAAGAATTGGCGCAGGAGTGCCCGCACCTGCTCGACTTCCGCTGGTGCAACGTCGCGGCGAACTGTGTGAGGATCTGCGCCCTCGCCCTCGTGGTGAGTTGCCGCCTTGAAGCCTTCACCGGAATCCGGAAGCGTGTAGAGGATCCGTTCCGGGGCATACTCCACCATCGAGACGGGACACTGGTCCGGGCCAAAACGCGCGCGCTCGGCGCGTGGCTCGAACCAGTGCATCACTTGCCGCTCGACACTGAGCGGAAGCGCGAGCTCGGGAAGCAACTCCGTCGCCCAGGCGCCTGCCGCGATCGCCACGCGGTCGGCTGCATATCGACCCGAGGCAGTCTCGACCTCCACACTCTGCGCATCGTTGCGCCACCGCACGACGGGCTCTCCGACGTGAATGTCAGCGCCGGCTCGGCGTGCCAGTGCGAGGTGGGCTTCTACACAACCCTCGGGATGCAGAACGCCAGCGCGTGTCTCGAGCAGCCCCACCAGGTGCTCAGGGATGCAGAATGCAGGAAAGCGGGCGCTCACCTCGGCCGCGCTGAGCTCCTCGTGCGGAATCGCATGCTCGAGCGCACTGCGACGCGCTCCGCCCACGAGCATGCCGTCGCGCGGACCGAGCATCAACCCTCCCGTGCGCCGAAAAAGCGTGCGTCCCCAGCTGTCCTGCAGTTCTTCCCACAGCTCGTACGCGCGTCGCACGAGCGGCACGTATAGCGGATGCTCGTAGTACGCTTCGCGGATGATTCGCGAGTGTCCGTGCGTCGACCCAAAGGGATGGGGAGGCGTGTGACGGTCGAAGCCGGCCACTCGCACGCCGCGTCGCGCGAGGTGGTAGAGGGCGGCGCTCCCCATCGCGCCGAGTCCAACGATGATGGCTTCGTAGTGGGCTCTGGTCACGAGAGCTCCGAGATGTTGCTGAAAGATGGTGACGTTGAACACGCTTAGCGCGCGCTGCCGACCTCGCGGCCTCAAGCTACTGTGTACGCGCCCGTACACGCGATCCCCGCGACTAGCTTTCGTCGACGCCCGCCGCGGTGCAATGAACCATTCAGCTCGAGATTGTACGTGAACGCGCAGCTCATCGAATCGACGGACGAACACCACTGGGTCTTGCTCGATCACAAGGTGACGCAAGTCGCCGTCGATCTCCGCTCTTTCCGGCTCCAGAGCTGGTCGCTCGATGGCTCGACAGACATTCGATGCGCGGCGCCATCGCGCTTACGACTAGCGAGCGGTCTCGAGCGGCCTCTGGATCCGAACGTACCCGAGGGCTTGACGCCATTGCTCGGACTCGTAGGACGCGCGCTTCGCAGCCTCACCGTGACGCGCGCCGGCATGCTCGTGGTCACGTTCAGCGATGGGTCGACACTCGAGACGGAGCCCCACCCACGGGCGAACGCGTGGGAGGTGCAAGGCGGCGGTGTGCTCGAGGGGATGAGTTACGTGTGCGCGCCAGGTGGCGGTTCACCCTGGGCATAGAGCGCGCCGCAGCGGCGCGGGCCCTGTGCGTAGCATCACAGACGCGTTCACAGCGCCGGCCTACACTCGGGAATCTCGGGCGCCGTGGCTCGAATTCTCATGCAGCGCCGTATACGTGGATTCTTCCGAGCACACCACCGAGCAGCTCACACCACCATCGCTTCGATCCAGTTGGACCGGCGCGTGGGCGGCTGTACTCAGCAGCGCCGATCAGCGCGGACTGGTGTCGAGTAGTGGCGTGAGTGCCAATGCTGGCATCCTTCTCTGGCAGAATCGCGTGCGAGTGGGATTCGCGTTCGGCGCCGCGCTACTGGTGATCGCCGCGCGTTCGCTCGACCTCATTCCGCCGGTTCCACGCACGCTTTGGTTCGTTGGTGCGGCCTACGTTGCCGCCATCTACGTCGTTGGGCGCGCGGTTCGTCGGGCGGGGCGTGCGGATCCGATAGCATTTCTCGCGCTTGTCGCGGCGGACCTCGGCACCACGTTCGTAGGTGTAGCCCTGCTGGCCGAGCCGCAATACTACGGTCGAGCGCTCTTCGTGAGTCTCATCGCGCTGCAGTTCGCACATGCCTTTCTTGGCATCGTGCCGTCGCTGCTGGTGGTGGGCGGCACGGTGCTCGGGTACGTCGCGCTCGTGACTGCCGCAATCGAGCGTGGCGCCGTGAGCTCCTGGTCTTCCGAGATCTGGATGCTCGTGCTCTATCTGGCGGTGGCGGTGAATGCACTGGCGCTGCACGCGCGCTTCAACCGGCGGCTCTCCACCCTCGTGGACCTCTTTTCGCTCGCCGAGCGCGGCGACTTTACCCGCGCGTACGAGGAGGAGGCAGAGCATACGCAGGACGGGTTGACGGTGCTCGGCCGTGCGTACAACCATCTTCGCTCCGAGCTCGCGGCGCTCGTGCTGGCGGATCCGCTGACGGCGTGTCTCAACCGCCGAGGGTTCGAGCAGGAGCTGGCCCGCGAAGTCGCACGCTCGGCGCGCGAATGCGGCGAGCTCGCGCTGCTGGCGGTCGACATCGATCACTTCAAGGAGATCAACGACGGCTTCGGCCATCTGGCAGGTGACACGGTGCTGCGCGAGCTCGCGGATCTGTTGACCAACAGCGCGCGTGCGGGAGACGTGGTGGGGCGCGTGGGCGGTGACGAGTTGGTCATCCTGCTTCCTGGTGCCGATCTCGAAACGGCGGGCGTGGTGGCGGAGCGCATCTCCGCCGTAGTGCGTGGGCATCACTTCATCACGACGCGTGGCCACGGGCGCGTCACGGTGAGCGTGGGCATCGCGGCCGAGCAAGTGCGAGATCCCTGGATTGGGCACGCGTTGCGGGCGCGTGCGGACGAGGCGCTGTACGTCGCGAAGCGGTTGGGGCGGGACCGTGTAGTGCTCTGGGCCCCAGGAATCCGCTCGCAAGGCACGCCGCCGCAGGCAACCGTTCCTGCCGACATGGAGCCACGGCGTCGCGGCACCGGCTTCGGCGCCCATCTCGAACGCCCCGGGCGCGCCGACTGAGTCCTAGCAGGCAGCTGCGCCGCACCGTACATCTGAGGTCGCTCACGTCACCTTTGATTACGGATGCATCGCCGATTCCTGCGCCTCGTTGCGTACCTCGCACTGTGGACGGCTGTAGGAGCCTTGTTCGCCGCGCAGGCGACCATTTCCTATAGCTACGCGGGCACACGCACCGTACCTGCATGGCGGATTCTCGTCTTTTCGCTCGCTGATTGGTATGTGTGGGCTGCGCTGGCCCCAGCGATCTTCTGGCTTGCGCGGCGCTTCAGCTTCACCCGCCGACCGTGGATATCGGCCATGGTGCATGTGCCGGCGAGCGCGCTTTTCGTCGTGGCGCGGATGATGATCCGCTTGCTGATCGGCATGCTGATTCCGTCACTGCGGGCGAACCCTCAGGGGCTCACCGCTAGCCTCGGTCTGCACGTCTTCGCGTACTGGGCCATTCTCGCCGTTGGTGTCGCGTTCGCGTACCAGCGCATGTATCGCGAGGAGCAGCTCAGTGCGTCTGCGCTCAAGGCGCAGCTCGCGCGAGCGGAGCTGGGGCTGCTCAAGATGCAACTGCAACCGCACTTTCTGTTCAATACGCTCAACGCAATCTCAGAGCAGGTGCACACGGATCCTGGCGCCGCGGAGCGTATGATCACGCAGCTCAGCGAGCTACTGCGCCATACCATACGCTCAGCCAGCGCGCACGAAGTCACGCTTCGCGAAGAAGTCGAGCTGCTCGAGCGCTATCTGAGCATACAGCGAGTGCGGTTTGGCAGTCGGCTCGACGCTCGTATCGACATCGAACCGGCTGCGACGGAGGCGCTCGTCCCCAATCTCGTGCTGCAGCCGCTCGTCGAGAACGCCATTCAGCATGGTCTTGCTCCGCGCGCGAGTGGTGGGCGCGTTGAGATCACTGGCCGCCGTGAAACAGAAGGCCCGCGCGCGCGCCTCGTGCTCGAGGTTCGCGACGATGGGATGGGACTGGCGACGGCGCGAAAGCGCAGCATGGTCGCGGATGCCGAAGCACGTGACGGTGTTGGCATCGCCAATACGGTTGCCAGGCTTCAGCAGCTCTACGGCAACGATTACGCATTCACGCTGAACCCTCGCGAGGAGGGCGGATCCGTTGCCTCGATCAGCCTCCCACTTCGCTTCGCGCAGGTCGACTCGAGCGCGCTCGGCGTGCGCATCCCACATGGGACGGGATATTCTGCGTCCTTGGGAGCGACCCATGGAGCGTAGCGTCGCAACCCGCGGAGCGGGCACACCGATAATACGGGCTGTGCTGGTCGACGACGAGCCGCTCGCCCTCCGCAAGCTGCGCCGGCTCGTCAGTGGGGAGCCCGAGGTCGAGATCGTGGCGGAGTGCGGTGACGGGCGGACGGCCGTGGAGGCGATTCGCCGTTATGCACCCGATCTCGTTTTCCTCGACATTCAGATCCCGGAGCTCGACGGATTCGAGGTCGTCCAATCGCTGACGAGCGATCGACTGCCGGTGATCGTCTTCGTGACGGCGTACGACGAACATGCCTTGCGGGCGTTCGAGGTGCACGCGCTGGACTATCTACTGAAGCCAGTCGCTCCCGACCGCTTCCGGCACGCGCTCGAACGGGCGCGCGAGCGCCTGCACGAGCGGCGCGTTGCCGGCGTGATCGATCCCCGGCTGCTGGCGTTGCATAACGGTGCCGCCGCTCCGGCGACGGATGACTCCCGGCGCTACCTCACTCGCGTCGCCGTCAAGGCGAACGGCCGAGCGTATTTTGTGCGCGTCAACGACCTGGACTGGATCGAGGCTGCGGATAATTACGTACGGCTACACACGGGGGCGACGAGCCATCTCCTGCGCGAGAGCCTCCGCGCATTCGAGTCCAAGCTCGACCCGCGCGCCTTCCTGAGGATCCACCGTTCGGCGATCGTGAACGTCGACGCCATACGGGAGATGCAGCCGTGGTTTCATGGAGATCACGTCTTGATCCTGCGGAGCGGCGCGCGGCTCATGTGCAGTCGGCGGTACGACGCTCAACTTCGGACGCTGCTCGCCAACGAGGTGTGACGGCAATTGCGTTTCCGCGCGAATGCTCGTCTATTCCTGCGGTACGCCAACCGCGTCGCCGCCGGACGGCAGGCAACGATCAGTGCACAGCGAGGATGCCATGGGTCTGCGTGATTTCATTCGGAAACAATTCGTCGACGTCATCCAATGGACGGAGACCGGCGACGGGGTGCTCGCATATCGCTATCCCATGCAGGACATGGAGATCCAGTACGGTGCACAGCTCACCGTGCGCGAATCGCAAATGGCGCTGTTCGTCAACGAAGGCAAAGCCGCGGACGCGTTCGGGCCCGGGCTCTATACGCTCGAGACGCGCACGCTCCCGCTGCTGACGAACCTGCAGAATTGGGACAAAGCGTTCCAATCGCCGTTCAAGTCGGACGTCTACTTTTTCTCGACGCGCGTTCAGACGAACCAGAAGTGGGGCACGCCGCAGCCAATCACCATCCGCGACAAGGATTTCGGAATGGTGCGGCTTCGCGGTTTCGGGATGTACTCGTACCACCTGACGAATCCGCTCGTTTTCCATCAGAAGGTGAGCGGGACGCGCGACCTGTACGAGGTGAGCGATCTCGAAGCGCACCTCCGCAACACGATCGTCGGTCGCGTATCCGATGCGTTTGCCAAGAGCCAGGTGCCGTTCCTCGATATGGCGGCGAACCTGAACGAGCTCTCGACCAAGCTGGCGGAGCTGCTCGCGCCCACGTTCGCGGACTTTGGTCTCGCGCTCGATGCCTTCGTTGTGGAGAATCTCTCACTTCCGGAGGAGCTGCAGCGCAAGCTCGACGAGCGTATCGGCATGAACATGGTGGGCAATCTGCGGGACTACACGCAATTCCAGGTCGCTCAGTCGATTCCGATTGCTGCCGCGAACGAAGGCGGCGGTGGCGCGGGCCTCGGTGCCGGGCTCGGAGCAGGGATGGCGATGGGCAAGGCAATGGCCGATGCGATCACGCCGGGCGGCGCCGGCTCCGCTCCCACCGGCGGCGCTGGCACCGCCGCGTCCGCGGACACCAAGTTCTGCGTCAACTGCGGCAAGACGATCCCAAAGACGGCAAAGTTCTGCCCGGATTGCGGAACCCAGCAGCAGTGATACGCCCGGCAGTCTCGCTGCCTGCTGGAGGTTGCGAGTGGGTCATCGACGCGCAGGGCTGTGACCCTGCGCGGCTCGCCGACGTGGATACCCTGCGGGCGCTCTTCGCACGGATCATTTCCGTGCTCGATCTGCGCCCGGTCGCGGACGCGCAATGGCACGCCTTTCCTTCCCTCGGCGCACATCCGGGCGGCGTGACGGGGCTTTGCCTGCTCGCTGAATCGCACCTCGCGGTGCACACGTTTCCCGAGCACGGCTCGCTCTGCCTCAACCTGTTCTGTTGTCGCCCCCGCCCCGAGTGGGACGTGGAGCGGGAACTGTCCGCGCTGTTGGCCTCCGACGCGCCAATACGAGTGCAGGTGCGCCGACTGGAGCGCCGCTTCGGCGCCTCGCCAATCGCGCACGGAATTCAGCGTGTCCAAACCACTGACAATGTTAGGGGTTAGGGGTTCGGGATTAGTCGGCGATCGCGGCCTAACCCCTATTCCCTATCCCCTAGCCCCTTCTGCAAGCTGAGACGCCAAGGGTCGATCGCTCCTCTCTCTCCCTGTCATGACACGCCGCTCCGCCCCGTGCCCGAACTGCGGTGCGCCAATCGAGTTCCTCTGGTCCAGCGCCGTGCAGACGACGTGTTCGTTCTGCCGGTCGATCCTCGTCAGGCACGACGTCGACCTCGAGAAGGTGGGCGAGGTCGCTTTCCAGCACATTGGGATCCTAAGCTTAGAATTCCACGTGGACAAGTTG
>JADMIO011200161.1_pt1 | contig 24324 bp, 22 predicted proteins | sample 8958161 | NCBI WGS metagenome assembly JADMIO01 (sample SAMN16585339, study PRJNA669376) | soil metagenome | isolation source: Crop rotation soil | place: USA: Cullars Rotation, Alabama | collected 2011
GCCGCGACTTCAAGTCACGTGAATTCCAAGCTTCGGATCCCACTGTGCTGGAAAGCTGGTCGTGTATTTCCGCAACCGCGGCTCGATCGCGGTCGAAGACGTCAACGTGATGAAGGGCTGAGATGTATCAGGCGATAGTCTTCCTTCCCGTCATCGCATCGGCCATCGCGGGCCTGTTCGGCCGGCTGCTCGGCCCGCGTCCGTCCGAGCTGGTCACCACCGGCGCGCTGTTCGTCTCGGCGGCGCTGTCGGTCATGGCCTTTGTCGACGTCTGCCTCGGCGGCCACAGTTACATCATCCAGGTCGCGCCCTGGATCCATTCCGGCAGCTTCGCCGCCGACTGGACGATCCGCGTCGACAGCCTCACCGCCGTCATGCTGGTCGTGGTGACCGGCGTCTCCTCGCTCGTGCATCTCTACTCCATCGGCTACATGGCCGAGGACGACAGCCGGCCGCGGTTCTTCTCCTACCTCTCGCTTTTCACCTTCGCGATGCTGATGCTGGTGACGGCGAACAATTTCCTGCAGATGTTCTTCGGCTGGGAAGGCGTGGGCCTGGCGTCCTACCTGCTCATCGGCTTCTGGTTCAAGAAGCCCGAGGCCAATGCCGCGGCGATGAAGGCCTTCATCGTCAACCGCGTCGGCGATTTCGGCTTCGCGCTGGGCATCTTCGGGGTCTGGTACATCTTCGGCACGCTGGATTTCGACGCGGTGTTCAAGGCCGCGCCGGGGCAGGTGGGCCATACCTTCGTCTTCGCCGGCCAGCACGTCGACGTGATGACGACGCTCTGCCTGCTGCTGTTCGTGGGCGCGATGGGCAAGTCGGCGCAGCTGGGCCTGCACACCTGGCTGCCGGACGCGATGGAGGGTCCGACCCCGGTCTCGGCCCTCATCCATGCCGCCACCATGGTGACGGCGGGCGTGTTCCTGGTCTGCCGCTGCTCGCCGATGTACGAACTCAGCGCCACGGCGCGCGAGTTCGTCACCTTTATCGGCGCCACGACCGCGTTCTTCGCGGCTTCGGTCGGCCTGTTCCAGAACGACATCAAGCGCGTCATCGCCTACTCGACCTGCTCGCAGCTCGGCTACATGTTCGTGGCGGCGGGCGTATCGGCCTATGGCGGCGCGATGTTCCACCTGTTCACGCACGCCTTCTTCAAGGCGCTGCTGTTCTTGAGCGCCGGCTCGGTCATCCACGCGATGCATCACGAGCAGGACATGCGCCGCATGGGCGGGCTCTACAAGCAGATACCCTTCACCTGGGCGATGATGCTGATCGGCAACCTGGCGCTGACCGGCGTCGGCCTGCCGCTGATCGGCGTCGGGCTCGCCGGCTTCTATTCCAAGGACGCGATCATCAACGCGGCCTATGGCGGCGCGGGCGGCATGGCGTCTTACGCCTTCCTGCTCACCCTGATCGCGGCGATGATGACCTCGTTCTATTCCTGGCGTCAGTTCCTGATGACCTTCCACGGGCGCTATCGCGGGCTGGACGACGCGCATGGCATGGCGCATTCCGACGCGCACAGCCATGACGAGCCGCTGGAGCACGACGACCACGCGCATGCCGATCACGGCCATCACGCGCCGAAGCTGGAAGAGGTGCACGAGGCGCCGCTGACCATGCTGGTGCCGCTGGGCGTGCTGGCGGCCGGCGCGGTCTTCGCCGGCATGGCCTTCGCGCACGACTTCATCGGTCCGAACGCGCTCGGCTTCTGGCACGGCACGCTGGGCGCGGTCTGGGAAGAGAAGGAGGTGCCGCTCTCGGTCGAACTCGCGCCCTTCGTGCTGACGATCCTGGGCTTCGCGGTCGCCTGGTTCTACTACATCCGCCACCCCGAGCTGCCGGCCAAGATGGCGGCGAAGAAGGGCATGCTCTACACCTTCCTGTACCGCAAATGGTATTTCGACGAGCTCTATGACCTGATCTTCGTGCGGCCCGCGCAATGGCTCGGCCGCAAGCTGTGGAAGATCGGCGACGGCGCGCTGATCGACGGGCTGGGCCCCGACGGCATCTCGGCGCGCGTGCTCGACGTGACGCGCGGCGCGGTCAAGATGCAATCCGGCTACGTCTATCACTACGCCTTCGCGATGCTGATCGGGGTGCTGGCGCTCGCCACCTGGTTCATCGCCACGGGAGGCACGCTGTGAGCCACCTCCTTTCGATCATCACCTTCCTGCCGCTGGCCGGCGCCATCGCGATCCTTCTGCTGGGGCGGCTGGGCAACCAGAGCACCATCGCCAGCAATGCGCGCTGGATCGCGCTGATCTTCACGGTCGCGGACTTCCTGCTGACGGTCGTGCTCTGGGCCAAGTTCGACGGCTCGACGGCGAGCTTCCAGTTCGTCGAATACCTGAACTGGCACGTGGCGAGCGGCATCTCCTACCACATGGGCGTCGACGGCATCTCGATGCTGTTCGTGGTCCTGACCGGCCTGCTCATGCCGTTCTGCATCCTGGCCAGCTGGAAATCGATTCAGGACCGCGTCGCCGAATACATGGTCGCGTTCCTGGCGCTCGAAGCCTTGATGATGGGCGTGTTCACCGCGCTCGACCTGTTCCTCTTCTACCTGTTCTTCGAGGGCGGGCTGATCCCGATGTTCCTGATCATCGGCATCTGGGGCGGGAAGCGGCGCGTCTATGCCAGCTACAAGTTCTTCCTCTACACCTTGCTCGGCTCGGTCCTGATGCTGCTCGCGATCCTGGCGATGTATCTCCAGACCGGCACGACCGACATCGAGACCATCATCAACACCGCGCATTTCTCGCCGCAGATGCAGATCTGGCTGTGGCTCGCCTTCTTCGCGAGCTTCGCGGTCAAGATGCCGATGTGGCCGGTGCATACCTGGCTGCCCGACGCCCACGTCGAGGCACCGACCGCGGGCTCGGTCATCCTGGCCGGCATCCTCTTGAAGATGGGCGGCTACGGCTTCCTGCGCTTCTCGCTGCCGATGTTCGCGTCGGCTTCCGAGTATTTCGGCCCGCTGGTCTTCGTGCTCTCGGTGGTGGCGATCATCTACACCTCGCTGGTCGCCTTGGCGCAGGAGGACATGAAGAAGCTCATCGCCTATTCGTCGGTCGCCCATATGGGCTTCGTGACCATGGGCATCTTCACCATCACGCACCAGGGCATCGAGGGCGGCATCTTCCAGATGCTCAGCCACGGCATCGTCTCGGGCGCGCTGTTCCTCTGCGTCGGCGTGGTCTACGACCGCATGCATACGCGCGAGATCGCGGCCTATGGCGGGCTGGTCAACCGCATGCCGGTGTATGCCGCCTGCTTCATGGTGTTCACGCTGGCAAACGTCGGCCTGCCGGGCACGGGCGGGTTCGTCGGCGAGTTCCTGACCATGCTGGGCGCCTTCGTGCACAACACCTGGATCGCGATCTTCGCCGCCACCGGCGTGATCCTGTCTGCGGCCTACGCGCTGTTCCTCTACCGCCGCATCGTCTTCGGCGAGCTGGTCAAGCCCGCGCTGCAGACAATCCAGGACCTGTCGATGCGCGAGGTGGCGCTGCTCGCCCCGCTCGTCGCCATCACCATCCTCATGGGCGTGTACCCCAAGCCCATCTTCGACGTGACCTCGGCCTCGGTCGCCAATCTCGTGCAGCAGCACAAGACGGCCGTGGCCTACGACCACGCGCCGCCCAAGGTCGCCGCCAAGGACGCCCAAGGAACCCAGCGATGAACATCCAGGCCGATCTCTACGTCCTCTCGCCGGAGCTGATCCTGGCCGTCGGCGCCCTGGTGCTGCTGCTGGTCGGCGCGATGCGCGGCGACAAGAGCACGGGCTTGCTGTGCTGGCTCTCCATCGCGCTGATCGTGGCGTCCGCCTATATGTCGCTGGTGGTGGGCGACGAGAGCGCCTTCCGCGGCGCCTTCGTGATGGACGGCTTCGCGCGCTTCACCAAGGCTGTGATCCTGTGGTCTTCGGTCGGCTGCGTGCTGATGGCCGAGCACTATTTCCGCGTCGAGAAGAGCACCCGCTTCGAACTGCCGATCCTGATCCTTCTGGCCACGCTCGGCATGTCGCTGATGGTGTCCTCGGCCAACTTCATCGCGCTCTACATGGGGCTCGAGCTGCAGAGCCTGGCGCTCTACGTGCTCGCCGCCTTCAAGCGCGACAGCGTGCGCTCGTCGGAAGCCGGCCTGAAGTACTTCGTCCTGGGTTCGCTGTCCTCGGGCATGATGCTCTACGGCATCTCGCTGATCTACGGCTTTGCAGGCACGATGGACTTCGTCGGCGTGGCCCACGCGGTGGCGGCCAGCGGCGTCGGCGTCGGCATCATCTTCGGCATCGTGTTCCTGATCGCCGGCCTTGCCTTCAAGATCTCCGCCGTGCCGTTCCACATGTGGACGCCCGACGTTTACGAAGGGGCGCCGACGCCGGTCACCGCCTATCTCGCCACGGCGTCCAAGGTCGCGAGCTTCGCGCTGGTGCTGCGCGCGCTGCTGGTGCCGTTCCCGGCCGCGGTGCACCAGTGGCAGCAGATCATCATCTTCATCTCGGTACTGTCGATGGGCCTTGGCGCCTTCGCCGCCATCGGCCAGACCAACATCAAGCGGCTGATGGCCTACAGCTCCATCGGCCATATGGGCTATGCGCTGCTGGGCCTTGCCGCCGGAACCCAGCTCGGCGTGCGCGGCATGCTGTTCTACATGGCGTTCTATGCGCTCACCAACCTGGGCGTCTTCGCCTGCATCCAGGCGATGCGGCGCAATGGCGAGGCGGTCGAGGACATTGCCGACCTCGCGGGCCTCGCGCGCACCCGTCCGCGCCACGCCTTCGCGCTGGCCACCATGATGCTGTCGCTGTCGGGCCTGCCGCCGCTTGCCGGCATCCTCGCCAAGTCGTTCGTGTTCCTGGCGGCGATCGAGGCGCATCTCTACCTGCTCGCCGCCTTCGGCGTGCTGACCAGCGTCGTCGGCGCCTATTACTATCTGCGCATCGTCAAGACGATGTATTTCGACGAGCCGGCGCCCGCCTTCGACACCAACATGGGCTGGGGCCTGACCGCCATCGCCACCATCGGCACGGCGTTCTCGATCCTGTTCGTGATCAATGCGGGCGGCCTTTTGGAAGCGGCGAACATCGCGGCGCAGGCGCTCATCAAGTGAGCTGGCCCGACGGTTACGGCTTGAAGGAATTCGCCGAGATCGACTCCACCAACGAGGAGGCGCGCCGCATGGCCGCCTCGGGCGAGGCGGGGCCGGTGTGGATCTTGGCCGACCGCCAGACGGCCGGGCGCGGCCGCCGCGGGCGCGCCTGGGTCGCGCCGCCGGGCAACCTGTCGGCAACCTTGCTGATTTCCCCCGGGAAGCCCGCGGCCGAGATCGCGCAGCTCTCTTTCGTCGCCGCGCTCGCAGCCGCCGACATGATCGCGAGCTGCGGCGCCGAGCCCAAGGTCAAATGGCCCAACGACGTGCTGGTCGACGGCCAGAAGATCGCCGGCATCCTGCTCGAATCGTCGAGCCAGGGCGGCGCCGATCCCGCCTGGCTCGCCATCGGCATCGGCGCCAACCTCAAGGCCTATCCTGCGGACACCGAGTTCCCCGCCACCTCGCTCCTGAACCTGGGCCTGCCGGCGCCCAAGCCGCGCGAGGCGCTGGCCCGCCTCGCTGCGGCCTTCGCGAAATGGTATGAGGTGTGGCGTGCGGACGGCTTCGCGCCCATCCGCGACGCATGGCTCGCGCGCGCGGCGGGGCTCGGCACCCGCATCCGGGCGCGGCTGACGAACGGGGAGACCATCGGCGTGTTCGAAGGCATCGACGCGAACGGCGCGCTCCTGCTGCGCGAGGGCCAGGACCGGCTCAGGACGATCGCGGCCGGAGAGGTGTTCTTCTGATGTGCGACACGACCGGCGCCGGCAAGGTGTTCTAGATGCTGCTCGCCATCGACGCCGGCAACACCAATATCGTCTTCGCCGTGTGCGAGAACGGCGAGGCAAAAGCAGAGTGGCGCGCGGTGACCGAGACCACGCGCACCGCCGACGAATATGCGGTGATGCTGAACCAGCTGCTGCAGCTCCAGGGCTACAAGTTCACCGATTTCGATTCCGCCATCATCGCGACCGTCGTGCCCGCGGCGCTGTTCGACCTGCGCCAGTTCTGCCGCCGCTATTTGAGCTGCGAACCGATCGTGGTCGGCGACCCGAACGTCGACCTGGGCATCAACATCCTGACCGACCGGCCGGGCGCGGTCGGCGCCGACCGCATCGTCAACGCCATCGCGGCGCATGAGCGCTATCCCGGTCCGCTGATCGTCGTCGACTTCGGCACCGCGACCACCTTCGACGTGGTCGGCGAGACCGGCGACTACGAGGGCGGCGTCATCGCGCCGGGCGCCAACGTCTCGGCGGAGTCGCTGCACCAGGCCGCCGCCATGCTGCCGCGCGTCGCCGTGGCGCGCACCCAGAGCATCATCGGCAAGGACACGGTGCCGGCGATGCAGTCGGGCCTGTTCTGGGGCTATGTCGGGCTTCTGGAAGGTCTGGTCTCGCGCATCAAGGAAGAGTACGGCAAGCCCATGACCGTGATCGGCACGGGCGGCCTGGCCAACCTGTTCTACAAGCAGACCACGGTGATCGATCATCTCGATCCCGACCTGACGATCCGCGGCCTCATCCAGATCCACGCCCGCAACGGCAAGTGATGGCAAAGCGCGACGACGAGCTGGTGCTCTTGCCCCTGGGCGGCGCGGGCGAGATCGGCATGAACTTCAACGCCTATGGCTTCGGTCCGCCGGACCGGCGCCAGTGGATCGTGGTCGATTGCGGCGTGCTGTTCGGCCGCGAGACCACCGCGCCGGGCGTCGACGTCATCATGCCCGACATCCGTTACCTCGCCGAACGCCGCGAAGACGTGCTCGCCGTCGTGCTGACCCATGCGCACGAGGATCACATCGGCGCGGTCGGGCACCTGTGGCCGATGCTGCGCTGCCCCGTCTATGCGACGCCGTTCACCGCCAGGCTGATCGAGGGCAAGCTGGAGGAGGCGGGGCTGTCCGACCGCGTGCGGGTGAAGCGCGTGAAGCTCGGCGGACACATCGACGTCGGGCCCTTCGCCGTCGACTTCGTCTCCATCACCCATTCGATCCCCGAGCCCAATGCGCTGGCGATCCGAACCCCGCTCGGCACGGTGGTGCATACCGGCGACTGGAAGATCGACCCCGATCCGCTGCTGGGCGAGACCACCGACCAGAACGCGCTGGTGAAGCTGGGCGACGAGGGCGTGCTGGCGACGGTCTGCGACTCCACCAACGCGCTCACCCAGGGCCATTCGGGCTCCGAGGCGCGCGTGCGCCAGGCGCTCTCGGCGCTGATCGGCTCGCTCAACGGGCGCATCGCGGTGACGGCCTTCGCCTCGAACGTCGCCCGGCTCGACTCCGTCGCCAAGGCGGCGCGCGAGCACGGCCGCGAGATCGCGCTGGTCGGCCGCGCCATGCACAAGATGGTCGGGGCGGCGCGCGAGACCGGCTATCTCGGCGATTTCCCGCAGACCATCGACGAGCACGAGGCCGCCCAGCTCCCGCCGCGGCGCGTGCTCTATCTCATGACCGGCAGCCAGGGCGAGCCGCGCGCCGCCCTGCCGCGCATCGCCGCCGGCGAGCACCCGTCCGTGTCGCTGGGCAAGGGCGACGCGGTGATCTTCTCCTCGCGCATCATCCCGGGCAACGAGCTCGCCATCTTCGAGCTGCACAACAAGCTCGCGGGTCTCGGCGTCGAAGTGCTGACCGAGCAGGACCATTTCGTGCACGTCAGCGGCCATCCCTGCCGCGACGAGCTGGCCGAGATGTACCGCTGGACGCGGCCGCGCATCGCGGTGCCCGTGCATGGCGAGCTGCGCCACATGAGCGAGCACGCCCGCCTCGCCAAGGCGCTTCAGGTGCCCGAAGCCGTCGTCGTCGAGAACGGGCACATGCTGCGGCTGGCGCCCGGCAAGGCCATGATCGTCGACGAGGTGCCGTCGGGCCGCGTGCATCTCGACGGCAAGGTGTTGATCGACGCAGGTGCCGGGCTCGCCCGCGGGCGGCGCGCCCTGGGTTATGCGGGCATCATCGCCATCACCCTGGTGCTCGACGCCAAGGGCCGCATGGCGACCGATCCCGCGATCATCATGGACGGCATCCCGGAGCCGGTGCATCGGGCCGTGCGCGATGCGGTCGCGGAAACGCTCAAACGCCACAAGAAAGGCGACGAGGAAGCGTTGAAGGAGAACGTCCGCCGCGCCGCGCGCCGCGCGGCTTCCGATGCCTGGGGCAAGAAGCCGGTGACGCGGGTCGAAGCGGTTTGGGTTTGAAGGAGGGCATCATGGCGCAGCAGCTCAAAGTCACTCTGGTCAACAAATCCGGCCTTTCCGACGACAAGGTCTTCGTCGGCTTCGTCGGCGGCAGCGGCAGCGAGCTCGAAGCGGTGAACCTGGCGGACGGCAAGCCGCTGTTCCTCAGTCAGTACATGAAACCCAATTGGTATCCCTTGAGCGCGCTGACGTCGGGCATCGGGATGGCCAGGTTCATCGGCGGCCGCGTCTATGTCTGTTACGAAGCTCCATGGACGTTCGCGCGGGCCGGCTATGAGCCGAGTCCGGTCAATCCCACCGATCCGGATTATCTCAAGCGTTACGACAAGATGGAGATGACCTACACGGGCAGCGAATACGACGTCGCGGATACGACTTCGATCGATTTTTTCAGCATCCCGATGGAGCTCTATGTCTCCAAGGCCGGCAGGCCGGTGAGCTCGGTCACGGCCTCGCCCACGGACAAGGTGGTCGCCGCGCTCGGCGCCGTCACCTCGCCGGCCCGCGGCGCGGTGATCAGCGATCCGGGCGGCAAGCTGGTGCGGGTGATCGGCCCCGGCGTCTATCCGCCGCCGCCGGGACTGCCCGCGTCGCCTTACGACGATTTCCAGTCCTATCTGCGCTATCTGCAGGCGGACTATGCGCCGGCGCGGGGCGGCACGGTCGCCACGATCAAGGGCCGCTTCGGCGGCGTCGGCAAGAGCCCGACGACGCCGGAGACCAAGCCGCAGGACTACGATTTCCGCGCCACCATCGACGAGGCACTGAACGTCACGCTCAAGGGCGCGACGACGCTGCTGGGTGAGCGTACCCTGGTGCTGACCAAGGCCAACCTGATCGGGCCCAGCGGCATCTATGGCGCCAATCCGGACTTCACCATCGACGGGAAATCGACCTATCCGCTGAACGACGTATACGGCTGGATGGTCGGCGACCTGTTGTCGGGGCTCAACATCGGCGCCGTCGGCAGCACCGTGACGCCCGCGGGCGCCGCCAAGCCCGTCGGCGAGATGGACAGCCAGCAGTGGTTCAAGCTCAAGGACTATTTCGCCGCGCTGCAGCCCGGCCGCAGCGGCAACTACAACCGGTGGGCCGCGACCATGGCGCCGCTCTCCCAAGCCTACAACTTCGCCTATTCCGACCGCTTCGCCCATGTGGTGGCGACGCTCGATCCGGCCGTGGTGGACACGCTCCAGATCGTGGTCATGGGCGACAAATAGCGGCTTGCCGCCTTGCCGGGCAGCCGCCATTGTCGCGGCCGGACGGAGACCAGCTTGCGAGGACACATGATCGGCCGCCTCAACCACGTCGCCATCGCCACCAGCGACATCAAGAAGGCGGCGCAGATCTACCGCGACACCCTGGGCGCGAAGGTCTCGGACGAGGTGGCGCAGCCCGACCACGGCGTCGTCACCGTCTTCGTCGATCTCGGCAACACCAAGATCGAGCTGCTCGAGCCCCTGGGCGAGAACTCGCCGATCGCGAACTTCCTGAAGAAGAACCCCGCCGGCGGCGTGCATCACGTCTGCTACGAGGTCGAGGACATCATCGCCGCGCGCGACCGGATGCGTGAAGCGGGCGCGACCGTCACCGGCACGGGCGAGCCGCGCATCGGCGCGCACGGCAAGCCGGTGATCTTCCTGCACCCGAAGGACTTCGTCGGCACGCTGGTCGAGCTCGAGCAGGCGTGACGCCCGTCGGCAAGGACAGCGCTGGCAAGGAGAACGCCGGCAAGGGCAGCGTCGGCAAGGGCAGCGCAGCATGACGCCGGTCTTCCACGAAAGCCGGTCGCTGCTCGGCGCCGTGCATTTCACGGTGCTGCTCAGCGCGTTTGCGATCTTCTGGTTCCTGGCGTTCTTCTGCCTGCTTCCCATAGGCCTGGGCGAGGTCGATCCCGAGAGCGGCGCGCCGGTGAGCCCCAGGCTCCTTCTCAAGGCCGGGATCGCGTCGGCGGTCGCCCTGGCGTTGTTCGCGCTGTTCTACGTGCTGATCGCACTGGGCTGGGTCGATCTGTAGGGGGTCATGACGCGGATCGCGGGACTGAAATGGCCTTATGTGGCGGCGCTCGTTCTGGCCGGGGGCGCGCTCGTGGCCCTGCGCGTCTTCTTCTTCCAGCCCTTCGACGCGCCGTCGGTGTCGATGGAGCCCAGCGTCAACCTGGGCGACTACTTCATCGTCTCGCTCCAGGCCTATGCCTTTCACGACCCCGAGCGTGGCGACGTCGTCGCCTTTCGCGGCCGGAGCGGGGCCTATGTCAAGCGCGTCGTCGGCATTCCGGGCGACCGCGTCCAGATGCGCCGGGGCGTATTGTTCCTGAACGGAAAAGCGGTGCCGCGCCGCCGCGTCGAGGATTTCCGGGACGAGGACGCGATGATCGCGCGCGCGACGCAGTATGTCGAAACCCTGCCGTCGGGGCGCAGCTACCACACGCTCGACCTGACGACGGACGGTCCGCTCGACGACAGCCGCCTCGACGTCGGCTTCCTCGCGCGCGCGGACGTCGAGGGCCGCGTCGTGGTCAAGTTCGTCGACGGCCGCAGCCGGTCGGCGGTCTGGAAAGCGGTCGATTAGAGCGACGGCCGGCGGCCTTCGCGATGCGGCGGCCGGGGCGCGGTCATTGAACCGCGATGCGCAGCACGAACGCGAGCGCGATGATCGCCACGCCTGCGTTCACCTCGCGCCGGCGCCCCGACACCAGCTTGATCGCGACGTAGGAGATGAACCCGATGCCCATGCCGGCGGCGATGGAATAGGTGAAGGGGATGGCGAGCGCGGTCAGCAGGGCCGGGGCGGCTTCGGTCGGGTCGTCCCAGGCGATGTCCTTCAAGCCTTTCGCCATCAGCGCCGCGACGAAGACCAGCGCCGGCGCCGTCGCGAAGGCGGGCACGCTGGCTGCCAAGGGCGCGAAGAACAGCGTCAGAAGGAACAGCACGGCCACGACCACGGCGGTCAGCCCGGTGCGCCCGCCCGCCTGGATGCCGGTCGCGCTCTCGATATAGGCGGTGACCGGCGAGGTGCCGAGCGCCGCGCCCAGCATCGTGCCCAGTGCGTCGGTGCCAAGCGCGCGGCGCGCGCGGGGCAGGCGCCCGTTCTCGTCCAGCGCGACCGCCGTCAAGGTGCCCGACGTGTCGAGCAGGTCGACAACCAAGAACACGAATACCACGGTCGCGATCATGGCGGGCGCCGCGCCGGTGAACTGCATCTGCAGCGCGGTGGGCGCGAGCGGCGGCGGCAGGCTCAGCACCGCCGGCGGCATCGGCTGAAGCCCCGACGCGATGGCGGCCACGGTCGCCGCCACGATGCCGATCAGCACCGCGCCGATCACGCCGCGCGCTGCCAGAGCGAACATCAGCACGAAGGCGCCCGTCGCGATCAGCACCTTGGGATCGGTCAGCACGCCTTCCTGGACGAGGGTCGCGGGACTGGCCGCGACCACGCCCGCGTTCTCGAACCCGATCAAGGCCAGGAAGAACCCGATCCCCGCCGCGATGGAGAGCTTGAGGCTCTTGGGGATGGCATCGATCAGCCATGCGCGCGCGGGCGACAGCGACAGCGCCACGAACAGGATGCCGGACAGGAACACGCAACCCAGCGCCAGCCGCCAGTCGCCGTGGAGCGCGGGCACGACCGTGAAGGCGAAATAGGCGTTCAGCCCCATCCCCGGCGCCAGCGCCACCGGCAGCCGCGCATACAATCCCATCAGCGCCGTGGTCAGCGCCGAGGCGAGGCAGGTCGCGGTGAACACCGCGCCCTGGTCGAGGCCGGCCGCGCTCAGGATCTTGGGGTTGACGAAGACGATATAGGCCATGGTGAGAAAGGTCGTCGCACCCGCCACGATTTCCCTGCGGACCGTTGCAGCCATGAACCTTCCCCGCGATTCGAACTGGGGCTAGATTAGGCGTGGTGGTGGGAAAATTTACCATAGCGGCCTTGGCCGTCCTGATGACGTGCGTCGTGGCGGGCCCGGCGCAGGCCAATTGGCGCATCCTCAAGGACCATTGGTCGGCCGAGGACGAGGCGGGCTTCGGCCGCTTCGTGACGGCCTTGGGCGAAAGCAATTGCAGCTCGTCGCAGAGTTGCCTGCGCGACCCGGCGAACCCCTACCGCAAGACCGACCAGCACTTCCTGGACATCGACGTCGACTGCGCCAAGTGGCCCTATCTGCTGCGCGCCTATTACGCCTGGAAGAACAACCTGCCGTTCTCCTATGTCGACGGGGTGAGCGGCGAGGGCGGCGACCTGCGCTTCACCAAATCGGCCAACCACCCCACCGGCCGCCACGACATCATCGACCGCGGCGGCGGCATCGACGCGCCGGCCGCGATCATGCAGATGCTGGGCAGCGTCTTCTCGGGCACCTATCGCACCGACGCGGGCGAGCAGCGCGGCGTGCAGTCCGATTTCTATTCACCCGCCATGCAGCCCGGCACCATCCGCCCCGGCTCGCTGATCTACGACGTCAACGGCCATGTCGCCATCGCCTATAAGGTCGACCAGGACGGACGCATCTTCTACATGGACGCCCATCCCGACTTCACCGTCACGCGCAGCGTCTACGGCGCGCAGTTCGGCCAGAGCCCGGCCAGGCTCGGCGGCGGCTTGAAGAACTGGCGGCCGTTCAAGCTGGTAGGCAGCCACAAGGACGCGGCGGGGCACCTGATGGGCGGGCGCATGGCCTTCGCGCAGAACGACCAGATCGCGGACTTCTCGCTCGTCCAGTACGGCGGCACCGAGCCCAACCCGAAGCAGGACATCAAGAAGGCGCGCTTCGTCTACAACGGCGCGCAGCTCGGCTTCTACGAATATGTGCGCGTCGCGGTATCGGGCGGGCGCATGGAGCTGACGCCGCTCTACGAGCTCCAGGCGACGATGAAGACGCTGTGCAACGACCTGAAGGACCGCGCGCAATACGTCGACCTCGACGTCAAGGACGGCATCTCGGTCAAGAACCATCCGTCGCGCCTGCCCGACAACATCTACGGCTCGGACGACAAGGAGTGGGAGGAATATTCCACGCCGTCGCGCGACGCGCGCATCAAGACGGCGTTCGCGCAGTTCTACAAGGACATGCAGGAGATGATCGCACTGTGGGTCGCGCGCGATCCGCGCATCGTCTATGACGGCTTCTCGCTGCAGAAGGACTTGAGCGACACCTATCAGGCGCAGAGCCAGGCCTGCACCATCACCTATCTGAGCTCCGACAAGAAGCCGGTGGCGATGACCTTCGACGACATGATGCGCCGGCTGTTCAAGATATCGTTCGATCCCTATCACTGCATCGAGCTGCGCTGGGGCGCGGAGGGGGCGGAGCGTGCCGGCTGTCCCGACGGCAAGGCCAAGCTCAAATGGTACGAGGCCGAGCAGCGCCTCAGGAACCAGCCCGACCGCACTTACGACCTGCAGATGGGCTTCGATCTCGAGGAGCTCGGGCGGCACGTGAAAGGCAGCGGCCTCGACGCCCCGCCGCCAGTCGACATCAAGGCGCTGATCGACGACATGCCGGGCCAGGTGGCGTTTCAGCCGATGAAGCCGGGGGATCGGTAGAGCCCGCGTCAGCTCGTTGTTGAAAAAACACCTTTACCGTTGTGGTTGTGTGGCGTCGCCGCACTAGATGCTGTTGCGGGCCAGGAATTTCAATCAATACGTTAACTATGAAAGAAACCACCAGTGGCAGAATGCGCCCCCAATTCGGGGAGCTCGAATGGCACGCCAGGATGCGGTTTCACATGCAGTCGGCCGATATCTGACCGAGTTGCGCCGGACGCGACTCTCGGAGAAGACCGAACATACCGACCGGGGCGCGTTGCAAGCCTTGCTCGAGAGCCTGGCGCCGCCGGGCTCGATCGTCATCAACGAGCCCAAGCGCGTCCGCGGTAAGGGATCGCCGGATTTCAAGATTCGCCACGACGAACGGATCGTCGGATATCTGGAGGTCAAGCCGGTCGGCACGAAGCTCGACGAAGTGGTGAAATCGGAACAGCTGGCGCGCTATCGCAGCCTGTCGAAGAACATTCTCGTCACCAACTACCTGGATTGGGTTTGGCTCCACGGCGACCACAGCACCGAGTTCTCGCTTGGGCCGGCGAGCTCGATCTTCGCCTCGAAGCTCAAAGCCGAGAGCGTTTCCTGCGAGGGGCTCGCCGCCCTGATATCGGCTTTTGCGTCGGTGCCGCCGCGGGACATTGCGACGGCGAACGAACTCGCGGACGCGTTAGCGCATCGCAGCAGGCTGCTGCGCGATTTCCTCGACCAGGAGCTGGCCCGTCAGGAAACGCATGGTCAAGGCGAGCGGCTGTACGGGCTGTTCGCGGCGTTCAAGCAGCAGGTCTCCGCCGGAATCACGCTTGCGGACTTCGCCGACGCGTTCGCACAGACGCTCGCCTACGGCCTGTTCCTCGCCAAGCTGAACGCGGGGCGGCAGAAGCTCGGTCTCGCCAACGCAAAGCAGCACATCCCGAGCTCCTTCAAGTTGATCCAGGAACTGGTGAGCTTTCTCGACGTGCTGGAGGCGGATTTCTATCGCGACATCAAATGGGTGGTCGACGAGATACTGTCCATCATCAACGGCATCGACACCGCAGCCGTCAGAGAGAGCCTTTCATACCGCAACCGTCGCGGCGCCTATCGCAATCTGCATGCCTCCTCCGAGGAGGAATGGCGCCTGTTTTCCCGCGACCCCTTCGTCTATTTCTACGAGGACTATCTGGCGCAATACGACGCCGCGCTCAGGAAGCGCCGCGGCGTCTATTACACGCCGCCGCCGGTCGTCAATTTCATCGTGCGGTCGATCGACGAGATATTGAAGACGAAGTTCTCGCTGAACCACGGGCTTGCCGACGACGAACACGTCACCGTTCTGGACTTCGCCTGCGGCACGGGCACGTTCGTCGTCGAGATCGTGCAGCAGATCATGGAAAGCGTGTCGTCCTCGGCGAAGGCCGAGCTGCTTCTAAAGGAGCACGTGCTCAAGAACGTTTATGCCTTCGAGTACCTCATTGCACCCTACACGATCGCGCATCTGAAGCTGGCCCAATACTTGGAGGACCGCCAGATGAGATCGCCCGCGGAGAAGTTCAACATACTGTTGACCAATACGCTCGAGCCGCTGGAGCCTCAGCACAACTATCTCCTGCCCGCGCTGAGCGAGGAAACCGAGCGCGCCTTGCGGGTCAAAAAAAGCGGCGTGCTGGTGATCACCGGGAACCCGCCCTATGCCGGCCATTCGCAAAATCGCGGTGACTGGATCGCCGGGCAGGTGCGCAAGTATCGCGACGGCGTCCCCGAGCTCAGCCGGCCCGGCCAGGGCAAGTGGCTTCAGAACGACTACGTGAAGTTCCTCCGCTTCGCGCAGTACGAAATGGACCGCAGCCCCGAAGGGCTCGTCGCGGTGATCACGGACAATTCCTATCTCGACAATCCGACGTTTCGCGGCATGCGCAAGTCGCTGATGGAGAGCTTCGACCAGATCTATATCGTCGATCTCCACGGCAACTCGAACAAGAAGGAGAGGGCGCCCGACGGTGGGAACGACGAGAACGTGTTCGATATAAAGCAGGGCGTCGCGGTTGCGCTGTTCGTCAAGAAGCCGGGTGCGACAAAGGGCGTGTGGCGCGCCGACCTTTGGGGCCGGCGCATAGACAAGTACAAGGCGCTGGCCGACGCGCGGTTCTCCGCCATCGACTGGCAGAAGATCGATCCGCGCGAGCCGGATCACCTTTTCATCGCAGTGAGCCACAAGGGGATGAACGAGTACCGCTCGCTCTGGTCGCTGCCCGAGATATTCTCGCAGCTTGGCGATCCCGCGCCCGGCATCGTCACTACGCATGACGAGTTCGCGATCTCGTTCAGCCGCAAGGAAGCTGCGGCCAAGGTGGCGCGGTTGCTCGCTACCAAGACGGAAGACGAGGCTCGGCGCATGTTCCGCCTCTGCAAGCAAAGCCAATGGGACTATGCCGCTGCAAAGCGAGAGCTGGCCAAGGCGGACATAGCCGGCCAGGTCGTGCCGGTGCTGTACCAGCCTTTCGACCGGCGCTGGACCGTCTGGAACGGCAATGTCGCGGTCCATCGCCGTGAGCGCGTAATGAACCATATGCGCCAGCAGAACCTTGCGTTGATGGTGATACGCAAAGCCGACGTCCAGGGAGAATGGCGCCATGCTCTGGCGACGTCGCAGGTCGCCACCCATCATGCGCTTTCAATGAAGGAGATAAACTACCTCTTTCCGCTTTACGCCTACCCGGCAGCGGCCAAGGGCGCGCAGCGGGACCTTTTCGAGGCTGAAGGCGCAAACCGTGGGCCATCCCGCATCGAGAATTTTTCGCCGAAGTTCCGGGATTGGCTCGACCGGAAATACGGCCATCATTTCGAGCCGGAAGAAATCTTCGGCTTTGTCTACGCCACCCTGTTTGCCCCGGAATATCGTGCCGCAAACAAGGACTTCCTTCGGATGGACTTCCCGCGCATCCCGTTCCCGAAACCGCGCGGCGAATTCGCCGCGCTCGCCCGGCTCGGGTGGGCGATGGTGCAGGCACACCTGATGAAGGACCTGCCCAAGAGCAGCGTCTCGTACGGCGGCCGCGGCGCAAATGCCGTGACGAAGCCGTCCTATTCCGAAGCCGAGGAGAGGCTTTACATAAACGACACGCAATATTTCGACGGCATCGCCAAGCCGGTTTGGGAATTCCAGGTGGGTGGATATCAGCCGCTGTCGAAATTCCTCAAGTCGCGCAAAACGCGCACGCTGTCGCTTTCCGAAATCAGGAATGTGGAGAACATCGCGAGCGTCCAGGCCTTTACCCTTGCGCAGACGCAACGCATCGGGGCGCTCTACGGCAAGATGCATTTCCACTAAGCTCAGTGCACCAAATACCCCGCGCCCAGCGCCACGGCGCGGACGATCATGTTCACGCCCGCGTTGCGGCGCCACAGATAGAGCGCGGTGAGAACGACGGCCGTGAACGCTCCGGCGATGGACTCGACCGGGTTCCAGCCCGACCAGGTGACGGCGATGAAGCCTATGAGCGACAGGCCCGCGCCGATCCATCTGCCGCCCGGGCCGAGGTCGCCGGCGCGCTCGATCGGATAGGCGCGGAACAGCAGCTCGCCCGCGACCGCGATGCGCAGGACCATGATCGCGCGATACCACCACGGCATCTGCAGGATGTTGGACACGTGGCTCATGCTGATGCTCAGGATCAGGACCGGGAACAGCCCCAGATAGATCGCGATCGTGCCCAGGACCAGCGCAGCGAGGCCCGCGAGCGCCGCCACCGCGTCGCTTCCGTGCACGGGGCGAAAGCCGGCCGAGGACGGCGGCCGCCTCTCGACCAGCAGCAGATAGGCGGCGAGGGCCGCGACCGCGACCCACCAGCAGGCCTCGCTCCACAGCCGCTGATCGAGCGTGGCTTTCGGCGCCGGCTCGAACCAGCTGAGCGCCAGCGCCGCGCCCAGGCTGAGCGCGAAGCCGGCCGCGGTCCGGATTCGATGCTGTCCGCTCATGCGCCAGGCCCCCCTCGACCCGCGCAGCCTCGGAGGCTATTAGAGGTTTTGTCAACACTCTACGGACGAAACGATGCGCCTCAGCCGCTATTTCCTGCCGCTGCTCAAGGAGACGCCCTCCGAGGCGCAGATCGTCTCGCACCGCTTCATGCTGCGCGCCGGCATGATCCGCCAGGAGGCCGCCGGCATCTATGCCTGGCTGCCCCTGGGCTTCAAGGTGCTCTCGAAGATCGAGCAGATCGTGCGCGAGGAGATGAACCGTGCCGGCGCGATCGAGATATTGATGCCGACGCTGCAGCCGTCCGACCTGTGGAAGGAGACCGGCCGCTACGACGCCTATGGGCCTGAGATGCTGCGCATCACCGACCGCCACGAGCGCGAGCTCGTCTACGGCCCGACCAACGAGGACATGATCACCGAGATCTTCCGCGCCTATGTCCGCTCGTACAAGGCGCTGCCGCTCAACCTCTATCACACGCAGTGGAAGTTCCGCGACGAGATCCGGCCGCGCTTCGGGGTGATGCGCGGGCGCGAGTTCCTGATGAAGGACGCGTACTCCTTCGACCTCGACAAGGAGGCGGCGCGGCGCTCCTACAACCGGATGTACGTCGCTTACCTGCGCGCCTTCACGCGCATGGGGATCGTGACCATCCCGATGCGCGCCGAGACCGGGCCGATCGGCGGCGACCTGTCCCACGAGTTCATCGTGCTGGCCGAGACCGGCGAGAGCGAGGTGTTCTGCCACAAGGACCTGCTCGACATGCCCGTCCCGGGCGAGGACGTCGACTTCGACGGCGACCTCGAGCCCGTCGTGCGCCAGCGCACCGCGCTCTATGCCGCGACCTCGGACGTGCACGACCAGGCGCGCTTCGAGGCCGAGGTGCCGGCCGACAAGCGCGTCACCGCGCGTGGCATCGAGGTCGGCCAGATCTTCTATTTCGGCACCAAGTATTCGGTACCGATGAAGGCGGTGGTGACCGGTCCGGACGGCAAGGACTTGGCCGTCCATGGCGGCTCCTACGGCGTAGGCGTGTCGCGGCTGGTCGGTGCGATCATCGAGGCCAGCCATGACGAGGCGGGCATCGTCTGGCCCGCGCCCGTGGCGCCCTTCGATATCGGGCTGATCAACCTGAAGAAGGGCGACGCCAAGACGGATGCGGCGTGCGAGGACCTCTACGCAAAGCTCACCCGCGCCGGCAAGGATGTCCTCTATGACGACACCGACGAGCGCCCCGGCGCCAAGTTCGCCAGCATGGACTTGATCGGTCTGCCCACCCAGCTCGTGGTCGGCCCCCGCGGCCTTGAAAAAGGCACGGTCGAGGTCAAGAACCGCGCCACCGGCGCCAAGGAGGAGATGGGCCTCGAGGCGGCGGTGAACAGGTTGGCGGGGAGTTGATCTGGTGTATCCTATGGGATACAATCGTGTATAAGATCGAGCTTGGCCAGGCGTACCAGTCCTGGTTCGTGAGGCTAAAGGACGAAAATGCCAAAGCGCGTATCGACGTTCGGATCGAACGCTTGTCGCGGGGCAATCCCGGTGACGTCAGATTCGTCGGCGAGGGTGTTCTCGAGCTCAAGATCGACTATGGACCCGGCTATCGCGTTTACTATATGCGAAGAAAAGGCCTGATAATTCTGCTTCTCGCCGGAGGCGACAAACGTACTCAGGATAGGGATATCCGGCAAGCCATCGCGCTGGCGAAGTCTGTGAAGGACGGCGAATGAAAAAGAAGGCGAAGCTGAAAACAGTTCGATGGGACCCGGCGGAGCATATCAAGTCCGAAAAAGATGTCGTGGCCTATCTTGATGCGGCATTTGAGGACGGCGATCCTGCGGTCGTCTCCGCCATGCTGGGCCACATCGCCCGCTCGAGAGGCATGGCCAAGGTGGCTAAGAAAGCGGGCCTCGGGCGTGAAAGCCTCTACAAGGCGCTGTCGAAGGATGGCAATCCGAAAATCGGCACGGTGTTGAAGGTCGTGCAAGCGCTGGGCCTCAAGCTGAAGATTGCCGCCTGATGGCTTCCGACACCCGTCCCTTCTCGCGCTTCGAATGGATGCTCGCGGGCCGCTACATGCGGCCGAAGCGCAAGGAAGGATTCATCTCGGTCATCACGATCGTCTCGCTCGTCGGCATCGCGCTCGGCGTGGCCACGATCATCATCGTGATGTCGGTGATGAACGGCTTCCGCGCCGAGCTGCTGTCGCGCATCCTGGGCTTCACCGGCCACATGTCGGTGACCGCGGGCGCGGCGGGCGTCACCGACTTCGACGCGCTGGCGGTGCGCGTGCGCGCCGTGCCGGACGTGACCGAAGCCTATCCGGTGATCGAGGGCCAGGCGCTGGCCACCGCCAACGGCGTCTCGCTGGGCGCGGGCGTGCGCGGCGTGCGGGGCAGGGACCTCATGGCGATGCAGGTGCTCGCGCAGTCCATAAGCCCCAACGCGCTCGCCAAGTTCCAGAGCGGCGGCGACTACGTGATCGTGGGCAGGGGCGTGGCGCAGCGGCTCGGCCTGTTCGTCGGCTCGCACGTCACCCTGACCTCGCCGCGCGGCAACGTCACGCCCTTCGGCACCACGCCGCGCGTGAAGAGCTATGTCGTCGCCGGCGACTTCGACGCCGGCGCCTCGCAATACAACAACGCCGTCATCTTCATGCCGCTGGACGAGGCGCAGCGCTACTTCAACCTGGCCCGGCGCGTCACCGGGCTCGAGATCATGGTCAAGGACCCCGACGCCGTCGACCGCATGGCGCCGCTGGTGCAGCAGGCGGCGGGCGTCAACCTCGTCGTCGGCAACTGGCACAGCCTCAACCTCGCGCTGTTCGACGCGGTCAAGGTCGAGCACAACGTCATGTTCCTGATCCTCACCCTCATCATGCTGGTGGCTTCGCTCAACGTCGTCTCGGGCATGATCATGCTGGTGAAGGACAAGTCGCAGGACATCGCCATCCTGCGCACCATGGGCGCCTCGCGCGGCGCCATCATGCGCGTGTTCCTGATCGCGGGCGCCAGCATCGGCGTCGTCGGCACCCTGATGGGACTCTTCATCGGCGTCGTGTTCTGCCTGAACATCGACGCGATCGAGCATTTCCTGTCCTGGGTGTTCCAGGCCAACCTGTTCAGCGCCGACGTCTATTTCCTGACCCACATGCCCGAGAAGATGGAGGCGTTCGACCTGATCCTGGTCTGCACCATGGCGCTCAGCCTGTCGCTGCTGGCGACGCTCTATCCGTCCTGGCGCGCGGCGCGCCTCGATCCGGTGGAGGCACTGCGCTATGAGTGAGGCGTTCAAGGATGCGGCGCTGCGCCTCGACAAGGTCGCGCGCGTCTATGCGGAGGGCGCCGGCACGCTCGAGGTCTTCCGCAACGTGAGCTTCGCGCTCAGGCAGGGCGAGGTCGTCGCCCTGGTCGGACAGTCCGGCGCCGGCAAGTCGTCCCTGCTGCACATGGCGGGCCTTCTGGAGCAGCCCTCGGGCGGCGAGGTGGTCGTCGCGGGCGCCGCGGTCTCGAAGCTCGGCGAAGCCGAGCGCACCAAGCTCCGGCGCGAGACCATCGGTTTCGTCTATCAGGCGCATCATCTTCTGCCGGAGTTCAGCGCGCTCGAGAACGTCGTGCTGCCGCAGCTCATCGCCGGCAAGTCTCCCGCCGCTGCCGAGGCCGAGGCCAAGCGGCTGCTCGGCGTCATGGGCCTGAGCGGACGGCTGACGCACCGCCCGTCGCAGCTCTCCGGCGGCGAGCAGCAGCGCGTCGCCATCGCGCGCGCGCTCGCCAACCATCCGCGCGTGCTCCTGGCCGACGAGCCCACGGGCAATCTCGATCCGCGTACCGCGGCCGGCGTGTTCGACGCGCTGATAAACATCGTGCGCACCGAGGGCACGGCGGCGCTGGTCGCCACCCACAATCTCGAGCTCGCCGCGCGCATGGACCGCGCGCTGATCCTGCACGAGGGCAAGCTGCTCGACGGCGGCAAGTTGGGCGCGAAGACGTGAGCGAGACGCAGAAGCTCTGGACCGACGTCGACCGCTATATCGAGGACGCGCTGCTCGGCCGCGACGCGGCGCTCGATCGTGCGGTCGCGGCAAGCCGCGCGGCAGGGCTGCCCGACATCGCGGTCGCGCCCAACCAGGGCAGGCTGCTGAACCTGATGGCGCAGATGATCGGCGCCAGGCGCATCCTGGAAATCGGCACGCTCGGCGGATACAGCGCGATCTGGCTGGCGCGCGCGCTGCCCGAAGGCGGCGAGCTGGTCACCTTGGAATACGATCCGCGCCATGCCGAGGTCGCGCGCGCCAATATCGCGGCCGCGGGCCTGGCCGATCGCGTGACGGTGATCACCGGCGCCGCGCTCGACACGCTGCCGACGCTCAAGGGGCCGTTCGACTTCGCCTTCATCGACGCCGACAAGAAATCGAACCCGGATTATTTCGCCTGGGCGCTCAAGCTGTCGCGCAAGGGCGGCGTCATCGTCGTCGACAACGTCGTGCGCGAAGGCAAGGTGATCGACGCCGCGAGCCGCGACGGGAACGTGCAGGGCATCCGCCGCTTGAATGAAATGATGGCGGCGGAGACGCGCGTCTCGGCGACGGCGCTGCAGACCGTGGGCGTGAAGGGCCATGACGGGCTGGCGATCGCGCTCGTGGTGTCCTAGCTGCGGTAGAACTTAACTTTTGCCGGTATCCGGAGTTGTTGCTCCGTAAGCGGAACATCGGGAACCGCTTCGGCGCCGGACGGTTTCCTGTGCATGGCCGTCTATCACGCGCACCACGCCCACTTCGCCCAAGGCTTGCCGTGGCCGTCCGCGCGGCAACGGTTGTGGCTGAAAGATGGCGCGGCCGGTCTCGCGCTCGTGGTCTTCATCGCCGGCGTCTTCGCGGTCTTCTAGCCGCTGATTTTCCGTCCCGTGGTCTTGGCCTTCAGCGTGCCTTCGCGGTTGCGCAGCGCCTCGCGATAGTCCGGCTGGATGCGCAGCGCCGCGTCGTAATCGGCGATGGCCTGGTCGAACCTGGATGTCGCGGCATAGCAGTTGCCGCGGTTGTTGTAGGCGCGCGGATCGTTCGGCGCGAGCGCGATGGCGGCGGAATAGTCCTCGATCGCGCGCGCGAACCGCTTCAGGGAATAATAGGCCGCGCCGCGATTGAGACGCAGGGCCGTGTCGTCGGGTTGGATCGCGAGCGCCCGGGTATATTCGTCGATTGCTTTTTCATAGGCGCGCGCGGCGAGGTCGGCGTCGCCCAGCCGGCGGAAGATCGCGGCGTCGTCCGGATGCGCCGCGAGCAGCGCGTCGTAGTCGGCCTTGGCGAGATCGGTCTTGCCGAGCTTCGCGTAAGCCTCGGCGCGGCTCTTCAATGCGTCCGCGTCGCCGGGGCGAAGCCTGAGCAGCGCGGTGAAATCGCCGGCCGCAGGCGCATATTCCGCCGACGCCATGTAGGCGTTGCCGCGATTGAAATAGGCGGTCGCGTAATCGAGCTTCAGCCGGATCGCTTCGCTCAAGTCCGCGATGGCGGCGTCGAGGCGGTGCGCCTGGATGTTGGCCAGCGCATGCGCGACCTGCGCGCTGGGATCGCCCGGCATCGCCTTCAGCGCCGCGTCCAGGTCCGCGAAGGCGCCGTCCGTGTCGCCCGCGGCCAGGCGCAGGTTGCCGCGCAGGCCGAGCGCGTCGCCATAGCCGGGCTGGGTCTCGATCGCCTTGCCGGCGTCGGCCAGCGCCTTGGCCGTGTCGCCCTTGCCGCGCCAGGCGCCGGCGCGGTCGTAATAGGCCGTGGCCAGGTCGGGACCGTGCAGCTCGCCGGACCGGATGGCCGCGGTGAGGAAGGTGATGGCGTCGTCCAGCCTGCCGCCATTGGCAGCCTGGACGCCGGCATTCACGTCCTTGCGGGCATCGGCGGAGGCCGGGACGGCCAGGAGGAGCAGCGGCGCGAGGCCGAGGGAAAGGACGGTGGCTGGGGCTTTCATGCCGGGAACGCTAGAGGAGGGCGGCTTGGGCCGGTATTCACACTCGCGTGGGCGCGATCCCGTTTTGTTCTTGACAGAACGATACGGGAACAAATATCGTCCTGCCGTCTGATGGAGGCGAAGATGGTCTGGTTGAAGGATGCGGTGGCCGGGATCGGCCTGGTGTTTTTCGTGGCATCGTCCTTTGCGCTGAGCGCGGCGGCACAGGCGATGTTCGCCGGCTGACGAGTGGGCTGTATTTGGGGCTGTGGATGAACGGCGGCCGGCTCTCGCGCGACGAGGTGCGCACGCGATACTGGTGATCTCGAATCGAGGCGTCGATGGTGGACCGCAAGCGGGCGGGCTTTGTGCATCTGCGGGTGAAGAGCGCCTATTCGCTGCTCGAGGGCGCGTTGCGCGCCAAGGAGCTCGCGAAGCTGGCGCAGGACTTCGCGATGCCGGCCGTCGCGATCACCGACGTCAACAACCTCTTCGGCACTTATGAGATCAGCGACGCGCTCGCCAAGGCGGGCGTGCAGCCCATCGTGGGCTGCCTGCTGTCGGTGGAGCTGGAAGAGAGCACCGCGCCCGAGATCGGAA
>JADMIO011406791.1_pt1 | contig 24324 bp, 24 predicted proteins | sample 8958161 | NCBI WGS metagenome assembly JADMIO01 (sample SAMN16585339, study PRJNA669376) | soil metagenome | isolation source: Crop rotation soil | place: USA: Cullars Rotation, Alabama | collected 2011
GTGGCAATGCGCAGCATGAGTCCTGGTATAAATGAAGTGATTGCATCATTTGCGAAATATCGCGAAGAAATGCTCAAGGCGCTTGAACATCCGCGTTTACCTTTACATAATAACGATAGTGAAAGAGATATCCGAGGTGTAGCGAAGAGGAGAAATATTTCAGGAAGCACAAAGAGTGAGGAGGGCAAGATGTTTCGAGATGGTCTCATGACTCTTAAGCAAACTTGCGCTAGATTGGGTATTAGCTTTATGGGATATTTGAAAAACTGGTTTATAAGGGAACCAGTGGATTTGTCGAGCATTGTGCGTGAGAGATATCGAATGACAGTTCCAGTTTAAAACTTCCTTGAGAAGTTATGGCACTGCCGCTTGGCCATTTGCGAATCCTTTGCTGAAGGAGATTGGCCAAGCGGTAGTGCCATAATTTTTTAAGGACGTACCAGAATTCCAAGGTCAAATGCAATTTTTTCGACTTCACAGGCATGATGGGTCTTAAAATTATCTAGGATGACAATAATATATTCATAAGAGTCATTAGCTTTTCTAATTTCCTTGAAGAATTCCTTGATAGATTCTATTTTGGAATCCAATAAAAAATCGAGAACGTTTTGTCCTTCAATGGCATAAAAGCCAATTGTATTAGCCTTAAACTTCTGGGTATTGACTTCCATTTCAGGTTTGTCTAAATTCCAAACTCTTGCGGAGTTCGCTTTATTTTGTGGTGAAGCCTCATCTAAAAACCCGATTGCTACTTCTTGTGGTTTAATTCCATAAGAATCCAAAAGCGCAAATTTTTCTTGCAATTCATTTTCAAGTATCTCTTCGGCTTCTTTTGGTCTTCGATAATCCTTTTTATAAGGCTTTGCATAATGCATCTCAATTTTGTTTCGCAGGAGATTATAGACTGCTGTAATGCTCATTTCTATATTGAATAGATTGAAGATAAGCTCTTTAATCTCCTTTAACTCCCAATTCTTCCCTTTTAAATGTTCCTTAAGTTGCTGCACCTGAATATCATTCAATTTAGAAGGTCTTCCCGTAATTGGATGATTTTTCAAAAGCTCTACTCCTCCTTCATTCCATTTATGAAGCCATCCATAACCTCTTGTAAGACCAATTTTAAATGTTTCACAAGCATATTCTATATCCTCAAAATTCTGATGCAAACACCGAAGGAATAAAAGTCTTAATCTGAGCTCTCCGTCATGATATTTTTCCAATTCTTGCTCAAGTTCCTCCAATCTCTTAATTTCCAACTTGGATGTTCTCATACCAATCCTCGTGGTTTTTCTACCGTTGCTATTTCTTACTCATAAAACCACGAAGATTATTTTATATTTTTTTTATTGATTTTCGGATTTAACTATATTTTAATTTTTTTGAATAAAAAATTAAAATACTCGTAATTGCTGATTGCTGGATGATTTTGTGTAATTAAAATTATTAATTAATATATAATTAGTTTTAGTAAATTGTATGTAATTAAACTTATTTATTTACATACAATATATTTTAAAAGATGGAGGTTTGTATGAATCCATTAGACATGGGTAGTAACCACGCTGGGATAAATCAGTGGTTAGAAAAGGGCACTCAATTTGTTTCAAAAAATGAATGGAAGACAAGCGAGGCAGCTCAAAAAGCTTTAGATAAACTTAATCAAACAATTGAGAATCAAGCTTTTTTAGTTAAAAGAACTTCTGGTAATATAAGCGTGGCTATTAACAAGAATATTTATTATGATTTGAAAAATCAAACAATTGATGATTTGGAAAACAAACACATGAATATAAAAGAGTTATTATTACAACATGAATGGCCATCCTTTTTAGAAAAAAAGTTTAACGAAGCGGGAACTCAGTCTATGGGAACCAGTGCTTCTTACAGCATTTCAGAGGTTGAAGTCGATGGGGAAAAGAAATATCGAATTACGCAGACCCCTTCTCATCAACCCCTCGAGGGGCCAAAACTCAAATATGAAATAGACTTGAATATAAAAGAATATAAAAAACTACAATCGAAAGGTGAACAAAAGGCGATACATAATTATATTCATCATGATTTGGAAAAGCAGCCAATGAGTATAGAAGAGTTATTATTACATCATGAATGGCCATCCTTTTTAGAAAAAAAGTTTAACGAAGCGGGGACCAAGTCTATGGGAACCAGTGCTTCTTACAGTATTTCAGAGGTTGAAGTCGATGGCGAAAAGAAATATCGAATTACGCAGACCCCTTTTCATCAACCCGCCGAGGGGCCAAAACTCAAATATGAAATAGACTTGAATACAAAAGAATATAAAAAACTACAATCGAAAGTTGGACAAAAATAGGGTACGGCTCTGGTGATGGCATAAAATCCGTTTGAGATCATACCCATCTAAGGACCGGTGAATGTTTACTTCATTCATCGGTTTCTTAGAAAATTTTTCATTGTAAGCCTGGACGAACTTTGAAGCAAAGACATCAGTAATATGGGCCTATTTTCGATACACCAACCCCGAGGCTTTGGCGCAGCCGAAATTCCAGGATTGAGCTTTTTTGAGTATATGACAAGCTCGTGGCAATGCGCAGCATGAGTCCTGGTATAAATGAAGTGATTGCATCATTTGCGAAATATCGCGAAGAAATGCTCAAGGCGCTTGAACATCCGCGTTTACCTTTACATAATAACGATAGTGAAAGAGATATCCGAGGTGTAGCGAAGAGGAGAAATATTTCAGGAAGCACAAAGAGTGAGGAGGGCAAGATATTTCGAGATGGTCTCATGATTCTTAAGCAAACTTGCACTAGTGGGTCATTTCGCACAGGGATAGGCTTTCAAGCAGTTTAAAAGCCTATCTCTGTGCGAAATGACCCACTAGATTGGGTATTAGCTTTATGGGATATTTGAAAAACTGGTTTATAAGGCAACTAGTGGATTTATCGAGCATTGTGCGTGAGAGATATCGAATGACAGTTCCAGTTTAAAACTTCCTTGAGAAATTATGACACTGCCGTTTGGCCATTTGTGAATCCTTTGCTGAAGGAGATTGACCAAGCGGTAGTGCCATAATTTTTTAAGGACGTACCATCGGTAAAGGTCTGACTCATGAAAATTTAGAGAAAATGTATCAAAACATCGTCGCTAATAAAATGGAATTTCCTTTAGAAAAGGAACTAGAAAATGAAGAATTCAAACCGGGCTCCTTCTATCAAGATTTATCGTCCGTGAACAGCGTCTAATTGACAGGAGAAAAATGGCTAAACGCCTTTTCTGTTTCGAAATCCCTTTCCATATTCTGATATTGGATGGGGGTATAATTGACGAATTGGGCAAATTCTTTTCTAAAGGTGAGATTGATATTGCCGACTCCCCCATGTCTGTTTTTAGCCACAATTAACTCTGCCATCCCCGGCTTATCAAGGGGATCGTAATACTCTCTTCTCAGTAAAAACATGACGATATCGGAATCTTGCTCAATACTTCCACTTTCACGAAGATCACTCATCATCGGGCGATGCCCTTGCCGATCTTCCACTTTCCGAGAAAGCTGAGAAAGGCAAAGAATAGGCAAATTCAACTCACGGGCCAAGTTTTTTAACAGGCGGGAAATTTCTGAAATTTCGTTTTGCCGATTTTCCATGGTGCGGTTGGAACCTGAACCCGAAATCAACTGTAAATAGTCGATGACGAGAAATCCAATATTGTGCGTTTCTTTCATCCTCCGGGCACGGGCGCGCAAATCTGTAATCTTTAAGCCGGCTTGATCGTCAATAATCAACGTGTGTTTGTGCATGTCGTTCACATGGCTCACAATCCGTTGATATTCTGTTCCATCTAAAGATCCTGTTTTAATTTTGTCAGATTCGACTTCTGCTTGAGAACAAATGATCCGATGCACTAACTGTTCGGCCGACATCTCGAGAGAAAAAATCCCTACCGGCATCCGACTTTTAAAACACACATTTTCTGCAATATTCAAAGCCAAAGAAGTCTTTCCCATAGCGGGCCGAGCAGCCAAAATCATCAAATTGGATTTATTTAATCCATTGATCATTTTGTCTAAATCAACAAAATGAGAAGGAATGCCCGTAATGCCCATCTCTTCCGGCCCTTTTTGGGCATAACGCTCCTGCCTTTCTTGTAGTTCTTTTAAGAAGGGGACTCCCGATTCCGAACGTACGCCGGAAAAGATATCGTTAATTAAAACCCCTGCTGCAGGATTGGCCGTTTGACTAATTTGGAAGAATAACTGTTGAGCATCATCTAAAGTCACATTAACGTCTAAGGGTTCTTCTAATGCTGTTTTTTCAACGAGTTGAGCTGCCTGAATCATCTTACGTAGTAATGCTTTGTTACGTACAAGCTCAATGTATTCTTCAATAAAGGCTGAAGTGCCTACATACTGAGCCAGCGTAGTCAAATAGGCAACTCCACCAATCGTCGTCAATTTATCTTGACGCTTGAGCTCCTCAGCAATTAAGTGGATATCTGCCGGTTTATCCTTTTTGTAAGCCGCTTTTAAGGCATAAAAAATAATTTTATGTTCGGTAAAATAGAAATCTGATTCATCCAAAGCATCTGCTGCAATATTGAGAGCATTAATGCTCGTGAGCATACACCCCAGAACCATCATTTCTGATTCTTTAGAATGAGGAGGAATTTTTACTCTAGTCATCGATTCAGCCATACACCCTCTTTTCTTTAAACTTCTTCAAACCCCGTTGTAAAGTACGTCCTTAAAAAGTTATGGCAATACTGGCTTGCTGCGATGGTCATTTGACTTGTTTCGCTCCTCGACCATAGCTAAGGCTATGCTCTCGTCGCGATCCAAGCCAAATGTCTCATCTCGCGAAGCCATTATTTGCCATAACTTTTTAAGGACGTACGTTGTAAACGTCCATCCCTGTTGGACAGCTTCAAATTCATTTTTGAAAATAAGCATAACCTATTCATCCTTTAATTTTATTTTTTTTGAAAAGTAGGTTGGTTATAATCAAAAGGATTGACTTTTTCAGAATTAATTATAATTGCAGAGACCTGATAAATCACCTTAAGAGGCGCAATCAGAAGTTTAAAAGGGGTGAGAATGATTCCTGACATAAACATTTCTGTATTGAAGAGAGCATCTTTTAAACTACATTTATTAGAGTAAGAAGTAGCAAATATTAGCCCACTCAAATTCACAACCGCTACGGCTAGAGCTTCGAGAGCGTGTAAAGAATAAGAAAGAGAGTGCACTCCAATATCGAGTACTGCCACAGGAAACGCCCCTAATCTCCCTAAAAGGGGAGATGACTTGGCAAAACTATTGAATTTACCGTATGCCTGTTTTTGTATATTTTGCACATATTTTGAAACAAAAAAAGCCTTCATAAACACCTCATTTTTTAATAATTAAATATCATATTTAATGTATGAAAAATTATATTTTTTATAATGATAAAAAACAACATCAAAATAATCGGAAAGAAGACAAGAAATGGCATTGCAACTGGGAAGAAAATCATCTCAAATAGAGGCATTCCAAATTTGAAGACACCTTCTAGTGAATTGCTTGCAAAAAAGCACTTCTAAAGTGCATATTATTATTCAGGAACTATTCAAGTTTTTGACTATCAAGACGGTGACAATGAAACTTTACATGAAAAATACTTTTTTTCGAGTCCTTTCCATTTTTTTCTCTTTCGGATTATTTCTCCCTTTTTTCTATTCAACAGGGCATGCGGAGGTCCCTTATGTACTCGTAAGCGTGGCTCCTCATAAATTTTTTGTAGAAAAAATTGCTAAAGAGACAGTTCAAGTGTATTTAATGGTGCCTGCTGGGGCAAGCTCTCACACTTATGAACCTACTCCAAGACAAATGTTAACTGCAAGTAAGGGAGACCTCTGGTTCAGAATTGGAGAACCTTTTGAAAATCGGGCGATTCAAGCCTTGAAAAGCCATCATCCAAAGCTTGAGATTGTAGACCTACGACAGGGATTGGATTTAATTTCTACAGAAGAGAATTCCCCATGTTGTCATTGTTGTCCAGGGGCGGTCGATCTCCATTTTTGGTTAAGCCCTTCTCAAGCTCAAATTCAAGCTAAAACAATTGCGGATGCCTTAATCAAAACCTATCCAGCCTATGCAAATTTTTACCGGACAAACCTGGAAGCATTTCAACAAGAATTAAAAGAACTTGATGGAAAAATTAGAAAAATTTTGGACCCTATTCACCCTCGCCACATTTTAGTGTCTCACCCTGCTTATGCCTATTTTTGCCGCGATTATTCTATAGAACAACACTCTATTGAAGTAGAAGGAAAAGACCCCACCCCCCAGCAAATGACTAAACTCCTAAATCTTGTTCGGAAGTTACAGCTCCCTACCGTCTTTATTCAAATGCAATACAACAATAAAGCCGCTAAGCTTGTTGCCGAGACCATTGGAGCTCGTTTGATTGTTTTAGATCCTTATTCCGAGTATTATTTTCCCACAATGCTGGAGATTGCAAATGCTTTCGCCACTCAATGAACCTCTTCTTAAAAAGGGTGCGATTGTATTTGAAAAAGTCTCTTTTTCTTATTCTACAATGCCCGTCTTCCACCAGGTTTCCTTTCAGGTCCATTCAGGCGAGTTTATTGGAATCATTGGTCCCAATGGAGGAGGAAAAACCACTTTACTGAAATTAGTATTAGGGTTTTTAAAACCCTCCACAGGAAGTATTCACGTATTAAGGCAAACTTCTCCTTCATCTTCACCCTCCCCTAACAAAATTGCCTATGTCCCTCAATCTACCCGCTTCGATAGAGACTTTCCGATTTCGGTAGAAGAAGTGGTTCTTTCAGGGATTATTTCTCGACTTCCGTGGTATGGAAAATTTCATGCGGCAGATCGGGAAGCTGCTATGGCAGCTCTTAATAAAACAGGATTAGCTCATTTATCTCACGCCTCCTTTGGAACTTTATCGGGAGGACAAGCTCAGCGGGTGTTGATTGCACGTGCACTTGTTTCAAAACCTGAATTATTACTGCTAGACGAACCTACAGCAAGTGTCGACAATCAAGCAGAGGCGGATATTTATGCTCTTCTCAAACAATTAAAGGGAGAAATGACCATCCTCATGGTCACCCATGATTTAAGAGCGACAATTGACCAAGTAGAAAGAGTGTTGTGCGTCCAAAATGGGGTGATTTCTCTTAAACCCGAAGAAGTGTGTAAACATTTTGCTTTTGGGTTATACCATCTGCCTTTACTACACTCTGCCACTCCCATTTGAACTCACCTTAGTGAGTTTGAAGAACAATGCATCCATAGGTAAATATGCCCTCTTTTTTTGAAGCTCTTATGACAAATCCTCTACTGTTCGCAGCCTTCTTAGCAGGTCTTGCTGCTTCTGTTGTCAGTGGCATCATTGGCTCTTACGTGGTGGTTAAGCGCATTGTTTTTATTGGAGGGAGCATCTCCCATGCAGTTTTGAGTGGGATAGGCTTTTGCATTTGGCTGGAACGAGCAAAAGGGATTACATGGGTGTCTCCCCTCTATGGAGCTCTTGCAGCCGCTATTGCCTCTGCGCTTATTATTGGATGGATTCATCTGAATTATAGACAACGAGAAGATTCAGCAATTGCTGCCATTTGGTCTATTGGAATGGCTGTGGGTATTTTATTTATTTCTCAAACGCCTGGTTTTAACGTAGAACTCACAAATTTTCTGATAGGAAACATCTTATGGGTTTCAAAACTCGATTTATACATTTTGGCAGGACTCGATGTGGCGGTGATTTTGTTAATTTTGTGCCTTCACAAACGGCTATTAATCGTTTGCTTTGATGAGGAGCAAGCACGTCTTCAAGGGCTACCCGTCCATTCTCTCTATCTCCTTCTCTTGATTCTCATTGCTGTTTCCATTGTCTTATTGATTCAAGTTGTGGGAATTGTGCTTGTCATGACAATGCTCACCATTCCTGCCGCCATTGCAAATCTTATGACGACTCGTCTTTCTCACATGATGGTATTGGCTATTGTTCTCAGTAGTCTATTTTGTTTCAGTGGAAATCTTGCTGCTTATTATCTCGATTGGCCTACAGGAGCAACCATAGCCCTCATCGCCGGTATTGCTTATGTGATTAGCTTAACCATTTCTCATCGACCTCTTCTAAAAAAACCTCAGGGTGTGTCTGTAAAATGATAGCCCCCTAGATTCGGGATTATTTTGCCCTCAGTTGAACTCCTGAATTATCCAATAGACATCTTGCATAATTCATTCCCATACCCGTGCCCTTGCCCAAAAATCAAAAAACAACTTTTCTATAATTCTATTTTTTTAATATAAACTTCATTTTTAAAAATTCTATGGTTGTTTATGCAAAAATATGATTCTGTCTGTAAACTTTCATCAACTGAATTTAGCAGATTAACAGGAGTTCAAAAAACTACATTCTTAGCAATGATAGCGGTTGTAAAAGAAGCTGAAAATAAAAGAACTTCTCGGAGAGGAAAACCACCACATCTCTCGATTGAAGATAGGTTATTGATGACTTTGGAATATTTGAGAGAATATAGGACCTATTTTCATTTAGGTCAAAGCTATGGACTTAGTGAAAGTGCCTGCTATAGGAACTGTAGATGGATGGAAGATACTTTGATAAAAAGCAAAACATTCTCTTTATACCATTTCCAATAAATAAACTCATATTTAAGCGCATCAAAGCCCCGGGATTCAACGATCATAACTGGGTCCATATTATTAATATTGAACCAGTTATGATCGTTGAATCGCGGGAGTTTTCATGCAGCTTAAATGTGAATTTATTTATTGGAAATGGTATTACCTCGAGGAAGAGCATATTTAAGCGATCAGCTTCAACGTGCTGCTCTATCAATACCATTGAATATCGCAGAAGGAGCGGGTGAATATGCTGTAGATGAAAAAGCTCGATTCTATCGCATGGCCAAACGATCTGCTACGGAATGTGCTGGTGTTTTAGATGTGTGTCAACGGTTGCGACTAATAGAAGAGAGCAGGTATATGAAAGGAAAAAAATTACTGATTGGTATCGTATCCATGCTGATTAAGATGGCGCAAAAGCAGCGTTAATAGGGCAAGGGCACGGGCAAGGAAATGAATTATGCAAGATGTCTAGTGGAAATGGTATAAGAGGCTGTCTGAAGGATGTCATTTTTCCAGCGGGAACTGGTGTGAATTATCCTCTCTGTGAGCTCTGGGATCTCTGTGGTTCAAAAATTTGTTCTAATTTTCTGTGCCTGGGGCTTATCAAAGAAAACGCTTGCAAAAAAAAATATGACCTTCTACCCTCCCTGAGGGAAGACCCAAACCCCTTAGAATGTGTTTTCAAAATCTTATTTACAGGAGATTATCTTATGAAGATAACGTCGTTAATAGAAGCACGCCTTTTTAGACTTTCAGTTTTCCTGGCTATTCCTTTCTCTTTTTTCTCTTCTTCTTATCGTTCCTATTATTCTTATTAATTCCTCTTTTTTTTATTACTACAATACTAACGTCGCCATAGATCACCTGATGAAATGGCCCAATCTGTAGTTGTAGATCCATTTTATACTTCCGCTTTAAAAAATCCGAAAGGATGGAAATGTCAAAGCCTTGAGATTGAAAAAATCGGGAGAGTTTTCACTTCAGTCGAAATTTTTCCAAATTTCAACTGGAAGTTGTCCATTGACATTCGCTTATTATTAAGAGATTTTTATGAAAAATAAAAAAGATTTTTTTGACTTGACCACAACAAAAGCCCCATTTATCGAAAATGCTCAAAAAGAAGGATTGATCTTTATCCATCAGCCCTATGAATTATACAGCGAAAATAACCAGAAAGCGTGGAAGAAGCTTTATGCTTTACTTTATCCAAAATGGGAACGTTTTGCTAATGCTAAATTTATAGAAGGAATTCGCTCTCTATGCCTAAAGCCAGATCGCATTCCCACTCTTGAAGAAGTGAATGTCTTTTTAGAACCTCTCACAGGTTTCAAAGCAAAAGCCGTGAGCGGTTATGTCCCTACATTTTTATTCTTTGATAGTTTGAAAAAACGGGAGTTTCCAACCACAATTACGATTCGAGATAATCGCACATTACATTATTTGCCAGAGCCAGATATTTTTCATGACATTGCGGGACATGTTCCCATGCATACGGATAAGAGTTTTGCAGAAGTATTGGTGAAGTTCGGATCTCTTGCAGAGATTGCTGCCAAACGGCACATCCATGTGACAAATGAAAAAGAAAAAATAGCAAAAATTAGAAGTAACATTCAAGCGTTAGCTCGTTTTTTCTGGTTTACAGTGGAATTTGGACTGATGCATGAAGAAGGAGATCTTTCTGTTTATGGCAGTGGGCTCCTTAGCTCAGCTGATGAAATTGAACATGCAATAACTGCCCCAGAGGTACAACGTCATCACTTCCAACTTGAATGGGCAATCAATCAATCATTTAAATATGATCATTTTCAGCCTTTACTTTTTATTGTTGAATCATTTCAACATCTCTATGAAGAAGTGCAACGCCTTGAAGAGTGGCTTTTAAGCGGAAGACTTGATAACGTGAGTCCCGGAGAACCTCATATTAACGAAAATGACTTGCAGATCTTTTTACAAGAAGGAAATAGGAGATCTTGTACACCATGAACAAATTGACAACTTCTCAACTCTTTTATCAAATAATCTCCGCTTGTTTTTGCGTCATTGTGGTGATTTCTAATCTTCTTTCAGCAAAAATGGTAAAGCTTCCGCTATTTCCTCTTATTCCAGCAGGCCTAATCTTCTACCCTCTCACATTTTTATTGAGTGATCTTGTGACAGAGGTATTTGGCCCTAAAAGAGCCAAGCTCATGATTTATATTGCTTTAGCAATGAATCTTCTCAGCTTAGCCTTGATTCAAATTAGCCTTATATTACCTAGCGCCGCATTTGAGGAGCAGAAAGCCTTTCAAGCTGTTTTAGGATTAAGTGGTCTTCGCATTTTTTCTTCTCTTATTTCCTACATTACCTCTCAGGTAATTGATATTCAAATTTATGCTGCAATTAAACAATGGACGGGTCCTAGACTTTTATGGTTGCGCAATAATGGTTCGACCTGCCTTTCACAAATCATTGACACTGTGATGGTCGATCTCATTTTTTTATGGTGGGGGCTGGGAATGACTTTAACTGAGGTGATTCCGATTATGTTATTTTCTTATGCCTATAAGGCCTGTTTCAGTATTGCTTCGACCCCTCTCTTTTATCTTCTCGTCTTTATAGTTCGAGGAAAGTGGCAGACCGACACACAGGTATTTCGCTTCTTTTCTCCTAAAAAAAACACTCAACCTAAAGGATTAACTACATGAACTCTCATTGCGATCTCTCAAAAAAAAGTTGCACTCCCTGTAAAGGAGGGGCGGCTCCTCTAAAAGGTGAATCATTAGTAAAACTGTATCGTCAGCTCGATCCTCACTGGAAAATCGTCGATGAGCATCATCTTGAAAAGGAATTCTTTTTTAAAAATTTCCAAGAAGCTCTTCTATTTACGAACAAAATCGGTGAAATTGCCGAACAGGAAGGTCATCATCCCGACATTTTTTTATCTTACGGGAAAGTTAAAGTGCAATTATGGACTCACAAGATCAACGGTCTATCAGAAAGTGATTTTATCCTTGCAGCAAAATATGACAAGTTGATAATCCCTTAAGATTTCAAATCCAAAATCTAAATCATTGCTTTAACCGTAAAGCGTGAACCTTGCATTAAAAATGCACCTAAAGTATAACTGGATTTTAATTTTTCTGAGGTCTAAAGCATGCGTGATTCGATTCTTTATTCGGCTATTCGAGCACTTTTTATGGCTTTTTGCGTGGTCATCGGTCTTTGCTTAGGATTTGTTTTTATTTCTTTCCTATTAGGAACTATGGCAGGAGAAGGACCGGAGGCTAAGTTAACCACAGTCAATACAGAAGAAGTTCTTCCAAATGCTGAAGGAACTCGGACGACAGTCAGCTCTGATGCCCCGGTGATTTTACAGATCAATATTGATGGCATTATTGGGTTAGAAAATCTAGATAACAAAGCGATTCGACAGCAATTAGTAGAATCTCGTGAAGGAGCTTTTAAAAATAATCGAGTTAAAGCCCTCCTTTTGTACATTAACACACCAGGTGGAACGGTGTTTGATGCAGATGGAATTTTTAGAGCCCTCTCAGAATATAAAAAGAAATATCAAGTCCCTATTTATGCCTATATTGATGGCCTTTGTGCTTCTGGCGGAATGTATGTTGCATTAGCAGCAGATAAAATTTATGCCAATAACACAAGCCTCATCGGAAGTGTGGGAGTTCTTGCACCCACATTTGTGAATGTCAGCAAATTATTGGAAAAAATAGGAGTCGACTCCTTAACCATTTCTGCAGGTAAAGGGAAAGATGCTCTTAACCCTTTCCGTCCCTGGAAACCGGGAGAAGATGAGAATTACCGTCATATCATCGACTATTATTATGACCACTTTGTCGATCTCGTCACCACCTACCGACCTAACATTAAAAAAGAGCTCTTGGTTCAAGATTATGGCGCTCACGTTTTTCCGGCTCCTCAAGCAAAAGAATATGGTTTTATTGATGTGAGCGATGCTTCTCTGAATGAAACTTTACAACAACTTTTACGAGAGTTAGGCATCACCACTGAAAACTATCAAGTGGTTCGGTTAGAAAATAAGAGTTGGTGGAAAGGGCTTTTTTCTGCTCAATCAAATACCTTGTTGCAAGGCAAGATCCAACATGAAGTGAAGTTCTCTCCTGCTATTGAACTTTTACTTCGTAATCAATTCCTTTACTTTTACTGCCCTTAGCCTCAAGTTCTCATGGATAAACTTTACATTCTCGACGCTTCTGGTTATCTCTACCGTTCTTATTTTGCCATTCGCGAAATGACAAATAGCAAAGGAGAGTCAACAAATGCTCTCTTTGGTTTTATCCGCTCTGTCTTGAAGCTTAAGAAAGACTTCCAACCCACTTATCTCGTAGCCGTGTTTGATGGTCCTTCTAACTCTCTTTCTCGTACGACGTTATATACCGATTATAAGGCTCATCGTAAGGAAATGCCTTCAGATCTTCTCTATCAGATTTCATGGGCACAAAAATTTTGTCAACTGGCAGGAATTCCCGAATTGATGATTCCAGGAGTAGAAGCAGATGATACAATCGGAAGCGTAGCTCAATGGGCTGAAAGTCAGGGATCTCTAGTGTATCTATGCACGAGTGACAAAGATATGTGTCAACTTGTCAACGAAAAAATTTTTATCTTAAATTCCTTTAAAGAAAATGTCATTTGGGGTCCTACAGAGGTGATAGAACAATTTGGCGTTTCTCCCAAACAAATGGTCGATTTTCTTTCCATTACAGGAGATGCTTCTGATAACGTTCCCGGCTTGACAGGATTTGGTCCAAAAACCGCTGCAGATCTCCTAAGGAGATTTCAAACGTTAGACTATATTCTAGCCCATCCAACAGAAGTTTCCACGGGAAAAAAACGAGAGACTCTTATTCAAGAAAAAGAAAAGGTCTTATTGAGTCGGCAACTCGTCACAATTGACACCACCGTTTCTTTTATAAAAGACGCCTCTTTTTTTAAGTTAATCCCCCCTACAGTAGAAGAGTTAAAAGCCTTTTACCAATACATGAGTTTTTCTTCTCTTTTACGAGAACTAGAAACCGAAGCAAAATTGCATCAAAAACCCGAAACAACAGCGGAAGAGTGTTCTTATCAACTTGTAGATGACTTCGAGAGTTTGCAAAACCTTGTCCACCATTTGTCTCAATATGACATGATTTGCGTTGATACAGAGGCCACAAGTGTTCACCCCATGCGTGCCGAGCTCGTAGGAATAGGGTTAGGGGTAGAGCCAAAACGGGCATGGTATATTCCCGTGAATGGTCAATTAGGAGTGGAACATGTCATCCACACTTTAAAACCTCTCTTTGAAAATCCAAAAATTAGCTTCTACGGCCACAACCTCAAGTACGATTATCACATTCTCCGTCATTATGGGATTACGATCGGACACATTGGTTTTGACACCATTCTCGCCTCCTATCTTCTCAATTCTCATAGCCGACAACATTCACTCGATCATTTATCTTTAGAACTATTCGGCAAAGTCAAAACTGCAATTGAAGAACTCATTGGTAAAGGCAAACAGCAAATCAGTATGCGTAAGGTGCCCTTAGATAAGGCATGCTCTTATTGCTGTGAAGATGTCGATTATACGGTACGACTTAAACAAAAATTAGCTATAGAACTAGAAGAAAGGGGATTACATTCTCTATTTTACGAACTCGAATTGCCTCTTTTACCTGTTTTAGCAGAAATGGAAAGACATGGGATTTTTATCCACACCCAACATCTTCAACATCTCTCCATAGAAATTAGTCAAGAGATTGGGTCTCTTGCTACAACGATTTATGACATGGCGGGAGAAACATTTAACTTAAATTCGCCCAAACAACTCAGCCACATTCTTTTCGATAAATTAGGGATTGTGGGACCGAAAAAAACAGCGACAGGCTACTCTACAAATGCAAGTGTGTTAGAAAGTTTGAAAAGCGAATATCCTATTGCAGCCAAATTATTAGAGTATCGCTCTTTAGAAAAACTCCGTTCAACCTATATAGATACCCTGCCATTAGAAGTGAATCCTCAAACGGGCCGTGTGCATTGCACATTCAATCAATCGGTAACAGCCACCGGACGCTTATCTTGTCAAGACCCTAACTTGCAAAATATTCCGGTGAGAAGCCCTTTAGGGATAAAAATTCGAGAAGCTTTTCTTCCTCAATTAGCCCATTGGAGCTATCTAGCAGCCGACTATTCTCAAATAGAACTCCGTTTATTAGCTCATTTAAGCGAAGACCCCATCTTGCTAAGTGCTTTTCAAACGCATCAAGATGTGCATGCTTTCACAGCGGCGCAAATTTTCAATATTCCTATTACTGAAGTGACTAAAGAACAACGTTACCAAGCTAAAACGGTCAATTTTGGGATTATGTATGGGCAACAAGCCTTTGGCTTATCGCAAGAATTGGGGATTGACCCTAAAAGTGCGGCTCTATTCATTCAAATGTATTTTGAACGGTACAAAAAAGTAAAAGAATTTTTAGACAAAAGCAAAGAGCAAGCTCGAGCGGCAGGTAAAGCGGTCACCTTGTTGAAGCGAGAGCGGCTCATTCCAGAAATCCATAGTCCAAACATCCATATTCGGACAATGGCCGAAAGACTTGCAATTAATACTCCCATTCAAGGAACACAAGCCGATCTCATCAAACTTGCCATGTTGAGAATCAACAGAAAACTTGCTGAGAAAAGATTGAAAGGTTATATGATCTTGCAAATTCATGATGAATTACTTTTCGAAGTTCCTGATTCCGAATTAAAAGAAGTGAAAGAGCTTGTCAATGAAGTCATGGTGAATGTTGTGGATTTAAAAGTTCCTTTAATTGTGGATATTCATATTGGCAAAAATTGGAAAGAATGCTAGGATTAAGAAAAGTAGCCGTTACAGGCGGTCTTTCTTGTGGCAAATCCTCGGTTTGTCGTATCTTAAAGGAATGCGGTGCTTATGTTCTAAGTGCCGATGATATCGTTCATCAATTATTGTCCTCCGATACAAACCTTGGTGAGAAGATCGTAAACTTACTCGGTCCCCAAGTATGGGTTGATCAGAAGCTAGATCGATCTCGCATCGCTCGTATTGTATTTCATAATTTCGAGCTATTGCAAGCGTTAGAGGCATTGATACATCCATTGGTTTATGCACGACTAAACAAAGAGTATCAAAGACAACGAATTTCTCCTCAACCTCCTCCCATTTTCGTAGCAGAAATTCCTCTACTGTTTGAAAGCGGCGGACAAAAAGATTATGACAATACAATTGCCGTACTAGCAAGCTGGAAAAATTGCTTTGAACGCTTCCATATCGCAACCGGCCAAAATCAACTAGAATTTAAAAATCGTATGAACCGACAGTTCCCTTTCTTTCTAAAAGCAATGTTAGCTGATCACGTGATCTTCAATAATGGAACTCTAGCTGAGCTACAGGAAAAAACAGACAAACTTTATCAAGAGTTAATCACCTCATAAATAACCTATTTACAATGGAGTCTTATTTTTAAATGGACCCAGACACTACACCTTTAGATTCTTCAATGGTTGAAGATAACGCATCTGAGAAGCAAAGCGATCAAGTTCATGGATTCCAAGGACGCAATCAACAACCAGAAATTATCACTAAAATTGCCGATATTCAACGAATGAATATCGATCAACTGAACCAGTATGGCAAAAAAATTGGCCTTAAACATTTAGGGTCTTTAACAAAATCCCAAATGGTTTTTGAAATCGTCAAAGCCATTTCTGAAAACCCGAATGAAGTTCTTTATGGAGAAGGGGTTCTAGAAATTTTGCCAGATGGCTTTGGTTTCCTCCGTTCTCCTAATTACAACTATCTTCCTTCTGCGGAAGATATTTACGTTTCCCCCGCTCAAATCCGCCGTTTTGATTTGAAGAAAGGAGACACATTATGTGGAACAATGAGACCTCCTAAAGATAAAGAAAAGTATTTTGCTCTCCTCAAAGTGGATAAAATCAATGGTAAGCCTCCAGAAAAAGCACGAGAAAGAATCTTATTTGAAAACCTGACTCCTCTTTATCCTAGTGAACGGATTGTCATGGAGACGACTAAAGATCGTCTTTCAACCCGCGTTCTCGATTTAGCAGCTCCGATAGGCAAAGGGCAACGAGCGCTAATTGTGGCTCCTCCTCGAACCGGAAAAACAATTCTTTTACAACAGATTGCCAATGCCATCGCGTGTAACAATCCAGAAATTATTTTGATTGTTTTACTCATCGATGAACGTCCAGAAGAAGTGACAGACATGCAACGGATTGTCAAAGGAGAAGTGATTGCTTCTACTTTTGATGAACCTCCCGAAAGGCACGTTCAAGTCGCAGAAATGGCAATTGAAAAAGCACGTCGCCTTGTGGAACATGGAAACGACGTCGTCATCTTATTGGATTCGATTACTCGTCTCGCTCGTGCTTACAATACCATTCAGCCTCATTCAGGCAAAATTTTGACAGGAGGTATTGACGCAAATGCCCTTCATAAACCCAAACGCTTTTTTGGGGCTGCGCGTAATATTGAGCAAGGAGGATCATTAACCATCATCGCGACCGCATTGATTGATACAGGGTCTCGCATGGATGAGGTGATTTTTGAAGAATTCAAAGGAACCGGAAACATGGAACTGGTGCTCGATCGCCGTTTAGCAGATCGCCGCACTTATCCAGCAATAGACCTCATTAAAAGCGGAACGCGAAAGGAAGAACTTCTGTATCATCCTAATGAATTAGAGAAAATTTTCCTTTTACGCCAAGCGGTAGCAGACTTAGCCCCTGGAGATGCCATGAATCTCCTCCTGGGACGTCTTAAAAAGACCAACAGCAATGTTGAATTTTTACTTTCAATGAAAGACTAAAAAAACTGAGAACGACACACACTTTTACTGTTCATGGAACTTTTTCTTTATGGCTAAAAAAGAAAAGCAAAAAACGTCTAAACGTTGGACTTTGTTAATCCTCCCTCTTTTACTTGCCTCGGCAGGTTGGTGGGCTTGGCAAAGTCCTCGTATTGCTAACTGGAAAGACCAATTATTTCAATATGTCGATAATCGCGATATCCTCACGTGGGAAGTCCGTTTTTCCCCTGAACACATTTTGGAAGCTCATGGGGAAGAACTCTTGGAAAAAGATAACCGGGTATTACAAAACACCGTTGTGAAATATTACCCTTACCTTTTGCTCGATGTCAAATACCAAGAAAATTCTAAAAGCCGCGAAGGGGTTTTGCTGTGGGGATTAAGTGATGGGGAAATGGTCCTTGACACCCACACATGGGAAACAACTCATGGTTTTCGCGATTGCCTAGAATGTCAGGCCACTCGAAACGAATTTAAAGTTTTGCAAACTCTTGCAAAGCATTCAGGAGGACCCTTAGCCATAGAACAGTTACACAAAGACCTGAATGGAGAACATGAGATTGTAAAGGGGTGGATTGATAGTGCAAAGGAGAAATATCTCGTCGTCCAAAAAGGCAATCTCTTACAACTTCACTTTGAAAATCCAAAATTACTTGTCACCCCTCAAACTAAGGTCAAGCAACATCTCGTTTCTAAACCTTTAGGTGAAGGGCAAAAAGTAGCAAAAACTTATGGGTATAGCCAGATTACCACGATGGCTAAAGCTGCTTTTGGGCCTGAATTTCACATTCGTAAAGAACAAGAAGTCTTTCTCCCCGTGTATAGCTTAGAAATCTTGAATGGTGATGGGTCTATCCATACTAGTGAATGGAATGCGTTGACAGGTCACCTCATTCTTCCTCGTTATCTCTCCTCAACTCCTCTTAAAAATGAGTCACAGAAAAACGAGAAAACTTCCATGGTAAAACCATAAGACTAATTAATAGATAAGGAATAAAAAACGATGCGTTTTGCTGTCGATCCCATCGCCACCAGCATCGCATGTATCACCCTTCTTCTCTGGAGATTTTTCAAACAGCATCCCTTTTTTGCTTCTCCTCCCCCTTCTCTCGCTTTTTCGAGATTAAAGGACTTAAAACTCCCCTCTAGACGTTCCCGTTTGGCCTCTCTTCCAAAAAAACTTCATCTCGTGGCTTTAACCTCTTTTATCATTGCTTTTATTGATCCCCATTTTTTATTTCCACGACTCCCCTCTTCTTTGCAAACTAAAACAGCCATACAACCTTTATCAATAGAAGGACTCGCTCTCTATTTGGTATTAGACCAATCGGGCTCAATGAGAGAAGCAGTGCGCCTTTCTGATGAAAATGGGAGAAAAACGTCTATTGCAAAAATAGATGTGATGAAAGAGATCACACAACAATTTATTCAAGATCATCCTTCGGATCTCATCGGTTTAGTCTCTTTTGCTCGGGTTCCCAGAGTTCTCGTCCCTTTGACTTTGGATCAAGAGACTCTCATCAAACAGTTGAATCAAATCCAAGTCGTAAAACATCCAGAAGAAGATGGAACCGCCATGGGCTATGCCATTTTCAAAACGGCTCGTCTCATTTCTGCGACTCGTCACTTTGCTCAGGACCTCCCTAAAAAAGAGCACGTCCCTTATAAGATTAAAAGTGCGGCAATGATTGTCGTCACCGATGGTTTTCAAGACCCGAGTTGGCTAGATCAAGGAAACCGACTCCGCACCTTAGAACTAGATGACGCCGCTCAAGAAGTCAAAAATCAAAATATTCGCCTTTACGTGATCAATATAGACCCAGCTCTGGGAACGGATGCGTATGCTCCTCAGCGACGTCAATTACAAGCCATTACACATCTCACGGGAGGACAATTCTACTTAGTCACCGATCCTCGAGAATTAAAAGAGATCTATGCCACTATTAGTCGACTAGAAAAAGGATCCATTTCCTACCCTCCACAATTAATAGAAGCTCGTTCCTATAGACGGTTTTCTCTGTATCCCTTTTTTATTTTATTGGGATTAGGTGCTCTTTTGTCTGCCCTTATTTTAGAATCAACTTATTTAAAAATCGTGCCATAGGTGAAATTTTAAAATTTATTTTTGATAATTTTATGGTGGATGAGTATACTGAGCCCGTGAGGCCACTTTTTATAACATCATTACAAGGAATCATTTATGAAGGATTTTCTATCATTTAAACAACAGTTCCTGCGATCCTATAAATTTAGTTTGTGTATCAGCCTATTTATTCTATTGGCTGTAAGTTTTTATGCCGATTTAAGTGCTCATCATAGTAGTCACTCTTCTGATCACTGTCATGATTCAAAAGATGATCCATCAAATGCTACAGCGCTCGGACTTGCTTTAGAAACGAGGTTTTGGACATTTGTACAAAATCAACAGGTTGAGAAATTCTCTAAAAAGATTTCCTCTATTTTCCAAGGACTGAATATTCAGGGAATCTATACTAGAGAGGAGCAAATTGCTGGCCTTGCGACATCCACTTTAACAAGTTTTGAGATTCTGAATCCAAAAGGAACTCGTTCAGGAGATGTTTTAGTGTTTTCCTATGAATTTATTGTTGGAGTAGGAAGCGATTTGACGCCTGGTCCAGAGCTCACTATTTGGAAAAAACATGGAGATTCTTGGCAAATGGTGAGCCAATCTTACGTCCCTTTCCTTCCATAACCAAATTTCCTATGGAGAGAAAAAGGAAAAATGTCAGAACATGAAATTTTATTCTCTTTTCCTAAAGCCGGTGTTCTGAGTTTGATTTCCCTTTTCTTTCTCATGGGAGCCTATGCGTTAAGGAAATATCGTCAACGTCAAGAAAAAGCTTATGCTCCGCTCTCTCTTTTAGAGCGGTTGCTCACGCCTCGTTCTTTGATTTTAAGCAGAACCAAGATGATAGGATGGATGTTGATTTGGTCCTTAGCTTGTTTTGCTCTGATGGGACCCTTTGGAAACCTTCGTTATTCTCCTTTAACGGCCCATCCCTCTCTTTCTTCAGTTCCCGTTCGGCCTCATGAAATTTTGTTTTTAGTGGATACTTCCGCCTCTATGGGCGTTGCTGATGGAGCGCAAAACCAAACACGCTTAGAACATGCTAAAATCATTATGGAAGATATTATCAGGCAATTACAAGGAGAAATGGTGTCTTTATACGCTTTTACTTCGCAATTAACTCCTCTTGTTCCCTCCACTCTTGATTATCTTTTCATGCAATTGGCCATTAAGGAATTGCACCTTGATGAAGGAGATGTGGGAGGGACCGATTTTGCTGCTATTTTGTCTGATTTAAAACAAGAGATCTTGCCTCAACCCTCTTCCAAATCTTACACTCTTATCATGCTCACAGATGGGGGAGATAACCTATTGGAGATAAAAGAGGGGACCTCCCTAGCAAGGGAGAGGATTTTAAACGCTCTTCCCAATCCGCAAGAATTTCATTTTCGTTTATTGACAATTGGTATAGGAGGCTTAAAACCTCAACCTATTCCGAATGTCCTATTTGAAGGAAAAGCCGTATTCTCTCAACTTCACCCGAAAATTTTGAAAGAACTTGCGGCAAAGACTCGCGGAATTTATTATCAAGCAACAGAATGGACCTCGTGGGACCTTGCTCAAGAAATTCTAAAACAGATAAAAGAAGACCTTGATGCGACAATACAAGAGAAAAAAGTGGAAAGAAAAGTCGTAGACATTAACAAAGAAGAGATGATTGTCGATCTCTACTACCAATTCCCTCTTGGCTTAGCCATTTTTTTTTACTGTCTTAACTTATTGCTGCCTGATGTCCGTTTCTTATCCCCTCATGCGCATGCTCACAAAACATCCTGACAGAAAAAAAAACTACTTGGACATCTCCAGGAGGATAACTCTTCTATTCTCCCTATTTTTTTCCCTTCCTTGCCTCCTCTTAGAAGCCACAACTTCTTCCATTGATCAAATTGGCCAAGAATTATGGGAAGCACAAGATTATTCCGCAGCCAGTAAAATTTATGAAGAAGAGAAATCTCATCCATTGGCTGAGTGGAGATCGTCTCGTGTCCTTTACAACTTAGGCCTTCTCCGTCTCGCTCAATCTCGTCCCCTAGAAGCATTAAATTTTTTTCGAAATATTTCCCCTTCTGACCTTTCCTTACCTCGCTTTGGACGTGATTTACTTTTAAACGAAGGGATTGCCTATGTACAGTATGCTCAAACATTACCTAAAGACTCATTTTCTCTTGATCAACAAATTATTTTTATTGAACACAGTCTGAAGGCATTTGAACAAGCTAAGAAATTAGATTGTCAGATACGACAAAAAGAAAATCCAGAACATCTTTCTTCCTGTCACCCCTCTTTCTCTCTGGAAAGTAGGATTCGAACCACTCAAACGTTATTGTCTCACATTCAAGAACAAAAACGTCTTCAGTGGATTGAGGAAGCTTCTAACGAAACACTCGCCACTTTCTTATCCACTTCCTTAAAAGAAGGCATCCCGCAACTCCAGAAACTCCAAAGTGAAGACCAAGATCTTTTTACAGCTTATGCCCACCAGAAATTAGAGTCTTTTATTTTTATTTGGAATGTGTTGCAAACAAGAACCTTTCCCTCCAATCAAAAAGAGAAATTGAATCAAGCTTTTTCATTCTATCAAGAAAGTTTAAAGAGGATGCAGAAAGGTCAATTTGCTTCCAGTGTAGAGCAGTTAACTCAAAGTGTGGAAGCCCTTGAACCTTTGATTTTCCAGGAAGATTCCCTTTTTCGACAAGCCTATTTGAGTTATGAATTGCTTTTCCTTAAAGAAAGAGTCACTCTCTCCGATCTTGAAGCATTATTGAGCCGCCTCCATCTCTTAGAAGGCCAAAAGAAAGAAGAAAAAATCATTGAACAGATTGAAGAAGATGTGACTCAAAGTCTCCATCACCTGAAAAACCATCAGCCGGTGCTCTCTCACTTCTTCCTTCTGGCAGGATTTACACAAATGCATTCTTTTCTTAAGAAGGAAAAAGCAACTGCAATAGAAACATTGCAGTTTGCCTTAAAACAAGCGCAGTACATGTTACAATTGCTTCTTTTATCTGAAATCATCGTCGCAGAGGAAGAGGAAAAAGGAGAAGTGGTGATAATTTTGAATCGTCAACAAACAGAGATGTTTTCTCAAGTCAACCCCTTTATTCCAAGAGTTTTGAAAGAACAAAAATCACAAGGAGGGTGTCAACATCTTCCGTGGAATCAAGTCATCCCTTTATATGATCGAGGGTATCGTGCAGCGAAAACTGTTAAAAAAGAACTCTCACAGACTCCTTTAGATTTTCCTCGGCTCCTTGCCAATCAACAAGAGACCATTAAGGAATGGCAACACGCTTTACAACTTCTCTTACACCCTCCCTCCTCCCTGGAAGCTCCTTCAAGCTCCTCACCTCAAAAAGATGTAACGGAAACATTTCGCCTCATTCAAGAAATGTATTTAGAAGACCAATCGCAACCACAGCCGGCAGTAAAAGAATGGCATGCATGGTAAAATTATTCTTAGGATGTCTGTTTTTAATCTACAGTGCTACAAGGGTAGAAGCTCTCCCTATTATCGATGCTTCAATTAACTCAGGAAGTCATGCCCATTTTCCCCTAACCGGCACTATCACTATTACACATAGTCCAAATGAAAAAATTGATTCTCAATCTTTTGAATTGGAAGGAAAACCTCTAGAAGCCTCTCAAATAAAAGAAGTCAAGATGTCGGCTATGGGTGATACGGTAGTGACTCTTTATAGCTTTCAATTACCTGCCCAAGAAAAGGGACTTTACGTTCTTTCTTCCCTCAGTGTAAAAATTGACGGAAAACGTTACACTACAGTGCCGTCCACTTACGAAGTAGGAGAAGACACCCCTTCTCCCCCTCCCCTTCTTTCTTCGTCTGCTCGTCAATCCACACCGCTGATTTTCAGTTTACAAGCACAAGTCAAAGGGCCCTCTACACTTTATCCAGGGCAGCGCACTCAATTGTTCTATCAAATCTCTTATAATCGAGATGTCGATTTGACTCGCTCTATCTTACCGATGATCCATCCCGCCCATTTAAAAAAAATCGGCGATGTCCACATTCAGGATTACCAGTTGAAGGATGTGACAGTTCAACAGCTGATACAAGAAGTAGAAGCAAACACCACAGGAACTTTTTCATTCGGTCCTTCTTCAATTGAAGGGTATACTTATACCGTAGAAGGAAAGGAAAAAGTGTATGATCCTCCTCTTTTAAGAGCAGAAGCCCCTATCGTCACTTTGAACGTTGAAGCTTTTCCTCACGCCAACCAACCTTTATCTTTTACGGGAGGGATAGGTCGTATTCAGGGGGAAGCACATTTATTATCGTCTCCCTCTCTTACAGTAGGAGAGAGGATTCAACTGCAAGTGGAAGTGAAAGGAATAGAAAATCTTAACGATTTCCGTTTCCCTTTTTTACCTTGCCAACCTGGTTTTAGCGGGTTTTTTCAAATGGATGACCTCGCTCCTTTAGCAGAAGTAAAAAATAAAAGTAAATTTTTCTACGTGGAACTACGCCCTTTAAACGCCTTTATTCATCACATTCCTTCTATTGAACTCTCCTCTTTTGACCCGGCATCTAAAACATATCTCATTCAACACACTTCCCCAATTCCTCTTACCGTTGCTAATCGCCCTCTAGAGAAAACCCCTAAGCTTTCTCTCCCTCTTTTGACCTCTTTTTCACCCCTTGAGAAATGGCCGCCCCCTACACTCTCTCCCTTAGAGACGGAAGATACCCCCCCTCCTCTTTTACTTCCTTCCTCTCCCCC
>JADMIO012757485.1_pt1 | contig 24324 bp, 21 predicted proteins | sample 8958161 | NCBI WGS metagenome assembly JADMIO01 (sample SAMN16585339, study PRJNA669376) | soil metagenome | isolation source: Crop rotation soil | place: USA: Cullars Rotation, Alabama | collected 2011
CTTTCCCGTCCCCCGCCTCGCCGTCGATCACGGCGACTCGGTATCGATCGCGCGGTGGTGGATCGATCCCGCGCCCGATCTCGATCTTCGCCTCCCGCCGATGGAAGTGGCCGGCGGCATTCCTGTGCGCGTGTTGTCCGGCAGCGACGCGACCGTACCGGTCGATGCGCTCCACGCACGCGAATTCACCGTCGATGCCGCCAGCAATCGCCAGGGGCTCCGGCTGCGCGGCGACGTTCTGCGGATCGCCGACCCGCGCGAACGCATTTCCGAGCCGGTCGTTCCCGGCACCGTGCAACTGCCGCCCGATGGCCAGCCCATCGTCCTGCTCGCCGACGCGCAGACCGTCGGCGGTTACCCACGCATCGGCCACGTGATCGCCGCCGACTTGCCGCGGCTGGGGCAGCTTCGCGCCGGGCAGCGGCTGCGGTTCGTGGCAGTGGACGACAGGCAGGCCGCGCGCGCCAACAGCGAACAGCGTGCCCGTCTGGCACGGATCACGTTGGCCATCGCCGGCAGGCTGCACTGACGAATTTAGCCAGGAATGTCATCCCAAGCGAAGCGAGGGATCTGTCCTCGCGGAAACTCCCGGGACGCCGTCGAACCAGATCCCTCGCTTCGCTCGGGATGACAGTTTCGTAGCCCGGATGGAATCCGGGATTTCGTCCTGATCCAGGTCCCGACCACCGGATTCGATCCGGGCTACGGTATCCGGGGCTGCGGCGGCCACGCTGGTTTGAAAGTCCGCCACGGATGGCGGGCTCCTCCTTGCGCGGATGGACCCGCGCACCAACTTCGCCTACTGTGCCCGCTTGCCTCGCCCACCCTGTTCTTGAGTGCGCCCATGCGGATGAACCTGCCGTCCCGCCCTGTCCTGAAGCTCCTCGCGCCCCTCGCCCTGGCCGTCACGGTCGCACTCGCCGGCTGCGGCCAGGTGTCCGCGCCATTGACCGCGAATGCCGCGCCGGCGCCCGCCAAGACCCATGCGATGGGCGTGCGCAAGCCGAACCCGGCCTGGCAGGGTCGCGTCGACGCCTTCATCGCCGGCTGGTTCCAGCAGTTCCCGGGCGATGCGATCGGCGCCGGCAAGCACGAGTTCGACGGCACGCTGCCCGACTTCAGCCTCGAAGGCCAGAAGAAGGCGATCGACTGGCTGCACGGGCAGCGCGACGCCATCGCCGCGTTCGGAGACGACAAGCTCGACGACACCCAGCGCTTCCAGCGCGACTACGTGCTCGCGGTGATTGACGGGCATCTGTTCTGGATGGAGGATTCGGGCTTCGCCACGAAGAATCCGGCGTACTACGCCGGCGACATCTCGCCGAGCATCTACCTCACCCGACCGTACGCGCCGCTGCACGAGCGCATGGTCGCGTTCGTGAAGTACGAGGAGAACCTGCCGAAGGCGATCGCGCAGATCCGCGCCAACCTGCAGGCTCCCCTGCCGGCGACCTATGTCGACTACGGCGTGGGCGTGTTCGGCGGGCTCGCCGACTTCTTCGGAAGCGACGTGCCCAAGGCGTTCGCGTCGGTGGACGACAAGGCGCTGCAGGATCGCTTCAAGACCGCGAACGCCGGCGCGATCAAGGCCACGCGCGAGCTGTCGGACTGGATCAAGGCGCAGAAGCCGCAGGCAACCCAGGACTTCGCCCTCGGCCCGGAGAAGTTCGCGAAGATGCTGCACGCGACCGAACTGGTCGACATCCCGATCGCGCAGCTCAAGGCCGACGGCGAGGCCGATCTCGCCCGCAATCTCGCATCGCTGAAATCCGCCTGCGACCAGTACCTTCCGGACAAGCCGCTCGCCGACTGCGTGGCCAAGGTCAATGCCGACAAGCCCGAGGGCGGCGCGGTCGAGGGCGCGCGCAAGCAGCTCGCCGGCCTGCGCCAGTTCATCATCGACAAGGACCTGGTGACGATCCCGGGCACCGAGCAGGCCAAGGTCGACGAGGCGCCGCCGTTCAACCGCTGGAACTTCGCCTACATCGAGATCCCCGGCCCGTACGAGAAGAACCTGCCGTCGGTGTATTACATCGCGCCGGCCGATCCGAAGTGGACCAAGGCGATGCAGGAAGCCTACGTGCCCGGCAAGGCGGTGCTGCTGTTCACCTCGGCGCACGAGGTGTTCCCGGGCCACTTCGTGCAGTTCCTGCACGCGAACCGTTCGGACTGGATCTTCGGCCGGCTGTTCGTCGGCTATGCCTACGCCGAAGGCTGGGCGCACTACTGCGAGGAGATGATGTACGACGCCGGCCTGGGCGGGCAGACGCCGGAGACGCACATCGGCCAGCTCAGCGAGGCGCTGCTGCGCAACGTGCGCTTCCTCTCCGCGATCGGGATGCACACCGGCGGCATGACCGTCGCGCAGTCGGTGCAGATGTTCCGCGAGAAGGCCTTCCAGGACGAGGGCAACGCCCTGCAGCAGGCCGCGCGCGGCACCTACGACCCGGCCTACCTCAACTACACGCTCGGCAAGCTGATGATCATGCAGCTGCGCGAGGACTGGACCGCCAAGCGCGGCGGCCGCGGCGCATGGAAGGCCTTCCACGACCAGTTCCTGAGTTACGGCGGCCCGCCGATCCCGCTGGTGCGCGCGCAGATGCTGGGCGGGAAGCCGGAGGCGGTGCTGTGGCATGAGGCGGCGGCGCCGGGGGCGGCGGCGGCGAAGGCGACGGCGACGGCGCACTGATTCCATTCGATTCCGCTACAAGACGCTTCGCTCTTGCTCGTCATCCCGGCGCAAGCCGGGATCCATTTTGACTTTGCTGCCTGAATTCAACGGCACAATGGATGGCGACTCCGCGCAACCGCTTCACCGTCGAAAACCACCCAAGTGACGGGATCGAGTTCGTCGACAGCGTCAACATTTCAACGTCAAGATGGATCCCGGCTTGCGCCGGGATGACGAGCACAGCACGATCTCCGCATTGTCCCGACATCGATCGAACCCGCACCCATCGACCGAATCGTTGGTCGTTGCCATCCCCCTTCCGAGCCCCGCATGCGCCTCAACATCCCCGCCCTCATCCTGATCGCCATCGGCCTGATCCTGCTGCTTGACAACCTCGGCCTGTGGAACGTCAGCCTCGCCCACCTGATCCACACCTGGTGGCCCGCGCTGCTGATCGCGGTCGGGGTCAGCATGATGTTCAAGCGGGGCAAGTAGCCGACCGATCCCATGCCGGCCCGCATCGACTTCAACTGCGATCTGGGCGAAGGCTGCGACGACGCGGCGGTGATGCCGTTCATCAGCTCGGCGAACATCGCCTCTGGCGGGCATGCCGGCGACGAGGCGACGATGCGGGCGACGGTCGCGCTGTGCCTGCGGCATGGCGTGGCGATCGGTGCGCATCCTTCGTTCGATGACCGCGGGCACTTCGGGCGGCGCGAGATGCGCGTCGCGCCGGAAGACATCCATGCGCTGGCGTTGCGGCAGGTGCGTGCGCTGATGGACATCGCACGCGAACATGGAACGCGCGTCGTCCACGTCAAGCCGCATGGTGCGCTCTACAACATGGCCGCGCGCGATCGCACGCTCGCCGATGCCATTGCTGCAGCGGTACGCGACGCCGATGACGTCGCCGGCGCCGCGCGCGACGCCGGTCCGTCGCTCGCGCTCGTCGGACTTTCCGGCAGCGCCCTGACCGCCGCCGGCGAAGCCATCGGCCTGCGCGTGCTGCACGAGGTGTTCGCGGAACGCCGCTACGAGGCCGACGGCCGACTGGTGCCTCGATCGCACCCGGACGCGGTGATCGACTCCCTCGACGCAGCCCTCGCCCAGGTGCGCGGCATCGTGCGCGAGGGGTTCGTCATGGCGCGAACCGGGGAGCGCGTCGCGCTGCGCGCGGATACGCTGTGCCTGCATGGCGACCGGGCCGATGCCGCCGAGTTCGCGCGGGCGGTGCGGGGGGTGCTGGATGCGGAAGGTGTCATGGTTGCGGCACCCAGCCCGTGAATCCCCGCCCTGAATCACGGCGGCATTTCGCTTCGCTGTTGATCGTCGCCCCAGCGAACGCTGGGGCCCAGCGACTTTGTCGTGGATCGCAAAGTCACTGGGTTCCCGCTTCCGCGGGAACGACGAGCAGGAGACGCATCCGCAATCAGGGGCGGGTCGCCCATCCCCGCTCTTGCCGTCATCCCCGCTCTTGCCGTCATCCCCGCTCTTGCCGTCATCCCCGCTCTTGCCGTCATCCCCGCTCTTGCCGTCATCCCCGCTCTTGCCGTCATCCCCGCTCTTGCCGTCATCCCCGCTCTTGCCGTTATCCCCGCTCTTGCCGTCATCCCCGCGAAGGCGGGGATCCACGTCGGCGACGGATCCTGCGTTTGCGACGGGTGGGTCCCCGCCTTCGCGGGGACGACGAGCACAAGACGCATCCACTATCACGCGTGTGTCGCCCATCCCCGCCTTTGCCGTCATCCTCGCACTTGCCGTCATCCCCGCGAAGGCGGGGATCCACGTCGGCGACCAATGCCGCGTTCGCGTCGGGGGGGCCCGCCTTCGCGGGGACGACGGGCACGAGCGGACGAGATCGTTCGCGATTCCGAGGGCCTTCGACGTCGAGGCGATCCAGCAGGGCCGCCCATGACTAGAATCCTCCCATGACCGACTACTGGCCCCTCGTCGGCGTCGCCGTCGTCGTGCTCGGCTTCGCGATGCGCTGGAACCCGGTGCTGGTCGTGGTGTCGGCCGGGTTCGCCAGCGGGTTCGCGGCGGGCAAGTCGCTGCTGGAGATGCTCGCCCTGCTCGGCGCGAGCTTCCTGTCGAACCGCTCGCTGCTGCTCATCGTGTTCACGCTGCCGGTGATCGGCGTGCTCGAGCGCGCGGGCCTGCGCGAACATGCGCAGCAGTGGATCCGCTCGATGCGTGGACTCACGTTCGCCAGACTGCTGATCGCCTACCTCGCGTTGCGGCAGATGCTGAGCATGCTCGGCCTCACCAACGTCGCCGGCCACGCCCAGACGGTGCGCCCGCTGCTTGCGCCGATGGCCGAGGCGGCGGCGGAGAAGGCGCGTGGCCCGCTCGATCCCGACACCCGTCATCGCGTCGACGCGATGGCCGCGGCGACCGACAACGTCGGCTTGTTCTTCGGCGAAGACGTCTTCCTCGCGCTCGGTGCGGTGCTTCTGATCCAGGGCTTCTACGCCGGCAACGGCATCCATCTCGAACCGCTGCAGATCGCGCTGTGGGCGCTGCCGACGGCGATCGCGGCCTTCCTGGTCCATGGCGGGCGGATCGTCCTGTTCCAGCGGCGCCTCGCGCGACCGGGAAAGATTCCGCCGAGCCACTCGCGCGCAGCGAGGAGCCGCAAGGATCGCGCATCGCGACCACCGCTTCGTCGGATTCCACCACGGCGGCACGGGACGGCACCGATGCTGCGCCTTGAGTACGCCTACTGGCTGCTGTCCGCCTTCTTCCTCGCGGCGGCGTGGTCGAACGGGCGCGAGCGTCGCTGGGCGGCGACCGGATTCTGGACGGTGCTCGCCCTGCTCTTCGCGGGCGGCGACTGGGCGCTGGCGGCGAAAGCCGCGGGCGACGCGCGACCCGCGCAGGCGGCCGGTGCCTGCGTCGTCGCGCTGGCATTGCTGGCACCGCGGATGCATCGCCCCGACCTGCCTGAGCGTGCGCTTCCCGAACGGATCGCCGATGCGCTGCGCGTGCGCCATCGCCTGTTCCTGCCGGCGCTGCTGATCCCCGTCGTCACCGTCGTCTTCGCACTCGCCGACCTCGCGGCGAAGCGGCGCGGCACGACGCTCGCGTGGCTGGTCGGCAAGGACTCGGCGACGCTCGTCGGGCTCGCGTTCGCCTGCCTGGTCGCGCTGCTCGCTGCGATCGTCGTGACGCGCAGCCGACCAGCGCGCGCGCTGACCGAAGGCCGGCGCCTGCTCGACACGCTCGGCTGGACCGCGCTGCTGCCGCTGGTGCTGGCCGCGCTCGGCGGCGTGTTCACCGCGACCGGCGTCGGCGATGCGGTCGCCGCGATCGTATCCAGCATCGTACCCGTGCAGAGCGCGCTGGCCTGCGTGCTGGCCTACGGCCTGGGGATGGTCGCGTTCACCGTCATCATGGGGAACGCGTTCGCCGCTTTCCCGGTGATGACGGCCGGTATCGGACTGCCGCTGCTGATCCACCTCCACGGCGCGAACGCCGCCGTGGTCGGCTCGCTGGGCATGCTCACCGGCTACTGCGGTACCCTGCTCACGCCGATGGCCGCCAACTTCAACATCGTCCCCGCCGTGCTGCTCGAACTGCCCGACCGCAACGGCGTGATCCGTGCGCAATGGCCGACCGCGCTGGTCCTGCTCGTCGTGAACCTCGTCCTGATGGCATGGCTGGCCTTCCGGTGAGCCGGCCGACCGTCCTGCTCACCGGTTTCGAGCCGTTCGGCGGCGAGGACGTCAATCCCGCGCAGGACGTGGTGCGCGAACTGGCGGGCGAACGCATCGCCGGGCATCGCGTCGAGCCGGCGGTGCTGCCGGTGACGTTCGCCGGCATGGCGGAGATGCTTGCCGAAGCCATCGCGTCGACGCGGCCATCGCTGGTGGTCGCCATCGGTCAGGCCGGCAACCGCGCGCGCATCTCGATCGAGCGCGTGGCGATCAACCTCGTCGACGCGCGCATCGCCGACAACGCCGGCGCCCAGCCCATCGACCAGCCGGTGATCGCCGGCGCGCCGGCGGCGTACTTCGCGACGCTGCCGGTCAAGGCGATGCTCGCGGCGCTGGAGGCCGCGCAGGTTCCCGCCGAGCTGTCCTTCAGCGCCGGCAGCTTCGTCTGCAACGCCGCCTTCTTCAGCCTGATGCACCTGCTCGCGACGCGCCATCCCGGCCTGCGCGGCGGCTTCATCCACGTGCCCTACCTGCCGCGCCAGGCCGCCGCGCATCCCGGCGCGGCGAGCATGGACATCGGCACGCTGTCGAAAGGGATCGGGATCGCGATCGAGGCGGCGCTGACGAACGCGACCGACCTGCGGATCGCCGCGGGAACCACCGAGTAGGGGGGCTGGCGCAGCCCCGTCAATCAGCAGTTGCGGAGAAACGCATGCATGGCTTCGGAAAAACCTTGCTGCTGCTGATATTTGTCTTGCTTACCGGTTGCACGTCGGTTGCCCGGCCGGAGCTGGCGGCGGGGACGCTCCCCTTCGGGCCCATGCCATTGAAAGGCAGCGATTCGCCCTGGCGGGTCGTCCCCTACGGAGCGAAATGGAGCCTGATTGGCGAGTGGGATTATCCGATCTCCGATCCCAAAGACCCGATGTTCGATATCTTCAGTGCCACGACGAGCATCATCCAGCTCAAGGACGAGTACCTCGAAATCCGTTCCCAGACCATCTGGGGAGGTTGCTGCCCCTGGCCTTGGGGTTTTGTACTCACGCACCGAGCGGCCGGCACGTTCTACAATCCCGATCTCAAGACGACCTATGTCATCGATGCCGACGGATCGCTGACGGTCAAGAAGGCCGATGGAACAAAGGTGAACGTCCAGCGCACACCCGCGCGAGCGATGTTTTCCCCGCGATGGGACACGCAGTCGTTGCATCCGGGACAGGAGCAGGCGTTTTCGAGATTCCAGCACGTCGACGGCATCGCGATTTCCTGCCACTCCCGCGAGATCGCACGAGTAACCGCTCCGGACCGGATACGGGCCATCGTCGCCTTCGTAAACCATCGTCAGGATCACTGGACGATTGACTGGGAAGACACGCGCTTTCCCACGGCCAGCGTCGACCTGTTCCACGACGGGCGCCGGCTGGGCTCCTTCGGCAGTGGTGGCATCCTCGACCCCTTCGACACGAGCATCGATGCGTTCGGAATGAAACGGGACGGCGTATTCCGTTTCCGGCAATCCGACCCTGCGGACCTCGCGGCATTCAGGCGCCTGCTCGAGTCGGCAGCCGCCGGCGCTTCCCTCGATTCCTGCTGGAGCGGCTGAGAGACGCAGCAGCCCGGACACGTTTTCAATAGCGCAGCTGGTCATCCGGCGCGAAAGTGATCTTGACTTGGATGACGAACTGGATCCGGGTAACGTCGTGGTAGCCGGAATAGAACTCGGGGAACGTCATCCTGGAATGGTGCCGGACGGGGGTACCCCTCACGGTTTTCCAGTGTCATTCCGAACGCAGTGAGGAATCCGCGTGTCGACAGACCTGCCGTGGCAATGGCGGAGGAACAGATCCCTCGCTTTGCTCGGGATGACAATTGGTTTGGGGGCTACGGCTTGCCGACACCCGCGACCATCGAGTCGACCGCCGCCACCATGATCTCGCACCCCGCGCCGTAGTCGACGTTGTGGCATAGGCTGAAGTAGACCTGCTTGCCGTCGGGCGTCCACTGCGGATAGGTCGCGCGGCCTTCGGTGTTGGCGACCTGGCGGACGTTGGAGCCGTCGGCATCCATGACGTGGATCTGGTAGCTGGAGTTGCGGTTGGACGAGAACGCGATGCGCCTGCCATCCGGCGACCACGCCGGCCAGCCGTCGAAGGCCGGGCTGTTGGTGATGTCCTTCGGATTCTTCCCGTCGGCGTCGGCGACGAACACCTCGGAGTTGTCGCCGACGAAATGGCGGTACGCGATGCGCTTGCCATCCGGCGAGAAGGCCGGGTAGGTGTTGATGCCGCCGGTGAGCAGCACCTGGACCTTGCCGGTGGCGAGGTCGACCTGCTGGATCTCGGCGTCGTTCTTGCGCGGCGTATCGAGGTCGTCGGTCGTGCAGTACGCGAGATGTTTGCCGTCGGGATTCCAGCGCGGATGGATCACCTTGCGGTCGGCCGGCGTCACCGGGGTGGCGTGCGAGCCGTCGACGTCCATGGTCCAGATCCGCGAGCTGTCGCCGTCGATCGCCACGTAGGCGATGCGCTTGCCGTCGAGCGACCACGCCGGGTCCTCGTGGTCGATCGCGTCTCGGGTCAGCTGCACCGGATCGGAGCCGTCGATGTTCGCGGTGAACAGTTGTTCCTTCCCGGCTACCACGACCAGGTAAACCATGCGCCTGCCGTCGGGCGCGAAAGACGGGTCGGCCTGGATGGAATGGGTGAGCTGCCACGCCAGGGTCATGGGCCGCGCGCCCGCGATGGCCGGCAGCAGGCCGATCGCTGCGAACAGCAGCGCAGCGCGGCGTGCGAGGGCTGTTCCTTGCGCGACTGGCATGATGGTTCTCCGTCCCGGATCGTCGGCCATCATAGGTGTCCCGCGCCTGCGGCGGCATCCTCGGCGCCCCCATCGCATGGCGGCGGAGCGCATGCGCGACCCTGAACGGTCGGGCTGGGTTCGTCGTCCCGGCACGCCCAGACAGCGCCGGGCAAGGTAGCGGCCCGTATCCTGCCCCACTCCCCCAGCAGCGGATCGATTCCCATGAAGACCCTTCTCCTTTTGCTGGCCCTGCTCGGTTCAGGCACCGCCATGGCCGCGAGCGAAACCCCTGCCGCCACCCGCGAGATCGGGCAGCTGTTCACCGCCCTCGAGAATTCCGGCTGCCAGTTCAACCGCAACGGAACGTGGTACGACGCGCACAAGGCCAGCTCGCACCTGCACGAAAAATACAATTACCTGCACTCTCGCGGCGACATCACCACGACCGAGTCCTTCATCGATCTTGCCGCGACCAAGAGCAGCATGTCGGGCACGCCCTACCTGGTCCAATGCGGCAAGGGCGCGACGGTGCAAAGCAAAGTGTGGTTCACGAATGAACTGCTCGACTTGCGCAAGAAGACGGCCTCCGTCGCTCCGCCGAAAACCGTGCCCTGAAGGCTTGGGCTCGTACGGCACCTGACGCCCTGCGTCGCGCCGCGGCGGAGTATCAGGGCAGCACGGCGCCCTGCGTCTTGCCGTGCTGAGTCTTCGCGTCGTAGTCGACGTCGGCCTGGTTGGCGCGGGCGATCGCGGCGCGCGCGCCGGCATCGATCTGTTCGCCCAGCGCGTGGCAATCGGGGGCGCGACCGATGCCATCGATGAGGTGGCGGATCGCGACCGCCGCCTGCATGCCGTTGTCGCGGTGGCCCGCCTCGTGTTCCTTCAGGCGTGCCGCGAAGACGTCCCATTCCGCCTGGAGGGCTTTCGAGCCATCCGTCGGGTCGGCCCAGGTCGGCAGCGTGGTGGTCGTGTCGATCGACACCGTCGAGCGATCGAGTCGGCAGCCATCGTGGTCGTGCCCGCTCCCATCGCGAACGAACCAGTAGTGCCAGGCGACGTACCAGTGGGTAAAGCCCGCGAAATGCTTGCCTTCCTTCGCGTCCAGCGGCCCCAGGTGGTGGATCTGGTCCCACAGTTCACGGGAACTGCTCCCGTGGATGGAATAGGTCTTGATGTTGAAGGTCGAATCGATGCCGTCGACCGTCGCCGGCGCGGCCTGCAGCAGCAAGGACAGCATCAGGGCCGTGGCCATCGGGTGGCTCGCGAAGTCAGGGGTCGAGCCGTTATCCGGTCGCGGCGGTGATCGTCCATGTGCCGACGGTGCCGCCGACCTGGTCGCGCAGCTGGCCGCTGTCGCCCGCCCTGGCGGTGGCGAACACCAGTCCGGCCATGAAGACGTTGGGGCCGCCGCTGGTGCTCTGGAGCGACACTCCGGCGGCGCTGATCTGTTCCCACTTGCCGGATTGCACGGCCATCCATCCGCCGGGCGGCGAATACCACGTGCGGTTGTCGCGGATGTAGAGACCTTCGGGCTCCGGGCAGCCGGGAATCCTGCCCTGGGCCGCGATCATGCGTTGTGTCATGGCGCCCTCGGGGGTGAGCGAGAGCGTCAGGCTAGCTGCCGCGCCAGCGGCCTGCAACTGGTCGCCCGATCGTCACGCCAGGCGCCGCGTCACGGGCGCGGGCGCCCCCGGGCAGGCTCACTTGCGCTTGCGGTATTGCTCCAGGCCTTTGCCGCGGCCATCCAGCAGCGGCGCCGGCAGGCTCTTGAGGTAGCGATCGAGGAAGGCGATCGCGTAGTCGTCGACGTGGCGTGCGTTCGGCACCGCCGCGAGGCAGTCGGCGATGCGTGGATGGTCGCGGCACGGCAGGTTGGTCCAGGCCATGTGGGTGGCATTGGCCAGCTCGACGAGGTACTTCGGCGACGCGCTGGCATCGAAGGCCCCGCCCTCTCGCACCAGGTTCGGGGTGATCCCGAGATCGAACTCGCCGCCCTGGTACATCACCGGGACCCGCAGGTGCGCCAGCCGGCCCTGCACCAGGTACGGCAGCACATAGGGCGAGAAAGCGAGCACCGCGCGCACGCCGGGGAGATTCCAGTCCTGCCAGCCGCCGGCCATGCCGACGACCGTATAGCCGCCCAGCGAATGCCCCATCAGGCCGATGCGTCCGGGATCTACAGCCCGGCCGAGCGCCGGATCGTGGAGCACGAGGCGCAGCGCGTTGCGCAGGTCGAGCATGCGATCGCGCCACGCATCCGCGGTCCATTGCTGCGGCAGGAAGAACGAGGGTTGCCTGCCCTCGCGCCCACCGAGCTTGCGCGTCAGCGCGATGCCGCAGATCGCATCGCGATGGTTCGGCGCGACGACGACATAACCGTGGCGCGCGATCTCCGCGGTGATGAACACCGCCTGCTCGTTGCAGCCGGCGAGGCCGTGGGAGAACAGGACCAGGGGCCAGCGCGAGGCGCAGGCGGCCAACGGCGGGCTCGCATCGTCCCTGCGTCCGTCCTCCGCCGACTTCGCATCGGAAGTCGCCGGATACCAGACCGACACCTCGCGGCCATCGGCGAGCGCAAGCGTGCGGTAACCCACCGCATGGGTCCCGGGGCAATCGACCGCGCGAGCGTCGTCCGGGAACAGCCACGGGCCCGCCACGAGCATCAGCCAGAACAGGAAAACAATCCCGCTCGGCCCTTCCTTCCCTGAGCTTCGCTGCCCCACCACCCGCCTGCTCCGCGCCAATGCTTCCCACGATAACTGGCGCAACGACCCGATCACATGCAAGTCAGCGCGGTAGCGGTAACGGGGGAAAGGAAGTCCTGCATGGGCAGGCTTCTCCGGATTGCGCCTCGCTCCATCGTGGGAATGGACGGACTCAGGCCGTCACGACCCGCGTGCCGGCGACCAGGTCGTGGCCGCACCGGCGGTCACCGCGAAAGATCAACAGGACGCTGATGATGGAGCAGAGCGGACCGATGAAAGGAATGACACCGATGAAAAGATAGAAGGCATAGCGACCTGCAAGTTGCTGCATCGACGGCTTGCCGCCGTCGACGGAGGCGATCCTGATGGAAACCGCCTTCTTTCCCCAGGTCTGGGCATCCTTCATGAGGGGATATCCCTGGATCAGGAAAAAGATCGCGATCGCTATCAGCGACCACATCGCCGTCGTGGCCAGTGGAAGCCGCTCCTGATGGCGCGCCGCCTCCATCGCCTGCTGGAAGTAACCCGCGGCGAATTCCAGCGGCAAGAGCACGGCCATCATGATCAGGGTGTCGATCAACGAAGCCCCGAACCGGGCTCCCCGGCTGGCGAGTTCCGGCAAAGCCGCTTCCGGGAGTTCGACCCGGCTGTTTGGCGCTTGATACGGATTTTCCATGGCAGGTCTCCGGTCAGGTCTTCGGCAGGGTGACTCCGGTCTGGCCCTGGTACTTGCCGCCGCGGTCCTTGTACGAAGTCTCGCACACCTCGTCGGACTCGAAGAACAGCATCTGGGCGACGCCCTCGTTGGCGTAGATCTTCGCCGGCAGCGGCGTGGTGTTGCTGAATTCCAGGGTCACGTGGCCTTCCCACTCCGGCTCCAGCGGCGTGACGTTGACGATGATGCCGCAGCGCGCGTACGTGCTCTTGCCCAGGCACACCACCAGCGTGTTGCGCGGGATGCGGAAGAACTCGACGGTGCGCGCCAGCGCGAAGGAATTCGGGGGGATGATGCACACGTCGGCGTGGACGTCGACGAAGCTGTTCGGGTCGAACGCCTTCGGGTCGACGATCGTCGAGTTGATGTTGGTGAAGATCTTGAATTCGCGCGCGCAGCGCACGTCGTAGCCGTAGCTCGACGTGCCGTAGGACACGATGCGGTGGCCGTCGGCGGCGTGCTTGACCTGGCCGCGTTCGAAGGGCTCGATCATGTTCTGCTGCTCCGCCATGCGGCGGATCCAGCGATCGGACTTGATGGACATGGGTTCGGGGGATGCGGAGGGGGAAGGAACCCGGCGGCCATCGCCGTCGCGGGCATGGCGCATTCTAGCAGCGCGGCTCTTCGCGGCAGCCGGCAGTGGTTCGACAGGCCTGCCCTGAGCTTGCCGAAGGGCTCACCACGAACGGCCAACACGGCAGCGCCGTAGCCCGGAAGCAGCGCAGCGGATTCCGGGACACGGCCCGAATCCGCCATGCCCGGATTTCATCCGGGCTACGGCTGGATCCTCACTGCCGAGCCCGCTCGCCCGCGTGCTCGAACTTCCAGCGAAAATGCCCGACGACTTTCCACGCGAACAGCACGTCCTCTTCCTGCGCGCCGGCGCCGATGTTGTGGATCATCAGCGGCCGGCCGGATCCGTCGCCGGCCATGCGATCGGACACCAGGCCGATGTGCGCCAGCCCGTTCGGCAGGCGCCAGCTCACGATGTCGCCCGCCTGGTAATCCTGCGCCGTGGCCGTGACCGCCAGCTCGTCGCCCAGGCGGCGGAAGAAGGTCTCCAGGTTCGGCACCCGGCGATGGTCGATGTTCGTGTCCGGCCCGCGCAGGCCCCAGGTGTGCGGATACAGGGCGAAGTGCGCCGCCATGTCCTCGTGGACTCGTCTCTGCAGGTCGATCCCGTCGGCGCGGAAGGCGCGCACGATCACGTCGGCGCAGACGCCGCGTTCGAGCGGCACGTCGCCCATCGGGTACGCGATGCGCGCGTAGGACGGGTCGTAATGGATGGTGACGCCAACCTGCGAGCGGGCCGCACGGACCACCGTGACGTCATCCGCGACCACGGCGGCGCCATGCAAGGATGCGGCAGCCACGTACCACTTCTTTCCAGCAATGACCGGACTTTTGCCCCAACGGGCATAGTCGAAGGGAGAAGGGCTGTTTCCGGAGAGCTCGAGGTCATGCTCGTCCCCCACCTTGAAGGACCGCAGGTCACCGGCATCACGGGAAAATCCTCGACGCGACATCTCGACGCAGGGAATGAGCAACTCGACTGTTTTTCCCACCATGTCCGGCGGTCCACGCAGGATCAGGTAGACGGCCGGCGACGACCATGCGAACACGCCACATCCAGGAGCCCTGTCTACCGACAGCAATCTCGCCTCCACGTGGACCAAGTTGGCGGACGCCTGCGCGGCCCCACCAAGCAGGCACACGAGTGCGCCGAGGACTACGCGGGACACGTTCCTCAATCGCATCGCACGCTCTCCCTGGCTGGCGCCACGCCCTTGCCTCAGGTGTTCTGGATCACGATGTTCGGGAACGCGATCGAGCGGTTCTTCGCCTGCAGCGACAGCCGCGCCGCGGTGTTGCGCGCGATCAGGCGGTACGCCTGCGACACCATCGAATCCGGATCGGCGATGACGCTCGGATGTCCGCCGTCGGCGTCCTCGCGGATGCGGATGTCGAGCGGCAGCGAGCCCAGCAACGGCACGCCGTACTGCGCTGCCATGCGCTCGCCGCCGCCTTCGCCGAAGACGTGCTCGGCGTGGCCGCACTGCGAACACACATGCACCGCCATGTTCTCGACGATGCCCAGCACCGGCACCTCGACCTTCTCGAACATCTTCAGCGCCTTCTTCGCATCGAGCAGCGCGATGTCTTGGGGCGTGGTGACGATGACCGAACCCGACACCGGCACGCGCTGCGCCAGGGTGAGCTGGATGTCGCCGGTGCCCGGCGGCAGGTCGATGACGAGGTAGTCGAGATCGCGCCAGCGCGTTTCGCCGAGCAGCTGCTGCAGTGCCTGGGTGACCATCGGGCCGCGCCAGATCATCGCCGTGTCCTCGGCGACGAGCAGGCCGATCGACATCGCCTGCAGGCCATGGCCCATCTTGGGTTCGATCGACTTGCCGTCGGGGCTGTCCGGCCGGCCGGAGATGCCGAGCATCTTCGGGATGCTCGGACCGTAGATGTCGGCGTCGAGCACGCCCGCTTTCGCGCCCTCGGCCTGCAGCGCTAGCGCGAGGTTCACCGCCGTGGTCGACTTGCCTACGCCGCCTTTGCCCGACGCGACCGCGATGATGTTCTTCACCTCGGGCAGCGGCGTGAGTTCCTTCTGCACGCGGTGCGCGAGCACGCGCGAGCGCACCTCGACGGTGGCGCCGGCGACGCCGGGCACCGCGAACGCCACGGCCTTCGCCTGCGCCCCCAGCGCGGCATGCCAGCCGGCAGCGGGGTAGCCGAGCACGATCTCGATCGCGACCTTGTCGCCGTCGATGCCGATGCCCTTCACGGCCGCGGCCGCGCCGAGGTCGGCGCCCGTGTGTGGGTCGGGGATGCGCGCGAGCGCTTCGGTGAGTCGGTTGCGCAATTCTTCGGACATGTCAGTTCCGCGGGGTGGACGCGCAGTTTAATCCATGCGTCCGTTCATCCACCCGAGGGTGACCGATGCGATCGGTGCCCCGCCCCTGGACGAGGGCGCCTGCCGGCGACTTGCGACCTCAATCCCCGTTCGCCCGCTCGAGCTCGAGTTCGGCCTGGCAATCGGCTTTCGTCGCGTAGGCCATGAAGCCGTCGTTCCTGCCGACCTTGCAGGACCAGCCCGCGCGGTCGTCGCCGAAATTGTTGGATTTCGAGTACGAGCAGCCCTGGAGCTTCGCGATCTGGGCGGCATCGAGCCTGGCGCACTTCGTCGTCTCGGGCGCGAGCGAATCGAAGCCGTAGCTGCCCACCGGCGGCTTGCCAGCAGCGGCGCCGGACGCCGCCGGGGTGCCGGACACGGCGCAGGCATTCGATACGGCAAGCATGCCCAGCAAGCCTGTCGCAATCATTGATTTCATCGTCGCAGCCCCCATCTTCATGCGTGGCGGGATTTATACCATTGCCCCGGCGGCAACCCGTTCGTTTCGTGCACCGCCAAAGCGCGCTGGCCCGGCCGGCGCCGGGTCGACCCAGCGACTGATCGACCTCGCCAGTGAGCCACCTCGCAACAGTTCCATTCCGCCAGCCAGCGCCAGACCCGAGCCAGGTTATCCCGACCTGTGGCCCGGGCTTGACAGCTTGGCTACACTGACCGATTCGATTCGCCACGGGAAACTGCATGGCCGGCCTGGACACGATCCGCATCCGCGGGGCGCGTACCCACAACCTGAAGAACATCGACCTCGACCTGCCGCGCGATCGCCTGATCGTGATCACCGGCCTGTCCGGTTCGGGCAAGTCCTCGCTCGCGTTCGACACGATCTACGCCGAGGGCCAGCGCCGCTACGTCGAATCGCTGTCGGCCTACGCGCGGCAGTTCCTGTCGGTGATGGAAAAGCCCGACGTCGACCACATCGAAGGCCTGTCGCCGGCGATCTCGATCGAGCAGAAGTCGACCTCCCACAACCCGCGCTCCACCGTCGGCACGATCACCGAGATCCACGACTACCTGCGCCTGCTGTTCGCGCGCGTCGGCTCGCCGCGCTGCCCGGACCACGGCTATCCGCTGGAGGCGCAGACCGTCAGCCAAATGGTCGACACGATGCTGGCGCTCAACCCCGAGCACCGCTGGATGCTGCTGTCGCCGGTCATCCGCGACCGCAAGGGCGAGCACGTCCAGGTGATCGACCAGCTGCGCGCGCAGGGCTACGTCCGCGTGCGCGTCGATGGGCAGATTTACGAGATCGACCAGGTGCCGGCGCTCGCGCTGCGGGTGAAGCACAGCATCGACGCGGTGGTCGACCGCTTCCGGCCGCGCGACGACATGAAGCAGCGCCTGGCCGAAAGCGTGGAGACCGCGCTCAAGCTTGGCGACGGTCTCGCGTCCGTCGTCGACATGGACGATCCGTCGGTCGCCGAAGTGCTGTTCTCCAGCAAGTTCTCCTGCCCGGTCTGCGACTATTCGCTGCCCGAGCTCGAGCCGCGCCTGTTCTCGTTCAACTCGCCATCGGGCGCCTGCACGACCTGCGACGGCCTGGGCGTGACCCAGTTCTTCGATCCCTCGCGCGTCGTGGGCCATCCCGAGCTGAGCCTCGCGGCGGGCGCCGTGCGCGGCTGGGACCGCCGCAACGCCTATTACTTCCAGCTGATCGCCTCGCTCGCGCGCCACTACGGTTTCGACGTCGACACGCCGTGGGAGGAGCTGTCGGAAGACGTCCGCGAGGCCGTGCTGCGCGGCAGCGGCGACACCACGATCTCCTTCACCTACCTCACCGAATCGGGCGGCCGCACCCAGCGCAAGCACCGCTTCGAGGGCATCCTTCCGAACCTCGAGCGCCGCTATCGCGAAACCGAGTCGCAGATGGTGCGCGAGGAGCTCGCGAAATACATCAGCGACCGGCCCTGCCCCGATTGCTGCGGCGCACGCCTCAATCGTTCGGCCCGCAACGTCTTCGTTGGCGAGCGCAACCTGCCGGACGTGGCGAAGCTGCCGGTGGACGAATCGCTGGCCTTCTTCGCCGCACTGAAGCTGCCGGGCTGGCGCGGCGAGATCGCGGTGAAGATCGTCAAGGAGATCCACGACCGCCTGCGCTTCCTCGTCGACGTCGGTCTCGACTACCTGACCCTCGACCGCAAGGCCGATTCGCTGTCCGGCGGCGAGGCCCAGCGCATCCGCCTGGCTTCGCAGATCGGCGCCGGCCTCGTCGGCGTGATGTACGTGCTCGATGAACCCTCGATCGGCCTGCACCAGCGCGACAACGCGCGCCTGCTGGTGACGCTGGCGCGCCTGCGCGATCTCGGCAACACCGTCATCGTGGTCGAGCACGACGAGGACGCGATCCGCCTCGCCGACCACATCGTCGACATCGGCCCCGGCGCCGGCGTGCACGGCGGCCGCGTGGTGGCGCAGGGACAACTGGCCGACGTGCTCGTCGCGCCCGAGTCGGTCACCGGCGATTTCCTGTCGGGCCGGCGCGGCATCGAGACGCCGAAGCACCGCCACAAGCCGAACCCGAAGATGATGCTGCGTCTGCTCGGCGCGACCGGCAACAACCTGCGCAACGTCGACCTCGAGATTCCCGCCGGGCTGTTCACCTGCATCACCGGCGTATCGGGATCGGGCAAGTCGACGCTGATCAACGACACCCTGCAGGCGCTGGCATCGAACGAGCTCGACGGCGCCTCGCAACCCATCGCGCCCTATCGCGAATGCATCGGCATGGACCTGTTCGACAAGGTCGTGGACATCGACCAGTCGCCGATCGGCCGCACGCCGCGTTCGAATCCGGCGACCTACACCGGCCTGTTCACCCCGCTGCGCGAACTGTTCGCGCAGGTGCCCGAGGCGCGCGCGCGCGGCTACTCGCCGGGCCGCTTCTCGTTCAACGTCCGCGGCGGTCGCTGCGAGGCCTGCCAGGGCGATGGCCTGATCAAGGTCGAGATGCACTTCCTGCCGGACGTCTACGTGCCCTGCGACGTCTGCAAGGGCAAGCGCTACAACCGCGAGACCCTGGAGATCCGCTACAAGGGCTTCAACATCCACGACGTGCTCGACATGACGATCGAGGACGCGCTGAACCTGTTCGAGCCGGTCCCGGCGATCGCGCGAAAACTCGAAACGCTGGTGGACGTGGGCCTGTCCTACATCAAGCTCGGCCAGTCGGCGACAACGCTGTCGGGCGGCGAGGCGCAGCGCGTGAAGCTGTCGAAGGAACTCTCGCGCCGCGACACCGGCCGCACGCTCTACCTGCTCGACGAGCCGACCACGGGCCTGCATTTCCACGACATCGAACACCTGCTGTCGGTGCTGCACCGCCTGCGCGACGAGGGCAACACCGTGGTGGTGATCGAGCACAACCTCGACGTGATCAAGACCGCCGACTGGGTCGTCGACCTCGGACCGGAAGGCGGCCACCGCGGCGGGACGATCGTGGCCAGCGGGACGCCGGAGGAGATCGCTGCCCATCCGTCGTCCCACACCGGGCGTTTCCTCGCGCCGCACCTGAAAGCGCCCGTGAAGGCGAATGCGATCGAGGCCGAGAAGCCGGCGCGGCGCAGGAAGACCGGGACATGAGCGGCACGGACGACGCGAAGCCCCTGCTTTTCCGCACCGAGCTCGCGGTCCGCTGGCGCGACCTCGACGCCTTCAACCACGTCAACAACGCGATGTACCTGCGCTACCTCGAGGAAGCGCGGCTGCGCTGGCTGATGAGCCTCGCCGGCCCGTGGATGGACGACTCCGTCGCTCCCGTCGTCGCATCGGCCCTGGTGAACTTCAAGCGACCCATCGCCTGGCCCGAGGATGTCGTCGTCGAGCTCCACGTCGACCGCATCGGCAACACCAGCTTCACCCTCGGCCATCGCATCCTTTCGGCGAAGGATCCTTCGATCCTCTACGCCGACGGCCATGTCGTCATGGTGTGGTTCGACAAGCGCCAGGGCACGTCGGCGCCGCTTCCGGCCATCGTGCGCGGCAGCCTCTGACCGCGGCCTTCCGACCAGGCCGTGGCACGGCAGCGATCCCAGGCGCCGGATTGCTCCGGCACCTGGTGCGCGATCGCGCCCGTTGCTACCAGCTGAACCCCACGCCACCGTTCACGCTGTTCTCGCCGTTGCTGAACGCGCCGCCGATCGACCAGCTCGCGCGGTTGCCGCTGAACGCGTGCTGGAAGCCGACCGCCACGGCGCCCTCGCCGCTCTGGCCGCCGAAGCCGAGTCCGAAGCGATTCGATCCGCCGAGGCCCGACGTGTTCTGGGCGAGGCCGGCGAAGGCCGCGCCCATGGCGCCCACCCGGCTGATCCGGCGGTCCTGCTGCGAGAACTCGTGGCCCACCTCGGCCTGGAACTGGTCGAAGCTGTCGCTGAGCGAAGACACCTGGGCGTTGGTATAGGCATTCGCGCCTTGCAGCGTCGCCGCATCGCCGGCGTCGGCGTGGGCGTTGGCCGAAGCCAGCGTCGCGGCGTCGCCCGCGTCGGCGTGGAGGTTTGCTGCGGCCAGGGTCGATGCGTCGTCCGCCGGCGATACGCCTCCGGATGACCCGCCGCCTTGCGCGAATGCGCTGCTGGCCGTGCTGAGCGCGGCCGCTGCCGTGTTCAACGCGTTCGTTGCGGTCATCGACACCGCCGCCGTCGCCGCCTGCAACTGGCCCAGGTTCACCGCGTCGGTGGCACCGGTTCCCGCCGCGACGTTGGTGATGCGCCGCTCATGCCCCGAACTGCCCACCGATATCGTGTTGGCCACGTTGGCGATCGATCCCGGGCCGAGGGCTACCGCATTGGCCGCGGTCGCCTGCGCGCCTTCGCCCAGGGCGACGGAGTTCAGCACGCTGGCGGATGCGCCCGATCCCAGGGCCAGCGCATCCTGGCCGGCTGCGCTCGTCACCTCCGTGGCGTCCATCACGTTGTCGTTGTTGGCGTCGAACCAGCCGCCGATCGCGACGCTGCCCTTGTTGCCCGATGTCGCTCCGGTGCCGACCGCGAGCGCACCCTTGCCGGTCGCCTTGTTGGCGTAGCCGAACGCGTTCGAGTCCTGGCCGTTGGCGGTGTTGCTCGCGCCGAAGGCGCTGGCGCCGGCGCCGCCGGCCTTGTTCGAGAAGCCGAAAGCGTTGCTCTTCACGGCGGCGGCGGAGTTCTTGTAACCGAAGGCGCTGCCGTCGGCACCGTAGGCCTTGTTGTGCGCGCCGAAGGCGCTGGCGCCGATGTTGTTGGCGTAGTTGTAGCTGCCGATGGCGTTCACGTCGCCGAAGAAGGCCGTTATCCCGACGCCGGCCTTGTTGTGGTCGCCGATCGCGTTGCCGTGGTAGACATAGAAGCTGACGTTGTTGTTGCTGCCCATGCCATTGCTGTACTGGCCGGCTACGACGTTGTGGTAGCCGAACGCGGTGGACTTCGAACTCTGTGCGTAGTTCTTGAATCCGAAGGCGCTGCCGTCGAACCCGCTCGAATTGTTCTTGTAGCCGAACGCGCTGCCATTCTGCGAGGAAACGTTGTTCTCGAAGCCGAAGGCGGTTCCATTGGCGCCGCTGATGAAATTGGCGAAGCCGAAACCGCTGCTGTTGATGCTTTTCACGGTGTTGCCGGTTCCGAACGCACTGCTGCCGCCGTTGATGTATCCCGACCCGGGGGCGCCGACCGTGTTCTTGTATCCCACCGCGTTGTTCTTGAACCCATACACCTTGTTCTGGTAACCCAGCGCGCTCTCGGAGCCGCCATTGGCGATGTTGCCGTTGCCGACCGCGGTGTCGCTCAGTCCCGCGGTGTTCTTGTAGCCGAACGCGCTGGCGTAGGTGCTGGCGGTGTTCTTGTAGCCGAAGGCGCTGCCGTCGGGGCCGGTCGTATGGTTGCCGTAGCCGAACGCGCTGCTCCGCGCGGCCCCGGACGAGGTGTTGTTGTACTTGCCGAAGGCGCTGCTGTTGCCGCCCGCGGCCTTGTTGTACTTGCCGATCGCGTCGCTGCCGGTGCCGGAGGCGACGTTTTCCCAGCCGAACGTGCTGGCCTGGGCTCCCGACGCGTTGTTCTTGTAGCCGAAGGCGCTGCTCTGCGAGCCGGAGGCGGTGTCGCTGTAGCCGCAGGCGTCGGCGTCGGAGCCTGTCGCCGTGGTGCCCGAGCCGTTGCAGGCGACGATGCCCGCAGCCGCGTCGCCGGCGGCGCCAAGGGTCGAGCCGAGGCCCAGCAGGATGCAGAGGGTGAGAATGCGCGTGCGCGGTCCGTGTGCAATGTTCATCGAATGAGCTCCGGGATCTGGTTTATCGGGAGGGCGGCCGGACAGGCCGTGGGGGACCCTGAGCCGAAGGCAAGCGATGCGCTTGCCGGCTCGTCTTGGGAAACGGATTGTGGCCGACGATGCGGACAGGCGGGAAGGCATCGCGACAACGCTGGATCGGTGGCGTCGTACCAGGGCGAAGAAGGTGGACGCCTGGACCGGACGAGTTTCGTCGGCCGTCGCGTCAGTCCATCGGCGCAAAGCGCACGGTTCGGCGCGACGGATCGGCGACCACGAGCTTCACGGCGAGCTCCGCGCCGAGCGGCAGCTCCGACCTCGCGTCGATCTCCGCCTCGACCGGCGGATCGCGCAGCATGACGATCCCCGAATGCATGCCCGTCGCAGCGCCGTCGCGGCCGCCGCCATGGCGCACTTCGACGACCGCGCCGGCGAATGTCTCACCGACGCGTGGCGCGAGGATCACCGCTTCGGCGAGATCGATGATGGCGCGCTCGTACTGGTGCGCGAGTCGGTCGCAGGCCTGCATGGTGTCGGGCAGCCGCGGCAGGGCCGAGCGCGCCCAGTCGGGCACGGGCTGGCCGGCGCACAGGGCGACGCACACCTCGTTGGCGTAGCGGTCCACCAGCCGCCGCATCGGCGCGGTGACGTGGGCGTAACAAGCAGCAATCGCCGACTGCAGCGGCTGCGCCGGCGGCTCGCCATCGAACGCGGCATAGCCGGCGCCGCGCAGCACGCTGGTGCTGGCCATCATCATCGCGACATGGCGCGGCTGCGAAGGATCGAGGCCGCGGAGGAAATCCGGGTACGACTGGCCACCGGGCCAGTCGATGCGCAGGGCCTGCGCGGTGAGCCGCAGCCGCGCGATCGCAGGCCTGTCCGGAGGCGGCAGGGTGCGCAGGATGCCGATCTTCCCGTCCAGCATCAGCCGCGCCGCCGCCATGCCGGTCAGCAGCGATACCTGCGCGTTCCATTCCTCGACCGGAAGGGCGACGCGGTATTCGAGCGACCACTGGCCCGCGTCGCAGCCGATCTCGGCATCGGGCAGCGAGAGGCTGATGCCGCCGCGCTGCTTTTCCTGCGCCTGTCGCAGCTGGCCGACCTCGCGCAGCAGCAGCCACACCGGATCGCCGTTGCCGGCGTCGATTTCCGCCTGCACGCTTGGGTAGTCGTACTTCTTCCTGCTGCGCACGCGGGCACGGCGCACGTCGGTGGCGACGATCGCGCCGCCTGCGTCGAGGTCGATCGTCCACAGGATCGCCGGGCGCACCTGGTCGGGCAGCAGCGACGCGGCGTCCTCGCAGAGCGTCTTCGGATGCAGGGGGATCGTCGACAGGCCGCCATAGAGGGTTTCGCCGCGGCGATTGGCCTCGATGTCGACGACGTCTCCAGCGGTGACGAACGCCGCGACGTCGGCCAGCGCGTAGAACACGCGATAGCCACCGCCGTCGCGACGCTCCAGGTGCATCGCCTGGTCGAGGTCCATCGAACCGGGGGGATCGATGGTGACGAAAGGAATGTCGGTGCGATCGGGGTCGGGAAGGCGCGGACTCGCGGCCGCCCGTTCGGCCGCCGCCTCGACCTCGGGTGGAAACGCCGCCGGCAACCGCAGTTCGCGCTGGATCTGGGCGATGCCCCGCGCCATCGTGGCGTCGTCGGACGGCTGGATGCGGATGACGCGGGTGGTGGGCACGTGCGTGGTTCCCCGGCTCGCTCGTCGAGCGGGGGACTATACACGGCGCATGTGTGTCTTCTCTTCGAGCAAAGGGTCTTCAGCGCCCGAGCAGGCGCGCGATCCCCGGATCGAGGTGCGCCATGAACGACTCGACGCGCGCGGTGTAGTCCTGATCGACGCCCAGGTCCCTGTTGATCTCGCCGTGGTTCCTGTCCTGCTGCAGTTCCTCGGCGTGGGCGCCGAGCGAGGCCGCCTTGTCGACGAAGGCCTGCGCGGCCGGGCACGAATCCTGGCGCTGGCTCGAACACACCGCGAGGAAAGGCGGAATCGGACCGGCCAGTTGCCGCGTCGGCGAATCGGCCGCCCACGCCGACGGATCGCTGCCGAACACGCGGTCGTAGAAGCGGTAGTGCTGGCGCTGCATCAGCGCGGTCACGTCGTAGGCCGCGCTGTCGAGCGCCACCGTCCCCAGCCACGGTCGCGCTCCCTGCGTACGCGCGATCGACGGACTCGCGCTCACGAGCGATACGAGATGCGCGCCGGCGGAATGACCCATCAGCACGAAGCGCCGCGGGTCGCCGCCCCATTCGCCCGCGTGCTGCTGCGCATACGCGAGGGCCTGCGCCACGTCCTGCGCCTGCTCGGGCACCTGCGCCTCGGGCAGCATCCGGTAGTTGATCGAAATGAAGACGAAGCCGCGCGGCACCCAGCGGCCGATCTTGCCCTCGATGACGTTCTTCGCGCCCTTGTCGCCGATCATCCAGGCGCCGCCGTGGACCATGAAGACCACCGGCGCATCGCGCGCCTGTGGCGGCGCGTACACGTCGAAGCGCTGGCGCGGTGCGCTGCCGTAGGCGATGTCGCGGACGACGCGGATGCCGGCCGGCAGCTGCGCCGGGCTGCGGTCGCCGGCTTCACCCGACAATCCGTCGTCCTCCGCCGTGGCCGCGCGACGGGAAAG
>JADMIO011204681.1_pt1 | contig 24316 bp, 21 predicted proteins | sample 8958161 | NCBI WGS metagenome assembly JADMIO01 (sample SAMN16585339, study PRJNA669376) | soil metagenome | isolation source: Crop rotation soil | place: USA: Cullars Rotation, Alabama | collected 2011
TTACCGCCAGTCGGAAATCGGAATTGATGCGGAGGAGTTGGCATTGAAGGATGTGCGGCGGGAAGCCGGGGTGCGCGATTTCGACAGCCTCAGGGCCGTCGTCGGCAAGCGGCTGAACGATCTGCCCAAGCGCCTGTCGCAGGTCGGCAAATATGCGCTCGAACATCCGGACGAAATTGCGTTCGGAACTGCGGCGAGCATAGCGACAGCGGCACATGTGCAGCCTTCGACTCTCGTGCGTTTCGCACACCAGTTCGGCTACGAGGGTTTCTCCGATCTGCAGACCGTGTTTCGCGAACGGCTGCGCGAGAGGCCGTCGGCGTATGCGGAACGTCTGCGGGCACTGCGCGATGGCGGACAGGGGACGCGGCCCGAGCTTGCGATCCTTGACGGATTTCTCGGCGCCGCGTCGCGCTCGATCGACAAACTCGCCGAGAGCGTCGACTCGAAACGCTTCCGCCGCGCGGTAGATATTCTCGCCAAGGCGAACACGATCTATCTCGTCGCGCGGCGGCGCGCGTATCCCCTCACCAGCTACATGGCGTACGGCTTCGGCAAGCTCGGCATACGCACGCATCTGGTCAATTCACCGACGGCGACCGATCCGGAAATCGTCGGCATGGCGAACAGCGAAGATGCAGTGATCGCGGTGAGTTTCACCACGTACTCGGCGGAGACGGTCGGCCTCGCGCGCACGATGGCACAATCAGGCGTGCCGCTCATCGCCATCACTGACAGCAGCTTCAGCCCGCTGACCGAACTCGCGACTGAGTGGCTTGAGGTGGCGGAGGCCGATCACGCTGGCTTCCGGTCGCTGTCGGCGTCGATGGCGCTCTGCATGGCGCTCACTGTTGCAGTGGCGAGCGCGCGCCAAACTCTCTGACAGGGCGCTCTGAAAAGCGCGCGGAATGAATGTTCTATCTTGACGCTGCGGCGTAACTGGTATTTCGTTATTTGCGAGCCGCGCGGGCTCTGTGAACCCAATCCGCGGCGGAATACCGCCATTGTGACAGGAGCGCGCTATCGCCATGGATAGCCGAGCCGCAGCCTCGCAAAACCTCGATCTCATCACGATCGGCCGGTCTTCTATCGACCTTTACGGCCAGCAGATCGGCACGCGGCTGGAGGATGTCGGCAGCTTCGTGAAGGCGGTCGGCGGGTGCCCTGCAAATATCGCGATCGGCTCCGCGCGTCTCGGTCTGAAGTCTGCCCTGATCACGCGCGTCGGCGACGAGCAGATGGGCCGCTACATCCGCGAGCAGCTCACGCGCGAGGGTGTCGCGACCGACGGCGTCGTGACCGATCCGACGCGCATGACGGCGCTCGTGCTGCTTGCGGTGCAGGACGACAAGCACTTCCCCATGATTTTCGTGCGCGACCATTGCGCCGACATGGCGCTCAACGAAGACGATATCGACCCGGCGTTCATCCGCTCGGCGCGTGCGGTGCTGGTGACCGGTACGCATTTCTCCAAACCCAACACGGAAGCGGCGCAGCGCAAGGCGATGCGCCTCGCGCGCGAGAACGGCGCCAAGATCATTTTCGACATCGACTATCGCCCGAACCTCTGGGGCCTGGCAGGCCACGATGCCGGCGAGTCGCGCTACATCGCATCGCGTGCTGTGTCCGAGCGGCTCGGCACCGTGCTCGCCGACTGCGACCTCATCGTCGGCACGGAAGAGGAAGTGCTGATCGCCTCCGGCGAGACCGACCTGCTTTCGGGATTGAAGAAGATACGCGCCAGCTCGAAGGCGACGATCGTGCTCAAGCGCGGGCCGATGGGCTGCGTGGTCTATGATGGCGCGATCACGACCATAGAGGCGGGCATCGTCGGCCGCGGATTTCCGATCGAGGTCTACAACGTGCTCGGCGCGGGCGATGCGTTCATGTCGGGTTTCCTGCGCGGCTGGCTGCATGGCGAGCCGCATGCGACGTCGGCGACGTGGGCGAATGCCTGCGGGGCGCTGACCGTGTCGCGGCTGCTGTGTTCGCCGGAAATCCCCACGTTCGAGGAGATGACGTTCTTCGTGAAGAACGGGAGTCCGTTCAAGGCGCTGCGGCAGGATCCTGCACTTAATCATTTACATTGGGCGACGACGCGGCGCGGCGACTACCCGGTGTTGATGGCGCTCGCGATCGATCACCGCGCGCCGCTGGAGTCGCTGGCCGCTGAGGCCGGTGCGAACGACGACCGCGTCGGCGCATTCAAGAAGCTGGCGATCGAAGCCGCGGCGCGCGTTGCGGGCAATCAGCCGGGTTTCGGCGTCCTGATCGACGACAAGCACGGCCGCGAGGCGATTTTTGCCGCGAGCAAGCACAAGCTCTGGATCGCGAAACCGGTCGAGGAACCGGGCTCGCGGCCGCTGCGCTTCGAATTCTCGCAGGACATCGGCTCGCGGCTTATCGACTGGCCCGTGGACCATGTCATCAAGTGCCTCTGCTTCTATCATCCGGACGATGATGCGGCGCTGAAGAAGGAACAGGGCGACAAGCTCGTCACGCTCTACGAGGCCGCGCGCAAGGTCGGCCGTGAGCTGCTGGTCGAGATCATCGCCGGCAAGAATGGGCCGCTCCGCGACAGCACGGTCGCTGACGCGATCGCCGAGGTCTATGCGCTCGGGATCAAGCCGGACTGGTGGAAGCTGGAACCGCAGGCGTCGCCGGCCGCATGGGCGGCGATCGATGCCGTCATCCGCAAGAACGACCCGTGGTGCCGCGGTGTCGTGCTGCTCGGGCTCGATGCGCCGGCGAAGGCGCTGGAGGAGGCTTTCGCGGCCAGCCGCGCGGCGCCGATCGTGAAAGGCTTCGCGGTCGGGCGTACAATCTTTACCGACGCCGCCAAGGCGTGGTTCAAATCCGAGATCAGCGACGAGGAGGCCATCAGCCATATGGCCTCGCGGTTCGCAAACCTGACAAAAGCCTGGACCAAGCTCCGGCAGCAACAAGTCGCCTGAAGGCGCAACGGGAGGTTACCGATGGCGAAGACAATCCGCCTGACCATGGCGCAGGCTATCGCGCGCTTTCTGTCGCAGCAGATGACCGAGATCGACGGCAAGAAGCTGCCGATTTTCGCCGGCGTCTGGGCGATCTTCGGGCACGGCAACGTCGCTGGCGTGGGCGAGGCGCTCTACCAGGTGCGCGACCAGCTACCGACTCTCCGCGGCCAGAACGAACAGACGATGGCGCACGCAGCCGTAGCCTACGCCAAGGCGAGTTTCCGCCGCCGCTTCATGGCGTGCACATCCTCGATCGGGCCGGGTGCGACCAACATGGTGACGGCCGCCGCGGTCGCGCACGTTAACCGGCTGCCGGTGCTTTTCCTGCCGGGCGACGTGTTCGCCAACCGGCTGCCCGACCCCGTGCTCCAGCAATCGGAAGACTTCGCCGACGGCACAGCATCGGTGAACGACTGCTTCCGGCCGGTGTCGCGCTACTTCGACCGCATCACGCGCCCGGAGCAGATCATCCCTGCCCTTCATCGGGCGATGCAGGTGTTGACGGATCCGGCAGTGTGCGGGCCGGTGACACTGTCGCTCTGCCAGGATGTGCAGGCGGAGGCGTTCGACTATCCGGAAACGTTGTTCGCCGAGCACGTGTGGGTGCAGCGGCGGCCGGAGCCGGACAAGCGCGAGCTTGCCGCGGCGATCGCGACACTGAAGGCCGCGACGAAACCGGTGATCATCGCCGGAGGCGGCGTTCTATATTCCGGCGCGACCGAGGCGTTGCGCGCGTTCGCCGAGACGCACGGCATTCCTGTCATGGAGACGCAGGCGGGCAAATCTTCGTTCCGGCATGACTACGCGCTGAATATGGGTTCGGTCGGCGTCACGGGATCATCCGCGTCGAACGCGATGGCCGAAGATGCCGACGTGGTGCTCGCGGTCGGATCGCGCATGCAGGATTTCACCACGGGTTCGTGGGGACTCTTCAAGAACGAGCGCATGAAGATTGTGGCGCTCAACACGCAGCCCTTCGACGCGGGCAAACATGGCGCCCTCTCGCTGGTCGCCGACGCCAAGGCCGGCATCGCGGCGCTGGAAGCCGGTCTCGGCGGCTGGAAGTCCGACGCGGGCTGGGTCGACAAGGCGAAGGCCGGCAAAGCGGCTTGGCTGAAGGCGGCGGATGATGTCACGCGCAGCACCAACGCCGAGCCGTCGGACGCGCAGGTGATCGGCGCCGTGCAGCGCGCGCTCGGGCATGACGCCATCGTGGTGTGCGCCTCCGGCGGCTTGCCCGGCGAGTTGCACAAGCTGTGGCAAGCGGGCGGACCCGGCACATATCACCTCGAGTACGGCTACTCGTGCATGGGCTACGAGATTGCCGGCGGGCTCGGCGTGAAGATGGCGCGGCCGGAATCGGAAGTCGTCGTCATGCTCGGCGACGGCTCGTACCTGATGGCGAATTCGGAGATCGCGTCAGCGGCGATGCTCGGCGCGAAGCTCACCATCGTCGTTCTCGACAACCACGGCTTCGGCTGCATCAACCGCTTGCAGATGGCGACCGGCGGGGCCAACTTCAACAATCTCTTGCGCGATACGCGCCACGAGATGCTGCCCGAGATCGACTTCGCCGCGCACGCCCGCTCGATGGGCGCCGACGCGCGGCATGTCGGCTCGATCAGCGAGCTGGAGTCGGCCCTGGCGGAATCGAAGAAGGCCAAGGGTGTGTTTGTCGTGGTCATCGACACCGATCCGCTGATCGCGACCGCGGCCGGCGGTCACTGGTGGGATGTCGCCGTGCCCGAGGTCAGCGTGCGCGAGGAGGTGCGCGCCGCACGCAAGGCTTACGAGACGGCGCTGAAGCAGCAAGTGATCGCCTGACGCGGCAAGCCGGACGCGACCGATGAAAGCCAAACTCGGCATGTCGCCCATCGCCTGGTGGAACGACGACCTGGCGGAGCTCAGCGACGACGTCTCGCTGGAGGAGTGTTTGCGGCAATCGCGCTCCGCCGGTTTCACCGGCATGGAGATAGGCCGCCGCTTCCCGAAGGATCCGGCGGTGATGCTGCCGATCCTCAAGGCCGCGGACGTCACGCTTTGCGGGGGCTGGTTCTCGGGCACGCTGGTCAACGAGGATATGGCGGCCAACCAGGACCGCATCCTGCCGATGATCGAGCTGTTCAAGGCGGTCGACGCGCCGTGCATCGTCTATGGCGAGGTCGGCCGTTCGATCCAGGGCGACCGCAGCAAGCCGCTTTCCACCAAGCCGCGCCTTTCCGACAGCGAGATGAAGGCCTACGCGAGGAAAGTGACGGCCTTCGGCGAATGGTGCGCCGACAAGGGCATGCCGCTCAGCTACCACCACCACATGGCGGCGGTGATCGAGACGGAGCCGGAACTCGACGCCTTCATGGCGGCTTCCGGTCCCGGCATCCCTCTCCTGCTCGATGCCGGGCATCTCGCGTTTGCCGGCGGCGATGTGCTTCGCGCCATCGACCGGCACCACGCGCGCATCACGCACGTGCACGTCAAGGATATCCGCCGGCGCGTGATCGATGGGCTCGACCGTACCCGACAATCTTTCCTCGATGCGGTCGCGCTCGGCGCCTTCACGGTTCCCGGCGATGGTTCGCTCGATTTCGGCGCGATTGTGCAGCGCTTTGCCGACCACGGCTACGAGGGCTGGTTCGTGGTCGAAGCCGAACAGGACCCGAAGAAGAATCCCCCGCTTAAAATGGCGCAGGTCGGTCACAAGGAACTGATGCGCGTCATGACCGCGGCCGGTTACACCGTCGAGACGAAAGGTTTCCCTAATGTCTGAGTTGCTGTCGAAGCCTTCGGGCAAGACCGGGCGCGTGCAGCATGTGACGCCGCAGAGCGCGCGCTGGACGTATGTCGGGTTCGACCTCCACAAGCTGGCGGGAGGCGAGAGCGTGAAGGCGGAGACCGGCGACCGTGAGGTCTGCCTCGTATTCGTGTCGGGCAAAGGCCGCGTCCAGGCCGGCGGCAAGGATTTCGGTGAACTGGGCGGACGCAAGACGCCGTTCGAGGGCAAACCTGCCGCGGTCTATGTACCGGCGGGGAGCAACTGGGAAGTGACGGCAGCGACGGCGTGCGAGCTCGCGGTCTGCTCGGCGCCTGGCAAGCGCGGGTCGCACCCGGCGCGCGTGATCGGCGCCGCCGATCTCAGCCAGGAGACGCGTGGCAAGGGCAACAACACGCGCTACGTCACGAACATCCTGCCGGAGAACGCGCCGGCGGACTCGCTGCTCGTCGTCGAAGTCATCACGCCCGGCGGCCACACCTCGTCCTACCCGCCGCACAAGCACGACCAGAATGACCTGCCGCGGGAGAGCGCGCTCGAGGAGACGTACTATCATCGCTTCGACCCGCCGCAGGGCTTCGCCTTCCAGCGCGTCTACACGGATGACCGCTCGATCGACGAGGCGATGGCGGTGGAGGATGGCGACGTGACGATGGTGCCGCGCGGCTATCACCCGGTGGCTGCGATCGCGGGATACAGTTCGTATTACCTCAACGTCATGGCCGGCCCGGTGCGCACGTGGAAATTCCACAACGCGCCGGAGCACGAGTGGATCCTGAACGCGAAGTAGCCTCGCCTACTCCGGATAGGCGCCGGCGACGTTCTGGTCGTAGTCGATCAGCGCGCCGGTCATCACACCGGACTCGGGACTGAGCAGATAGGCGATGAGGCCGGCAAGTTGCGCGGGCTTCACGAGCTGGCCCATCGGCTGGCTGGCCTCGGCCTTCTTCAGCCAGTCGTCGGCGGCGGCGTGGTTGGTCTTCTGCACCACGTCCTCGCCGGGCGTATCCATCCAGCCGGGCAACACGCCGTTGCAGCGGATGCGCTGCGCTCGATACGCGTTGGCAACGTTGCGCGTCAGCGTCACCAGCGCGCCCTTCGAGGCCGAGTACGGCGTCAGGTACGACTGACCGACGTGAGCGGCCATCGACAGGACATTGACGATCGATCCGGGTGTCTTCTTTTCCAACAGATGGCGGACGACCTCCTGCATGAGGAAGAACGGGCCGCGCACGTTAGTGGCGAAGAGATTCTCGAAAATTTCGGGCGTCGTGTTGACGAGCGAGCCGCGATCGGTCGCGGCGGCGGCGTTGACGAGACCGTTGACCGTGCCCAGCGCCGCTATTGCTTCCTTTACGATGCGGCGGCAATCATCGATTTGGCTGACGTCGCCTTCGATGAATACGGCCTTCACACCGGCGCCGGACAACTCGCGCACCGCCGCGTCGCCCTTCGCGCGCGTGCGACCGACAAGCGCGACCGCTGTCGCGCCTTCCAAAGCCAGTTGGCGCGCGACCGCCAGACCTAATCCCTGCGCGCCGCCGGTGATGATGGCGCGGGTGGCGGCGTTGCGCTCGGAAAGGCTGGCCATCAGCCGGCGATTTCCTTCAGCATGACGGTGCGCTTTTCCTTCACCGATTTGAGCGCGGCGTCGGCGAGTAGCAGCGCGGCGAGGCCGTCGGCGCCGTCCGGCTTGCCCGGCACGTTGGACCCGACCGCCTTGATGAAGGCGGCGATCTCGTTGGCGTAGGCAGCGATGTAGCGCGTCATGAAGAAGTCGTGCAGCGGCGGGCGCGTGAAACCCTTGGCGTTCGCCACCTCGATCGATACCGGGCGCTGGTTCTCAGCCGCGACCATGCCCTTGGCGCCCAGCACCTCGATGCGCTGGTCGTAGCCGTAGGTAGCGCGGCGTGAGTTGGAGATGACGGCCTGCTGGCCGGCCCGTGTCGTGAGGATCACACTCGCGGTATCGAAGTCGCCGAGGCGGCCGATCTGCTTGTCGACCAGCACCGATGCTTCCGCTGCAACCGAGACCGGCTCGGCGCCTAGAAGGAAGCGCGCCATGTCGAAGTCGTGGATCGTCATGTCGCGGAAGATGCCGCCGGAGCGCGTGATGTATTCGCCGGGCGGCGGGCCGGGATCGCGCGAGGTGATCAGCACCTGCTCGACCTTGCCAATAGCGCCCTCGCTGATCTGCTGACGCACCGCCATGAAGTGCGGATCGAAGCGGCGATTGAAGCCGACCATGAGCAGCGCCTTGGTCTGCGCGACGACCTCAAGGCATTTGCGCACCCGCGCGACGTCGAGATCGATCGGCTTTTCGCAGAAGATCGCCTTCCCAGCTCGCGAGAATTTCTCGATGAGATCGGCGTGTGTGTCGGTTGGCGTGCAGATCACGACTGCGTCGATGTCCTTCGACGCCAGAATCTTGTCTATGGACCGCACCTCTGCACCGTAGGCCGCAGAAACGGCCTTCGCGGAGGCGGGCACGGCGTCGGCCACGGCGACCAGCCTGGCGTCGGCGTTGCTGCCAATGGCACGGGCGTGAACGTTGCCGATGCGCCCCGCACCGAGCAGCCCGAAACGTACGGTCATGGATTTTTCCTCAACTGGATTGCAAAGCCGAAGTCAGTCCGCGATTGGATCAGGCGAATGCCGGCTCGCCCTCGGCGCCGGACTTGACGCCGGTGATCATGGAGACGATGTCGTTGCCGGTGGTCTTGTCCTTGTCGACGACGCCGACGATCTTGCCGCGGCGGAATACCCAGACACGATCAACCAGGTCCAACACCTGACGCAGGTTGTGGCTGACCAGGATCATCGGGATGCCGCGCTGCTTGAGATTGCGGATGATGTTCTCGACCTGCGCTGTTTCCTGCACGCCAAGCGCTGCAGTCGGCTCGTCCATGATCACCAGCTTCGAGGCGAATGCCGCAGCGCGGGCGATCGCCACGCACTGGCGTTGGCCGCCGGACATGTTGCGGATGGCGTTGTCGATATTCGGTATCTTCACCGCGGTCTGCTTGAGTGCTTCGACGGTGCGGTGGCGCATCTGGCGGCGGTCGAGCCAGGAGAACGGCCCCAGCGGAAAGCGGAATATCTCGCGCCCAAGGAAAAGGTTTGATGGAACGTCGAGATCGTCCGCAAGCGCTAGGTTCTGGAACACCGTCTCGATGCCGGCCTTCCGCGCCTCCAGCGGGTCGGCGAAATGCACTTCCTTGCCGTCGATGAAAATCTGGCCGGCGGTCTTCTGCTCGACGCCGGTGATCTGCCGCACGAACGTGGACTTGCCTGCGCCATTGTCGCCGACGACGGCGACGTGTTCACCGGGCGCAAGGTTGAAGTCGGCGGACTGGAGGGCGTGCACGCCGCCGTAGTGCTTGGTGAGGCCGCGCGTTTCGAGGATGTACTGGCTCATGGTTGCGTCCTCGCTAGCTCCTTGACCGGCGGCGCTGCCGCATCTGGTCGAGGATGACCGCACCGACGATGATCACGCCCTTCACCATCTCCTGATAGTAAGGGTCGAGCTTGATAGACGTGAAGCCGGAGATGATGACCGAGAATATCATGGCGCCCAGCACCGTGCCGACGATCGAGCCGCGGCCACCCGACAGCGAGACGCCGCCGATGACGGCCATGGCGATGGCGTCGAGTTCGTACATGACGCCCATGCCCGCCTGGGCGGTGAGGTTTTTCGACGTCAGCAGGATCGCGGCCACCGCCGAGAGAATGCCGGCGATGGTGTAGACCAGCACCTTGTGCCGGCTGACGTTGATACCGGACATGCGCGCTGCGGCTTCGTTCGAGCCGATGGCGTAGCTACGCTTGCCGTAGACCGTATAGACCATGACGACGTGGAACAGGATCGCCAGCAGCACGAAAACGACCGCAGGATTCTGCCCAGACCAGTGCAGCAGACCGAAGGTGAGTGAGCCTAACGCGTCGCCGTTTGCCAGCTGGCCGTAGCTTTCCGTCGGGAATGAGATCGGGTTGCCGTTCGACCACCAGTGCGCAACGCCACGCGCCGACACCATCATGCCGAGGGTCGCGATAAAAGGTGGTATGCGCGTGTAGGCGATCAGCAGCCCGTTCACGAGGCCTGCAGCCAGTCCGCAGAGCACGCCTACGATGATCGGCACGATTACCGGCAGGTCCATCAGCTCAGCGCCGAAGATGGCCTTCGGATTGGGGTTACCGTTGACGATCGCGGTCTGGCCGAAGCTCATGGCGATCATTGCGGTGGCGCCGACGACCGAGCCCGACGAGAGGTCGATGCCGCCGATGATGATCACCTGCGTCACACCCAGCGCGATGATGCCGGTAATGGCGATCTGCAGCGCGATGACGTTCAGCCGCTGTTCGTTGAACAGGCCAGGCACGTTGGCGCGCATGTTGAAAAGAAAACTGCCGCCGTTCAGGCGGTTCAGAATTTCAAAGATGACGACGATGATGATCAGCGCCGCGAGGACGTTGAGCTCGTTCGGCCAGGCGCGACGCGCAGCCGTATCGGCTTTCTGGCCGCCTGCGTCCTGCGCCGGTTGAGACATCTGCCGCCCCCCACATTTCCCGCCCTGCCAAGCTTGGTCCCGCAGCGTTGGCCGAACAAGCAAAAAAGGGGCGGCTTAGCCGCCGCCCCTTCAGTTGGTCAGGAGGTTAGTTCTTCTTGAGGTAGTTGCCGATGTTTTCCGGCGTGACGAGTTCGAAAGGCACCCAGACCTTCGTGTCCACCTTCTCGCCCTTGGAGAGCTTCACCGCCGCGTCCACCGAGCCGGAACCCTGCGCGGCAGCGTTCTGGAACACGGTCACGTCGAGATCGCCGGCCTGCATAGCGGCCAAAGCGTCCTGCGTCGCATCAACGCCGCCGACGATCACCGACTTCATGTCGATGTTGGCCGCCTTCATCGCCTGGATGGCGCCGATGGCGGATTCGTCGTTGTTGGCGATGACCGCGTCGAAGGCCGTGCCGGTCGACAGCCAGTTGGTCATCAGGTTCTGCGCCTCGTCACGGCGCCAGTTGGAGGTCTGCTTGTCGATGATGTTGATCTTCACACCGCAATCGGAGCCACCGATCACGTCCATGATGTCCTGCGTGCGCTGCACGGCGGCCTGGTTGGAAAGCTCGCCCATGATCACGTAGGCGTTGGCCTCCGTCTTGCCGGCGGCCTTCAGCAGGCGGCAGACTTCCTTGGTCTCAAGCGTACCGGAGTCGACTTCGTTCGACGCCACGAAGGCCTGGTTGTCGGGCAGCTTGTCGAGGTTGATCGGCTGGCGGTTGACGTAGACCAGCGGGATCTTCGCCTTGGCGGCCGCGTCGCTCATCGCCTGGGTGGCCGAGGTGTCGACCGGGTTGACGATGATCGCATCGACGCCCGACGCGACGAAGTTGTTGATCTGGTCGAGCTGTTTGGCGACGTCGTTCTTGGCATCTTCGATCTGCACCTTGATGCCGTTGTCATCGCCGTACTTCTGAATGCCGTTGCGCAGCACGGTCAGGAAGTTGTCGTCGAACAGCGCCATGCTGACGCCGACGGTGGTGGCCGAGGCGGTGCTCGCCCAGCCGGCGCCGGCCAGCATCGCGCCGGCCAATGCAGCAATCATTGTCTTCTTCATCAGGCTTCCTCCCATTGCGGGCGTCGGGTCGCGCCCTTCTTGTCGTTCTGATGCCGCAGCCCCTCCCGAAGGGCGCGTGGTATTCCTCATGCGGCGAGGCTGAGTACGCCCTTGCCTATGAAGTCCATGCTCTCGCTTATCGCCGCCCCCGGGTCGCGCAGCGTGCGCAATTCTTCCGCAAATGGCTCAAAAGAAATCGGCCCTGCGTAACCGGCAGCCAGCAGGGCTTTCAGTTGTTCGACATTGCCGACGCGATCCCTTGGCCCGACGAGGACGCGATGCGGGTCGCGCATGTCGTCGATCTTCACGTTAGGATCGTCGACGCCGGAAACATGCACGAGGCCGGTCATCGCGGGAAAGGTCGCCGCTTCGCCGGCGAGGTGATGATGGAATGTGTCGTGAACCAGGCGGAAGCCGCCGCCGACCGTATCGATCGCAGCGGCGGCCTCACTCTTGCGGCGTAGGGAGCACACGGCGAAACCCAGCGGTTCGACGAGACCGGTTATGCCACGGTCGCCGAGGATCGGTTTGAAGGCGCGCAGCGCCCTCTCCGCATTCTTCAGCCGCTCCCCATCGCCGCGACCGCTGCCGTCATTTACGGGCACTAGAATGATGGCCTTGGCACCGCAGTCGCGCGCGTAGTCGGCGAGCGCGATCGCCTCGCGCTCGCGCTCAGCGCTCCAGTCGTTGAAGCGTTGAAGCGCGTTGATAGTGATGATGGTGACGCCCGCCTCTTCAGCGACGGCCCTGACCGCATGCGCCGGCGTGCCGTCGAGAATGGGCTTGCCCGCGATATCGTTGCGGATTTCGACGTCCCGTACGCCCACTCGTACAGCCACGGCAAAAAAGTCGGCCAGCGAAAGCTGGGGCGCGACCATGTGGTTCAGCGCGAAACGGAGGCCAGGCGCAGCGGCCAACGACAATCCTCCCGATGTGCCGGCGATCCCTTCTGGTGCGAGGACGCTCGACAGCAGCGACGAAATATCAATTCCGTAACGGTGTCAACGAGGAATGTTTATTCCATTTCCGGCGGAGCGGCCTGCGGTTGCTTGGGCATCGAACCTCGATCTATCCGCGGGTCCGCTTGCGCCCGCCTTAGAATTAAGAAATAGTCGCCCTCGGAAAAGCTTTTCCTTTCAGCGTTGACTGCCTCTTGGTGAGGTCGCTCGGCCGTGTCGGAAAAGCTTTTCCGCGACAGGAACGCCGAATTTCCCGGCCAGTCAAAAGCGCCGGATCAATGGGAGGGATTCAATGAAAGCTCAGAATTTGCGGACGGCCGCGCTGCGGACGGCCGTGTTTGCCGGCCTCATGGCGATCGCGATGCCGATCGCCGCTTGGGCGGCCGATCCGATGGGTGTGGACGACGGAACCGAGATCACCTTGTGGACCCGTGCGGCGACGCAGGTGCGGGTCGATCAACTCGTTCAGGCCTACAACGCCTCGCACAAGAACAAAGTCGTCGCGACCTACGTCGTCACCGACGACTACCAGACGAAGGTTGGCGCCGCCGCCGCCGCGAACGGTCTGCCCGACCTCTTCTCGGCCGACGTCGTGTTCATGCCGAACTGGACTTCCGCCGGCCTCTTCCAGGACATCACCGATCGCATCAACAACATGCCCGGTATCGACAAGGTTGCTCCGGCGGGCATCGAAGTCGGCACCTGGGAAGGCAAGAAGTACGGCATGCCGTTCATTGCCGACCTGTCGGTGTGGATGTGGAACAAGAAGCTTTACAAGCAGGCCGGTCTCGATCCGGAGAAGGGCCCGACGTCACTTAAGGAATTTGCTGAACAGGCCCGCGCGGTCGCCAAGCTCGGCAACGGCGTGCACGGAACTTTCTGGGGCGGCAGCTGCGGTGGATGTGAGGTGTTCACCTGGATGCCGATCGCCTGGGCGGATGGCGAGACCATCCTGAACGAGGAAGGCACCGAGTCGCACGCCAACAGCGATGAGTGGAAGGCGATCTTCAAGATCTTCCGCGACATGGCTGCCGACGGTACGGCGATGATGCCGGAGACGCAGACGGAAACCGGCCCGACCTGGACCTCGTATTTCCCCAAGGGGATCATCGGCGTGATGCCGATGCCGGCCACGCAGATTTCCGGCCTCGTCGGCAACGGCCTCGAGGACGCCGACATCGGCGTCACTCCGATTGCCGGCGTGAAGGGCGGCCAGGCCACCTTCATCGGCGGCGACGACATCGGCATCTCGCGCGACAGCAAGAAGGCCGACGCAGCCTGGAACTTCATTGCCTGGGTGCAGAGCGATGAGGCCCAGATCGAGGTGGTAGCCAAGAACGGCAACGTTCTGACGCGCACCGACCTCGCCAACAACAAGTACATCACCGATCCGCGCGTGCAGCTGTTCAACTCGATCGGCGCCAAGGGCCAGACGCCGCTCGCCAAGAACTTCGGCGCGACGTTCAACGATCCGCAGGGGCCGTGGGTAGCGCTGATGCAGGACGTAGTGTTCGGTGACGAGAGCAAGCTCGAAGCCGATAATCAGGCGATGAACGACTCGCTCAATCCCTAGCTATCATTGCAGGGCGGCACGGGCCCGTTGCTGGGCTCGTGCCGCTCACCTCGGACCGGAACGCCTGTGGCCACTACATCGATGACGCCCGACTTGTCCGCCGTCGGCGGAGTGCGAGGGAGCGCAAGCTTCTTCGTCCGCCGGCAGCTGATGGGCTTTGTCTACACCATCCCCACGCTGTTCTTCGTCGTCGTGCTGTTCGTCGTGCCGCTGATCCTGGCCGGCAGGATGTCGCTCAGCAGCTGGGGGCTTCTCACCGGTCAAGGCGAATTCACCTTCCCTAAAAATTTCATCGCCATCTCCAGGAACCAGCTTTTCTGGCCGGCGGTGATCTTCACGGTCGAATACACCGTGCTCGTCACCATCCTTCTTCTCGGCCTGGGGCTTGGCCTGGCGCTTCTGGTCCAAACGCAAACCCGCTGGGCCAACGCGCTGCGCACCGTGTTCCTGCTCCCGGTTTCTCTCGGGCTCGCGGCCGCATCGCTGCTCGCGTACGGGTTCGTGTCGCCGGTGATAGGGCCGATCAGCCCGCCACTCATGGAGCTCGGCCTCATCGAGCGCCCGATACAGTTTCTTGGGACACCGCTGACCGCGCTTCTTTCGACGACGGCTCTGATCGTCTGGAAATATGCGGGCTTCTACATGCTCGTCCTTGTTGTCGGCCTCCAGGGCATCTCCGACGATATCTACGAAGCGGCGCAGCTTGACGGCGCGACTCCGCGCCAGGTTTTTCGCTACGTTACTCTCCCCCTGTTGCGACCTTCGCTGTCGCTGGCGCTCATACTATGCGTCACCGGCTCGCTGCTCGCCTTCGACCAGTTCTTCATCCTGACAAAGGGACAGCCGCACAACTCGACCGTCACGGTTGTCCAGGTCATCTATCGCGAAGCATTTCAACGGCAGAACCTCGGCACAGCCGCGGCCCTGTCGATCATCGTGCTGGTCGTGCTGCTTGCGCTCAACGCCGTGCAGTTCAAGTTCCTGCGCGGGTCGTCGGAGACCTGACGAGATGGCCGTCGCCGCCCAGCAGAACTCATTCGGCCGGACGCCGTACTACGTCGTGACCGGCGGACTCGCGATCATCTTCCTCTTCCCGCTGGTGTGGTCGACGATCGCGTCGGTCAGCCCGCAGGCCGCGACAGGCCAGACGATTGGCTACGGTTTCGGCAACTATTCCACGCTGTGGGTCTTCGGTGCGGGGCTTCCCCGGATCTTCCTGAACAGCTTCTACATGTCGGTGATGACGGTGCTAGTCACGCTGGTGCTGTCCAGCCTCGGCGGCTACGCGTTCGCGCGTTTCCGCTTCTGGGGGCGCGACGCGCTGTTCCTGCTGACGCTCTCGATCCTGATGGTGCCGTTCGCGACGCTTATCATTCCGCTTTACGTTCTGCTCAACGCGGTTGGCCTCACCAATTCTCTGATCGGTGTGGCGTTCATCGTCACGATATTCCAGCTTCCCTTCGCGACGTACATGATGCGCATCTCGTTCGAGGCAGTGCCGCGCGAGCTGGAAGAATCGGCGCTGATCGACGGTTGTGGAACATTTGGGGTATTGTGGCGGGTGATGATGCCCGCCGTTGTTCCGGGCTTGGTCACTGTCGGTCTTTTTGCGTTCCTCGCCGCCTGGAACGAGTTCTTCGCGCCCTTGGTAATGCTCACCGATCCAGCAAAACAGACTTTGCCGGTGGCGGTCGCCAACCTAAGGCAACAGCAGATGGGCGCAATTGACTACGGCGCAACCGAGTCGGGCGTTGTGGTTCTGGCTCTCCCGTGCGTAATCCTGTTCCTTCTGCTCCAGCGCTACTACGTGCGCGGTTTCATGTCCGGCGCGGTAAAAGGATGACGATGGATCGCCCCCCTCGCCCACCGATGGACGGCGCGCCGCCCGCGTCTGCGACCCGTGAAGGCCGCCGATCGCTGACCATCCACGACGTGGCGCGTCTGGCGAAAGTGAGCGTCGGGACGGTTTCGAAGGCGCTCAACAACAACGGCAGCCTGAGCAAGGAGACGCGCGAGCGCGTCATAGCGGTCGCGAAGCAGATCGGCTTCCGACCGAACGATCTCGCGCAGAGCCTTCACCGCGGACAGACGTTCACAGTCGGGCTTATCTCGAACGACAGCTTCGGCCGGTTCACTATGCCGATCATGGAGGGGCTGGAGGAATGCCTCACCGACAGCCGTGTCGCCGTTTTCATGGCCAATGCGACAGACGATCCGGCGCGCGAAGCTCGGCACGTCGAACAGCTTCTCGGCAAGCGGGTGGACGGAATCGTCGTAACCGCCCGTCGCGCCGACAAGCGCGCCAAACTGACGGTTCCGATGCGCGGGCTCCCCGTCATCTACGTCTTTTCCCGCGCCGACGACGTCGAAGACTATTGTCTCCTCCCCGACGATGAAGGCGGGGCCACGCTGGCGGTCGAGCATCTCTTCCGGCTCGGCCGCCGGCGTATCGCCCACATCACAGGACCCGAGCGATTCGAGGCGGTGCGGCTAAGGCACCAGGGCTACGACAAGGCCTTGGCAGCAGCCGGGCTGTCCGGCGCCGGGTTCCTTTCCGGCGCATGGTCGGAAGCCTGGGGCCGCGATGCCGTCGCCCAGCTGTTCAAGACGAAACGCAACACGCCGGACGCAATCTTCTGCGGCAACGACCAGATCGCCCGCGGCGCCGCCGATGCGTTGCGCGAGCGCGGCCTGGATATCCCGGGCTCCGTGGCCATCGTCGGCTTCGACAACTGGGATGTCATGGTGGAAGCAACGCGCCCGCCGCTCACCAGCGTCGACATGAATCTAAAGGATCTGGGCCGCCAGGCAGGAGCGCGACTGCTCGAGATGATTGCCGGCAAGCGGATGCATGGAGTCGAGCGGCTGCCATGCACGCTGGTGGTGCGTGAATCCTGCGGCGCGCGCGCCGCCGGTAAACCCAACAGCCTGTAAAAGGCGGCGAGGAACGCGATGCGCCAGTACACTCCCGTGAATTTTGCCGACGTGACGATCGAGGGCGACTTCTGGCGCGAGCGGTTGGATACGGTATTGACGCGATCCATTCCGACGCAGCACCGGCAACTGGGCGAGCACGGCATCCTCGACTCGCTCAACCTGCCGCAGCCGCCGCCGCCTCTGCGCTATCCGCGCAACCACCATGACTTCACCGTGCAGGTGTTCTGGGACTCCGACGTGGGCAAGTGGATCGAGGCGGCGAGCTACGCCCTCTCGCATCGCCGTGACGCGGACATAGAAGGAAAGATCGACGAGATCGTGGAGCAACTCGCGAAGGCGCAGCTGCCAGACGGATACCTGAACTGCTGGTACCTCGACCGCGAGCCACAGAACCGCTGGACGAATCTCCGCGACAACCACGAGCTATACAATCTCGGGCACCTGCTTGAAGGCGCCGTTGCCTACTTCCACGCAACGGGAAAGCGCCGCTTTCTCGACATCATGCTGCGCTACGTCGACCACGTCGCAACGGTATTCGGCCCGGGCGCGCACCAGAAGCACGGATACTGCGGCCACCCGGAAGTCGAGCTTGCGCTGGTCAAGCTCTACAACGTAACCCGCGACCGCAAGCACCTCGATCTCGCGACCTATTTCGTCAACGAGCGCGGTCACCAGCCGCCGCACTACTTCGATGTCGAGGCGATCGCGCGCGGCGAAGATCCGGCGGATTTCTGGGCCAAGACCTACGAGTACAACCAGTCGCACAGACCCGTGCGCGAGCAGACCAAGGTCGTCGGGCACGCCGTGCGCGCGATGTACCTGTTCGCCGCCATGGCCGATCTTGCCTCGGAACTCAACGACCCGACGCTGACGCGGGCGCTGGAAGTCCTGTGGAAGGATGTCACCAGCAAGCAGATGTACGTGACGGCCGGCCTTGGCCCGTCGAAGAGCAACGAAGGTTTCACCGAGTACTTCGACCTGCCGAACGACACGGCCTACGCCGAGACCTGTGCCTCGGTCGCGCTAATTTTCTGGGCGCAGCGCATGCTCAACATCGATCTCGACGGTCACTACGGGGATGTCCTGGAGCAATCGCTCTACAACGGCGCGCTTTCGGGCCTCTCACGCGACGGCGAGCACTATTTCTACGAAAATCCGCTGGAAAGCGACGGCAAGCACACCCGCTGGAAATGGCACACCTGCCCGTGCTGCACGATGAACGTGTCGCGCCTCGTGTCGTCGGTCGGCGGATACTTCTACTCGACCGGCAAGGACGTACTGGCCGTCCATCTCTACGGCGGCAACTCCGCGCGCGTGACCATCGGCGGGCAACGTGTGCAGGTAAAGGAAACCAGCACGTATCCGTGGTCCGGCAGGATCAAGATCGCCATCTCGCCCGAGATGCCTGCGTCGTTCACGGTCAAGCTTCGCATTCCCGGCTGGGTGCGCAGCGCGACGGCTGCGGTGAATGGCGCGGCGGTCGACGTCGGCGCCAATACTTCCAGCGGCTATCTGTCCATCAAGCGCGAGTGGAAGGCGGGCGATACGATAGACCTCGACCTGCCGATGCCCGTGGAGCGGCTCTACGCTCACCCGAGCGTCAAGATGGATGTCGGAAGGACGGCGTTGAAACGCGGCCCGCTCGTTTATTGCGCGGAGCAGGTCGACAATGCCGCGCCGGTTGACCACATCCGGCTGCCGCGTACGGCCAAGCTCAATGCCGAAGCGCGTAGCGATCTGTTCGACGGGATCGTCACGGTGACGGCCGACGGCAAAGCCGTTGATGACGCGGGTTGGCAGGACGCGCTCTACAGGACGGCGCCCGCAACGGGCAAGGAAACCAGGCTGACGGCCGTGCCCTACTACCTCTGGAACAATCGCGAGCCCGGTCGGATGACCGTCTGGATTCCAGAGGAATAGGCCGCCGTCTGCTCCGCCGGCCGCCGGTTTGTGCATCGACCGGGTTGAAATGCTAAAGACAGGCCCATGACTACCCGGCCGGCGTCTCCCGATTTCATTTCCGACGGCATGATGACGACGATCAGCCGCCATTCGGTGGCCGATCTGATCGATCATCTGGTCGAGTTTCTCCAAAAACGGGGAGTCACGATTTTCGCGCGTATTGACCACGCCGCGAACGCAGCGGCGGTCGGCCTTTCGCTGCGGCCGACGCAGTTGCTCGTTTTCGGTGATCCGTCGGTGGGCACCGATCTGATGCTGGATAGACAGGAGATCGGCCTCGATCTGCCTCTCAAGGCTTTGGCGTGGGAAGACGAGAACGGCGAGTGCTGGCTGACGTTCGACGATGGCATGTGGCTGGCCAAGCGCCACCGCCTCGGGCCGCATCACGCCGCGACGCTGCAAACCATCGAGTCGTTCATGTCGGCAATGGCCAAGGTGGCGACCGGCCCGTAATCGGCGAACTCCGAGGGAAGCTGAGATGCTTCGGATAGTTCGATCAGCGTTGATTGCAACGGTGGTGCTGTCCGGCTGGTCTGTGTTTGGCGGACCCGCCCAAGCGGTCGGACGCTGCAATGCGCGCGCGTCGGTGCCGTGGGAGATCACGAGGGACCGGACTCTGACGGTTGAGGCTTTCTCCGATGGCCCCGATTGCACGAAGGCCACCGTCGCCATCGCCATTCGCGATCAATCGGGCGATGCGCTGTGGACCGACGCCGGTTCTGCGGGCGCGATCGTGACATTCAAGGACGTCGGCGCGACGAATGTCGCCGTGATGAAGACCGCGCTGGACGAATGGGTCCGCGGCGCGCCCTTCATGCGGCAGACCGACGCGATCCCCGATTGGCCCTCCGACGCGCCAGAGCCCACGACCAAGCTCTGGTCGCAGAACGACAAGACCGGCTTCCGGTTCGTGCCGGCCGCCGGCATCGACCGGGCGAAATACGTCGCGGTCCGCGAAGCCAAGCTGCCGCTGCTGTGCTACGGCATCGCGCGCGATCGGCTCACCTGCATCGCCGTATCGGACGACGGCGTTACGAAGGTCGGCGAGCAGTATTTTCCACCTCTCGGCGCACCTTAGGGCGAGATGCTGAAACCTGCCTGAAGGGCGAGGCGCGCCAGATTGGCGAAGCCGAGCTTTGCGTAGGTCAACGGGTGCGCCTTGTTAGGGTCTTGCTCGGCCTCGCACACCAGCCAGCCGCGATAGCCGCCGTCGTGCAGCATCTTCAGGATCGTCGGGTAGTCGATGTAGCCGTCGCCGGGCACGGTGAAAACACCGTCCAGCACGGCCTGCATGAAGCTTTCATCGGTGGTGCGCGCCTTCTGCAGCAGATCCTTGCGCGCGTCCTTGCAATGTACATGCACGACACGCGAGACGTTGCGCTTCAAGAGCGCGATCGGGTCGCCGCCGGAGAAAGCGCTGTGGCCGGTGTCGTAGAGCAGGCCGACCGACGGGCCGGTGACATCCATCAGGCGGTTCACCTCGTCATCGGTCTCGATGATGGTGCCCATGTGGTGGTGAAACGCCATGCCGACGCCGAATTCGGCCATGCGTTCGGCGAGCGCCGTCAGCCGCTTGCCGTAGGCGATCCACTCGCCCTCGGCGAGTTTCGGACGGCGCGAGATCGGCGCGAACAGGTCGCCATCGGCGCGGCGCGACGTGTCGGCGTAGACGACGTGCGTACAGCCGAGATCGCGGAGCAGCGTCATGTGCGGGAGGATCGCCTCCCACTCGGCGTCCAACTCCTTCTCAAGGATGCGGCCGTCGTACCAGCCGGAGGTCAGCACCAGTCCATGCTGCTTGAGCAACGGGCCGAGTTCCTTCGCGGTCTTCGGGAACTGGAAGCTCATCTCCGTGCCGGCGAAGCCGGCCTGGTACGTCTCCGACAGAATTTTGTCGAGGGACGTGCCGGCGCCCAGCGATGGCATATCGTCGTTGACCCAGGTGATCGGGTTGATGGCGAGACGGACGGACATGATCGAGCGTTACTCCGTTTGAGCTGAATCTATTTCACGGCGCCCAGCGTCAGCCCGCGCACGAGGTGGCGCTGGACGAGCAGGGCGAAAATCACGATGGGCAATGCGCCGACGACGCCCGCCGCGGACATAGAGGCCCAATCGGTATCGATGCGGCCTATCAGCGTCGCGGTGCCGCGCGGCATGGTCATGGCGCGCGGCGTTGCGGTCAGCACCAGCGCAAACAGGAATTCGTTGAAGGTAACGATGACGGCAAAGATGGCCGTCGCGGCAAGGCCCGGTGCGGCCAACGGAAGGACGATGCGGCGGAAGGCAGTGAAGCGGGAATCGCCGTCGACCATCGCCGCCTCCTCGAGATCGACCGGGATTTCGCGGAAGAAGCTTTCCATCATCCATACGCAGAAAGTGATGTTGAGCGCGGTGTAGGTGATGATGAGGCCGAGCCAGGTGTCGAGCAGGCTGAGGCGCAGCATCAGCAGGTAGACCGGGATGAGGATGACGACCGGCGGAACGATGCGGAGCGTCAGCAGCGACAGACCCACCCAACGCTCCAGCCCGAACTTCAAGCGGAAGCGCGCGATGGCGTAGGCGCCGAGTGATCCCGCGACGAGCGCCAGCGCTACCGACAGCGCCGTCACAACGATGGAGTTGGTGAGATAGTTGCCGAATTCCTTCAGCGAGAACAGGTGGCTGTAGTTGTCGAAGGACGGCGCATGCGGGTATAGCGTCGCGTCCTGCGTGATCTCTTTGTTGGATTTCAGCGACGCGGCGACCATCCAGTAGATCGGCAACAACACGATCACGAGCACCGCAAACAAGACGGCGGGCCGGACGATGCGGTCCCTCATTGGTCGCCTGCCCTGCGCAGCAGGCGCACCGCGGCCAAAGCCAACGCCAGCACGAGCAAACCCATCGTCACGAACAACGCGGCGGCATAGCCCGTCGCCTGGAATTTGAATGCGGTGTCGTAGCCGAAGATGGACAGCAGGCGCGTTGCCTCGCCGGGGCCGCCACGGGTGAGCACAAACACCTGATCGAACGTGCCGAACGCGTCGATGGTCCGGAGAACGATGGCGACCGCGAGAACAGGCCGCAGCATCGGAAGGATATGATCGACGAAGGTGCGCCATGCCCCGGCGCCGTCAACGCGCGCCGCCTCCAGCGGCTCGACCGGCAGCGATTGCAGGCCCGCCAGCAGGATCAGAAACATCAGCGGCGTCCATTCCCAGACGTCGAGGGCGACGAGTCCAAGGAAAGCGCGCGAAGGATGGCCCAGAATTTCGATGGGCTGGCCGCCTAGCGCCTCGGAGAAGGCGGTGAGCATTCCGGCATCGCTGGCGTAGATGAGGCGGAAGACGATGGCCACGACGACGGGCGTAATGACCATGGGGATGATAAGGACCGTGCGCAGCAGGCGAATTCCGCGGAACTCGCGCAGGCAGAACAGCGCGAGCGCAAGGCCCAGCACCGTCTCGATCGCGACGGACAGCGCGACGAAGCGCACCGTGACCCACAGGGCATTCAGGAACTGCGCGTCGCTCCAGAGCTGGACATAGTTGTCGAACCAAACGGTACGGAGCGGCTTGCCGTACCGGTAAAATTGAGCCGAGGCGCGGATGCCGTCCCACAGCGGATAGATGAGAACGCCGAGCGCGATCAGCACCGCGGGCGACAGCAGCAGGTAAGGCAGGGCGAAATCGAGCCCTGCCCCCTGCAGCCTTTCCCGCGATACCGTTCGCGCCCGGCCGTTCACTAGTAGTAACCGGCCTGCTTCAGGTAGTCGGTCACCTGCTGTGCGGCGGTATCCAGCGCCGCGCCGCCGCCCGAACCCGCCTGCAGCGCCTTGTTGAGCTGGATGCCTAGGAGTTCCTCGACCTTCGCCCAATCCGGCATGCGCGGCCGCGGCAACGCGCCGGCGTCGAGCTGCTTCAGTGCGACGGGGATCAGGCGGTTGCCCGGATCCTTGACGGCGAAGCCGCTGCGGGTCACGGGAATCGAGCCGGCCTCGGCGAGCTTCGCCTGCGTGGCGGCGCTTGTGTACCACTTGAGGAAGTCGATCGAGTTCTGCTTGTTGGGCGCCGACTTCGGCACACCGGCAATGAAGATGCCGAGCTGTGCGATCGCCTTCTCCTGCTTCGGCACAACGCCGAAGTCGAGCTTGCCGGCGACCTTGGTCTGCTTCGGATCGTCGGCCTTCAGCGCGTTGCCGGAGTACTGGATGATCGCACCGGCATCGCCGCCGAGGATCGACGCGCCTTCCTGGTCGGAGTCGAATTCGACGACGCCGGGAGGAGCATTGGCCTTCATCGCGCCGACGAAGAAGTCGGCCGCGGCCTTGCCCTTGTCGTTGTTGAACGTGACGTTCCATTTATCGTCGAAGAACTGGCCGCCGAACGACAGGAAGACCGGGTACCAGCTGGTCACGATCGGATTGCCGCTGACACCGCGGAACACGACCGGATACTTGATCGTGCCGGCGGCCACGCCCGCCTTGCCCTTGGTGATGAGATCGTCCCACGTCCCCGGTGCGCCATCGGTGAAGACATCGTTGCGGTAAGTCAGAGTCTGGAGGTCGCCGACGAACGGCACGGTGACCAACTTGGGCGTGGCGGACTCGAAGCCTTTAACGCGCGGGCCCTTGCGCGGCGGCCAGTAGCCCATGTCGATCAGCGGTCCGATCCAATCACTGTTACCGCCATCGATGCCGGCGGCGCCCAGATCTTCCAGTACATCGGCCGCGCCGAACTGCGGCACCCACGGATCATCGAGCAGGTACATGTCGTACTGGCCGGCGCTGTTCTGCGCGTCGGCGAACCACTTCTCGAGGGTGACGCCATATTCGTCCTCGAGGAACTGCACGTCGAAGCCGCCCTCGGCCTTAGCGAGCGGGATGATCTTTTCCTTGAACGGAGTCAGGCCGCCGTCGGCGAAGGCGCCGATGATGACCTTGCCGCCGGCGGCGCGCGCCGGCGTGCTGAAGCTGCCGCCCATCGCCGCGGCCATGGCAAGTCCGCCGGCACCCTGCAACAGCCGGCGCCGGGTTACGGAAGCCTGGATTGGTTTCTTCTCACTCATCACACCTCTCCCTTGTTGGGTGCGCGATGCACCACTGTGTTCCCCGCTCCATCGAAGAAGCACGCGTTGGCGGGGTCGAACGTCACGCCGACAGCAGAGCCGATCGGCGCGGCAAATCCTCTTGGAGCGCGGACATTGAGGCGCTCGCTGCCGATGCGCACATCGACCAGCGTCTCGTTGCCCATCGGCTCGACGACGTAGATTTCTCCGGGCACCGCTCCGGACGTTTCGGGGGCGACCAGTTGGAGGTCTTCGGGCCGCAGCCCAACCTCCTTCACGGCGGCCGCCGTACATTTGGCCCGGCGGTCGTCCGCGAGCGGCAGCGAAACGCCGCCGATGCGGAGGCCGGAGGCATCTACCGACGCGGCAACGACATTCATCGGCGGATTGCCGACGAAGGTCGCGACGAAGCGATTGGCGGGGCGGTCGTAAATCTCGTTCGGCGGCGCGAGCTGCTGCAGCT
>JADMIO010842034.1_pt1 | contig 24313 bp, 20 predicted proteins | sample 8958161 | NCBI WGS metagenome assembly JADMIO01 (sample SAMN16585339, study PRJNA669376) | soil metagenome | isolation source: Crop rotation soil | place: USA: Cullars Rotation, Alabama | collected 2011
CTTTCCCCTCTGTTTTTGTCCGTGGAATGAACAATGGAAGTCCGAGCTCATCGCTAATAACTTCGTATAGCATACATTATACGAAGTTATATTCGATGCGGCCGATCTAGCAGAAAGTCAAAAGCCTCCGACCGGAGGCTTTTAACTTCTGTCACCTAGGTTACGCCCCGCCCTGCCACTCATCGCAGTACTGTTGTAATTCATTAAGCATTCTGCCGACATGGAAGCCATCACAAACGGCATGATGAACCTGAATCGCCAGCGGCATCAGCACCTTGTCGCCTTGCGTATAATATTTGCCCATGGTGAAAACGGGGGCGAAGAAGTTGTCCATATTGGCCACGTTTAAATCAAAACTGGTGAAACTCACCCAGGGATTGGCTGAGACGAAAAACATATTCTCAATAAACCCTTTAGGGAAATAGGCCAGGTTTTCACCGTAACACGCCACATCTTGCGAATATATGTGTAGAAACTGCCGGAAATCGTCGTGGTATTCACTCCAGAGCGATGAAAACGTTTCAGTTTGCTCATGGAAAACGGTGTAACAAGGGTGAACACTATCCCATATCACCAGCTCACCGTCTTTCATTGCCATACGAAATTCCGGATGAGCATTCATCAGGCGGGCAAGAATGTGAATAAAGGCCGGATAAAACTTGTGCTTATTTTTCTTTACGGTCTTTAAAAAGGCCGTAATATCCAGCTGAACGGTCTGGTTATAGGTACATTGAGCAACTGACTGAAATGCCTCAAAATGTTCTTTACGATGCCATTGGGATATATCAACGGTGGTATATCCAGTGATTTTTTTCTCCATTTTAGCTTCCTTAGCTCCTGAAAATCTCGATAACTCAAAAAATACGCCCGGTAGTGATCTTATTTCATTATGGTGAAAGTTGGAACCTCTTACGTGCCGATCAGATTAAAACGAAAGGCCCAGTCTTTCGACTGAGCCTTTCGTTTTATTTGACCATGTTGGTATGATTTAAATTAATACGACTCACTATAGGGTCAGTGCGGCCGCGACTTCAAGTCACGTGAATTCCAAGCTTCGGATCCCACTGTGCTGGAAAGGCCTTTGGCAACGTTCAAACGGTCGAGTTGTTTGATGTTAGCGATACCGGGACGCACCAAGCATCGCGGGCGAGCCAGGTAGTCTACGACGAGCGTCAGCAATTTCCAGAGACGATTACCAACTCGCTCAATCAAGTCACGAGCGCGAAATACGATCCGAGCATCGGGTTGCCGATCACGGTGGCCGCGAACGAGAAAGTCGTACAAAACTCGTACGACGGATTCGGCCGCGTGCTGATGACCGCGGGGCCGTCGGGCGTTGTCACGCGGCGCTACGCTCCCGGCCGAAGCGCGGTGAATGCGAACCTTCGCACGGTCCAGGTGCTGGACGTGTCGGATTCGAGCGGGAGGGCGCAAACCACCTACCTCGACGCGTTTGGACGACCTGTTCTTTCCACTTGGAAGGGGCTTCAGGGGAAGGAGGTTTTCGTCGAGCGCGTGTACGGTCAAGACGGCTTGCTGAGTAGCGAGAGCCGCCCACACCTGGACGGTGACAACACGCAGGGCGGAGCCCAATTCTTTTACGACAATCGCCGTCGGCTGGTCTCCAAATTGCTCAACGGGGTGCCTGAGAAGCATGGCTACGCCTCTGCCGTGAACTGCGCCGCCGCGACGTGCCCAGATGGGCTGTCGGAGGTCGCTCTCACGAGCGTGACCTCACCCCGCGACAGTTCGCTGAGGTTCTCGGTCCTCAACCAGCGCGGGAACGTGACCCGAGTTCGCCAGGGGGCAGCGACTTCAACCTACCGGTATGGTCTGTTCAACAAGTTGATCCGGGTCACCGATCCGGACTCGAACGACACGATTCTCCAGTACGACAGCCTTTCGCGGATGCACCACATCGAGGATCCAGACCGGGGTGCTCGGACCTACGAGTACAACGCATTCGGCGAAATCCAGAGCGTGACCGACGCCTCGCAACGCGTTCGCGAATTCGCATACGACACGCTCGGGCGCCTGACGCAAATTACCGATTCGATTGATGGTCCAACCCGTTTTTGTTTCGACTCGGCCTGCGACCAACCGGCGCAGCGGAATGAGGCTGGTAACCTGGTCGAACGCATTAGCCCAGACGGTGTCCGTACCAGGACAGAGTTCGAGGCGGATGCCGTGGACTCGCCCGCGGCGATTGCCGCGGGCCTGTTCGGTACTGTGAATCGCGGCTTCCCGATAGCAACTCACCAGACGGTTCCCGCGTCATTGACTGGGCAAGCGACCGACGAAGAGTTAGCAATTGGCTATAAGTACAACGATCAGAATCTACTCAGTCAAGTGGATTACCCGGAGAGTCTCGGGGAGTCCTTCGGTGTTGGTTATCATTATGATGTCGCCGGCAACCTCGACAAGTTATTCGACGTGAATGGCAGTCCAAGCGACGCGCGAGCGACGTTTTGGCACCTGACCAGTGTGTATCAGGGGTTGCGGCCCGCGACCGAGACGACCGGTGACCGGACGACGACAACCCGGAACTATGACTCGCTTTTCGGTTATCTCAATGGCCTCAAGACCGTCACGCCCCAGGCGAACGGCAATCAGACACTTCAGCATGTGACTTTTGATCACTACAAGGACGGGCTCCTCCTATCGGCGACTGATGACACCGATGGCTCGGTGACCGGTTATGGGTACGATTCTTCAGATAGGCTTCTGACGGAAACGACTCAGGCTGGTTCCTGGTTTGCAATCAAGAGGTGGGCTTATTCCGATTCTGGAAACGTCCAAAAGCAGGCCTCGGATGTGTACTCGTACGACGATCCTGCTGGACCGCATCGCGTCACTAATGCGCGCGACATCGACTATCAGTACCAAGACAACGGTGACATCTGGAAGCGAAGCGGGGCGGGAGCGGTTGGCGGGACACAAACCTTCGAGCATACAGGCTTTCATTTGCCGAAGCGGGTACTCTTGGGTGACGCCTCCGCGGGTCCACAGGAGGAGGTAGATTTTGCATACGACGCTGACCAGCAGCGGGTGTGGAAGCACTCCGGCCTAGGCGATCGCTTATACTTCGATGGTTACGAGCGCTTTCAGCCTTCAGCCACCGGCCCGCGCGCATTCCCAGGTGAAGAGCGTGAGCACGTCTACAAAGTTCACGCACCGGGTGGGTTGCTCGTTCAGATTGTGCGCGGGGAACAGGCCGGCACAATCACAGATCAGGCGGTCCTCTATGTGCATGGCGATCGACAGGGCTCACCGGCAATCATCCGCGATCAAGACGGTGGCGACCACGGCTCGCCCACGTGGAGTAGTATCGGCACGCCATTGGGGAATGTGAGTTGGGAGTCGTCTGATTCGCTCGCGCGCTCCGTGCGAACCACGTACACCGCGCACGAGTTCGACGAGGAGCTCGGACTCACCAATATGGGCGGCCGCATTTACGATCAGAACGTGGGGCGCTTCATGCAGCCCGATCCAGTGCTGGTCGGGCTGTTCAACACGCAGGGGCTCAACGGCTACAGCTACGTCTTCAATTTGCCCACAGGCTTCACAGATCCGACCGGTCTCTGGGGTGACGCTGATGACGATGACGATGACGATGAGGCGCCTCCGCCAACCAAGCAGTATGTGCCGCCGCCGGAGGGAGCGGACGGCTATCCCAATACGACCTACCCGCCAGAGAACACGTATCCGGCCATGACTGAGATCTTGGTGTGCGGCAGCAATCGCCCACCAGGATGTGAGAGTTGGCAACCAAGGTCTTCCAACGGCGTCCCGCCGGTTTCGAGTAACGGGGACTTTTCGCCGGGCCAGCCACAGGTCCTAGCGGCCTCGCTGGACACTGGAATCGGACCTCGGATCGCACCGCCACGGCCGGGCTTGCCGCCTGGCCTCGAACCTCCTCCGCCGTCCCAGCCGACGGGCGAGGTGCCCACGGGGGGGACCACGGGCGAGGCGCCGACCGGGGAAGTGAGGGTACCTGGGGTAGCGGGGCTACGCTTGCTCGGCTGGGTGCCGCTGATCATGTCCGTACCCGGCGACTCCCGGCAACCACAATTTCTGCCGTTCACCCGCAATAATTTCAGGCACAACCTCAACGAGCTCACAGGCTACGGTGGTCACCGCGACAAGGATGCTCACCACGTTTTCCCTCAGAAATTTGTCAGGCAATTCCGGGCGATCGGGATCAACGTCCATGATCCTCGCTACGGCGCATGGTGGGATCGCGATGATCATCTCGATCAAGCGAGCGGGTACAACGATCTGTGGGAAGAGTTTTTCCTCGACGGGACGCGTACCGCTGAGGATGCGAAGGCGTTTGCGCGCGCGCTAGCCGAGACCTATGGATATTCGGTCAATTTTTGAGAAGGTGCGTCCCGTGGACTACAGCGATTTCTTTGTCATGAAAGAGGCCTCCAAGCCAGATGCAGTGCGTCTCGACGAACCGCGCGGTGCAGTAGGTAACCGAGCAAACGAGGTAGCAACCGGAGCGTGGCTACCGGAGGAGCCACTGCGATTCGTTCAGTACGAGGGAAAAGTGTGGTACGACCTCGTCGGATCGCAGTACCCGGCTCTGCGCCTTTTTTCGAAGCGCATCTTGGACGCTTTTTCTGCAGCCGGAGTGACTGGTTGGGAAGCGGCGCAGGTTGTTGTTGCGAATAAGGCCCGGAAGCCAGTTTCTTCGAACTACGCGCTATTCGTCGTTACTGGACGCTCGGGGCCAATCGACAACTCCCTGAGCGTCCAGACTGATTGGTTGCTTCGCGGCAAGCCGACTGGGAAAAAGGTTTGGAAAGGCCGCTTCTTCCAGGACGGAACCTGGGACGGGTCGGACGTGTTTGCGCCGTCGGGGACTGCATTCTTCTTTGTCACGTCGAAGGTGAAGGCGGTACTGGAACAGGAGCAAGCGACCAACATCAGGCTAGAGCCGATATCGGAGGTGATACGGCCGGTTCTCATGTAAGTGCTCGTCCCGCCGCTCCGCGACCTCGACGAAAACAAGTCGTCGTGGGATTCCTCGAAGCGATCAACTTTGGCTTTTGAGTTGTCCAAATTCCGAAAAATCTTCGAGAACGTCCGCGCGCGCACCAGCATGTACATTCAGGACGCCACGTATGGTGCGGTGGCTGCCTTCGTACTCGGCTACGATATTGCCTCCGAGGGTGGAGTTCTCGTTGGATTTCGAGAATGGCTGATCCCCCGCGTTGGCGTCGGGAACAACCTGGGTTGGTCGGCACTCGTGTTACGCCTGGCGTTTCCGGAAGCCGTCGACCCCAGTGCGACAGTTGGGGCTAGCTCGGAAATGCAGAGGCATGCCATCGATGTGCTATTCCGCCTCGTTGCGGAGTTTGACGACTTGCGGAGGTCGGGTCGCAGTATGCCGCACTGATCCTTTGCTCGAAGAGAGTCTTGGACGCTTTTGCGACATCCGGAGTGACGGGTTGGAAAGCGGTACCGGTTGTTGTTACGAACAAGGCCGGGAAACCACTTTCCAACTACGCGCTCTTCGTCGTGACTGGGCGTTCGGGGCGAATCGACAACTCTCGGAGCGTCCAGGCTGATTGGTTGCTTCGCGGCAAACCGACCGGGAAAAAGGTCTGGAAAGGCTACTATTTCGAAGACGGAACGTATCCGTCCGGTGCCGGGTATCGTTCCCCCGCCAGACGCGCGGGTTGATCCTCGCGCGCGGATACATTGGAACGCGAGCAGGCGACCAACATCAGGCTAGAGCCGATATCGGAGGTGATACGGCCAGTTCTCATGTAGGTCGCTGGTCGCTTGGATCGCAAGCCCGGTGCGCCGCGCGCTCACCTCAGGCGCGGATCGCCCGATCGACGATTTGCTCAGCGAAGCGGAGTGAATGCTCCAAATCGAAGCATTCATCGAGCTCCGCCGCTGACAGGCGCGCGCTGACATCGCTGTCGGCGCCGAGCAACGAGCGGAATTGACCTTCGCCTTGGAAGGCCTTCATCGCATTGCGCTGGACGAGCACGTACGCCTCTTGCCGGCCGAGGCCTTTGCCGATCAACGACAGGAGCACCGCTTCGCTGAAGAACAACGAACCGCTGCGCTCGAGGTTGCGTTTCATGTGCTCGGGGTACACCACCAAGCCCTCGACCAGCCCCGTACAGCGCTCGAGCATGAAGCCGAGCGTGGTGGTGGCGTCCGGCGCGAGCATGCGCTCCACTGACGAGTGCGAGATGTCTCGCTCGTGCCACAGCGCCACATTTTCGAGCGCCGGAGTCAGCGCCGAGCGCACCACGCGGGCGAGCCCGCACAGGTTCTCGCTGAGCACCGGGTTGCGCTTGTGCGGCATGGCGCTGGAGCCTTTTTGCCCTGCGGAAAAGCGCTCCTCGGCCTCCCCGACTTCGCTGCGCTGCCAATGCCGGACGTTGGTCGCAAAGCGCTCGATCCCGGCGGCGAGCAGCGCCAAAGCCGAGAAAAAGCTGGCGTGACGATCGCGCGCCACGACTTGGGTCGAAACCGTTTCGGCAGTGAGCCCCAAGCTCGTGAGCGCGCGCTCCTCCAGCTCGGGCGACAGGTGCGCGTACGTCCCGACCGCGCCCGCGATCTTGCCGACCGCGATTTCCTGACGAGCGCGCGCGAGTCGCAACCGACCGCGCTTGATCTCCGCCAAGTGGCCGGCAAGCACGATGCCGAAGCTGACGGGCTCTGCGCTGATACCGTGCGAGCGCCCGATTTGCGGCGTGCGCGCATGCTCCTTGGCGCGCGTCGCGAGCGCCGCGATCAGCGCGTCCGTGCGCTCGAGCAGCAAATCAGCGGAGCGCGCGAGCTGGATCGCGAAGCTCGTGTCGAGCACGTCACTCGAGGTCATTCCACGATGCAGCCAGCGCGCCGGTTCGCCCGCGAGCTGCTCGACGTGCGTCAAAAACGCGATCACGTCGTGGCGCGTGGTGCGCTCGATCTCGTCGATCTTGCTCGGATCGAGCGCGATGTTCTTGGCCCGAATGCTGGCCGCGGTGCCTTTGGGAACGAGGCCTTCGGTCTCCATGGCCTGGCAAGCGGCAAGCTCGACGTCGAGCCAGATGCCGTAGCGGGTTTTGTCGGACCAGAGCTCAGCGAATGCCTTGGGCGTGTAACGCGGGATCATCGTGCGCGGGTGCCTAACAGAGGCCCGGCCCTGCGCCTAGCGCGGATACGAGCGCCGGCGCGGCTGCAACGCCGAGAGTAGGCGCTCTCTTCGCAGACCACTTGGTCGCTCATTCCTGCAATCGCGCCCGTCCCAGCGTGGCGCCCAACGCACTTGGATTGCCGGGCTAGTCCAAGTGCGATTTTATCTTGGGTTCAACACGCCCCAGCCACGCGCCGGAGCCTCACCGCGGCCGCGCGCCCTGCGCCCGAACCGCAGACTGGCCCGCCGCCCCCCCGACCCCGCCGAAACCCGCGAAACTCCGCGCGCGAAACCCGCGAATCCCGACCCCGCGAATCCCGACCCAGGAACGCCTTCGCTGTCGAATCCCGACCCCGCGCGCGAAACCCGACCCAGGAACGCCTTCGCTGTCGTTGGAACCCCGCCGCTCCCCGACCCCGCCGTCCCCCGACCCAGGAACGGCTTTCGCCGAAACCCGACCCGACGCGCCCCACCCAGGAACGGCTTTCGCGCCGCCGACGGCTTTCGCCCAGAAACGGCCTTCCCAGGAACGGCTTTCGCGCCGCCGACGGCTTTCGCCCAGAAACGGCCTTCCCAGGAACGGCTCGGCCTTCCCAGGAACGGCTTTCGGCAACCAGAAATGGCCTTCCCAGGAACGGCTCGGCCTTCCCAGGAACGGCTCGCACAGGAACGGCCTTCCCAGGAACGGCTTTCGGCAACCAGGAACGGCCTTCCCAGGAACGGCTCGCGGCATGGTTCCAAAGCCGAAAACCGACCCGGTAGCCGGGACGACGCTTCCGGGCCTTGGCTCCCGAACCCCGAAACGCTCTGACGACCCCGCGTGACGTCGACGTCAAACGCTTGCGTCGACCGCTGGGTGTCGTGATTGCCGAAGCTAGTTCGAGAGAGCGGCGCTCGAAGCGGAGCCAGGCGAAACAAAGCCGGCAGTCACATTAGGGACCGCGAAGGCGATCGCTATGCGACTTGCAGCTTCGCAAAGACACAACTGAGTGAATCGTGATCCGAAAGAACTTCAGCGCGGTTTGCGTTGTTTGACATCGGCGTAGCTCTGCCCTGGCGGTTTGCCCGTGCCCACTGGGAGCGCGGTGCGACTCCAGCCCGGCAGGGTGCGGCCAAAGGCGTCTTTGCCGGCGTCGAAGCCGGCGGTCTGATCGGTGAGTCGAGAAAAGCCGGCTTGGGCCAGCATTTCTGCGGCGCGCCTGGAGCGCCCGCCGGCTTTGCACCCGATCACCAGCGCTTCGCCTTTTCCGAAGGCGCTCTCCATCACTGCCAGAAACTCAGGGTTCGGTACGAGACCCACTGGGCCGGCGTTGAGGAGCGGCACGTTCAGCGCCCCCTCAGGGTGGCCCGCTTCGAACTCGGGTTCGCTTCGCACGTCCACGTACACGTGGCCCAGCTTCTGCAATTCGGCGGCTTCTTCGGGGGTGACGACTTTGATTTCTGCCACGTTAATGCTCGCTTGCTTGGCGACCTGCCTGGCGACGAGCGAGCCATATCACCGGGCGATACAAGTGACAAATGCCGAGGGGCGACTCGTGCTACACCCAGGGGTTCTCCAGGTAGGCCCCCCAGCGTGCAATTTTCCCCGAATTTAGGCCCTGATTTGATCCGCATCGTTCCCCTTGGTGGCTTGGGGGAAATCGGCATGAACTGCTTTGCGCTCGAGCAAGCGGGCGGCATCGTGATCGTCGACTGCGGCGCGGCCTTCGCCGATGACGACGTCGGCATCGACGTTTGGCATCCGGACTTCAGCTGGCTCTTGGCGCAGCGTGAACGCTTGCACGGCGTGTTTCTGACGCACGGCCATGAAGATCATTTGGGCGCGCTGCCGTACTTGCTTTCGGACCTCGAGTTGCCGGTTTGGGGACCGCCGCACGCGCTGGAGCTCGCTAAGCGCCGGCTGTTGGAGCATCAGTTCGCGCCGGACGAGCTCGATTTTCGCGAAGCCCACGCAGGCCAAGAGTATCAAGTCGGTCCGTTCGCGATCGAACCGGTGCGGGTCGCGCACTCGATCATCGAAGCCAGCGCGCTGCACGTGCGCACCGCTGCGGGCAGCGTGCTGCACACGGGGGACTTCAATTTCGACCCCGATCCGCCCGACGGCGAACCCACGAACGAGGCGCGCCTGCGTGAGCTCGGCGATCAGGGAATTTCGTTGCTGCTCAGCGATAGCACCAACGTGGACGTGCCAGAGCGCGCGGGCTCCGAACGCGGCGTCGGTGCGGCGCTCGCGGAGTTGGTCGAGCAGGCGCCAGCGCGCGTGGTGATCGCGATGTTCGCCAGCAACATCCAGCGCTTGATCTTGCTCGGCGAAATCGCGCAGCGTAGCGGGCGCAAGCTGTGTCTGCTCGGACGAAGCCTCGAGACTCAGTGCGCGGTTGCGCGCCAAATTGGGCGTCTGTCCTGGCCGAGCGATCTCTTGGTGTCGGCCGACATGGCAGCGAGCGTGCCACGCGAGCGGCTGCTCGTGCTCGCGGGCGGCACTCAGGCCGAGCGCAACTCGGCGTTGAAGCGCCTGTCCACCGGTCAGCACCCGCGGCTGTCGTTGGCCGAGGGCGACACGGTGATTTTCTCGAGCCGCATCATTCCGGGCAACGATCGCCCAGTGTTCGCGATGATGAACGACCTGCTGCGGGCGGGTATCACCTTGAAGACTCGCTTCAGCGACCCCGCCGTGCACACCAGCGGCCACGCGGGACGCAGCGAGCAGCGCCGCATGCTCGAGCTGTGTCGGCCGAATTGTTTCGTGCCGGTCCACGGCACGCTCCATCATCTCTTGCGCCACCAAGAGTTGGCGCAAGAGCTGGGCGTGCCTGAGACCGCGGTCGTTGAAAACGGCACGCCTGTCGTGTGCGACGGGCAGAAACTGTGGAAGGACGAGCGCGTGCCGCACGGTCGCGTTGCGATCGCGATCGGCGGTGAAGAGCTCACGAGTCAGACGCATCAGCGCCGGCTCGAGCTCGGTCGTTCGGGGATCGCCTTCGTTTGCCTGGCGATGGATCGTTCCGATCAGTTGGCCGCGCCGCCTTCGGTGCGCACTCGAGGCGTGCCCTTGGTCGACAACGAAGAGCACGCGCTGCGCGCGGTGGCCAAAGAGATTGCCCGTGCGGTGGAGACGTTCCGCGGCGGTCGCGGCCTCGATTTAGCCGAGTTTGTGCGTCGCGCTGCGCGTCGCAAGCTCGAAGATCTGTCGGGCACGCGCCCCATCGTCGAAGTCGAAACGCTCGAGCTCGATGGCTGAGCGCTGGTCTTAGCCATTCGCGCGCCCTAGGACCGAATAGTGCCGGCTCGCTCGAAATCAGCGACTCTGCCCGCGGTGTTCTTGGCCGCGGTCGTGCGCGCCGCTGAAGAGCGAGGCGTGTCTGGGGCGGTCGTTTTGGCGGGTGCTGGGGTTTCCGTGGACGTACTCGAGGCCCAGGAAGAATGGGTCTCGCTCGAGGCGGTCTTTGGCGGTTGGGCCGCGGCAATGCGTGCCGTTCGCGACGATGGCTTACCGGTGCAAGTCGCGCGCACCTTCTCGATCGAGCACTATTCCGTGCTCGGCTTTTTGGTGATGACGGCGGCGTCGGGGCGCGAAGCGCTGGCGCGCGTGGTGCGCTTCGTGGAACTCATCACCAATCACGGCGGGCGCTGGCAAATGCAAGAGACCGAGCACGGGCTTCACCTGCGCTGGCTGCGTTCGGGCGAGCGCTCGCTCGGTCACCGCGTCGCCAACGAGTCGGTGCTCGCGGAGTTCTTGCACGTGACCCGTCAGGTGCTGGGCGCGGAATTGAATGCGCTTTCGGTGTCGTTTCAGCATCCAGCGCCGTCGGACACGCGCGCACACGCGGCGCACTTCGGAGTGAGCCCGCGCTGGCAAGCGGGTGCAGACGAGCTGGTCTTGCCGAATGCGGTGCTGAGCGCCGTGCCGAGCTTCGCGAATCCAGCGCTTTCGCGGCATTTCGAAGCCCTGGCGCAGCGTTTGCTGACTGACGTGACGGAGGTGACGGAGGTGACGGAGGTGACGGAGGTCACTGAGCTGGCGGAGGCGACCGAGCGAGCGAGCCCTGCGGAAAATACCGCCGCGCGGGTGCGGCAGGCGATCATCGAGGCGCTGCCGAATGGTGAGCCGGCGAGCCGTGTGGTCGCCAAGAAGCTCGGGATGAGCGAACGAACATTGCGCCGCGCGCTCGCCAGCGAGGGCGAGTCGTTCAGCGCGCTCGTCGAGCTGGTGCGCAAGGAGCGAGCCTCGTTGCTACTCGCGGAGCGTGCTGCGTCGCTCGCCGAGGTGGCGTTTTCGCTCGGGTTCTCCGAGCTGTCGGCGTTCAGTCGGGCTTTCAAACGCTGGTATGGCCGCGCTCCGAGCGAGGTGCGACGCGAAGCGTTGCTGTCTGCGGGGCGCTGACTGCCGGGAACGCGTTCGGCGCGCGGGTTGCGATGCTGGATCGTGAGCGCCCACCCAAAAAAATCAAAACGAATAGCCGAGGTTCATGTTGGCGAAGAAGCCGAAGTCATGCGCTTGGTGTTCGTAGTTCGTGCCGTCGCAACGCTGTAGCAGCACGCGGTCAGCATCGAGCGTGGACGCGACGTTGGGCCAAAAGCGCACATTGGGCTGCAGGAATAGGCCTTTGAATAGATAGATCGAGTAAAAGGCGCCCGGGCCGATGCTGAAGGTCGTGTAGTTCACCGTGCTCGCGCCTTCGCTGGCGCGAACTTCGTAGTGGTGCGCTTTGAATTCGACGAGCAGGTGGAAGTTCTCCGTGATGCGATAGCCGACGCCGAAGCCCGTGGTCCACGGCACGCGCACGATGGTTCCGGCGTCGCGCTCGGCGGAGCTCAAGGCGAAGCCGCCGAGTTGATTCAGGTCGAGCCCTTGGCCGTGCGAGAGCTCGAACGCAAAGCGGCCTGTCTTGTACTCGAGTGCTAGATTGCCGCCGCGTAGCAAGAGCCATTGAGTGAGGCCCGCCATCACGCTGAACTTACGTTCGAGTGAGCGGCTCGGCTGCGTGGGTTCAGCGGGAGCCGCTGCGGGCTGGGCGCTGACGTCGGCCAGCGCGGGCGCTGCCCGGGTCGACGTCAGCATCAGTGCACACAGCATCGCGGAGCGTTTCACAATCGCCATTTCATGCGCCTCGTGGCTTGAAGACCTACGAGCAGCATGCGGTTTCGCGCCTGTTTTGCCGCGACCGCGCCGGCCAATGGTTTGACCGTCGCGGCCAAAAAGTGCGGCGACCACACGTCCTTGGCAAGCGAGGGGTCTCCCGCGCTCGCGTCGTGCCCTGCGAATCGCAAGCAACGGCTGCGCTTCGTCGCACCAAGCGGAGAGGATCTCCCAGCCAAGGGCGCGCGCGTATTCGTGGCCTGTGACAGCTCGGGCAAAGCTCTCTGAAGATGAGTAATCGGTCCTTCGCCTAGTGCGCGTGGCGCAAGACCGGTCCTTCGGGGCCGTCTTCGATCGCGAAGCCGCGTCGCCACAGCTCGGCGCGCAGCTCGTCGGCCTTGGCGAAGTCGCGCTCGGCACGCGCGCGTTGTCGTGCTTCGAGTAATTGCAGCGCTTCGGGATCGGCTTGCACGGCGCGGCTACTCTTCCAACCGAGTCCGAGGACCGCCCCGAGTTCTGCAATGAGGCGTGCACGCGCGCCGGTGGAAAGGCTCGAGTCGGCCAAGATGCACCACAGGACCGCGAGCGCGCGCGGCGCGTCCAGATCGTCGTACAAGGCCGCGAAGAATTGTCGCCGCCATTCGGTATCGGCGGGAGCTGTCGACTCGGGTGACTCGGCGATGTGCTGCTCGACGAAGTGACTCATGCGCTCATGGCCGGTCTCGGCCGCGCGAAGCGCTTCGAGACTGAGATCGAGTGGCGAGCGGTAGTGGGCGGTCATGAGGTAGTAGCGAAACGCAGCGGGGCTCACGCCGAGCGCGTTCAAATCGTCGAGGTTCGGCGCGAGCCCCGCGGATTTCGCGATCTTTGCGCCTTCCATCGTGAGCCAAGCTCCGTGCATCCAGTACTTCACCCAAGGGCGTACGTTGAGCGCGTGCTCGGCCTGTGCGATCTCGTTGCTGTGGTGCACCGCGACGTGATCGACACCGCCCGTGTGGATCTCGAATTGGTCGCCCAAGTACTTGCTGGCCATCGCGCTGCACTCGATGTGCCAGCCGGGGAAGCCCGTGCCCCACGGGCTCGGCCACTCGAGCTGTCTGCGCGGTCCTTCGTTGCTGGAGAACTTCCACAGCGCGAAGTCGGACGGATGGCGCTTGCGACTCTTGTCGACGCCGACGCGGCTGTGCTCGACGCTGGCTCGCAAGCCCGAGAGTTCGCCGTAGTGCGGCGCTCGACTCGTGTCGAAGTAGATGCCGTCTGCGGTTTCGTAGCTGAAGCCGCCCGCTGATAGTCGTTCGATCATCGCGATCTGTTCGGGGATGTGCGCGCTGGCTTTGGCCCAAACGTTCGGCTCCATGACCCCGAGGCGCTGCAGATCGGCTTTGAACAGGCCAGTGTAGTGTTCGGTGATCGACAGTGCGGAGGTGTTGGCGCGGGCGGCCGCGAGCTCCACCTTGTCGGCGCCTTCATCCGCGTCCGAGGTGAGGTGCCCGACGTCGGTGATGTTGATCACGTGTTTGACGGCATAGCCCGCGGAGGCGAGGGTGCGGCGGAGCAGGTCCGCGAACACGTACGGACGCATGTTGCCTAAATGCTGTCTGGCGTAGACGGTCGGTCCGCAGCTGTAGATCCCGACTGGGCGTTCGCCCAGCGGTGCGAAAACGCGAACGGAGCGTGACAGTGAATCGTACAGTTTGAGGTCGGCCATCGTTCTCCCAAGCTCCCAGCGATTGCGAAAATGCGCGGTATTTCGCCTTCCGGAGAAGGCCCGGGCGGCACAGCGGACCACGGCGCTAGGCCGCGGCTCTAAGCCGCCCGAACTGCCGAGCGACAACAGCCGCAAACGCGCGCGCAAAGCGCGACGGATGCGGGATCACTCGATACAGAACAGCGCGACACGATGAGGTTAGGCTCTCATGGCTTTTCTCGCCCGTCAAACGACGCAAGCGGCGGCAAACGCGATAGGGCGGAGAGGCTCCCGAGTCTGCCTCGGCGAATCACCAAAACTCGCTCAGGACGAGAGGGCGATTGCTTTGGCTGGCAAACTCCGCTAACGAGTGCATCAGCGGAGAGCTTTATTCAATGCTGTTTGGGCGTGCGCATTTGATTGGTTACGCGATTGGCTTGGCGAGTGCATTGGCACTCAGCAGCAACGCGAACGCAGCGGAAGCGAGCCCGGAAGCGACTCCGGCTGCCACTCCGACTCCGGCCGCCACTCCGACTCCCGCCCCCGCCTCCAAGGGGCCAACGAGGGTCGAGGAGGTGGGCAATCAGCGTGGGTTTCTCTATTACCCCGCGCCGGCGCCTGCCGGTAAGTTCCGATTCGGACTCGGGGCGACCTACGACGCGATCGACCCAGCGGTCATGTACGGCATGACCATCCGTTTTCCGCAGCTCGCGCTGGATTTTCAGGATCAGCTCGGCAAGGGCTTCCTGTTCAAGGCCCACATCAACTCGATGCTCATCACGACCGAGATCCTCTTGGGCGTCGGGTACAATTGGCGTGGCGGGGGACCCTGGTCGTTGGGCGCGGCCCTCAATGCTGGCGTATTCATCGGCAAATTTGGCCAGATCGGCTTCGATGCACTCGTCATCGGTGCTGAGTATCGGCCGGAATTGACCGTCGGCTATGACATGGGTGACGTCGCGCTTTCGCTGCGCGGTTCGTTGATTCTGATCGGGCCCGAGCAGGCCCGAGTCGGCGATCTGTGGGGCGGTTACGACAACGCGAATCTCTTCACCGGTCACAGTGAGATTCTGTACGTGGAGAACACGACCCGTAGCGGCTCGGTCTGGTATTTTGGCGCAGGCGCCATGACCACCCGGGCTCACTACGCTTTCTGGCTCTTGTTCCCAGATTCGCCAGGCCTTTACACCTACCCTCGTGTCGTGGCGGGCTATGAATACTAAGATTTGGGCTCTAGCGTTGGCGATCGGCGCGCCGTTCCTGCTCGCAAACTGCGAAACGGCGCTGGAAGTGTCCATTCCCGGGTTTCCGGACGGCGGGCTCTTGCGCACCGGCACCGCGCTTTCTCGCGAGCAACTCCTGAACAGCTTCGAGGGCATGTTCACGGTCAGCAAGGGCAGCGAGCTGCTCGGCGATCGCGCCTCGGTGATTACCAGGCCGGGCACCGTGTCCGTACTCACCAACAAGAACGCCGGCTTCGCCGTCGCGCAAGCCGCGTGTCTGCCGGATCAGCGCGTGGTGGTGGAAGGCTATTGGCAATACCCGACCCGTTCGGACGCCGGCCTGGTGCGCTTGTTCGTCGATCCCCCAGAGGTCGCACAAGCGCTGTGCAACGGTGAAGAACCGGCGCCGACCACCGATTTCGATCTCATTGGCACGTACGGTGACGACAACGACATCCCGACGAAGCCTTTGCAGCTCCGTTGGGAGAAAAAGCTGAAAGACTGGCGCGGCCGCTTCTTTACCACCGCTCACCATGGCGCCTGCGAGGCCACCGATCATTGCGGTGTGAGCCCGAACACTATCGAATCGATTCGCCTCGCCGAGCGCATCGGCTCGAATGCCGTTGAGCTAGACGTGCGGATGACCCGCGACGGGGTTCCGATCTTTTTTCACGATCCGAGCTTTTCGGCTTCGCTCGTGCGCGGCTTGTTCTGCAACGGTGCCGTCCACGACCTTTCTTTCGCGGAACTGCGCGGCAGCTGCCTGGCGCGCTATGGCGAACAAATCCCAACGGTCGAGGCGGCCCTCGACATGATGGTCAACGAAACCGAGCTCGAGGGCGTTTACTTGGACGAGAAGACACCCGAGGGCGTCTTGCCGTCCGCGCAACTCGCCGTGAAGGTCATCAACGACCTCAAAGCGCGCGCCGCGAGCGGCAATCCCCGGAAGTACAACTTCGCGCCGGTCATCGGCATCCCGACTGAAGACGTGCTTGCCGCTTGGCACACCGCCAAGGAGCAGTTGAAGAAGGAGCAGATGGACGCTGGCGTCCCCGCCGGTGAAGTCGTGATCCCTCCGTGCTTGATCGAATGGGATGCACAAAAGGTGCTCGACGAAGGTTGCCAGGGCTGGGGCCCCACGTGGACTGAGGGCCCGCAGCCGGAGAACGTCCAGAAAGTTCGCGATGGGGGAGGGAAGACGATCTTCTGGACCATCAACGAGAGTGAGTTCATCGAGGGCTTCTTGACGACTTCGGTACCGGACGGGATCATCACGGCACGCGCGGCGCTTCTCTTCCAGACCTATCAGCTCATTGGCACGGTGCCGCCCGAGCAGGGAGCGCAGCAGTGAAGCTCTCGGCTTACCTGCTCGTCCCCGCGGCGTTGTTGGGCGCGGCTCCCGCGCTCGCTCAGGACAAGCCCGCACCTGAGACGAAACCTGCGCCTGCAGCGCCCGCAGCGAAGCCCGCTCCCGCAGCGAAGCCCGCGGCGGCTGCCCCTGCGGCGAAACCTGCTCCTGCTCCTGCTCCTGCTCCTGCTCCGGCGCCCGCGGCGAAGCCCGCTCCCGCGGCAGCAGCCCCTGCAGCGGCAGCGCCCGCACCGGCCACGGCAACTCCCGCACCGGAAACGGCAGCGCCCATCGCTGAGCCCGCTGCTACGCCCGCTCCACCAGCGGAGCCAGCGCCGGTCGAACCCGTCGCTGCCGCGCCGGCACCTGCACCCGCGCCGCCTCCGCCGCCCGCTCCCACGGAACCCGCGCGTGAACCCTCCTCACTCGAGCTGTTTGGCAACGTCTCGCCCACCGTGGTCCACGGTGAGCCGGCCAATCCACGACTGACCAACTCCTTCCGCCGCGTCGGTATCTACGGTGAGGCGGGCGTCGCGTATCGTTCGAAGTACTTCTTGGATCCGTTCATTTCGGTCGGCTACGGCACGCTCGCCTCCGGCAAGACCGAGCTCCCAGAGGCCTACTACAACGGCGAGACCCACCCCGGCGGTACCCTTCATCAGCACCTCGGCATCTGGGTCATTTCGCCGGGCGTCACCGCAGATATCTGGCGTTTCCGGCTGCGCGTGGGCGTGGGCGTCGCCGTCGTGGTGGAGAGCAACCGCTTTCAAGGCGAAAAGAATACGGCCACGCAGATCCCGCTCGTGGCGCAACTGGGGCTTGCCTACACCTTCTATCAAGTCCCTCGTTTTCGCCTGGATGGCGAGCTGCGTGCCGTTCGAGCCGCAGGCGCTGACGTGACGTTCTGGGCGCTGGGCGTGACCGCGCGCGGCGACGCGATCACGTTCTGAAAGCTCGTGGTGCGCTGCTCGCGCCGCGCATTGCCTATCGTCGCGGACCGTTCTAGCCAAGCGGTGTCGTGAACCCTCGTTCGGCAATGCAACGGCGAATCGTCCTACGGGGGGCTCTGCTGCTGAGTGCGCACGCGGTGTTTGCAGCGTGTCGCAGGGAAGGGCTCCGCGAGGAAGTCTTGCGCGCGCTGGTCGAGCAGGTGCTCGTGCCAAACACCGTGGCGGTCGCGGAAAGCAGTCGGCAGCTCGAGGATGCGATTATCCGCCTGGCCGACGCACCGAGCGCTGAGACGTTGCACGCCGCTCGCGACCACTGGCAGCGCGCGCTCTTGAGTTGGAAGCGCGCCGAGGTGTTGCGCATTGGTCCACTCGCCGAAACGAACGCCGCGCTCCGCGCCATGTTTTGGCCGGTGCGAACGGCAGCCCTGGAGACACTGCTGCAAGGCTCGGACGTCATCGACGAAGCGAGCATCGATGCAACGGGTGTGGATCGCCGCGGACTGTTTGCTTTGGAGTACCTGCTGTATTCGGCGGAAACAGACGCGCAGACCAGCGCCGGCTTTGCGTCGCCTGCCGGAGCTCGCCGTGCGCTCTTGGCACGCGTGCTTGCCGGCAACGTTGCCGTGCACGCAGAGCGCGCTGCGCGTTCACTCGCCGATGGCCAAAAATTCGCCGATAAATGCGCACAGGCTGGGCAGGAGAGCCTGAATCGCGTTGTTGCATCCGTGATCGACCGCGTCGAAAATGTCACCGCGCGCCGCCTGGTTCGCGTTGCAGAACTGGGCAAAAGCGGCCAGCTCGTCGCAACGGAGCTCGAAGGTGGACGAAGCGGAACTTCGCAACAGATCGCGCTCACTTATCTGCGCGCCACCGAACAGCTCTATGTCGGAGGCAATCGCGATCGCGGGCTCAGCGCACTCGTGAGAGCGCATTCGTCCGCTGTCGACGACGCCCTTCGGGTCGCCTACCGAGACGCGATCCGCGGCGTGGAAAGTTTGGGAATGCCGCTCGAAATCGTCGTCGTGCGCGAAGCCGCCAAGCTGGATTCGGCTGCGAGTGTCGTGAAGAACCTCGAGCGTGCACTGAAGACCGAACTTGCGAGCAACCTCGGACTGACTTTGACTTTCTCGTCGCTCGATGGCGACTGAAGCGCGACTGAAGCGCGACTGAAGCGCGACTGAAGCGCGACACCTCCGAGTGTTCACGCATTGACCCTGGACCCGTCCGCTGCCTGCCGGCTAGGCTGCAAGGTCAGGATGGAGGGACTCTGCGATGAGTGATGGATCCTTGGATGCGGAACGTCGTCGGCTCGATGAAGCGCGAATTGGGGCCAAGACCTGGCGCAAATGGGGTCCCTACCTCAGTGAACGCCAGTGGGGCACCGTGCGCGAGGACTACAGCGAAAACGGCGCTGCCTGGGACTACTTCAGTCACGATCAGGCGCGTTCGCGCGCGTACCGCTGGGGTGAAGATGGCATCGCCGGCTTCTCCGACGACAAGCAACGCTTGTGCTTCTGTCTCGGACTTTGGAACGGCAAGGATCCGATCCTCAAAGAGCGCTTGTTCGGCCTCACCAACAACGAGGGCAACCACGGCGAGGACGTGAAGGAGCTGTACTTCTACCTCGACAGTACGCCGACGCATTCGTACATGCGTTATCTGTACAAGTACCCGCAAGCTGCCTACCCGTACGATCAGCTGGTGGCCGAGAATGGCCGGCGCTCGCGCACCGAAGCCGAGTACGAGCTGCTCGATACGGGCATTTTCGATGATGACCGCTACTTCGACGTCTTCGTCGAGTACGCGAAGAAGACGCCGCACGACGTGTTGATTCAGATCACGGTTTGCAATCGTGGCCCCGAGCCGGCCGAGCTCCACGTATTGCCCCAATACTGGTTCCGCAACACTTGGTCGGTGCCGTCACGCACTCCACGGCCGCGGATGCAACGCATTGCCTCCAGCGATCTGGCGGGCATCGTCGCCGAACACCCGGACCTCGGCACGCATGTGCTGTTGAGCGAGCGCAATGTGCCCATGCTCTTCACCGAGAACGATAGCAACCTCGAGCGCCTGTTCGGGGAAACGAATCCGACCGCGTATGTCAAAGACGCCTTCAACGACTTTCTCGTTCAAGGTCAGGCTCAGGCCGTCAATCCGGAGCAACAGGGTACCAAGGCTGCGTTTCATCATCGTCTAGTCGTCCCGGCTCGCGGCGAGACGAAGGTGTCACTGCGCCTACTTCGGCTCGACGAGCCCGTGCCGAACGAATCATTTCCGAACTGGATCGTGCGCGCGCTCGTGAGCGAAGACTCGGAGTCTGCGACGCCGGTCCGCGACGCCGTGCCCTTCGGACGCGAATACGCGCAAACGCTCGCCCTGCGCAAGCAGGAGGCGGATCAGTTCTACGCCAGCCTGATGCCGAAGGCGGCCACGGAGGACGAGCAGAACGTCATTAGGCAGTCGCTGGCCGGGATGCTCTGGTCGAAGCAATACTACTACTTCGATTTGGGGAGCTGGCTCGAGGAACACGGGCACGCGCCGTATCGCGGACGATCCCGACCCGGACAACGCAACGCCACCTGGGCTCACATGGTGAACGACGACGTGATCTCCATGCCCGACAAATGGGAGTATCCCTGGTACGCAGCGTGGGACTTGGCGTTTCACACCGTGGCGCTCAACGCAGTCGATCCGGACTTCGCCAAGCAGCAACTGCTGCTGATGCTGCAGTCCGGCTACCTGCACCCGAACGGACAGGTCCCCGCCTACGAGTGGAACTTCGGAGACGTGAACCCGCCGGTGCAATGCTTCGCCGCGCTCTATACCTACCGTGCCGAGAAGCTCAAGACCGGTCGGGGAGACATGGAATTCTTGAAGCGGGTCTTTCAGCAGCTCTCGTTCAACTTCTCCTGGTGGGCGAATCGCAAGGATCCGCAGGGGCGCAACCTGTTCGAAGGTGGCTTCTTGGGCCTCGACAACATCGGTGTCTTCGATCGCAGCTCGGCGCTTCCAACCGGTGGCTACATGGAACAAGCCGATGGCACCGCGTGGATGGCAAACTTCTCGCAGAACATGTTCGAAATGGCCCTCGAACTGGCGACGGAGGACGCATCGTACGAGGACTTGGCGCTCAAATTCGCACAGCACTTTTTCTGGATCGCCGGCTCGGTCGATCGTCCGGGCGACAACGAAGACGAGCTGTGGGACGAGAACGAGGGCTTCTTCTATGACCTGCTGCACCTGCCAGATGGTCGCGCGCTGCGGCTCAAGACGAACTCGATGGTGGGACTCCTACCCCTGTGTGCGGTGGCCATCATCGAGGCGGACCAGGCGCAGAAGTTTCCGCGGCTCATGGAGCAAAGCGCGGACTTCTTGCGGCGCCGGCCAGAGCTCGCCTCGGCGATTCACCCGCCGGGAAAGATGGGCGTCGAGGGCCGACGCATGCTGGCCATCTGCAACGAGGACAAGCTGCGGCGCATCCTCGCGCGCGTGCTGAGTGAGGAGCGCTTCTTGGGGCCGTACGGTATTCGCTCGCTGTCACGCTGGCACCTGGAGCATCCGTATCAGTTCGACGTCGCTGGCGAGACCTTCGTCGTGCAATATCAACCCGCCGAATCGCAGACTGGCATGTTCGGCGGCAACTCGAACTGGCGTGGCCCGGTTTGGTTCCCGGTCAACATACTAATTCTGCGCGCGCTCACGCTCTACTATCGGTACTACGGTGATTCCTTCAAGATCGAGTGCCCGACTGGCTCCGGCAACATGATGAACTTGTGGGAAGTCACGTGCGAAATCAGCCGTCGCCTGACCGCCACCTTCCTACGCGACCAAAACGGCCGCCGTCCCGTCTATGGCGCCGCCGAGAAGTTCCAAACCGATCCACACTTCCGAGATCTACTCACGTTCTTCGAATACTTTCACGGCGACAACGGCACCGGCCTCGGTGCTAGCCACCAAACTGGGTGGACCGGCCTCGTCGCGCCACTGACGCAGCTCTATCACCGCGATAGTTCGTTCTACTTGCAGCGGCGTTGACGGCGCGCGAGCGGGCGGCTGAACCGGGAGAGAGGCACGGCCTCCGCGTCGGCGCGCCGATGCGGAGGCCGCAGGCCAGCGCTCGGGACTCATCATTCATTTCAGCGTTTCTTTCGGCGAATGCGATAGAGATATGCTTCAGCCGTAGCTGTGCTCGGAAGGTCCCGCCCGCGGTGAGGCTCCGGCGCGCGGCTGGGGCGTGTTGCACCCAAGAAGAAATCACACTTTGGGAGGCTCCGAATTCGATTCGACAGCGCGCCGACGAAACGCGGGGCGTGAAGAACGAGCTACGCTTTCTCGCGAGCGGAAGCTACGCTGGTGCTTATGTTGCAACGCTCCGAAGTCTTGTGCGGGTTGCTCTGGGCGGTGCTCGCGTGCCCTGGTTGTGGATCGGACACGTCGGATGCGAGCGGCGCAGGCGCAGGCGGTGGCCCAGCGTTAGGCGGCGCGGGCGGCAGCCCCGCGGGTGGCAGCAGCCCCGCGGGTGGCAGTTCCGGAGGCGGTAATTCCGGAGGCGACAGTTCCGCAGGTGGCGCGGGGCCAGCAGGCGGCGCAGGGCCAGCAGGCGGCGGGACCAGCGTTCCAACCGATTGCAGTGCAGCCCCTGCGGATGCGTGCCCCATGCCGACGGGCCTCAGTTATGCGTGCAAAAAGCGGTTCGGGCTCGGGGTCAACTACGCCTGGCGCAATTTCGGCGCCGACTTCGGCGGGCTCGCCATGTGGAGTATTCAAGGGGTCTCCGCCGCGCCCGCTGAATACGCCGCTGACCTGCAAGAGATGAAAGCTGGCGGCGCGTCGCTGATTCGCTGGTGGGTGTTCCCAGACTTTCGCAGCGATGGCGTCCAGTTCGACGCGTCCGACGACCCCACCGGAGTCTCGCCGACGGCGCTCGCTGATGTGGTCAAAGCGCTCGAGCTGGCGGAGCAGGCCGATGTGTACCTAGTACCGACGGTGTTTTCGTTCGATGGCTTTCGCCCGAAGAAAACCACGGAGGGCGTCGTCGTGCGCAGCATCACGGGCCTAGTGAACACGCCCGCGCGGCGTGCCAAGTTGATCGCCAACGTGATCAAGCCACTAGCGCACGCTGCAGCGACCAGCGCGCACCCCGGCAGACTGATCGGTTGGGATATCATCAACGAACCAGAGTGGGCGATCATGCCTACCGGTCAGAATTCACAGGATTTCGACCCCAACGACGAACTCGATCCGGTTTCGCTCGCCGACATGAAAGCGCTGATCTCGGAGGCCGCCGTGGTCTTCAAGCAGGAGACGCCGGCTGCGTTCACCAGCGTCGGTTGGGCGGCCGCGAAATGGTCCTGGGCGTTTGGCGATCTCGCGCTCGACGTCAATCAGCCGCACATTTACGGCTGGGTAAACCAATACTGGCCGTACACATCGACGCCGGACAAGCTCGGCTATCCGGCGACACGCCCGACGATCATGGGTGAGTTCTTCCTACAGAGCATGCCGTTTGCGGAAAGCGGGGACAACTCGACGTTCGGGCAGATCTTGGAAAGCTGGTGGACGAACGGCTACGCGGGGGCTTGGCCCTGGCACCACTTCGAACAGTCCGCGAATCTCCCGTTGCTGAAGGCATTCGCGGATAGCAAGGGCTGCCCTGCGAAGTTCTAATGCGCGCGCTCGCCCGGAAATCTCTGGTCTCGCTCCTGGCTTGCGCGGCGGGCCTCTTGGCGTGGCGGCTTTGGCCGGAGAAAGCGCCGCCACCCGCAGAGATTGCGATTGCGCGAACTTCGCACCGCGCCGCAAGCGAGCCCGTCGCGGCAACACCGATCGCGTCCACGCTCGTGCCGATCGCTGCTGCGGTCGACACCAGCGCCGCGCCCGAGCTCCTCGACGAGCAGGCGAGCTTGCGCGTGCTCGCGTCCTTGTCGGTCAGTGACAAGCCACGCGCGCTCGAGCTGGCTTTCGAGGCAGACGCGAAACTGCCACCCGAGGGAGTGCTTGCCGAGGCGCGCCGCGCGCTAATCGTCACACTGCTCGTTGACACGGGCCGCATGGCGGAGGCGCGCATCCGCGCTCGAAAGTTCATCGCTGAGTATCCAACCAGTCGCTATCTCCCACTCGTCCAGGGCGTGACCGGCATCCATCCGCGTCCGACCCCGAGCCAAATGCGCGACGCAAGATGAGCGCTAGCGCGAGCGGCGCGTGCGGGTCAGGGAGGTCAGTTGAAGGTGCATACTGGCGGGGCCGAGCCAGTGTCGCAGACAGCGCCTGGACAATCCTCGTCGCTAAGGCACGTCATTGTGCAACGGTAGCTGCTGGATGAGGGGACCTGGGCACACTTGGAGTCCTTGGCGGGAGCAAATCCGCAGGCTGCATCGCTAGCAGCGTTGGCGACTGCACAGTCCTTCGACTTGAATTGATTGCGTGCGATACACGTGCTGACCGAGAGCGAACAGATGTCGGCGACGCTGCCGTCAATGCTGGTAGCGTTTACTTGAGTGCCCGCGTACGGCTTGCCTGTCGCAAAGCAGTCGGTGGGGGCACCGTTCGAGCTGTCGCCCTTCTTCCAATGGCAGAAGTAACCGACCTCTTGTGCGGGGCTCCCAAACTTGTCGAGCACGCACATTTGCCCGGCCTTGCATTGGGCGTCGGTAACACAAGCCTGACACAACCCCGCGCTCTGCTGCTTGCTCGTCGTGCATATGCGTTTGAGGCTGTCGCACACGAGGGGGGTACCCGAGTCTTGCCCGCAAGCGGCGAAATTCTTGCCCGTACACTGCACGCACGTCCCCGCATCGCACACCCCCTTCCCGGCAATGTTCGCGCACTCCTCGTCCTTCGTGCAAGCAACACACGCATTGCCCACGCACGCCGAGGCG
>JADMIO010823484.1_pt1 | contig 24310 bp, 18 predicted proteins | sample 8958161 | NCBI WGS metagenome assembly JADMIO01 (sample SAMN16585339, study PRJNA669376) | soil metagenome | isolation source: Crop rotation soil | place: USA: Cullars Rotation, Alabama | collected 2011
CCGCGACTTCAAGTCACGTGAATTCCAAGCTTCGGATCCCACTGTGCTGGAAAGGCTCGACGAAGCGGCGGCCGCCGCCGGTGTGAGCTTCGACGCGCCGACGGGAAAAGTGACGGCCCTTCTCGGCCCGTCGGGATCGGGAAAATCCACCGTGCTCCGTCTCATAGCGGGGCTCGAAGAGCCCGACGAGGGGCAGGTCCTCATCGACGGCATGGACGCGACCGGAGTTCCGGCGCGTTCGCGGGGCGTCGGCTTCGCGTTCCAGAGCTACGCGCTGTTTCAGCACATGACGGTGCACGACAACATCGCGTTCGGGCTTCGCGTTCGAAAGACCCCGAAACCCGAGACGAACCAGCGCGTCCAGGAGCTGTTGTCTCTCGTTCAGCTCGAGGGTTACGGCGCCCGATTTCCGAACCAGCTCTCCGGCGGGCAGAAGCAGCGCGTTGCGCTCGCGCGCGCCGTCGCCACGAAACCCAAGGTGCTCTTGCTCGACGAACCGTTCGGCGCCCTCGACGCTCGAGTCCGCGTCGAGCTGCGTGAATGGCTCGCGGCCTTCCAGGACAAGACCGGCGTCACGACGCTCTTGGTCACGCACGACCAGGACGAGGCGCTCGAGCTCTCCGCGCACGTCGTGCTGCTGCAGGACGGAAAGGTCGTCCAAGCCGGGAGCCCGCACGAGGTCTACGACCGTCCGCTGACGCCCTTCGTCGCTTCGTTCCTGGGCGGCGCGAACGTGCTCACCGGACGCATGAAAGGCGGTAGAGCCGACGTGGCGGGCCTCGCCGTCGAGGGGCCCAAGGGCGCCGAGGACGGCGCGGCAGTCCAGGCCTTCGTCCGACCCGAAGACGTCCGCATCGAAAAACCCGCCGGCGAGGTGCGCGGCAACGTGGAGCTCGCCCGAGTCGAGCGGATGACCCGCATCGGCGGTCACGTGAAGCTCGCCGTTCGACTCGCGAACGGCGACTACGTGAACGTGCAGATGTCGAAGGCGCAGATCGACGAAATCGGCATCGAGCTCGGTGACCGCGTGATGGTCGACGTCAAGGAAGCGAGCCTGTTCGTGCAGGACTATGCGATCTGATGCCCGGCCGAAGAGCTCGGGCGACTCGCTTGGTAACAGCGTCACACAGCACGCATTCGCGCCTGCCGGCTACTTGATGTTCGGCGCCGCGGCGTGCGAGGTTAGGCGCCCGATGTCGAAATTCATCCGCCTACTCGCCGCATGCACACCGCTTCTCATTTGGTCGGGGTGCAGCAAAGACGACGCCGCGCCGGGTGGCGCGCAGCCCGGATCCCAAGACTCCGGGAGTCATCGAAACGATTCCGGGAGTCATCCGACCGACGGTGGCGGAGAGGGCGGCGGGTTCAAGGGTGACTGCAAGTCGAAGCGCTGGGCCAACGTGAGCGACGCTTGCTGGAGCTGCTTTTGCGACAAGTGCGAGACCCAGACGAACACGTGCGGGGAAGATTGCTTCAAGGTCATGCAGTGCGCGAACGACAAGCACGCGCTCGTCGGAGTCGGCACGGAGCTTCCCTGCGAGCTTCGCGCGTTTCCGGCGCTCTGCTTGACCGACCCGGCTTCGACGGCCGCCGCGGGTCCACTCCTCGGGTTCGATACCTGCCTCATCACGAAGCACGACCCGGCCAAGGAACACCTCCGCGCATGCGAAGCCGAATGCGGCATCACCTACACCGGCGACGTGTGCAAGCGATTCCCGGCGCCCGAAGCCGGGACCCCGTAAGAGTCCGCCCCGTGTCGACTAGCCCGCGGGAACGTGGCGCGGGCGACACGTCGAAAAAGTAGGGAAGGTTTTCGAAAAAGCCGCAAGGCGTCGGATTCCCTCGGGATGCCGGCACGGCCGGCGCGGCGCTCCGGGCGCGCACAGCGGTTGCAATCCCCGCTCGCATGCCCGCGCCACGACCTCCGTCGGCGCCCGGGCCCAAAGGAGAACTCATGTCGCCTTCCGTTCTTAGGGGTTTCTTCATGACCGCGGTCGTCGCGGCATGTGGCGTCTTCGCGCCGGTAGCCTCGGCCACGTCCGAGTCGCCGAAGGCCGAGGACAAGACGCTGTCGCCGTACTTCTTCGTCGAAAATGGGGACGCGAACGTCGACCGGCTGCCGCTCGCCGATACCAAGGTGAGCGTCACGGTGTCCGGCTCCATCGCCGACGTGACGGTCACGCAGACGTACACGAACGAAGGCAAGCGTCCGATCAACGCCAAGTACGTGTTCCCGGCGTCCACCCGCGCCGCCGTCCACGGGATGCGCATGACGATCGGCAAGCACGTCATCGTCGCGAAGATCAAGGAGCGAGAACTGGCCAAGCGTGAGTTCGAGGCCCACAAGAAGGAAGGAAAGAACGCGACCCTTCTCGAAGAGGACCGGCCCAACGTCTTCACGATGAGCGTCGCGAACGTCATGCCGGGCGACCGGATCGACGTGTCGCTCGACTACACCGAGATGCTCGTCCCGCTGAAAGGCACCTACGAGTTCGTCTACCCGACGGTCGTCGGTCCGCGCTATTCGAACAAGCCGCGCACCGCCGCTCGCGCCATCGATCGCTTCGTCGAAACTCCGTACATCCACCAGGGAAACGATCCGACGAGCACCTTCGAGCTCGTCGGCACGCTGTCGAGCGGCATCCCGGTCGCGGAGCTTGCCTCGCCGACCCACAAGATCAAGACCGCATGGGACAACCCGAACCTCGGGCGCTTCAGCCTCGAGGAGAGCGAGCGCCGAGGAAACAATCGCGACTTCGTCCTCCGGTACGGCCTTCGCGGCGACACCATCCAGTCGGGGCTCTCGCTCTACGACGCCGGGGAAGAGAAATTCTTCAGCCTCGTCGTCGAACCTCCGAAGCGCGTCGCCACGGCCGACATGCCGGCACGCGAGTACGTATTCGTGCTGGACGTTTCGGGCAGCATGGAGGGCTTTCCGCTCGACACGGCGAAGGGCGTCCTGAAAGAGCTCGTCTCCGGCATGCGACCCGTCGACAAGTTCAACGTCCTATTGTTCTCGGGGACGTCGTACCTCTGGTCGCCCCAATCCGTGGCCGCAACGCCCGAGAACGTCAAGGCCGCCGTCGACGCGATCTCGCGCGAACGCGGCGGAGGCGGCACCGAGCTCCTGCCGGCTCTCCAGCGCGCGCTCGGTTTGCCGTCCGACCGGAGCCTCTCGCGAACGTTCGTGGTCGTCACCGACGGTTACATCGAGGCAGACAAGGGCGCGATCGACCTCGTTCGCGCACACCTCGGCGAAGCGAACGTGTTCGCGTTCGGCATCGGCACCAGCGTGAACCGGTATCTCATCGAGGGCGTCGCCAAGGCGGGCCAGGGCGAACCCGCGGTCGTGATGGACCCGAAGGACGCCCCCGAAGCCGCCACGCGATTCCGCGAGTACATTGGCGCGCCCGTCCTCACTAAAATCAAGGTGAAGTACGACGGGTTCGACGCGACCGACGTCGAGCCGCAGTCGATCCCGGACGTGTTCGCCGAGAGGCCCATCGTCGTGCACGGCAAATGGCGCGGAGCGCCGAAAGGCACGATCACGGTCGAAGGCACCTCGGGCAAGGGGGCCTACGCGCAACGTTTCGACGTCTCGCGCTCGACGTCGCTCGCCGAAAATCGGGCGCTCCGCTACCTGTGGGCGCGCCAGAGGATCGCCGACCTTTCGGACTTCGGGTTCGGCGAACCGGACGACGCGACGAAGAAGGCCGTCACGGCGCTCGGCTTGCGCTACAGCCTGCTCACCCCGTTCACGTCGTTCATCGCGGCGTCGGAGGTCGTGCGCAACCCCAACGGCGGAGCGACGGACGTCGACCAAGCGTTGCCGCTGCCGGTCTCGGTCTCCGAAAGTGCGGTCGGCGCGGGCATGGAGGGCGCCGCAGAACCGGAGCTCGTCGTCCTCTTGGCCATGATGACCCTGTTCTTCGGCGGGCTCATGGTCGTTCGCGCGTCGAAACGCGGGGCGGTGGCGCAATGACCTCGGGCGCCGCAGCGATGATCGCGTCGCCCCTTTCCGCGGGCGGCGCGCGGGAACGACGGACCCTGCACCTTGCCGACGCCGCGTTCGTCTCCCTGGCGGTCCTGGTGGGAGCCGCCCTGAAGCAACGGTTCGCCAACGCGAACGCCGAGGATCTCGGCTGGCTTCTCGCTCCGGCAACCCGGTTGGTCGAATCTATGACCGGGCAGACGTTCGTGCACGAGGCGCGCGTCGGGTTCGTGGCCGAGCGGCTCCCGATCGTCATTGCGCCGGCCTGTGCGGGCTTGAACTACGTGGTGATCGCCCTTCTTACCCTCGTCGTTGGGTTCGTCACGAGATTCTCGACGACCCGGGCGAAGGCTCGGTGGTTCGCCGCGTCACTCGTCTTCGCGTACCTCGCGACGCTCGTGGCGAACACGATTCGGATCGCGACGGCGGTAGGCCTTCACGAAATGGGCTTCCGGACCTCGGTCTTCTCGCCCGCCGAAATCCACCGAGCGCTCGGCGTCGGCGTGTACCTCGCGTCGCTGTGGATCGTCTACTCGGTCACCGACAAGGCCCTGCGAAAGGCCCATCCGTGAATCGAGCCGTCTTTCTTCCCCTCGGCATCTACCTCGCGGTCACCCTACTGGTCCCCTGTCTCAACGGCGCGGCGACGCGCGCCGAGTTCTGGCGACATGCCCTCGAGGTCGCGATCGTCGTCTCCGTGATGTTGGTCGCCCGACTCGGCGCCGGCGCGCCGAGCGTCAATGAAAATGGGCGGCGATGGCGTCGACGACCTTGCCATAGTTGGGGGCGAGGTACTGCGGCGGATTCGCGAGCTTGGCTTCGACATCCGACAGCTGCCGTTCGTGGTAGCGGACCTTGAACTCGGTGAACTTCAAACCGTGGGCGGTCGAGACGCAGACCACGCGTTCATCGCGCTGAATGACTCCGCGGTTCACGAGTTTTTCGATGACCGCGAGCGCGACGGCCGTGTGCGGGCACGTGTACATCCCCGTCCGGTCTGCGCGGGCAGAAGCGTCGGCGAGCTCGTTCTCGCTCGCTTGCTCGACGACACCGTTCATCGCCTCCAGCGCACGCACTGCTCGCGGCGCGCTCACCGGATTGCCGATCTGTATTGCGCTCGCGAGGGTCGGTTTGGCGAGGATGGGCTCGACGTCCCGCTTACCCGCCGACCAGGCGCGGTACATCGGGTTCGCGTTCTCGGCTTGAGCAACGACGAGGCGCGGATAGCGGCTGATGAGGCCGAGGTCGTGCATCATCTTGAACCCCGCGTAGAGAGCGGAAGCGTTCCCGAGGTTGCCGCTCGGGATGACGACCCAATCCGGCACCTCCCAGTCGAATTGCTGGACGATCTCCATCGCGACCGTCTTCTGCCCTTCGATGCGGAGCGGGTTCATGGAGTTCGCGAGGTAGATGATCCCCTCGGCCGCGAGCTGCTGAACGATCGCCATGCATCCGTCGAAGTCCGTATCGAGACCGAGCACGAGCGCGCCGTTGGCGATCGGTTGCACGAGCTGACCGGTGCTGATCTTGCCCTGGGGTAAGAGCACCACGACAGGAAGACCGGCCGCAGCGCCGTACGCGGCGAGCGACGCACTCGTGTCACCGGTCGACGCGCAGGCGACGGCCTTGACCTTGAGCCCACGCTGCATCGCGAGCCGTGCAACGCTGACGAGGACGGTCATACCGAGGTCCTTGAAGGAGCCGCTGTGGCTGTTGCCGCAGAGCTTCACCCAAAGGTCGGTGAGACCGAGCGTCTTGCCGTAGCGCTCTGCCCAGAACAGGTTCGTGCCCCCTTCGTCCATGGACACGATGAGCTCGTCCGGGACGACCGGCATGACCCATTCCCGCTTGCCCCAAACGCCCGACCCGTAGGGCCACGCGGTCCCCTTGTATCGTTGCTCGAAGAGCTTCATCCAGGCGGCGGCGCTCCGATCGCGAAGCGCCTCGATGTCGTGAGTGACCTCCAGGAGGCCCCCGCACTTCGGACATCGGTAGATGGGCTCGGTGACTTCCCACGAACCTTCGTGCCCGCTGAAGCAGGTGAAACGGCAGCTGTACTCCACGGGTTCCACTATATCTCGTTTGGTCCCGCGAGGGGTCGCGCTAAGGTCCGCCGCGTGGACCGGCCCTGGGTGCTCGTACTGACTCGCGCCCGCGGTGCACCGCTCCGACGCGTCGGCGGTCTACCCGTGGCACTTCGCCTCGCTCTGGATGCGCAGAGAGCCGGCGCGACGGCGGTCGTCTGCGCACCGGCGGAAGACGTCCCTCGCCACGTGCTCGACGACCGTCGACTCAAGCTGCCCGTGCTCGATGCGCCGCCTCCCGATGCGCGAAAGGTCCACGCGTCGGCGAGCCTGCTGTGTCACCGGGACGTTTTTTCCACGCTGGGTTCCGCCGGCGACGTGACGGTCACGTCCGAAACGCCCCGGCCACCTACCGCGTACGCGTTCGATCCGATCGACGTCGTCGACGTCGCGGCAGCGGGGCGCGCGGAGCGCCTGCTGTTTCAGTCGCTCCGAAAGCCGCAGGACGGCTGGACGTCGACGCGCCTCAATCGCCACATCTCGCTCGCCATATCCCGCCTGCTCGTCAAGACCAAGCTCGAGCCGAATCAGGTTTCCGTCGGAATCCTGTGCGTGGGGCTCCTCGGCGCGTACCTCGCGTCGCGCGGGTCGTACCTGAGCGTGCTCGCGGGTGCGTTCCTCTTTCAGGCGCAGAGCGTGCTCGACGGCTGCGACGGTGAAATGAGCCGTGTCACGTACAGGGGTTCGCACCTCGGCGAATGGCTCGACACGATCGGCGACGACCTGACGAACTACGGATTCTTCGCGGGCGCAGCGCTCGGCCTTCACTCGCGCACCGGCAGCGACCTCTACCTCACGGCCGGCGGGGTGATTCTCGGAACCGGCGTCGCCGTAAGCTTCATCGAGTACCGGTACCTCATCAAGATCGGTTCGGGCGATCTACTGAAGTACCCGACGAGCCAGGTCGCGTCACAGGGCGGCGGCTTTATCGCGGCCATCGCGCCGCTCTTCAAGCGCGACACGTTCGTTTTTCTCACGCTCATCGCGGCCGCGCTCGATCTGGTCGGACCGATGCTCCTGGTGTTCGCCGCCGGCGGAGTCGGCATTTTCGTCAACGTGCTCGCGGCCGAGGCGAAAATGAGACGGCCCTCTCGATGAGATTACGCGTACCGGCGCGCTCCGTCGCACTGCTCGTCGTCGCACTTCCGAGCGCTGCCTTGGCGGGCGGCCCGCTCGGGCGTGAAGGCGACCCGATCCGGACGAGTCGCTACGGCGTGGACCTCACGCAGACTCCGGTCATCGCGGGCGCACGCGTCACCGGGCTCGCCGGTGCTTACGTGGCGATTGCGGAGGGCACGGACGGCGACGTGCAGAACCCCGTCGCGCCGGCCGTGCGCGCGCCCTACTCGGTCGATCATTTCGACTACGACATCGGCCTCAGCGCGCTCTTGCCCGGCACGCTGACGAGCACCGACTTCTTCAACACCGGGCACGGCAAGACGCAGCTCAGCGACGCGCAGCAAAATAGTTTCGTATTCGTTACCCCGGCCCTGAATCTCCAGTGGGGCGGCTTTGCGGTCGGCGCGACGCTCGAGTTCCAGACATACAGTCTGCTGAGGAGCGGGAGCGCGCAACCGAACGCGCGCCCCGACGAGTTCGACGCCGAGTTTTTGATCTCGCATTTTCAGATCGCCCAGGTCATCGGCAGGGGCAACCTGGTCGTCGGCGGCGGCCTCCGGGTGCTCAACTTGGACGTCCGGAATCCGGCAGCGCCGGCGGGCCAAAACAATCTCTTTACGTCGCGCGGGATGGGAGGCGAAGTCGGCATGCTCTGGAAGCCGAACGGAACGCCGTTCCGCATCGGTGCTTCCTTTCGATCGCAGGTGTTCACCGAGCCCGATCCTCAGAGCCGACTCGCGGCCAACGCGCAAGGCGACCGTGTCATCGGCGATCCCGCGGACCCGGTGAACCAGTTCTACGTGCCGGATCGGATCGAACAGCCGTGGGATCTGAACGTCGGACTCGCGCTGCAGATGGGGCCGCGGCCGCTGAACCCCACTTGGGTGGACCCGGCGTCGCGCGACGACCACGCACACTTCGCAATGCTCAGGCGTCGTGCCGAGCGCCGCTACCGCCGTGACACCGAGCTCGCCCGGACACCTGCGTCGGGGCCGGCACCGGCGAAGGACGCGCGGGATGCCGTCGTCGACAACGACGACGCGATCGACGAGCTTCACACGGAACGGGTGGAGCGTCGAACGCGGAGCGCCCTCCAGGCGGCCTATGCTGGAATGGCGAGACAGTACGTCCTGGTTTCGATGTCCCTGGTAGTCACGGGTCGCACTCCGGACTCCGTCGGAGTCGAATCGTTTCTACAGCGTGTCGTGGGCCATTCCGGCGAGCGGCTCGGTTTCTCGCCGCGGCTCGGCATCGAAACGGAAATCGTGCCCGCCTGGCTCAAGGTCCAAGCCGGCACGTACGGAGAACCGTCACGCTTCGTGACGAGCTCGAATCGCCTACATGGAACGTTCGGGTTATCGGCCAAGCTCTTCTCCTGGTCCGTCTTCGGCCTTTTCGACGAGGGCACGGAATGGCGCATCTCGGGCGCGGTCGACGTCGCGCCGCGCTACCTGGGCTGGGCCGCGAGCCTCGGGGTATGGCATTGACCTAGCGTAGTCTCCGGCCCCCGGGTTAGGATTGTCTCCGATTATGGGGAGCAGCGGGCCGCTCGACCAACCCGAGCTACTTCACATCGAAAAGCTCCTCGATGCGCGCGACCTGGTCGAGGCGCAGCGATGCCTCTACGAGCTCGGGACCTCACCGAAGATCGCAGACGGTGTCGCCTATTTGACGACTCGCTTGCTGTTTCTGCGCGGGCGTCTCGACGGTCGTGGCGTCGCGGACCGGCTACGGGATCTCGTCGCCAAGGTCGGTCACTTTCCCGAAGCGGCGAACCTCCTGGAAGCGGCCGAGCGCGGCAAGCTCGGCGACGGTGCAGCGGGCCACGCTCGCGCGGCCCCGGAACCCGAACCGCGGCGTCCGGTAACGGACTCCCCGGAGACCACGCGCGAAGGACGCAGCGACGGCACGGATATCGATACGGCCGTCTCGAAACGCGCGTCGTGGCCTCCCGAACCGTCCTACGATCCCGAACCCGCGATCGTCACTCGTAACCAAGGGAGCGACTCCCCCCGCAGCTTCACACCGATCCCGGGCTTCAGCGACTGGCCCCAGCAGCCCGCCCCCGACCGCCGGCGATCACCGCCGCCGCGCACGTCGCAGATCCCTCCGGCGCCGCCGCTTCCGCAGTTCGGGCAAAACAGCGCACCTCCGAGTTACGCCCCGCACAAGCAGGATGCGCAGCACCGCGAAGATCTCGACCCCATCCACACGAAGAGTCTCCTACCTCGCAACGCGGGCCGTTATAGCGAAGCGCCGCAGTCGCCCGAAGTGCTCGCGCGTGGGCGGCAGAGCAGGCGCCCCTACGGCGGGCGCCCGTCGGGAACGCCGCTCGACCGCGGAAAAAATGCGCCGACGGTACCGAGCACGCCGCACAACATCCGATCCGGGATTCCGCCGAAAAGCGACGCGCCTTTGCCGTCGCTCTTCGAGATCGCGTCGTGGATCGACGAGGGCCGCCACCGGGACGCGGTCGCGGCGATCAATCGGGCCGGGCCGAGCGCGGGACCCGAGTACGTCGTGCTCCGGGCGCGTGCCCTCGCCGGCGCGGGCTACATCGACCAGGCGTTTCGAGCCATCGAAAAGCTCGAGGCCGATCCCAATCTCGACCCCGAGCTGTCGGCGGCATGCGCTCGGCTGCTCGTCGAGCTCGGCGAACCGGATCGTGCGCTGGTCACTGCCAAACGCGCACTCGACGCAGACTCGAACCGGCCGCTGATCCGTCTGACGTATGCGCTCGCGTCGGTTCGCGCATACCGCCGGCATCCGGAGGAATCGCTGCTCGATCAAGCGGAGCGAGCACTGGCCAAGCTCGGCGCCAGGGAGGGTCCCCTGCCGGCCCTGTATCAGGCGCTGAAGGCGTGCGTCCAGGCAGGCATCGGCGATCCGGAACGCGCTATTTCGATCGCGCAGCGCGCCCTCGGGCTGGATCCGAAGTCGCCCGACGCTCTAGCGGCGATCGTCGAGGCGTCGGCGCGCCTGGGGCGGGAAACGGATTCGCGGCAAGCGTATGCCCGGCTTTCCGAAGTGGCGCCCGGTGAGGCCAGGGCAATGTCGACCGGCGCCCTCCGGTCGCGTCAGGAATCGAACGACTCGGAGGAGGCTCCCCGGGCCGCCGCTCCGCGGCGCGAGCTCTGGGCGGCCGTCGAAAACGATCTCGCCAAGGGACACCGCGCGGACGCCATCGCCTATGCCGAGGAAATGGCGGCCGACACCGTGCGCCGCATGTCCCGGTCGGCTTCCCAGAGTGGGCCCACGGCGATGGCCAGCGTCGCGGCGAGCTTTCTCACGGTGACCCCGGTGCTCTCGAGCTTCGCCCCGTACGACCAGTCGCTCTGGAGCGTGCGCAGGGTGGGGGCAGCCATCGACGTCCTCTACGGCGCGGATCGGCGCCAGAGAGTACCGACGGACGACACGAGCCTCGTGATGCTCATCGGGTCTTACGTCGGCGAAACGTTGCGGCTCGCCCATTCCGGCCACTGGGATGGTCACTTGGCGGACGTCGACGAAGCACGCGTCGTATGCGGCTCGGAGCACTGGTACCCGTTTCGAGTCGTCGCGGCGCGCATTCGACAAGGACGGCGCGCGTCGATCGACGACGGACTACGCGGAGCATTGGCCGACCCGGGGAGCCCCCCCTGGAGCATGACGCTGCCGAACCCGGTGGCCCCGGGAGCTCCCTGGATGCCGGATGCCTGGCCGCGGCCGAGCGAGATCGCCCGGATGGGCAGGTCGCTCGCGGCATCGCCCATCGGCCTCTACTGCGCGGATCACGCGCGCGGCGCGCTCGATCTTTCGACGGCCAGCCTCATCGCGCTCGACACGTACCTGGATCTGGTCGCGCCGCGCGGCGCGCGGCCCGACCCGGACGCCGCCTGGACTCGGCGCGTCGCCGCCCTCGTCGGCGGATACGTGGGCGAAACTCTCCGCGAGCTCATCGGCGGCGACTGGGTCTTCGGCGCCGACGTGGCGAAGGACGCGTTCGCGTTCAAGCTCGTCCTCAAAAACGGCGTCGACGCAACGCCGGTCGCTCACGTGCTCGAGCGCACCGTCGGCGAACGGTCGTCGAGCCTCGTCGATTACGCGAAGACGCTCATGCGACGCGCCGGGCGCGGGTGACGGGCCTCGGTCGACGCTGCGAAGTACCCGAGCCGAGCCGAGCCGAGCCGAGCCGAGCCGCTGCGGAACACCCGGAGGGGTGCTGCGGAACACCCGGAGGGGTGCTGCGGAACACCCGAAGGGGTGAAGGGGTACTCAACCCAGAACGGTAACGGTCACACGGCCGATGTACCCCTGCGGGCCAGGCGTCACCACGAGCACCGGAGGCATGCCGCCGGTTTGCGCGATGCTGTCCATCGCGTTCGACGTGTCCTTTTGACCGCGAGCGGCGTACGGCGCGGCCTGGTAGACGGCGCTCGTCACATCCTCGGGGAAATAGAGCTGCGACGTCGCTTCGCTCGTCGCCGACATATGCACCTTGAAGTGGATGTGAGTCGTACGCCCGGGATACCAACCGGGGTAGATGGTCCGGAACACGACGCGGCCGTCGGCTCCCGTCGCGAGCGTGCCTCTCAGAAACTTCTGTCCGGTCGTGTCGAGGCCGCCGAGCTGCCCGGGGAAACCCGCATACACTCCGTCGACGTCGCACTGCCACACGTCGACGAGCGCATTGGCGAGCGGCGCGCAGGCGGACGAGCTGAGGACCGTGATCTCGAGATCCAGGGGAGCGCCCGGTTTGCCCTCGGTGATGTCGTTCCGGAGAAGATCGAGATCGAGGTAAAAGGGCCCCTCGGTTTGCTGGGGATAGAGGACGCATGCGCCCGAATCGGCAACGGCGCCGCCGGCCCCGCCCTGGGGAACGGAACCACCCGTGCCGGAAATGGATCCGCCCGTGCCGGAAACGGACCCGCCGGTGCCGGTCATCGAAGCCGAGCCGCCGGCGCCGGTGCTCGCATCGGGCGCCGCGGGCGCGCCGCCGGTTTCCGCCGGACCCGTCGAGCCGCCCGTCCCCGAACGGTCATGAGAGCCGCTCGTTCCCGTCGAGCTCGCCGCCCCACAAGCGTCGAGGAGCGTACCGCCCGCGATGCAGGTCAGCGCTTCCAGCACGAAGCGCCGTCTAGCGGTCGAAACGAGTCCGTCGGCATCGTCGGTCATCTGTGTCCTCCCAAGGCTCCGCGTACTCACCCAAGGATGCCTCTCGCCGCGCGAGCGTTCCAACGATTTGTTCTTTAACCGATAGTAAAGGGATTCTTTACAGTCAGGCGCCCGGCGGGTCGTGCACGTAGTCGGCGTCGGTCGTCGAGTCGGTGCCACGCTGGACGCGGAGTGCATCGAAAAGAAGCGTGAACAGGACCGCCACCGTCAGGTTCACGGTAAGGGCCCACAGCGCTGCGTATCCGGGAACGATCGTTCCGAATAACGAGAGCGGATACACGGTCGACTTGAAGTCGAGGGTGCTGGCCATCCAGGTGCCGGTCGTCATTCCCGCGATCCAGCCGAGTAGAAGACCGAATCGATGCAATCGGTTCGTATAGAGCCCGAGCACGACCGCCGGAAAGGTCTGGAGGATCCAAACGCCGCCGAGGAGCTGGAGGGTGATGGCGTACCGCTGCGGCAAAAAGACGATGAACGCGAGCGCGCCCACCTTCACGACGAGGGATACGACCTTCGCCATGGTCGCTTCTTGCTTCGCCGAGCAATCGGGTCTCAGGTACTCCTTGTAGACGTTGCGCGTGAAGAGGTTTGCTGCGGCGATGGACATCACCGCGGCGGGCACGAGCGCGCCGATCGCGACCGCGGCGAAGGCGAACCCGACGAACCAGGCCGGGAACGACTTCAAGAATAGCGCCGGGACCGCGAAGTTGGCGTCGTACTGTTTGAAGTAGGGGGCGAACGCGGGGTCCTTGTCGGCGCCCGACGCTATCGTCATGTAACCGAGGAGGGCGATCAGTCCGAGCAGGAACGAGTACGCGGGCAGCATCGCCGTATTGCGCTTGATGACGTCCCGCCCGCTCGAGCTCAGAACGCCCGTCACCGAATGCGGGTAGAGGAACAGGGCGAGCGCCGACCCGAACGCGAGCGTGGCGTACGCCGCCTGAGGGCCGAGGGTTCCCGGCTTCGGCGACGGCAGGACGAGCTTCTCCGGCGCGACCGCCGCGAACACCTGGGCGTAGCCGCCGAGGCGCATGGGCACGACGATCACGGCGGCGAGGACCGCGATGTAGATGATGATGTCTTTGACGACGGCAATCATCGCCGGCGCGCGGAGCCCGCTCTTGTACGTGTAGGCGGCGAGGATGACGAACGCGACGATGAGGGGGAAGTCCGACATGATCCCCTTCCCCTCGAGCCCCATCGCCGCGACGACGACCTGAATACCCACGAGCTGGAGGGCGATGTACGGCATGGTCGCGAGCAGGCCGGTCAGTGCGACGGCGAGTGCGAGGCCGCTCGAGCCGAACCTACCGCGCACGAAGTCGGCCGCGGTGATGTAGCCGTGCTTGTGCGAAACGGACCAGAACCGCGGCATGATCACGAACACCAGCGGGTACGCGATGATCGTGTATGGCATCGCGAAGAAGCCGAGCGCGCCGGCTCCGTAAACGAGCGCCGGCACGGCGATGAACGTGTAGGCCGTGTACAGATCGCCGCCGAGCAAGAACCACGTGACGATGGTCCCGAAGCGGCGTCCGCCGAGTCCCCATTCGTGGAGCTGATCGAGGTCCCCGCGACGCCAGTTCGCGGCGATGAAGCCGAGAACGGTGACGAGGGCGAACAGTACGCCGAACACGGCGACCGCCGGCCAGTTCACGCCGGGGGTCATCGGTCTTTTTCGCCTTTCGCTCCCCGTGTCGCAAAATAGACGACTACCGTCAGTGCGACACTGATGGCGATCCATGCGAACTGGTAGGCGTAGAAATACGGAACCCCCCAGATCCGGGGCTCCAGACGATTGTAGAAGGGCACCCACAACGTCGCGATGAACGGCGCGACGAGCAGCAGCTGCCAGGCCGTGTTGCGGTTCACCGGAGCTCCCCGAGCGCCGCGAGGAGAGCCGTGATCTCGTCATCGGTCCCGACCGTGATCCGGAGGCCGTCATCGAGGAGCGGCCGGTCGAAGTACCGGACCAGGATACCGCGCTGGCGGAGGGCGACGTACGTGTCGCGGGCTCGCGGCGTAGAGTCCAGGCGGGCAAAGACGAAGTTCGCCGAGCTCGGGAGCACCTCGAAGCCGAGGCCGGCGAGCCCACGGGTCAACCGTTCACGAGTCTTCCGGATCTTCGCCACGCTCTCGCGCATGGCAGCGCCGTCGCGGAGTGCCGCAGCGCCCGCGACCAGAGCAAGCCTGTCGAGATTGTAGCTGTCCTTGACCTTGGCGATTCCGGCGACGACCGCCGGTGCGCCGAAGAGGAGGCCGAGCCGCATGCCGGCCAGGCTGTAGCTCTTCGACAGAGTGCGGAGGACGACCACGTTCGGGATCGTTCTCGCGAGCTCGAGCGCATTCTCGTCGGCGAAATCCGCGTAGGCTTCGTCCACGACGACGAGAGCGTTCGGGACGCTGCGCGCGAGCCGCTCGAGCTCCGAGGCAGCGTAGCTCGTGCCCGAAGGCGAGTTCGGAGTGGTGACGAACACGAGCCGCGCGTCGACGCCGAACAGCTCTCCGGGAAGCGAGAAGTCCCGCGGGAAATCGACGGCGCGCACGGGCGCCCCCTGGGCGTGCGCGAGCGTTTCGTACAGAACGTACGACGGGTACGGGTACGCGATCGTCTCTCCCGGCTCGACGACGGCACGCACGATGAGCGCCAGGAGCTCGTCGGAACCGTTGCCGGCCAGGATCCCGTCGACGGGAAATCCCGTTACTTCGGAAGCCGCACTTCGGAAATCGAACGCGACCGGATCGCTGTACAGACGCAGCCGGTCGCCGCCGTGCGCGAGCTCCGACGAGATGGCCTCCGAGACGCGCCGACTCGGTGGATACGGGTTCTCGTTGGTATTGAGCTTGATGACCTTGGACCCCGGTTTCGGTTGTTCGCCGGGGACGTAGGGCACCATGGCCTCCACGTTCTTGCGGAAGAACGACATGCGGACTCACACACCCGGCCAGCGGTGCTCTTCCGCCAAGCGACGCACGAAGCCCCGCGTCCGTCGGAATCGGGCTTCGCGATCGATACGTTCGCGGCGGATTTCGCGCCAGCGCTCGAGATACGCCTCGAGCACTGCGGCATCGCCGTCGTAGCGGCGCAGCGCGTCCGGATTCGCCGAGCGCAGCGCGACCGCGCCGTTGAATCCGCCGAACCCTTGCGTCGGAACGAGAACGCCGCCGTCCTCGTCACCGGACACGGGGTTCGCCGACAAGCGAAAGTACTCGGCGGGCTCGCCGAGCTCCGGGTCCACATTTCGGAGCGTCGGAATTCCCACCGTAGGCTCGCCGCACAGATAGTGAATGGCCTCGCTCACGGCCTTGAGTCCGGTCTCGCCCATCGAATGTCCGTCGCCGATCGCCTTCGGGGCGCCGACCGACATCTCGGCGAGCCGCGCCGTGTGGCCCTGGAGCTCGGCCGCCGCGAGCCGGGCCGCGTGAGCCGCCGCGAGGTCGGTTCTCGAATTCGTTCGGGTTCCCGTGGCGTGCGCGACCAGGTGACGGAAGTTCGAAACCCCGTAGCCGTGTCCCTCCGCGCTCATCTGGAAGGCCACGATCGACGAATTCTCTCCGCCGAACCCGACGCCCGCGAAGTGCCCCTTCCCGCCCGTCTCCCCGCTCTGCCCCCAGCCGACGATGATCGACGTGACGTCGAGGAAGTTCTTGAGCGCGAACTCCAGCGTCGTGACCAGCACACCCGAACCTGCGTGGCCGACGACCGTTCCTTGCGCGTCCACGTCGAACGGTGCGAGCGAATCGGCGACCGCGCGTTGCTCCCCTGGACCGCGGGTGGCGTTCAGCGCGTCGAGCTTCGACTGGCTCATCATCGCGCCGAGACCGAAGGCTTCGATGAGACGACTGTCGGGTTGCAGGGCCGCGTCGGCGGCGGTCCAGAGCAGGACCTCGACGGGTACGTGTCCCGGATATCGAAACAGAGCGGCCGAGGCCGCATCGCAGAAGCTCACGAGGGCGCTCGCGCACGCCGCGCTCGTCACCAGCGGAGCTTGCGGCACGCGCCGCATGGGCGACGTGGCCGAGCGCAGCTGCGACAGGAGCTCCGGGTTGCGACGCACCCGGCTCAGGCTGAAGGCCGGCGCAAGCATGGTGGCAATGAGCGCCGGGCCGTGCGTATTCAGGACCGACGCGAGCCGAAACGCGAGCTTGTCGTTCTTCTTGTCCGCGACGGTCTCGTGCTTCGGTTGCATGCCGAGCTTGAGCGAATCGAAGCTCTCTTGCCCGAAGAAGGCGCTCCCTCCGGCAACCCGGAACCGTTGGGGATCCGGCAGCACTTGTGACAGCGGCTTCGGCAGGGCCGCAAGCGCGCCGAGACCGCCGTACAAGAAGAGGAGCGACTGAAGGCTCGGACCGAGGCGGCGATCGTCGTCGAACAGGCCGAAGAGATCCATGAGCGCGGAATGACGGACGTCGCTGAAGGTGAGCCCTGCCGCACGCCGCAGACCGCCGTCCTCGAGGTCGTAGGGAAGCGGCGCCGCGATGTCGCTCGCGAGGTGCGACGCGACGTTTTCGGGCCGGAGCTTTCGGATACCCATGGCCGAGCGGAGCCGTGCGCCCCAGGTCGACTCGATTTCTTCGAGCGTGATGGGAGAGCCGCGGTTCGTCCCCTCGGCATGAACGAAATGGGGCTCGGCGGTCGTGCTCTTCTCGAGATCGACGTCGACCAACCCCGCGTCGAACGCCGCGAAACCGATGGCCGTGCGGCTCCTCGTGACCAACGCGCGATGCGTCTCCGTCGTGCCGACCGCTGAGATGTTGCAGGGCGTGCCGATGGTCACGAGGACGCGGCTCGTAGGTAAACGCATGATGGGTGGTCCGGAAGGGAGAAACCCTAGGTCAGGGACGTCGAGTCGACCATATCCGCCGGAGAGAGCAAGCGATCTCGCGGCGAGATGGGGGTATTTCGCCTCAGCGGATGCTGCGATCGAGCTCGACCATGAGCGCGTCCACGGCCGGGCGATAGCCGAAATCGCGCCGTGTATCGTCCGCCAGGTTCTTCACGCATATGGACGCAACCGCCGCCCGCTCGCCGAGACCTTTGATGACGGAGAGGTGGCGGAGCCCGGGGTACGCCTTCGCGAAATACTGCGTCGTTCCGTAAGTGCCGGTGGGCGCCTGACAAACGGGGTTGTTCTCACCAGCCGGGGGGTTCTGGCAATCGCAGCCCCCCGTGGTCGACGTGCAGACCTTCGGTGTTTCGATCGGGAAAATGCACACGTGCTGGAGGTCATCGCGGTTCAGGTTGCCCTGCTCGTGACCGTTGACCGAGTTCGCCATGTAAGCCGCGCTCGTGCCGGCGAGCGCCTCACCGGTTCCCGGCGTCGTGCCCGTCCGGGGGTCGACGGACTCGATCATGAGCGGGTCCGTCGGACTGACGGGCGGGCTCAGGGCGGGATTGCCGAGGATGGTGGGCCACACGCTCGCGAGCCCGGCACTGGTCGGGTAAACGAGCGAATCGGCGGGCAGCGGGTTCCCCGCCGAATCCTTCGTAACGCGGATCGTCTGCCAAGGAACGCCGACGATGCCCAGGAAGTAGACCATCGACGGGTCGCGCCCCAGCACCTCTCCTGCCGGGAGTGGAAAGAGCGGGTTCCGAACGATCGACGACCCCGCGTCGCCACCGAGCGGTGGGCACGACAGCGTCGCATCCAGATCGGCGCGTGTGATGCACAACGTCGGTTTCGACAGAGCGTTGATGTATCGCTCGACCGGATACAAGAAGTCGAGACCGAAGCGGCGCCGCTGCGCGTAGCAGCGGAGGTTGATCTCGTCGGTCGCAGCCGTATGCGACGGCGACCCCGCGCATGCCGGATCGGCCTGGCACCCCGACGGAGGACCGACGCCGCACGAATAGCAGCACGCGTCATTGGGGTTCTGATCGCAAACGGTGGCCGCCTTGGGCAGGAATATGTCGCTGCGAGCAACGAGGTAGTTCTGCCCGCTGTCCTTGATCGAGCAGTCGTTCTCGTCGGAGATCACGATGATGGCGATCGCCGAGTCCGGACGCAGAAATTCCGAGCGCTGGGTGAGGAGCTCGCTGTCTATGCCCGACGGCACCGCGCGCGTCACGCCACCGGTCGTCGAGAGCACTATCGACGCGGGCGGAGTCGGATCGACGAGGAACCGATAGGCGGACTCGAGAGTCGCTTCGAAGCCGCAGCCGACCTCGCCGGCCAGAACGACCATGTCCTGCACCTGGCTCACCAGAGTGTCGGTCGGCGCGGGGCTCAGCCACGAAGCGAACCCCGCAGCGAGGTTCAAGCTCGCGGCGCGCGGGCGCGTGGCGAGAAGATGACCGTGATCGTTTTCCTCTTCGTCCGCGAGGGTCGTTCCGGTTCCGGCACAGGTCGTCCCCGACCCGTGATCCCCGAGACTCGACGTAATGACGCCGACGTGAAGATCGAGGATACCGAGCGTCGGGTTCGTTATCCGATCCACCAGATCCGGGATCGTCTTTTTCAAAACCTCTTGCTTGTCGCCCATCGACGAGGAGTTATCGACGACGATCAACAGGTCGAGCTTCGTCGTTTGAGTCGCGACGCCGCCGGTACCGCCTGCACCGCCCGCACTGGCGCCGCCCGAGCCACCGGTAGCCGGCGCGCCGCTCGTTCCACCTTCGCGCCCCCCGGCGGATCCGCCGTCGCGACCTCCACTCCTGTTTCCACCGTTGCCCGATGGGCCGCTCGTCCCCCCCGCGCTCGCATCGCTGGCGCCGCCGCTCGCGCCGGCTCCGCCGCCGTCGGTGGACGTTCCGGCGGCTCCGCCCGCTGCGGACGTCGCGCCTCCGCCGCCCGTCGCCGGAAACCCGGCGCCGGCTTCGACGGTCACGTGCGCTCCGCCCGTCGAGCTTCCGCCGGTTCCTCCGTTGAGGCTTCCCTCGCCCGTTTCCGTGTCCGAGCCACACGCCGCGGCGAGCGCGAGCGTGGCCAGCCCGATTACCCCGAATCTCCACATTGCAGTCCGAAGCGTTACTCGGCGCAAAAATCCGAGCAAGTGAAATGATGGTTCGGGCCGCACGAGCGCGGATCTTCACGCCTCCGCGAGCACGAGCCATGCAGCGAGAGCCGCATCCTTGTGGTCGGCCGTCCACGGACGCCCGGACGCCTTTCCGATTGCGGCAAGCTTCGACGTGACTGTCGCGTTCGTGAGACCCAGCGCGTCGACGGCGCGCACCACAAGCTCCTCCGGCGCGATACGCGTCGGTCGAGGCCCGAGCGCGGCGCCGGCGCCGGTGAATACGCGCCGATAAAGCTCACCTTCGGCTGCATGTAGCAGCGGATGTGCCTTCAGGATCGCTTCGAGTCGCGGAAGCCGTTTGACGGGAGGAGCTACCATGCCGGCGGCGATCACCGTGGCCCCGAGATCATCCACGAGCCGTTCGAGCGACGCCCGCGCACGCTCGACGAACGCTGCCTCCGACCGGTCGATTAACGCGCGCGCTTCGTCGATCGGAAGTCCCTGAGCAACGTGAAACACCGCTCCTTCGTCGAAAGTGGTCGCGACGTCGACCCGCACCTTGGCGAGGATCTCGGGCGCCTCCGCGGTTCCGCCGAGCACGACGACGATGGCGCGACCCGTGCGAGTCTTGAATCCGAGTGCGACGCGTCGCCTTGACGCCATCGAAAGCCGCCCTACAGGAGCCCTTTCGCGACGAGCCACTTGTGGGAGTCCTCCGTCATCTCGCGGAGTGCCACTGCGTGAAACCCGAGCTCGCTCATCGCCTTCGATGAATCGATGCGCCAGCTGGCACAAACGAGCTCGGCGTTGCCGGGGCTGATGTCGGGTTCCTTTTTCGTGAAATGGCTCACCCAGTCATTCACTTGCGCCAGCGACTTGAGGACGATCGACGGAACGGCGCCCGGCGCCTTCTTGCCGAGGAGGTCCGCCATGATGCGCACCAACTCGACGTAAGTCGCGTCGGTGCCGCCGAGCAGATAGTTCTCGCCGCTCCTTCCCTTCGCGACGGCGGAAAGATGCGCGCCCGCGACTTCACGAACGTGACAGAAGGAACCGGAGCCGGGGGGCACGCCCGGCAGCTTGCCGTCCTTCAAGAGCCGGAACATGCGTGCCCAGCTCGTCGTGTCGTAGGGCCCCATGATGTTGCCGGGGTTCATGATCACGGCGTCGAGCCCGTTCTGAATCCCCTTCCGGACCTCCTGTTCGCCGAGCCACTTCGTCCGGAAGTATCCGTTGGACGATTCGAGCGCCGTCGACGGCGTACGCTCGTCGACCACGGGGTTACCTAGGCCGTAAGCCGCGACACTCGACGTGTGAATGAAGCGCCGGGCCCCGCGCTCGAGCGCCGCCTCGACGACGTTGCGCGTGCCCTCGACGTTCACCTTGTACTGGCGAGCGTCGTTTCCTCGCCACATGCTGAGGTCGCCCGCGACGTGAAAGACGGCATCCACGCCCTCGGGCATCGCCGCCGCGAGAGCGCGCGTGTCGTCGAGACCCACTGGGACGAGCTCTGCGCCGAGCTCCTTCAAGCGTTCGATCGACGAGCCGGATCGGTGAATCGCGACGACGCGCCACCCTTCGCCCTTGAGCAACTCGACGAGGTTCAGTCCGAGAAATCCGGTTCCACCGGTGACGAAGGCGGTTTGCACGCGCGGAGCCTAAGGCGCGCCCAGGGACACGGGAAGAGAAACGCCCTCAGAACGACGCGATCGCACCGGCGACGCCTTCCCCGCCGGGGCCGCCCTTCTCATTTCCGCTCACGCTTCCGGCAACTTTGATCTTCACAACTTCGGTAACGGGCAGGATTGCAGAGGCTTCGGCGCGCGCGCCTAGATCGCCCGAAGGACCGACGCGAAAGGCTCCCACGGTGCCGCCTACCTCGACGTCACCGAGCGCGACCTGGACTCCGCCGTATAGCCCCGGGCGGATGAGCGTCTGCACACTCGGGCTTCCGACGCCGATCATTCCGCGAACCTTGTCGTGGCTCCGGAGCGAGAGCTCCACATCGGGCACGACGTCCGGCCTGGGGCCGTCGTCAGTGTTGTGCGGGAAGGTTTCGAGCACGGTGGCGCCGGCTTCGACGCCGAACACCTCCCACGAATGACCGACGCGCGCGTGGCCGCCATAGAGCGTCGAATCCGGAGGCATGACGTGATCATTGGACCCGCAGGTGCCGTCGCAGCTGACGAAGGCCGTGTGCTCGCGCTCGGCCGCGCCAGCGACGTCGGCGGTCCATCCCCTGCCGCCGAGCGGGGCCTTCGTCTCGGCAACGCGCACGCGAGCGCCGCCTCCGGCGTAGTTCACGCGCCCGATGGGTCCGCATGCCCAGGCCCCCGCGGTGGTTCCACCGTATCCAACCCCTTCTGCGTCCGTCGCCCCGTGCACGCGCGAGGGCGCAGTCGCCAGAATACCGAGTAAGCCAATTGACAAGATCGTACGTCGTTGCGTCATGTCCGAAGGGGAGAGCAACGGGTGTGCCGAACGCGAAATGCAGAAAAACACGGGGCGCCGTCGCAATTGTCGTTTTACGACCACGTCGTCCGGATGCATTGGCGCTCTCAACTGGGCTTTCACGACAACAGCGCGCACGCCGTTACACACGGGGCCACGCTCTCAACCGCGACGACGACGGAGGATGCTGAGTGTCGTGTCAGTCTCTGCAGTTGTCCGTATCCGCCGAATCCGCGAACCCGTTGGCTCCGACACACGCCGGAGGAAGACCGTTTGGGTCTCGAGCGGGGGCGAGACCCATCGGCCTAAACTCGGTGGATTGGTCGTACCCGCCGTAGGGCGATTCGATGCGCCATTCGAATTGGAATGCCGCGATGTTGCTAGCCGCCAGCCCCGCTGGGAGCGCAAAGTAAAGCCCTATGCGAGTCGTGGAGTCAGGCGCAATCTTTGGCGATCCAAGCAATCGCAGTGGAGCTCCAATCGAGGCGGTGCGCCCGGCACGGGTCGTCACTTTGACTTTGCTGTTCGAGGAGTCGAGTCGAAGCGAACTCTTGGTCTTGTTGTGAATCTCCAACTCGATGTCGAAGATCGCGGGCCCGCCAGCCTCGTCCGTCGTGCCTTCCGACCAAACCGCTGCGTCGCCGAGCATCAAGGAACCGGTCTTCAGCTCGTAGAGCTTCGTCGGGTAAATTTGCTCCGCTCTGGCCCGTGTCGATGCGTTCACGGGTTGAAACGCCACCATGTGGGACTCGCAGCCGAGCAATGCGAGCGCGAGTGCGAGTGCGAGTGCGAGTGCCACAGCGCGCGAAGACGGCCGCGCGGCTCGCGAGCAACCCCGATACCCCAACATCAGAACCCCGCTCCCGGTGCGGCCACGATCTCGAACGTCGACGAGCCCGTGTTCGTATCCACGACGAAGAGACCACCCTCGATTCGCGGCGCCGTTGCCGCCCCGACGACTTGCCCGGGGGCGTCGCAACGTTCGCCAGGGTGCCAGTTCGGCGCCCAGCTCTTGCTCGGACACAAGTTCTCGACCACGGGCAGCTTCTGGACGACGTGACCCGAGTGCGCGTCGAGGACGAAAACGTAACGCCGCTCGCTCGTGAATCCGTACGGCGAAATGAGATAGTCGCCGACCAACAGCAACCCGCCGTTCGACATGGCGTCATTCGACTTCCACGCGACTCGACCGTCGCACAGGTCGACGGCGACGACGCGGTTGCCGCCGCCGGGGAACTCCTTCGTGTAGCCGTTGAAGCCGATGCCGAGCCAGAGCGCCGAGCCAGAGCGGACGGCGGCGTTCAACGTGGTGAACGCCGCCACCTCACCGGCACCTAGCCGGACGGGCCGGCCCGAGCCGTCCGCGAGCCGGAGCTCGAAGGCGCACTGATTCCCGATCCATCCGCGGCCGCTCGCACCGGCCGGAGTAACGCCGACCAGGCGAATCTCGACACCGTCCACCACGACCGGATTCGTGGAGCGACGCGTCGGGCCCGTCGGCGAATCGGTGCATTCAGAATCGAAGAGCAGCTGCGCGGCGCCGGTTCGATCCGCCCACGACGAGCTCGTCGCTTTGCCTCGCTTGAGCAGCGGCGCGAGCGAATGAGCGGACCAGTCTGCGGGGCGGCATTCGGGTGGCGGGCTCGGCGCGGGGGCGCGAGTGACCTCCGTCTGCATGAGCGGCGCCGCATTCTCGGGCGGCCGCTGGGTGGTGGACGGCGCGTCTTCGTTCCGGGGCGTGAGTGCCGCGGCGGTCGCAAGCACCGGCGGCGCGTGCGGCGGCTCCGGCGGCTTCGCGCAGCCGACCGTCGAGTGGACGACCGCGAGTGCAAGGATCGACGCGCGTGTCATGCGGGGCGTGACGTGCAGGCACGAGCATACCTTCGGGGTCTCTCGGCGCGAAGGTCCGACCTCGCGAACCGTGACCGCACGACGTCAATTTCGCGGCAAATCCGCCACTCCCGCAGCCTCCACGACGGCGGCACGCGGCGCGCGTTGCGTCAGAGGCCGCGATGCGCCAATCATCGCCGCCCATGAGGACTTTGCTTGGGCGTGGGGTGCTGGTTGCGGTCGCTTTCACGAGCGCGTGCGGGTCTGACGAGGCCGCGAACTTCAGTCACGACGGCGGCGGGTTTACCGGAGGCAACGGCCCGGGCGGTGCAACGGGCACCGGCGGCTCCGCGACCGCACCACAGGGAACGCTCGGTCGCGCCTGCTATCCGAACAAAACGTGCAACACCGGACTCTCCTGTGTGTCCGATCGCTGCGTGATCGCCAACGCCGGCGGCGCTTCTTCGTCGGGCGGCGCGACGAGCTCAGGCGGCGCGACGGGCTCGGGCGGCGCGATCGCCGCAGGCGGCACCGCGGGATCCGGAGGAATCGGCAGAGGCTCCGGCGGAGCCATCGCGGACGGAGGAACGCGGGCGACCGGTGGGCTCGCGGGGACGGGCGGAGTCGTGGGCACCGGCGGTGCCCAGAACACCGGCGGCAACGCCGGCACGGGCGGCAACGTCGGCACGGGCGGCAACGCCGGCACCGGCGGCAACGCCGGCAC
>JADMIO010842035.1_pt1 | contig 24310 bp, 27 predicted proteins | sample 8958161 | NCBI WGS metagenome assembly JADMIO01 (sample SAMN16585339, study PRJNA669376) | soil metagenome | isolation source: Crop rotation soil | place: USA: Cullars Rotation, Alabama | collected 2011
CTTTCCCGACCGGGTGGAACTTTCCAACTTAGCGCGACAGAGTTTGCATGAAACCGGCGATATCGGGCGGCTGAAAGTGGAAAGTGCGCGCGACCGGGTGCATGAAATCAATCCGGATGTGAGAGTGGAATGTTATCCAAAAAAATTTACTGCAACGAATGCGGATACGCTTGTCTCACAATACGACATTGTTGCCGATGGGTGTGATAACTTTGAAACGCGGTTGCTAGTGAATGCTGCCTGCCATCGTCACAAGAAACCATTGGTAAGTGCAGCGATCCGCGGATTTGAGGGACAGATTTCCACGTTTAAATCTTATCTTGGCGCGCCTTGCTACGAATGTTTTGTCAGCAACTCGCCTCCCGAAGCCCGCGATTGCGCGGAGAATGGTGTTATCGGCCCGCTTTGCGGCGTAATGGGCTCAATGCAGGCACTGGAAACAATCAAAGAATTACTCGACATCGGTGACTCTCTCTCCGGCTCATTGCTTTTTTACAATGCGCTTAAAAACGATTGGCGCAAAGTAGTGCTCAGAGCCGATCCAGCGTGCAAAATATGCGGGAGCGCTAAAGCTGTCGCGTAATCAGCGCCAGCGCCTCTTCCACTGACGCCATCCGAATGTTTTGGCGCCCGCCTTTAAATACAAACCGTTTGTGCAATGTCGATTTGCCTTTGCGGCTGCTAGCAATATGTACTAAGCCCACCGGTTTTTCCTTCGTGCCGCCGGTCGGTCCGGCAATGCCGGTCACTGCAACGCTGATGTCGGCATTTTCGGAAGCCTTTAACGCCCCTTCTGCCATCGTACGCGCCACTGCTTCACTGACAGCACCATGCTTTTTGATTAACGCTGCCGGCACTTTGAGCATTTTTTCTTTTGCCTCGTTCGCATAAGTGATGAATGCACCTTCGAACACATCGGAAGAGCCGGGAACTTCCGTCAACAGTACAGCAATCAGCCCACCCGTGCAGGATTCCGCCGTCACGACGCGAAGATTCTTATCGCTGCATTCGGCAAGCAGCTTTTCCGCTTTCTTCATTAGTTTTTGCGGAAACTTCATTACAGCAGCCAGCCAATAATGGGTGTAAGATCCAGTCCAAAAGGAAAGGTAAGGAAAAAGAGAAACAATGCTAGGATGACAGGGTAAATCGCCGCTAGCATGTCGTCGAACATTACACCAAAACCGCCTTTGATTTCGCGCTCAAATTTGCGGATCGGCCACGGTTTTATAATATCAAAAAGCCGAAATAGTATGAACCCAATAACATATGAGGGAAGCTTTTCCGGCAGGAAAGACAGCAGTAACCATTGTCCGGCGATTTCATCAATGACCACTTCTTGCGGATCCTCACCGCCAAAACGTGCGATATAGAGCGAAGAAACTTTCCATCCACCGAAGAAAACGATCAGTGATAATGGTAGCAGCCACGCATTACCGATGGTCGCTCCCGCAATGATTGCAAGCGCGGTAGCAAGCAGCGACCCCATGGTTCCTGGGGCGGGTAACAACCCCACTCCGCCGCCGGTGGCCAGCAACACTACCGGATCGTCAAAAGAAAGTTTTGGTTTTGCCATATTATTTTCCGGGTGCCCGGCTGAAATATTTCTCCAACTTGCCCTTCTCTTCTTTGAAGGAATCTGCATCGGTCGGTGCATCTTTTTTCACTGTGATGTTAGGCCATTTCGCAGAATATTCGCGGTTCAGCTCGATCCATTTCAGCAGCTCTTCGGACTCGGGTTTGATGGCGTCGACCGGACATTCCGGCTCGCAGACGCCACAATCGATGCACTCGTCCGGGTGAATCACCAGCATGTTTTCACCCTCATAGAAGCAGTCGACGGGGCAGACTTCCACGCAATCGGTGTATTTGCACTTGATGCACGAATCGGTGACGACGAATGTCATAATTCCTCTTAAGAGGCCGCGATTGTAGAGGATTCCTGACGGAATCTCAACCGGCGGATTTTTTGGTTCAGCAGCATCGCCTGTACCCGCAGGATAACAACAACAATCGAAAAGAATGCAAATCCCGCCATCATCATCATCAGAGGTAGAAGCATTGCTTCATTCACGGCGATGCCACCGCTGCGCAGCAGACTTGCTGGTTGATGTAGCGTGTTCCAATCGACAGAAAATTTGATAATCGGCACATTCACGAAACCTATCAATGACAGCACCGCTAACGCTTTGTTAGCTCGTTCACCAGGCCTGAGAGAGCCAGCCAGCGCGATATATCCGATATAAAGAAAGAAAAGAATCAGCATCGAAGTGAGCCGTGCGTCCCACACCCACCACGTGCCCCAAGTTGGTTTTCCCCAAAGCGCGCCTGTCACCAATGTGAGGAACGCAAACGTCGCGCCGACCGGAGCGGCTGCACGTGCGATGAAATCGGCAAGCGGATGTTTCCATATGAGATAAGCAGCGGAGGCAAGCGCCATGGTGGTGTAGAGCATCACCGCTCCCCAGGCGGCCGGCACGTGTACGTACATGAGTCGCACCATTTCGCCTTGCTGATAATCAGGAGGCGAAAGAATCAAGGCAATATAACCGCCCAACATAAGACATACCAACATTCCCCCCATCGATATCGGATACAAGAACGCGGCGATGCGCTGAAAGGCTTGAGGATTGGCGAGTTTGTGCATAGGCTGCGAAACTATCCTACAACAGGATTTTTGCAAGCGGGGATCTATGCAGCAAACGAAACGTTTAATCGAAACCATGGCGCGACTGCGGGACAAGCAGAACGGCTGCCCGTGGGATGTGGAGCAAAATTTCGCGAGCATCGTACCGCATACGCTGGAAGAGGCGTATGAGGTGGCCGACGCCATCGAGCGTAATGACATGAAGGCACTGAAGGAAGAATTGGGCGATCTGTTACTACAAGTCGTATTTCATGCGCAGATGGCAAAGGAAGCGGAATTGTTCAATTTCGAAGACGTAGCGCAGGAAATTTCCGATAAATTGGTGCGGCGCCATCCGCATGTATTCGGCGATACTAAGATCGAGACTACGGAGCAACAACTGCACGCTTGGGAGAGCATCAAAGCCCAGGAAAAGGAAAACCCTCAACAGAGCGTGTTGGACGACGTGCCGCTGGCCCTCCCCGCCTTGGCGCGCGCAGTAAAACTGCAAAAACGCGCGGCTAGAGTCGGGTTTGATTGGCCAAACATTCAGCCAGTATTCGAGAAATTGCGTGAGGAAATCGGTGAATTGGAAGCGGAAATTAAGAGCGATTCCAAAGAACGGTTGGAAGAAGAGCTCGGGGATTTATTATTCGTATGCTGCAATCTAGCGCGTCATCTTAAGGTCGATTCGGAAACAGCACTCCGGCGCGCCAATCAAAAATTCACTCATCGTTTTCAATACGTCGAAACGCGATTGAAAAAATCCGGAAAAGAATTGCAAAACGCTTCGCTTGAGGAAATGGATGCGTTGTGGAATGAGGCGAAACGTAAGGAAAAAGCAGCCTAAGCAATAATATCCGGATAGAGTTGCGATTCGATGCGGGCGATTTCGTCGCGTATTTTCAGCTTCAGACGCTTCTTCTGCTGCAGCACAAAAACATTCCCCACCGAGTCCTTCGATAGGGTGTTAATCTCACAATCAATGTTGCGGTGTTCCGCAACTAACCGCTCTCTCTCTTTTTCGAGAGCAATCAACGTTTCTTCCATTGTGCTTAGATCGCCGTCAAGGAGTTAAAGAACGGCACGAATTGTAGCAAATAAACCGCTTCGAATACAGTGTTTTATGTGTATATAGAGCTGAGTGGTGGACGGCGCAGGACTCGAACCTGCGACCTCTGCCGTGTGAAGGCAGCGCTCTAACCAACTGAGCTAGCCGTCCGTGGTGGGCGATACAAGACTCGAACTTGTGACCTCTACCATGTCAAGGTAGCGCTCTAACCAACTGAGCTAATCGCCCTAAGGGCGCGCATCATAGCAAGGTTTTTTAGGGGTGCAAGAAGGCTGCTTTATTTCCCGTACCTCGCAGGATCAGCGGGGTAGATGCCGAGCAAGCGAACTTTAGTGCAATAGAAGCCGAGTTCGGCCACAGCGCGTTTCACATTATCCTGCTCAGGATGACCCTCGAAGATGATGAAGAACTGCGCATCGCCGGTAGAAGGCGGAATATAACTCTCTAACTTCAACAAATTGATATTGTTCGTCGCGAATCCACCAAGCGCCTTATAAAGTGCCGAAGGAATATTACGCACGGTCACCAATAAAGAGGTCAGGATTTTGCCGTCGTCCGGGTCCGTATCAATTGGCTCCTTCGCAATAGTAAGAAACACCGTTACGTTATTGTCGGAGTCTTCGATATTGGAGCGAAGATTGTTCAACCCATGAATCTCTCCGGCCAGCGCCGAAGAAATGGCGGCCTTCGTCAGATCCTTCCATTCGGCGACTATCTTTGCTGCGTGCGCCGTACTCGGAGCAATCATCGGCTTCAGCTTCAACTTGCGAATATTCTCCCGGCATTGCATCAGCGCTTGCGGATGGGAATACACTTCTTTGACGGTTTCCAGCGTCGCACCTTTCGCGGCAAGCAAATGATGTTCGACGCGTTCGAAATGCTCACCGACGATATGCACACTCGAGCGCGGCAAAATTTGGTGGATTTCTGCGACACGTCCGGCTTGCGAGTTTTCAATCGGGATCATGCCGAGTGCCGCCTTCTCCTGCTCCACCGCTTCGAAGACGTCTTCAAATGAAGTACACGGTAATGTGTGCATATACGGATAGGCGCGGCGACACGCCAAATCGGCATTGGCCCCCTCGACTCCCATGAATGCAATGGTATGTGCTGGGTCGAGGCGGTTGGAAATAACGGGTTGACTGTTCATGATTCCTCCGGTCTGCCGTGTTATCCTGCCAAGTGGCAAGAATCAAGCAGATACACCACCAGAGCCAATTCCAGAAGAGCGATGTGCAATGCGGGAAACCAATTGCTGCCAATTTTTGACGTGTGGCGGCTCGCGCAAAGGCGGACCTTCGGTCAGATATTCTGCGCAAGGGTGCTCCGTCGCTCTTTTTGTTGCTTGATTCACCATTTCGGAGGCGATTCTTAACCCCATTTTGCTGGCACTAAATTCTGGGTGAAACTGCACGCCGAGAATAAATTGATCTTTGTATGGGCCATTTGGATTTGACTCGACTCCTTCGATAATATTGTCTTCAGAGATAGCGTTAATGGTGAGGCCTTTTCCTACTTTAGCGACTGCTTGATGATGAAATGAATTCTCTGGAATCCAATCCGGCGGTAAATTTTCTGCATATTTTGGAGTGGACAGTCGCGGAATACCGGAAATCACTGACAATTGGGTACCCGGACGAATAGCCACGTATTGGACGGGTACGTACGGCCCCACCCCTTTATTTTTCCAATCGTGATCTTCGCTACCACCAAGCAAATCTGGAATATGCTGATGCAACGTACCGCCCAAGCAGACGTTGAGAAGCTGCATACCACGGCATACTCCTAACAATGGTATTTTTTCTTTGATTGCATCCTTAATCAGACGTTCTTCGTATTCGTTGCGCAATAGCACATCTTTGGTTTCATCGGGATCATTCTCTGGGGTGATCTTTGTTTTAGGATGTGTGGTTGGCGCATTATATTTTTTCGGATCCACATCGTAGACACTCCCCATCACCACCACCGCATCCACTTTCTTCAGATGCTCTTCAGCCTTTGCAGGATCGGTGTGATCGAGGAAAACCACCTTGGCACCTGCAGTTTGTAACAACGATGCCATAGCGGCAACGGAATGGTAAAACCGTTCCTTGCCGCTAATTCCGATGACTGGGGGACGTTTAATCTCAGGCATGTTCCGTTATCTCGCGTAAAATTTATGAGTCATAGCACGAATGTGGTGGTTTGAATGTTAAGATTACGTGACATGGTCGCCCTATTTATCTCACTCGTCCTTGAGGATCGATGCCTCCCAAAAATCTTGAAAGAAATGGAAGATTTGCTGGAGGAGTGATGTCATCCTGAACATGCAAATTAAATTGTTTACGCCATGCTTGAATGGTTTTCATAGCCCGGCGGCTAGTAATTCCAAAATTCTTGTGTTTAAAATTTATTATCTGGAATTCTCGTGGGGCAAGTCCATACAATTGTGGATGATCTGCAATATGCCTCCCACAAGCTATACGCGTATCTCCAGGCATAATGTCCTCGCTTACCCAACGATCAACCATAGGGCCAGAGCGATGATATGCTACATTTGCTACGGCTTTTTTAGCGCCTTCCCATGCTTCAGGCTCATTCATACCACCTCGCGAATTTGATTTAACTAAGGGTAGATAACTATTTAGGATAAGAAGATTAAGTTACTATTTCGTAAAGATTTCTAAAAATATTGAATTTCCTAGCTTTTCCTCGTATATATCCCTTCTTTCGCAGTGCAGCATATGATCGCTCGGCCGTACGCTTCCTCTGAAATTGCCTCTTGGAGTCCAGGGGGATGGCGGAGCTTGCCGATCAAACAGCAACCGGAATATCGCAATACAACTAAACTTCGACAAGCCGAGGAAGCGCTCGCTGAAAAGCCAGGATTGGTGAATCCCGGCGAAATCAACGATCTTAAAAAAGAATTAGCGAAAGTCGTGCACGGCAAAGCGTTTTTGCTGCAAGGCGGCGATTGCGCCGAGAGCTTTGCCGAGTTCAGTGAGACCAATCTTCGCAATTATTTCCGTGCACTGCTGCAAATGGCAGTGGTGCTTACCTACGGCGCGAGCTCACCAGTGGTGAAAGTCGGACGCATTGCCGGACAATTCTCTAAACCGCGCTCAGATGGAATGGAAACGCAAAACGGACAGTCGCTGCCGAGTTACCGTGGCGATATGGTGAACGGGATGGAGTTTGAAGCAGTTGCACGCGAACCCGATCCCGAGCGCTTGCTGAAAGCCTACTACCAATCTAGCGTGACGTTGAATTATCTGCGCTCGCTCGCCAAAGGCGGATTTGCGTCGCTGCGGCAGGTGAGCGCCTGGAACATGGATTTCGCGGCACGTTCGAAGCAAGGCAAGCGCTTCCAGGAATTAGTCGAGCGCATTCAGGAATGTTTACAGTTCATCGAATCCTGCGGCTTTCCGCTCGACGATATGAAACAGTTGCGTGAGGTCAATTTCTATACTTCGCACGAAGGATTATTGCTGAATTACGAATCGGCCCTGACGCGACGCGGCGATGATGATCAATGGTATGATTGCTCTGCGCATATGTTGTGGATTGGCGATCGCACTCGTTCGCCAGAGGAAGCACACGTTGAATTCATGCGCGGCATTGCCAATCCGATCGGTATGAAAGTAGGGCCGTCGATTACGCGTGACGATTTGCTGAAATTGATCGATGTGCTGAATCCCGAGAATGAACCGGGCAAGCTGACGTTGATCTCGCGTATGGGCAGCGCGAAGGTCGCCAAACTTCTGCCACCGCTGGTGCGCGCGGTCAAAGAGGAAGGCCGCCATGTGGTGTGGTCGTGCGATCCAATGCACGGCAACACCATCAAATCGCCGAATGGGTACAAGACGCGCAAGTTCATCGACATTTTGGCGGAAGTGCGCGACTTCTTTGCGATTCACAAAGCGGAGGGCACCTACGGCGGCGGCGTGCATTTCGAGATGACCGGCCAGGATGTGACGGAATGTTTAGGCGGTGCGCAGGCGATCTCCGAAGTTGATCTATCGAGCCGCTACCACACGCATTGCGATCCGCGCCTCAACGCTTCGCAGAGCTTGGAGCTGGCTTTTCTGATCGCTGAAGAGTTGAAGAATAACAAATAAATTTATTTGTCGTACACGCTTTTCAGCAATTCGCTTAAGCTCGCATGATCAGGCGTATGATGCGCGAAAGGAAAATTAGCATATTGCTTTACCCCCTCTTCCATCTCCACCGGCCCGTAAAGAATCGGTGTAATGCCGGTAGCTTGCGCGCATTCTAAATCGATCTCGCTATCACCCACTAACCATACTTCCGGACCCGGCGAAATTCCGCTGTCTTTAAGTGCGAGTAACACCGGCTCGGCATGGGGCTTATCGCGTTCGGCATCGTCGGCTCCGACAATGCTAGCGAAATATTTCTTCCAACTCAGATGTTCGATTTCCTTGCGCAAATTGATGCCGCGCTTGTTGCTTACCACCCCCACATGCACCGGCAAGCCGCGAAGAAGTTTCAGCACCACTTCTGCCGAAGGCAGCGGTTTGATTTTGTCCATATGAATCGCGCGGTAGCGATCTTGATAAATAGCGGCGGCCCGCTCCCAGCGATCGCCAAAAATTTCAGGAAAAGAATCACGCATCGAGCGGCGTACGCGTTGCTTTACTTCCTCGATCGTCCATGGTGTGCCACCCATTTCCACAAACGTTTGGTGTAGCGCCTCGTGAATCACCGGCCATGTATTCACCAATGTATTGTCCCAATCGAAGAGCACCGCACGAGGTTTAGGCAACATTCGCAAATCCTGTTGTGCGTTCGATATGATCGAAATAGAGCGCTTGAAGTTTGCGGGTAACCTCACCTGGTCTTCCCGTTCCTATCATTTTACTGTCTATTTTAATCACCGGCAGCACATTGCCGCTGGTGCTGGTAAGAAATGCCTCCCTCGCCGCCAGCGCTTCTTTTATAGTGAACGGCCGTTCAATAACTTTGATGCCGCTTCGCCGCGCCAACCGCAACACTACGTCGCGTGTAATGCCAGCTAGAATTGAATAATCGGCCGGGCGGGTGATGATTTCTTTCTTGGCATTCACGATATAAGCGTTGGAATAAGATCCCTCGGTGATGGTGCCATCTTTTTCAAAAAGCCATACTTCGCGTGCTCCTGCTTCTACCGACTGCTGGCGCGCCAGAATATTAGCAAGCAAGGAGACTGATTTTATGTCGCGCCGCTGCCAACGCAAATCTGCAGCGGTAATCACCGCTATGCCCTTCTCTATTTCTTCTGCTTTTGCTGCTTTCGGCGCATTCACCACCATCACTAACGAAGGCTTGGGCGGCTGCTTCGGAAAGGGATGATCACGCTTCGCTTCGCCGCGCGTTACTTGAATATAGATGCTGCCATGCTCCCGGCCGTTGCGTTCGATCAGCTCATTTATAATGATTTCAAGTCCGCGTCGTGTGACTGGTATGGGAATTTTCAATTCCCTCAGCGAACGCTCCAACCGATTAAGATGCAGATCACCATCGAGCAAACGGCGATGATAGAACGCGATGAATTCGTATACACCGTCGGAAAACTGATAGCCGCGATCTTCAATATGAACCGCCGCTTGCGCGTGCGGTAGATAGCGGCCATTAACGTAACTTATTTTCATTGTAGATCCATAATTCCGGCGATAAGAAAGCCGCGAGGTGTATAGCCGAAATCGCGGCGTGCGTCACTGTAATCGAATGTCATATCGCGGTTCATGCGGTAAGCCACTTGCACATTCAGCTGCGGTTGGAAGCAGATTTTCCCTATAAATTCCAGAAAAATAGGAAGAAATGGCAAGGGTATAAGGCGAAATGGCTTGCCCATCGCATACCCGATTTTTTTGATCATCTCTCGATACGCAATCACCTCGCTACCACTTAAGTTATAAGCATGACCGGCAGTATGAGGTTTTAAAAGAATCAATTCCACCGCTTGAGCCAGATCGTCAGCATGCACCGGTTGACGCAATCCATTTGCCGGAGGAAGATAAGGAAAAAATCGAAATCGTTTAATCCAACCAGCGATGGTGCTAATTTCACTTTTTAATTCCGTTCCATAAATAAGGGTGGGACGAACGATGGTGCGGGCGATATTTTTCGTCTGACAGAATCGTTCGATGGTGTGTTCGGATTCTTCCCAGCGCAGTACCATCGAATGCTCGTACGCATTATCCGAGCCGGTTTTGGTAAACATCGATGTCGAACTAAAGGCCACCAACCGCCGCATTCCTGCTGCGGTCAACGTTTCCAAATGTTTCGACAATAACCACAACGGCGCTGCGTGAATGACCGTATCAATCGATTCCTTTAATAAAATATTTTTTTCTAGATTCCCTGCTATCCAGATCAGCGAGGGATGATAAAACGGTATGTCGGTTTTTCGCGTGAGCGCGATAACTTTGGCACCCGATGTTAGCAATCTACCGATAATGCAAAGTCCGGTTTGCCCCGTCGCGCCGGTCACTAATATCGTTCCGCCTTCTAAAGCGACTGTGGCAGGTATTTCATCGATATAGTCTTTCAGTACCACCCAGCTTCGCGCGCGGCGGTCCATCGCTACGGTATAGGGCGGCAACAGAGCACGCAGTGTGTGATAACTCGCTTTAAAAAAACCACGTAGAAAAAGAAGAGGAAGGATGATGGCAATCAATACTCGCGATGTTGTATCGGAGAAATGAGTGGTGAAATAGCGCAAAAAACCGCGCCATTTATGCCATTCCACGAAGAAAAGAGATGCATCGCTGGTGCTGCCGAAATACAATGCTTTTACCTCGGGCACCATGATGATCTTGCCACCTACCTTGTGCACTCGCATGCATAGATCAGTATCTTCGACATGCAGAAAATATTTTTCATCCAAGCCGCCTAAACGCTGATATGTGTCACGCCGCAACAGCATACAGGCACCGGAGACAGCCGGTACTTCATGTACTTCGGTTTGGGCCGGTGAATTAGAAACCTTCAACAAGCGGCGCAGCAATGTACTTTCCAGCATCATGTTACGAGGAGTTAATAATTGATGGCGAATGTGACACTGCGGTTTGCCGTCCATATCAACGAGTTGCACTCCAGCCAACATTGCACTGGGATATTGATTGAGTGCTTGCACTAATCGCGGCAATGCATTTTCCGACAAGAGCGAATCGGAATTGAGCAGTAAAAGATATTCTCCGCTCGCCGTACTTGCGCCGATATTGCAAGCACGTGCGAACCCGACATTGCCATGACCGCTGAGTAGTCTCACTCGTTGATCGGAGCGGGCCAACCGATTTAACCTAGAAATTACTTCCGGCGGATTGCCGTTATCGACGACAATCAATTCGTGCAGACCTTCTTGCTTTAACACCGAACGAATCCCCGGCCATAACACCGGGCCCGTATGATAAGTAACGACGATCACGCTAACAGGCGCACTCACCGCTACGACCATTGAACAGGCTGGCGTTGATAATCAGCAAAAGGCGGTAAATTCCGGTCACGTTTCGAAACAATCGGATTTTTTACTGGCCAGGGAATATCAAATTTAGGATCGTCAAATCGAATACCGCCCTCGCCTACTTTGTTATATGGCGCGGTAACTTTATAGAGCATGTCGGCCTCTTCATCGCCGAGCACGCAAAATCCGTGCGCAAATCCAGCAGGCAGCCAAAACAGCAAACCATTATCGCCGGAGAGTTCTACTCCGTGATATTTTCCGTAAGTAGGTGAATTGGGTCGGATATCCACTGCCACATCCCATACCTGGCCCCGAATAACGCCCACTAATTTTCCTTGAGCGGGAGAGTGCTGATAGTGCAGTCCACGCAGCACACCTGGTTTGGAGCGCGAGTGATTGTCTTGCACAAAATGCTCAGGAAGGTTGTGTTGGGCAAAAGCGGCAGACGAGAAACGCTCAGTGAAAAAGCCGCGCTCATCGCGAAAAAGCGGCAATTCGATGATTTTAAGTCCTTGGATCGGCGTGTCGGAAACTTTCAACTTTCTTCTCCATGCAAGCAGCCACCCCCTCTTGCCAGGCAGGTAGCGCGACGCCGAGGATAGCTTTCAGCTTACTGCAGTCAAGGCGTGAGTTTAGTGGCCGTTGCGCCGGTCGCGGATAATAAGACGAAGGAACGGCTGTCACTCTTTGCACTCGTAACGACATATCATTTTGCTGCGCCTTATCAAAAATAGCCTGCGCAAACTCGTATCGAGTGGCAGCTCCATTGCTGCACATATGGTAAACACCGCCGGGGAATTGTGATAATTGTCTTGCGCTTTGCAGAGCCTCTAGCGTTGCTGCTGCAAGATATGGAGCATAGGTAGGCGAACTGCATTGATCATTCACTACTTTGATCTCTTCTTCCTTTTGGGCAAGCCTCAGCATGATGTTAAAAAAGTTCTCTCCCTGCGCATCGAATACCAATGAGGTGCGTAAAATAAAATATTTACCGCCAACCGCCTCAACCGCAGCTTCGCCCGTGAGTTTGCTTTTACCATAGATATTCAATGGACCGGTGCGATCCTTTTCCTTCCATGGCACGCTGCCTGATCCGTCAAACACGTAATCGGTGGAGTAATGAATGAAAGGAACATTCTTTTTTGCGCACCACTCGGCAATTACTCCGGGCGCTTCGGCATTCACCGTAAAAGCTAAAGCGCGGTCTTCTTCCGCCTTGTCCACCTGCGTATAGGCAGCGGCATTGATAACGACAGAGGGATTATATTGATCTAAAACTTTTGCTAAGGTCTGCGGCTTTGCCAAATCGGCAGTTTCTCTACCCAAGCCAATTGCGTCCTTCTTCAGCAGTTCACACAATGCGCGCCCTACTTGGCCTCGCGCCCCGAGCACGACGATGGACATTACCGCTCTGCTTCATTCAATACGGTGTGCAAATATTCACCGTAGGCATTACCGTAAGCACTTGCCCGCGCCTTTAACTGACTCGCGGTAATGAATTGTTTGCGGAAAGCAATTTCTTCCAAACAGGCAATTTTCAATCCTTGCCGCGCTTCGATAGTCTGCACGTAATGCGCCGCAGCAAGTAGCGAATCCGGGGTACCGGTATCGAGCCACGCTACACCGCGTCCGAGTAATTCGACATTCAATAGGCCGCGCTCCATATAGGCCTTATTGAGATCGGTGATTTCCAATTCGCCGCGCGCCGAGGGTTTGAGCGACTTGGCGATCTTCGCCGCATTGCCATCGTAAAAATAAACTCCAGTGACCGCCCACGACGATTTCGGCTGTTTCGGTTTCTCCTCGAGCGATAGGGCGCGACCGTTTCCGTCGAATTCTACCACGCCGTAACGCTGCGGATCCTTCACGTGATAGGCGAAGATGCGCGCGCCTTCCTTCAGCGTTGCAGCCTGTGCGATAGTCTTTCCCAACGATTGACCGTAGAAAATATTGTCGCCTAAAATCAAACATACCGGCTCGCCACGTGCAAATTCTTCACCAAGAATCAGCGCTTGGGCGATGCCCTCTGGCCTCGGCTGCGCCACATAAGAAAATTTTACGCCGTACCGGCTGCCATCACCGAGCAATGTTTCCATCATCGGCACATCGCGCGGCGTGCTGATGATCAGAATGTCACGGATGCCGGCCAGCATCAGCAACGAGATCGGATAATGAATCATCGGCTTGTCGTAAATGGGCAGCAATTGCTTGCTGACCGACGCCGTCATCGGCGCCAGCCTGGTTCCCGATCCACCTGCGAGGACAATACCTTTCATCTCATGCCGCCTTGCGGGTGACTGCTTGGCACCACGCTTGATTATCCAGATACCATTTTACCGTCTGGCGCAAGCCGGAATCGAAAGTGTGTCGACGGGCAAATCCGAGCTCCCGTTCCACCTTTGAGCTATCAATTGCATAGCGAAAATCGTGTCCCGGTCGGTCTTTGACGAATTTAATTTGCTCGCGGTAAGATTTTTTGTTCGGATGCAATTCATCCAAAATATCACATAACGTATGCACTACATCGAGATTACGCTTCTCTACATTGCCGCCGAAATCATACACCTCGCCCGCCTTCCCTTTGGTAAGCGCCAACACCACGCCCGCACAGTGATCTTCTACATGCAACCAATCGCGCACATTTTTTCCATCGCCATAGATTGGCAATGTGTCGCTAGATAAAGCGCGCGAAATTATCAGCGGAATTAATTTCTCCGGATATTGTCGCGGGCCGTAATTGTTAGTGCAGTGGGTGATGATCGTCGGCAAACCATAAGTCTCAAACCAGGCGCGCGCCAAATGATCACCCGCCGCTTTGGAGGCCGAATAAGGTGAGTTGGGTTTGAGTGGCGAGGTTTCGCTGAATTTTCCTGTTTCGCCTAAACTTCCGTACACCTCATCGGTGGAAATCTGCACGAAGCGGAATTTGGATTTTTTATCGCCGCTGAGTCCATTCCAATACTGCCGTGCCGCTTCCAACAAAATATGCGTCCCAAGAATATTGGTCTTGATAAACGCCGCAGAGGCAGCAATCGATTGATCGACATGCGATTCCGCAGCAAAATTAATGATCGCAGCAGGCGCATGCTTCGCCAAAAGTTTTTCCACCAGCGCAGCATCGCAAATATCGCCGTGCACTAATTCCCAATCACCTTTAATCCATTCGAGATTTTCGCGATGACCGGCATAGGTTAGCGCGTCCAGTACTATCACGTGCCTGCCCTGCTCCGCTTGCTGCGCAACGAACGTGCTGCCGATAAACCCGGCACCACCCGTCACCAACAATGTTTCTGTAAACTCACTCATGCCCGCGCTCATAGCATAGGAGTGCCGCTACTGCAGCTTAAAACTCACGGGGACTAAGAATTCGAACGCTTCGCCGGCCGGATAATTTTCCGGCACCGCCGGTACAGGATTAGCTTTCTGCGCCATTTGCAGCGCCGCACGGTCAAGCAGCGGGTCGCCGGCGCTTTTATGCAAGCTGATTTGATGAATATTTCCAGCGCGATCGATGCGGATGCGGATTACCGCCTCTCCTTGCAAACCCATTTCGCGCGCTTGCTGCGGGTAGATGCGATGCTTTTCAATCCATAAAGAGATCAGTTGCTCATAGCGCGCCATCACTTCCGCATCAGCTTCGGTCGAATTACCCAGCGGATTGCCTCTAGCACGCGTTCCTCTTTTACCTTTGCCGGATTTTTTCTGCTCACCCTCGCGCACATAATGTGAAATAGGCGTTGTCATTTTTTCTTTCGCTAGCAACTCGCTGACGCTGCTGGATTCTTCCATATTCTCCGATACCGTTTCTACCTCTCCTAGCGACCCTGGGGTGGAAACATTGGAAGTACTGCTTTCATCGCCTAAGCGAATTTTGAGCATTTTTACCGGTGTTTCAATCACCGGTGCCGAAGGAATGACGCTCCACACCAAAAGCCCGAAAAGGTGCAATAGTGCTGCCAGCACCATCATCGCCGCGAAATAGCGCCAAGGTAGGTATGTGTCGAGCTTCGACCATAAAGAGGTAACGGTAGAAAAAACGTATTCCATATCAACTAAACGACTGAGTCATGAGTGAAAGATTTTTGCCGCCGGCGCGTTTGATGTCTTCCATCAGCTTAATTAGTTTTTGTGCTTTCAGCCGCGCATCCGCCTTTACTGTGATCACCGCATTCGGCGTGCTTTTGATTTTTTCTCTCATCGCTTCCGAAAATGCATCCGCATCCACCATTTCATCATCGATCAGTAATTCTTCATGCGCGCCGAACACTACGATAATGCTACCCTCATCCACCCGTTTTCCGCTATCGGCAAAGGGCGGCTCGATCGGCACGACGTCGAACTTTTCGATGGTGCCGCCGATAATGAAGAATACCAATAGCCAGAAAATAATATTGGCAAGCGGGATTAAATTGATTTCCGGCGGACGCGAAGGAGAGCGGTCGAAATACATAATACTCCTACAAATTCGGCGCTGCAGGCGATGTGGCACTCGCCAGCGCTAGGCTTTGCCCGCCTGCTAAATAGATTACATCCATTGCCGAAACCAGTGTTTGTACGGAAATTTGCGGAGCGCTATAGAGCATTACTTTCGTGTCGGCACGCGTTGCGAAACGCCGTTGTAGTTCGTCAAAAAGCTGATCTTCGTCGAATACTTGTCCAGCCAAATAAAATTTACCGACATCGGTAATATAAATCTGCATGGTATTTGCCGAAGATACGGCGGCTTTGGCTTCACCGGGCAGCGATAACTCCATCGATTCAAGATCGGCAAAAGTGGTCGAAAGCATGAAGAAAATCAGCAGTAGGAAGGTAACATCGATCAACGCTGTCATCTGAATCGAGCGTATTTTTTTTCGCGGTGTCGCGGCAAAACTGATTTTAGATTCCATAACGCGGATTGAGAAGTTTCAAGGTGCTACTTTGCTGCGGCATAGTGAGCGGCAATTCCTCTTCTTTCTTTTTCTCTTCCGCTTTCTTCTTGTCCTTCTTCGCGTAGCGATCTTCCAACGCCAAAATCTGAATCGTCACATCTTTCATGGTGGCACGTATTTTTTCAATCATACTGTCAAAGGCAAAATGCGCCGCCATTGCTAAAATCGCCACCGCTAAGCCGCCGACCGTGGTCAGCAGCGATTCCCAAATACCACCTGCCAATAGAGCCGGATCGATGCGCGAACCGCCGCCTCCCAATTTCGAGAAGGATTCGATCATGCCGCTTACCGTGCCGAGCAATCCGATCAGCGGTCCCATTTGCGCCACCATCTCGAGCGAGCGCACAAACGATTCAAGATTGCGAATATCGGCGGTACCGACGCGCAAAATCTCTTCCTCTTTGCGCTCAAGCGTCATGTTTCTATTCTCGACGCACTCGAGGGTGAGCCGCATGATGCGCGCTATCGGGCCTGGAATAGGCGCTAACCATTGTTTTGCTTCCGCCACATGATTTTCTTTCAGCGCGCTAAGTACTGGTTCGATAAAGCTGGTATCCCACACGCGAGCGCGCGAAAACTGATAGAGTTTAAAAAGCACCACCGCCAGCCCGTAAATTGAAAGCAGGGCCAGCACCAGCATCATCGGCCCGCCTTTATCGAATAATTCGGAAACAGACATAATTCCTCTTTGCCGTAAATCGCGCGATTCTAAAGGATGCTGCCTAGCGTTTCAACGGAATCTTGGCTTGTCTGGCAAACGCTTCCGGAGTATAGCTATCGCCCTAGGTTAAGAGGAATTTATGGTAAAAAAACCATCGCGTGAGGAAGCCGAAGAGGCAATGCGCGTATTGCTGCGCTGGGCTGGCGACGACCCTGAGCGCGAGGGCTTACGCGACACGCCGCGGCGCGTGATTGATTCGTTCGACGAATATTTTTCCGGCTATGCGCAAGATCCTAAACAAATCTTAAGCCGTACGTTCGAGGACGTTGAGAATTATGACGAGATGGTGATTTTAAAGAATATCCCCTTTGACTCGCATTGCGAGCATCACGTGGTGCCCTTCATCGGCAAGGCGCATATTGCGTACCTTCCCGACAAAAAAGTGGTGGGCATCAGCAAATTGGCGCGATTGGTGGATGCGTTTGCAAAACGCTTGCAGGTGCAGGAAAAACTCACCGCGCAGATTGCCCGCACGCTGAATGAGGTGTTGAAACCCAAGGGAGTCGGCGTGGTGGTGGAAGCGATTCATTACTGCATGAAGACGCGCGGTGTGCAAAAGCAAGGCGTGGTGATGCAAACCAGCAAGATGCTTGGGCGTTTCCGCAGCGATCCGAGAACGCGTCAGGAATTTTTGAGCCTGATTGCCGCGCCGTCGATTCACCACCCGGCGCCGTAATCCATGTCGTTCGCCGATCTGCGTCCGATTCTGCTGATACATGGCATCCTGCTGATTATTCTTGGCGGTGCGATGTTGATTCCCGGCGCGGTGGATTATTTTACCGACAATCCCGACTGGCAGGTCTTCGTCACTAGCGCGCTGATCACCGAATTCGGCGGTTTTAGTCTTTATTTCAGCAATCGTGGCTACAAAGGCACACTCGGCATCCGCCAGGCTTTCTTGCTCACTGCCTCGGTGTGGTTTGGGCTGCCGATATTTGCCGGTTTGCCGTTGATGTTTTCAACGTTTGATCTCAATTTCACTCGCGCCTATTTTGAAGTCACCTCAGGCCTTACTACCACTGGCTCTACCGTGATCGTCGGGCTCGATCATTCGCCGCCTGGTATCTTATTGTGGCGCTCGCTGATGACCGCCTTGGGCGGTATGGGAATCGTTGTATTGGGGTTGGCAATCCTCCCTACCCTTCGCATCGGCGGTATGCAGTTGTTCCGCACGGAATCTTCCGACACTACTGAAAAAATTTTGCCGCGCATCACCCAGATTGCGAAAGTAATCATTGTAACCTTTCTTGTGCTCTCAGCTTTATGTGCGTTGTGTTACTGGGCAGCTGGTATGAGCGGTTTTGATGCGATTTGCCATGCCTTTCCCACAATCGCCACTGCTGGATTTGCCAATTATGACAATTCGTTCGTTCACTTCAACAGCCCGGCTATTGAAGCAGTCGCGATCTTCTTTATGTTGGCCAGCGCGCTACCGATGATCCTTTATTACCAGGCATTGCACGATGGTCCCCGAGTGTTTTGGCGCGATACGCAGGTAAAGTCGTTCCTCGGCATGGTGTTAGTAATGGTTGGTATTATCGCTGCATGGCTGGTCATCTATAAAGGATTTTCTTTCTTTGAAGCTATACGATACTCCGCTTTCAATATTGTTGAGGTCATCACTACGACGGGATTTTCCTCGACGGATTACGCACTATGGGGAAATTTTCCTACCACCCTGATTTTTATGTTGCTGGTCGTGGGCGGTTGCACCGGGTCAACCACCGGCGGTATCAAAATGTTTCGCTTTCAGGTGATGTACGAAACCGCCAAAGCAAACATCCAGCAGCTCCTGCAGCCGCATGGCGTATTTATTCCACATTACAATCATAAACCGTTACCGGATCACGTCATTAACGCGGTCATGAATTTCTTTATTTGCTTTGCATTCAGTTTTCTGGTGCTAGCGGTCGCAGTTTCATTTTTCGATATCGATTTTCTCACTAGCATGAGTGCCGTTGCGCAAGCTATGGCGAATGTGGGGCCTGGCCTTGGCCCCATTATCGGTCCAATGGGAAATTTTTCTACTCTACCGGATGGTGCTTTGTGGATATTATCCTTCGCGATGATCTTAGGTCGTCTTGAGCTTTTCACTGTGCTAGTGCTGTTCTCTTCTAAATTTTGGCGAGATTAGTGTGATTCAGGCGGCCATCGATATTCTACGCGATCTGATTGCTTTTGATACCACTTCACATTGCTCCAATCTTTCGATCATCGATTACATTGAAAAGCATTTCGCCAATAACAACATCGCCTCGACGCGGCTTTATAATGAAGCGAAAAATAAAGCGAGTGTGATTGCGACTCTTTCGGCAAAAGGAAAAACGCGCGGCGGCGTATTACTGTCCGGTCACACCGATACCGTACCAGTGGAACACCAAACCTGGAATTCCGATCCATTCACGTTGACAAAAAAAGACGGAAAACTTTTTGGCCGTGGCACGGCCGACATGAAAGGATTTGTCGCACTCTGTCTTGCGATGTTACCGGAACTATCTGTGGCATCATTGAAGGAGCCTATTCATTTTTGTTTCTCATACGATGAAGAAATCGGCTGTCTGGCCGCTCCTGCATTGGCGCAATTTATTCGTCAACACAATCTTGAACCCACACTTGCCATCATCGGCGAGCCAACGGAGATGAAAGTCGTTACTTCGCACAAAGGCATTCTGACCTTTGAAACGACTGTGACCGGTTATGAGGCACATTCCAGTCTGCCGCATTTGGGTGTCAATGCAGTGGAAATCGCCGCCGAGCTGGTGCATTTTTTAAGTCAGATGGCGAAAGAGTATGAAACAGCTCGCAAGCAAAACACCCTATTTACTCCTTCCTACTCGACGATTCACGTGGGAGTGATTCATGGCGGCACGGCACGGAATATTATTCCTAAGGAATGCTGCTTCATCTGGGAAATTCGCATGCTGCCGGAAGAAGACGGCGAAACGATTTTTCGGCGTTTTGAAGCTTACGCGCGCGGACAAGAACAAAAAATGAAAGCGCATTTTCCGCAAACTTCCATTACTACACGCCGCACGTCGCAAAATCCGGCGTTGCATCATCGCATCTCGGCAGAGCAAGAAACCTTGTTGCTTGCGGCAAGCAACAGCAATCGTTTTCACACCTTACCCTTTATGACAGAAGCGGGTGTGCTGCAAAGTGCCGATATTCCTTGCGTTATCTGCGGGCCTGGCAGCATCGAGCAAGCGCACAAACCCGATGAATATATTTCAGTGACGCAGTTAGAAGAAGGATTGGCCTTCCTCAAAACCATACTCAAACATTATTGTTACGAGACTTGACCTTTCTGCAATTACGGCTTTAGACTTTCTTGTATGTTCACCCGCACCACCCATTCGATTAAAATCACTGTGCAACCGGCATACCTGGAAGCGCAGTCGGACCCAGAAGATGATCTCTACGTGTGGTCCTACACCATCATGTTGGAGAATCAGGGGGAGGAAACCGTTCAACTGATCAGCCGCTACTGGCATATCACCGATGCGCTGGGTGCGGTCCAGGAGGTTCGCGGCGCTGGGGTGGTAGGAGAACAACCAATACTCGCTCCTGGAGAAACCTATCGCTACACCAGCGGCGTGCCGCTCAAAACCTCTTCCGGCATCATGCAGGGCCGCTACCAGATGGTACATACCGGCGGCCAACAATTCGAGGTAGAAATTCCGGCTTTTTCGCTTGATAGCCCCTACGCCATTTTGCAACCGAACTAGCTTTTGTCATGAAACTGCCATGCTAACATGGTAAGATGCTCTCATGTCGGACGATGCAGTAAATATGGGCTTGATGCTGTTTCAGCGCGGTGTGCTAGGAGGCACGCCGGGAGGTGCTACATCGGAAGGCCGGCCGCTTTATATTTTACCACCGCTTAATTTCAGACCCATCTTCGATCTGCAAAACAGTGCTCTGCTCGCCTGGGTGTGGCAGCCAGTAGCCGCCGTGCAATTTAATGCATCCAATCCTAACGGCTTGCTGGCTAAAATCATTCGCGCACTGCAACTCGATCAGTTTGTTAAAAATATAAATTTCGAAGGCAGTAAGCGTCATTTGCACGAAGCCGAAGCAGAGAATGCGCAATATGCGGCAAGTTACCGCCCTGCTTCTACCCCCGGATCAGCTGGTGGACACGGCTATAGCCGGGAATCTTAAATTTTTGCGACAAAAATGCATCTTATGGACGTTTTCGCATTAAAGTGCGAAACAGCGCGTGAAAAATTACAATAATTTCGCTAAAATCGCGCCTAAGTTGGATTAACTGCTCCTGCTAAATCGTTGCGTCTACCTGAAACATTTTTTTTACGAGCTCTTCATGCGATAGTCTATGCATGGCTCTCTTTATTATTATCCACATCTGCATACGCACAAATAGTCCCTGGCCCGGCTGACGTTAGTCGCGTTAAACCGGAAGAAAAAAAGGCGCCCCTGAATCGGAGCGAAGACCAAAAGATTCAAATTCCTTCCACAGCACCGAAAACAGCCGCGCCTGACGCAGCAAAGAATATTCATTTTGTTCTTAAGGATGTGCGCATCGAAGGAATGACGGTATTTTCGCAAGACGCCGTCAAAGAGAGCTACACTTCTTCACTTGATAAGGAGGTGATGCTTGAATTCGCGTGGGTAATTGCCGATGCGCTTACAAAACGCTACCGCGATGCTGGTTATTTTCTCTCACGCGCTTACGTGCCGGCACAAGAAGTCAAAGACGGCATTATCGTCATTAAAGTCGTCGAAGGGTATATCGGCAAAGTAGAATTGAATGATCCGATGGCCGAGCGGTATGTAGTGAAACAACTTATCGCATCCGTGTTGCAGGAGCGACCCGCTAAAGCGCAAAGCGTGGAGAGTTTTCTGCTGCGGATGAATGATTTGCCTGGCGTTTCGTTGCGCGCCGTTCTCTCCACCATGGAGAATGGAGAATCGAAAGAAGGTGCGGTTAAGCTGGTATTGGAACCAACCAAAGAAAAGGGCAAAGGTTCCGTTACTTTCGATAATTTCGGCTCGCGCTTTTTAGGTCCGCATGAACTCTCGGTTGATTATCAAACGAGTTTATTGCCGCTTCAGCAAACTTCGTTTTCGTTATTATCTAGCCTGCCCACGGATGAACTAAAATATGTGACGCTGGTGCATACTATTCCTTTAACGCCGCGGCTTACCTTGGAGCTGAATGGTGGTATCACTAAAGCCAATCCCGGGTACACGCTGGAAGCATTCGATGTGGATAGCAAATCCACCTCACTCAGCGCGGCGCTCGCGTATCAATGGATACGTCAGCGTGAAGAAAATCTTGCCCTTAAGCTCAAGCTGGACGCAAGAAACACCGATAGCGATCTACTCGGCACGCCGTTTGTACGAGATCGCATTCGCGCGCTCAGAGGTAGTCTTGTGTATGATGATTCCGACGCATGGCACGGGACGAATGCGGTCAACCTCACGTTGAGTAAAGGGTTAGAGGAATTAGGCGCCAACGATGAAGGCGACGCTAATTTATCGCGCGCTGAGGCGGAACCTGATTTCACTAAATTCGAGTTTTCCCTCACGCGTCTGCAAGCGCTTAGCGAAGAATGGTCGCTGCTTGGATCCGTCGCCGGTCAATGGGCCGATGGACCGCTCTACTCGTCGGAAGAATTCGGCTATGGCGGGCAAGCATTCGGGCGCGCCTATGATAGCTCTGAGATCACCGGCGATCACGGCCTCGCCGGATCATTGGAATTACGTTATGGTCAATGGGGCAATTGGCAGCCACTAAGCCTAACCCCTTATATTTTCTACGATATTGGCAAAGTCTGGAACGAAGATACTGGCGCTCGCGATGCTTCAGGCAGCTCGGCCGGTTTTGGAACGCGTTTTTCAACATTTTTTGAAATATCCGGTAACATTGGCGTAGCCTTTCCCTTGAATCGCGACATCGCCACCCCTATTTATGGCGGAAATCCCAGCGGCCCTCGTTTTAGTCTTCAAATTTCCAAAGAATTTTAAGCATTTTCAATATATTATCCGTTAACGAATTCTTCATCATTCTCATGGTAAAGTGAGGGTGGAAGGACAGATGCGACACGCATAAAGAGAGCATAAATGAACCCGAATAAATTTTTATATTCCAGTACGATTCTTACTCCCCTCGCCGCTCTATTGCTGTGTGCAACGGCGGGATCAGCCGTTGCCAATCCGCAAGACGGTGTGGTCAGCGCTGGTTCGGCTACCATCAGTGTTTCGGGAAAGAAGCTCGATGTTACGCAGCACACCAATAAAACGGTCATCGACTGGCGCTCGTTTGATATAGCGCCGGATGAGACGACGCAATTTTATCAACCCTCCAGCAAATCCATTGCGCTGAATCGCGTCAATAGTTCCGATCCCTCAAAAATCTTGGGTGCGCTTTCGGCTAACGGCAATCTGGTGCTGGTCAATCCGAACGGCGTGATGTTTGGTGTCGGTAGCCGCGTCGACGTGAACGGCTTGATTGCCACTACCGCCGATATCGACAATGACAAATTCATGTCGGATGGCAAACTGGTATTCAATAAGCCGGGCAATCCCAATGCTGCCATCATCAATCAAGGCACAATCACTGCGAAGGAAGCAGGACTTGTCGGATTGGTTGCGCCGAACGTTATCAACGATGGTGTCATCACCGCGAAACTTGGTCGCGTGCAGCTTGCTTCAGGCGATACGACGACGGTCGATTTATACGGCGACAGCTTGATGGAAGTCGCAGTCAGCGACGCGGTGAAATCGCAACTTGTTTCCAACACCGGAAAAATTGATGCCGCGGGCGGCACGATTGCGCTGACGGCAGCAGCGGGTAATCAAATCGTCAACAGTCTGATTACGGTTGAAGGCGAGTTGCGTGCGCCAAGCGTCGGTAAAAAGAACGGTAAGATTTTTATCTACGGCGAGGGCAGCAATGCGGTGAAGGGCAATGTTGCGACGGACAAAGGAAAGAAGCAAGGCAGCTCGACAGTGCTCGTTGCAGGCACACTCGATGCTTCCGGCTACGGCAGAGGCGAATCGGGCGGCATCATCGAAGTGCTGGGCGATACTATCGGGATCCTGAACGGCACGTTCATGGACGCCTCCGGCAACAAGGGCAAGAGCAACACCACCAAAAACGGCGCGGTTTCCGACCGCCGTGACGGCAGCGCTGGCGGCATGATCAATATCGGTGGTGATTATTTAGGCGGCGGCGACACACCCACCGCACAAAATCTTTTCGTCGACACCTACACCCTCTTCTATAACGATGCGACGAACAAAGGCGATGCGGGCCGCACGATCTTCTGGTCGGATGGCGACACTTCCTTCGCCGGTAACGTGTATGCGCGCGGTGGCGCGAAGGGCGGCAACGGCGGCTTTGTCGAAACCTCGGGTCATAATCATCTCGATGCGATGGGCTTCGTCGATCTGACCGCTGCCAAGGGCGATCGCGGCACCTACTTCCTCGACCCCACCAACATCACCATCTACGGCAACTTCGCGCCGGATTTCGTTTCCACGGATGGCACGGGGAAAG
>JADMIO011201742.1_pt1 | contig 24309 bp, 25 predicted proteins | sample 8958161 | NCBI WGS metagenome assembly JADMIO01 (sample SAMN16585339, study PRJNA669376) | soil metagenome | isolation source: Crop rotation soil | place: USA: Cullars Rotation, Alabama | collected 2011
GCCGCGACTTCAAGTCACGTGAATTCCAAGCTTCGGATCCCACTGTGCTGGAAAGGATTCCGCCGGAAGACCCCGCGCCGCCGCCCTCCGGCCCGAAGCCGGAGGGGCCGGAACCGCCTGACACGCCGGACGATGGCGACGGCGACGACGGCGAGCCCCGGCCCAGGCTGGTCATCAAGCTGGCGGACGGGAAAGAGCGCGCGATCCAGTATATCCACGCAACGACCTATTGGGGGCCGGACGGCAGGCCCATGACGGCGCAGCAATTCCTCGAACGCCTGTTCGGCGACCTTTCGGCGCTGGTCGCCAGCGAAGAGGAATTGCGGCGAACGTGGAGCGACCCCGACCAGCGCGAGCATTTCAAGGCCGTGCTGGAACAGCGCGGCTATGACGCCGACAAGCTGGCCGAAATGCGCCGCCTGATCGACGCGCCGAACAGCGACCTGTTCGACGTGCTATCCTATATCCGCTTCACCACCCCGCCCCGGACGCGCGCAGATCGCGCAGAAGCCGCTAGAGGCGAGGGAATCTCTGCCGTAGATACCGAAATGCGCGCCTTCCTTCTAGGCATTCTCAAAGCCTATGAGGACCGCGGCGAGGGGGAACTGGCGACGCCGAAGCTCGCCGGCTTCCTGATCGCCCGCTACGGGTCGCTGGCCGACGCCAAGACCGCGCTGGGCGAGGTGCCCGCGATCCGGCAGGCGTTCGTCGGCATCCAGCGCGAACTTTATCGCCAGTAGGCGGACGCCTATCCACCGGCAGGGGCGCGGCGCTGGGCGAGAACTTGTGCCAGGGCGCGCTGCACAATCTCGTCACTCAACACGGCGTCCGCCGTCTCAAGTCGCCCCGCCTGACCAGCCGCCTTGATGATATCGGCCTGCCGGGCAGGGGTGACCTGCCCATAGCTGGTCAGCGTGGTCAGCAGGCTTTCATGGCCGAGATTCTGCGCCCATGCTTGCAGGCCCTCCACGTCGTTCCGGAACCGCTGTTTGCCGACTTCGGCCAGGGTCTTCCGGAAGCTGTGCGGGTTAGCGTAGGGCAGACCGGCCGCCTTGAAAGCCTCGCGGAAGATGGCGCGGATGGGTTCCGCACCGGCCCAGAAGTTCCGCCGTAGCCCGGCGGCTTCGAACAGACGCGATTCGGCGTTGGGAGCGATGAACGTGGCCGGAAACAGCGGATCGGTTTCGGCGAAGAGGCGCGCGGCGCGCAGATGGCCTGCCCAGTCCGTCAGAATGCCCAGCGCCAGATCACTCACCGGAAAAAACCATGTCGGGAAGACCTTGCCGAATTTGACGGCCATCGCCCGCCCATCGTTCCGGAACACCCCTTCAGCCAGATCGACGTGGCGCAGCTGGGCGGTGCGCAGCGCCCCGTCTCGCGCGCCGGTCAGTATCGCTGCGGCGATGACCGCCCGGTCGCGGCGCTGGATATCGGTTTCGCCCGGCATTACCGACAGAACACGGTCGATTTGCGCCAGCGTCGGGACCGGCTTTGCTGGCGCTGGCGAACGCGCCGCCTTCACCTGATTTCCCTTCAGGCTGAAATACGCGGCGTCAGCGTGCTTGAGGCGCGAGCGGAAGCCAGGTTCGCTCGCCAGCCAGACAAAGAACGCCTCCAGCGCCTTGCAGATATGATGGGCGGTGGAAAGGCTGATCGGCGCACCCGTCGCTTTGCCGTTGGCTTCAAGCAGCTCGCGCTTGAAGGCGCGCGCCTGTTCGATGTGGAAGCCCTTGAACGGGCGATGGCCGGTGGACGCTTCGAAGCGCGCCAGCGCCGCCATGACGCCGGTCATGGTGGTTTCGCTCGCCCCCTTCGCGTCGGCCAGGAAGATGCGATAGCGTCGCTTGATGCGCTCGTTTTCGGCGTTGTGCTTGGGCATGTCTTGACGGCCTTTCCGAGGTCATCATTTGAGCGGGGGGCGGTGCAGACGCTTAGTCGCGTTCATGCCTGCCTCACCGTCACCTCAAGATTCGGCATCGTCTCGGCGATCCGGGCGTACGCGCAGCGCCGGTTCATCAGCGTGCCGCACGTCTCGCAGAGGGCCTGAAGGTTGCCGGCGGCGCGACCGTTCCAGACATAATCAGCCATGCCCAGCGCCGGGCGGCGTGGCTCGCCGCAGCGCAGACAGAACATCCGGCTCGGCCCGCATGGGCGCTTGGCTGACTTGCGCCGCCCCTCAAGAAAGGCGTTCAGGTCCGCGCCCGTGATCAGGCAGGGACGCCCGCCGTCAACGGTCTTCAGGCCGCTGGCGATCCAGCGCCGCACGGTGTTGCGGCAGACGGCGAGTTCGTCCGCGACTTCATAGACCGTGTAGCTGAAATGCTTCCGGACGCGTGTCTTGTGACGGGGCCGCACGCGGCGATGAAGGGCCATCGTGCCCAACGCCTCAGTACGGTGCGCCGATCAGCCGCCGGATCGACTCCACCTTGATCAGGGTCCGGCGGCCCAGCTTGACCACCTCCAGGCGGCCCTCGCGGATCAGCTGATAGATCGACGTGCGGCCGATCCCGAGCGCCTTCGCGGCTTCGTTGACGGACGTGGCGATGGCTTCCATGTGACGCATCCTTTCGTTTTGCCGGTGAATGCCGGCGGATGCGCAACGGTTTGGGCGTGGATAATTCGGCCGTCGAAATCGGCCGCAATTCGGCCGTCAGTTTTCGGCCGATCCTTTGGGGCCGCGCTTTCTGGCACCTGCAATTCGGCGGACTCGCGCCCGCGAAATGTGAAACTTGGGATGGGCCGCCTTGGCTGCCGCCCACAAATCGCCGAGCGGCACCGAATCACGGCCGGAGCCGAGCGCCAACCACCAGCCGTTCAACAGGGCGTCGGGCAACGGCTTTCGGCGTTCGATTGCAGCCTGAGCGGCGGCGAGTTCGTCATCGGGCGAGGTTTTGCTTTGGCCGTTCGCGGGTTGCCCAACAGGCGGAAAAAGCGCCAGCATGTCCGGGCGAAGGACATAGATATTCCAGTAGGCCGCGAGCGGACTCGGCTCCAAGGTTACTTGCTGTGGGCTTTGGAATTGCTCGGCGGGAATAGCGCGCCACCCTTCCCCTGCAGTCAGGCCGAATGCGACCATCGAACGCTCGATCAGCGCCGCGCCGAGCACCGTATAGGCGGAAGTGCCTTCCTCTTCCGCGCGAAACTCCAGCGTCGCCCGCGAGTCCGCGAACATCGATTCATCACGGTAAGCTATCCAGAGGGCCGCTTGCTTGATGGTCATGGTCAGTGGCAGCGGGCTTTTCGTCGTTTTCGCCGCCGCACTTTCCAGATGGTTCCAGCCGGCTGTTGAAGGGAGCCGATAGTCCTGCCCGTTGCCAAAGGCGGCAAGGGTTGCGGCCATTTCGATGTCAGTGAGAATAGGGGCCTGTAGCTCGCGAGCCGCACGCCACAGTCCGGGCGATGTCGGCCCGCTGCCCTCGATCTTTGCAATCATGGCGTCGGTCGCTTCGACCAGCGACGTGGCATAGGCTTTCAGCTTTTCGAGCGTCAAGACATTGCCGTCGGCAACCTCGGGCAGAGTTCCGGCTTTGTCGAAGGCCGGCTTCGTTAAAGTGCGGACGGACTGCGCGGCAAGGGCGATCGCTTCTTTGATATGCCCACCGGAATAGAACAAGCCCCGCGCCGCCAACCGATTTTCCAACGCCCGTTGGTCACCGTCGAATTGCCGGCGGGCGAGATCGATGTTGTGATCGAGCCACAACAGAAGATGATTGCGCGCGTCGGCGGACATTGCCGGACGACTATGAAACCGGTTCAGCTGACGTCAAGACAGGTTGCAGCGTAGCGTCCGCAAGGGAGCAGTCGGGGCTAACCGGCGTTGCGCATCGGAATGATCGCTGCCCCGGTGCGAAGAGTGTCGAGCTTGTCGCTCCACCATTGCGCCATCTGCACTCGTTCTTCCCAATGCGCGCCGCGATGATAAGCGGCTCGCACCTGATCGTTATCGCGGTGGGCCAGGGCGCGTTCGATGGCGTCGGGGTGCCATTTGCCCGACTCGTTCAGCAGAGTGCTGGCCATCGCCCGGAAGCCGTGTGCGGTCATTTCATCGGCTTCGAAGCCCATGCGTCTCAGGGCCGCCGTCGCGGTGTTTTCCGACATGGGCCGTTTCGGCTTTCCCTGCGCCGGGAAGACAAGAGCCTCACCGCCGGACAGGGACCAAATGTCGGCGAGGATCGCCAGCGCCTGTCGGGAGAGGGGCACGACATGCTCACGACGCTTCTTCATCCGAGCGGCAGGGATGCGCCAGATTGCGGCGTTTACGTCGAACTCGACCCATTCCGCCTGCCGAAGCTCGCCGGGCCGGACGAAGACGTGTGGGGAGAGGGCGAGCGCCAGCCGGACGATGGGTGTTCCGGAGTAACTGTCTATGGCGCGCAGCAATTCGCCGGCGCGCTTGGGATCGACGATGGCGGCCAGATGTTTCGGCTTGGGCGCGGCGACCGCCCCCAACAGCAGTGAAGCGGGATCGGCCTTGGCGCGCGCAGTCGCGACGGCGTAGCGGAAGACACGGCTGGCAAAGGCGCGGGTGCGTTTTGCCGTCTCCAGGTTGCCCAGCTTTTCCTGCCGCTTGAGGACGGCCAGAAGTTCGTGCGCCTCGATCTGATCGACCGGACGATGGCCAATGGCGGCGCGCAGCCAGTCACGCGACCAGCGCAGCTTCGCCACCGTGGCCGCCGCCTTGCCCTCGCGCTCAACCTTTTCGATGTATTCGAGCGCGACGGCGTCGAACGTGGTGGCCGCCGAGAGTTTGGCCTGAATCCGTTCACGGCGCTTGGCGGCAGCTGGATCATCGCCCTGCCCGGCGGCGGCACGAGCATCGTCACGGGCCTTTCGGGCAGCGCCCAGCGTCACGTCAGGATATCTGCCCAGCGCCAGTTTCCGTTCGACGCCGTGCATCCGGTATTTGAGCCGCCACAGCTTCCCACCCGATGGCGTGACTAGCAGATAGAGCCCGCCGGCGTCGGCCAGCTTGTAGTCACGCTCGCGCGCCTTGGCGTTCCGAACCGATACATCCGTGAGGGCCATTGCACCGACTCCCGGCCGCCTGATTGCCTTCCTAGAAAAGGCCCCCACTTTGGCATGGCTGCAGGCGAACGGCGGCGGACGCTGGCGGCCAAGACCACCAGGAAACTACCGGATTTCTGCGGATTTGTCGATTACCAGCGAACAGCGGCAATCAGTTAAATGGTGCCCAGAAGAGGACTCGAACCTCCACGCCTCGCGGCGCTGCTACCTGAAAGCAGTGCGTCTACCAATTCCGCCATCTGGGCACGGTATCGGAGGGCGGGTGACTAAGGCCCGGCCGCCTTAATGTCAATTGCGCGGTTAAGGGGGATGCGACCTTACGCCGTCGCCCGCCCCCGGGCCGAGGGACTATCCTCATCCTCCAAGGAGATCGCCCCATGCTTGTATCCCGCCGGCTCGGCAAGGAGCCGCAGCTGCAGAAGGCTTCGGAGAACGCGCCGCCGCTGGCGCAGGGCTCGAACGGCACGGGCGTCGCGGCCATGCAGGAGGCGCTGGCCGATCTCGGCTACAAATTCGTGATTTCGGAAAAGCCGACGGGGTTCGACGGCATTTTCGGGTCGGAGACCGGCAAGGTGGTGCGCAAATTCCAGGCCGATAATGGCCTCAAGGCCGATGGGCTGGCCGGCAAGATGACGCTGGGCCGGCTGGACGCGCTGATGATCTCCACCGGACTCGACGAGCGCACGCCCGGCCAGGCGCGGGCCAGCGAGCGGCTGGATGCGCTGAAGCCCCTGCCCTTTCGCCGCAACTCCAACTACTGACGCCCATGGTCGATCTGAAGAACGGCATCAAGATCACCAAGGCGAACTGCAACCCGCAGGTCGTCGATGCGGCGGGCACGCTGCGTTTCGTGCCCGACCCCTCCATGCCCAACGGCAAGGGGCTGGCGGCGCTCAGTGCATCGAGCATGGTCGATGTCAATATGAGCCCAACCGTCGCCGCCTTCCGGGCGAACGGCAGCTTCGTCGCGACCGGCATTCCCAAGGCGGATTTAAGCTCGGTCGACATCCGCTTCATGCAGCTGGCGCAGATCAATTTCTACACCGCCACCTATGCCGGCAAGCGCAGCAGCGAGGGCATGATCGACTATGCCTATCAGGGCAATCTGACCGCCGGCTTCCTGCTCGACTGCCTGACCAATCCGCAGGGGACGGCGGGGGTGAACCGGCCGTTCTACAACGCCGAAGTGACGGGGCACGTGGACCAAGAGTTCTTCCCGACGCTGAACGACACGCCGCGGATGAACATCGCGCTCAACCTCTATAACGGCAAAACCAGCCGCGAGAACTATCTGTGGAACTTCGAGTCCTCGACCTTTTTCGTCACCTATGCGGTGTTCAAGCACAAGGACGGCACGATCGAGCCGATCGAGGGCTGTTCGTGGCAGCTGGACCGCGAGCTTGAGCTGCGCTGGAAGAACGGCAGCCCTGAGAAGAAAATCTTCAAGTCGACGCTGGTCATCAAGGACAAGAAGACGACGCCCGACAAGACGCCCGTCATCGCCGGGCTGCTGAAGGATTCCAGCAGGCTGGAGATCATCAATGTCGCGACCAACGCGGCGCTCGCCCATATGCGCTCGGTGCCCAATATCCGCTTCGACGAGAAGGAGACCTATTGGGACGGGTTCATCGAGGATTTCTGGACCTGAAAGGCGCTTAACGCGGGGCCGCGGATCAGCTATCACCCCGCCAGCCAAGGGGTCATCATGTCGGGTCGCATCGTCACCGTGTTCGGCGCATCGGGTTTCCTGGGGCGCCATGTCGTCCGCGCCCTCGCCCGCGACGGCTGGCGCATCCGCGCCTGCTCGCGCACCCCCCAGCTCGCCGAGTTCCTGCGCCCGATGGGCACGGTCGGCCAGATCCAGACCTTCAAGGCCGATTTGAACCGCGATGCGGAAATCGCCGCCGCGGTGCGGGGCGCCGATGCGGTGATCAACCTCGTCGGCGTGATGCATGGCGGGTTCGGCGGCAAGCGCTTCACCGCTGTGCATGAGGACGGCGCGCGCCGCGTGGCCGAGGCCGCAGCGGCGGCGGGCGTGACGACGCTGGTCCATATGTCGGCGCTGGGCGCGAATGCGGAATCCGGCTCGCGCTACGCCCGCTCCAAGGCGGCGGGCGAGGCGGCGGTGACGGCGGCCTTTTCCACGGCGGCGATCCTGCGGCCCTCGGTCGTGTTCGGCCAGGAGGACCGCTTCTTCAACCGCTTCGCCAATATGGCGCGCTACACGCTGGCGCTGCCGCTGCTCGGCGGCGGGGAGACGAAATTCCAGCCGGTCTTCGTGGGCGATGTCGCGGCGGCGGTGGCGGCGCTGCTGAAGGAGCCCAAGGCCGGGGTGTTCGAGCTGGCGGGGCCTGAAGTCCTGACCTTCCGGCAGATCATGGAGCTGATCGTCAAGGTCACCGGCCGCCGTCGGCTGCTGGTGCCCCTGCCCTTCGCGCTCGCCAAGCTCGGCGCCTATCCGATGATGCTGTTGCCCGACCCGCCGCTGACGCCCGATCAGGTCGAATTGCTGAAGGGCGATTCGATCATGGCCGAGGGCGCCCAGGGCTTCGCCGCGCTCGGCATCGTGCCCGAGGCCGCCGAGGCGATCGTGCCGACCTATCTGTGGCGCTTCCGCAAGACCGGCCAGTTCGAGGCGGCGGCGAACTGAGCGGCGTTTCGTCAGGACACTGGCCGGACTGGCTGTGGATCGCGCTGACCGTCGGCGCGGCCTCGTTCCAGGCGGCGCGCACCGCCGCCCAGAAATGGTTGAGCGGGCGACTGACCACGGCGGCGGCGACCTATGTCCGCTATCTCTTCGCGCTGCCGGTCGCGGCGCTCTATGCGCTCCTCCTCGTCTTCGCCTTTGGCGGCGCGCTGCCGACCCCCGGCTGGCCCTCGTTCGCCTGGGCTTGCGTCGGGGCGATCGGCCAGATCGGCGGCACGTTCTTCCTGCTGAAGGCGCTGGAGGCGCGGAACTTTGCGGTCGGCGTCGCTTATTCCAAGACCGACGTGGTACAGGCCGCTTTGTTCGAGGCGGCGGTGATGGGCGCGACCGTCACCTGGGGCGCGGCGGCAGGCATCGCGATCGCGACCTTTGCGGTCATGCTGATGTCGGCGCGCGGGGCGCATCCGCTGCGCTCGCTCGCCGAGGGCGTTTTCGAGCGGTCGGCGGTTTTCGGGCTGCTCTCGGGCGCGAGCCTGGCGGTCTCGGGCGTCGCGGTGCGCGGGGCGGTGCTGGCGCTGGAGGGTGCGGACGAAGCCGCCGGGGCGGTCGTCGCACTGCTCACGGTGCTGACCATCCAGATCGTGACGATGGGCGTCTACCTGCTGGCGCGCGAGCCGGCCTCGTTCGGGGCGATCGGCCGGTCGTGGAAGGCGAGCCTCTTCGCCGGCGTGGTGGGCGGCCTCGGGTCGCTCTGCTGGTTCTTTGCGCTGGGGCTGCAGCAGGTCGCCTATGTGCGCACGCTGGGCCTCGTTGAAATCCTCGCGACGGTGGCGCTGTCGCGCTTCCTGTTCAAGGAACACCCCAAGCGCCGCGAGCTGGTCGGCATCGTCATCCTGCTGACCGGCATCGCGCTGGTGCTGAACAGCGGCTGACGGATCAGGCCTTCACGAGGCCCGCCGCCTTGAGGCCGATCATCAAGAGGCCGACATGCATGGCCTGAACGAAGCCGCCGGTGAGGGCGATCTCCACCGCCTCGGCGACCGGCAGGCGGACGATCTCGATGGCTTCCGAGCCGTCGAGATGCTGCGCGCCGGTGGGCGTGACGCCTGTCGCCAGCGACACGTGGAGGCGGTTGGCGTGGGTCGCGGGATTGGGCGACAGCGCGGCGATGTGGCGGATCGTGGGCGCGTGATAGCCGGTCTCCTCCTCCAGCTCGCGCGCCGCGGCGGCGGCGGCATCGGCGTCATCCGCGTCCATCATGCCGCCGGGGAGTTCGAGCGAGAGGCCGCCATAGCCGTGGCGATACTGGCGCACCAGGATGATGCAGCCCTCCACATCCAGCGCCACGACATGGGTCCAGTCGCGATATTCCATGACGTGATAGGCGCCCAGGACATGGCCCGAGGAGGTCTCGCATTCATCGCCGCGCACCCTGACCCACGGGTCTTCGTAGAGCGTGCGCGAGGAAAGGACGCGCCAGGGCTTGATCTCGGTCATGGGATCCTCAAGGGGCGGCGGGAATGGCGAGGGAATCGCGGCGGCACTGGGCGCGGCGCGATTGCGCCCCGCAGGGCTGGAATTCGAGGTCGCGCGTCAGGCAGATGCGGACCTCGTCGAGGCGCTCGCCGTCGCAGGTGACGGTCACGGCGTTCTCCATCATGCCGGGATTGGCGCGGACGAGTTCCTGCGCGACCTGACGCGCGCTTAAAGATGCGGGCTGGTCGGGATGGAGGAAGCGTGGCGGGATCGTCACGCGCTCCCAGGCGGCGCGCACCGCGGCGAAATAGTCTTCCTGGCTCATCCCCGTGCAGGCGCCGTGGCTGCGCCATTCATGGCCGATCAGGCCGCGCGAGGGCATGATGTCGAGCATCTCGTCGACCAGCGCGTCGGGCACGCGGGGCGTGTCGGTCGGGCAGTCCTCGGGATAGCCGCGCTCGTTCTGCGGCCACAGGCCATGGACGATGAAGCCGAACGGCCGTCCGCCGCATTGCAGCCGGTCGCGCTCGGTCGCTTCCGTTTCGCAATAGGAGGGCGACCAGGAGAGGGCGAGGAGGTAGTAGTCGAAATCGCCGTCCGGCACCGGACGCGCGGCGGGCCTGGCGGGGGACGCTGGGGCGGCCGGCGCTTGTGCAGATGTTTCGGCGGGCGGCGCGGGTTGCGGCGGCCCGGCGATGCGGTCGAGGTCGAAACCCAGCCAGGCGGCGACCGCGACGATCAGCGCCGCGATGGCGGTCGCGAGAGCCCCCGGCTTCTTCATCGCGGAAAGGCGACGCCCGAGCAGCGGCGGAAGAACAGGGTGCTCTGGCCGTAGCCTTTGTCGGGTCCCGCCGGCACCCATTCAAAGCTGGAGCCGTTCAGCACATCGACCGCGGCATCGCCCGTCTTGCCGCTGAGGAAAAGCTCAAGCCGCAGCGGCGCGCCCTCCGGCGGCGCGACGACCTTGTAGTCGTTGAGCGTGTCGCCGGTGACGCGGCCCTCCTTCAACGGCTGGACCGACATCGAGACGCCGGTATCGGTCGCCTGCATGACGACCCAGAAGCCGTCGAAGCGATTGACCCCATCTTCACCGGCGCAGGCCGGCGGCAGGGCGCCGACCGTGCCGAACCACTCGCCCTGCAGCACCATGGGCGAGACCTTCCAGCGCTCCTCCGCCGCCACGGGCGATGCGAGCACCGCCGCCGTCACGCCGAGCAGGAAGAGGCGCCGTCCCGTCATGAGCAGCGGCGGAGGTAGAGATTGGTGGCGGGGTAGGTCTTGTCCGCGCCGGCGGGCACCAGCTCCATCGTCGAGCCGGTCAGCACATCGACGGCCAGATCGCCCTTCGCCCCGGTGAGGAAGACTTCAAGCCGCACCGGGGCGGTCGCCGGCGGCTCCATCACCGTGTATTTGGTTTCGCGCGGCTGAACCAGTTCAGGCGTTTCGCCGGGCTTGGGCGTGATCTTCGGTTGCACCGTCATCAGCCAGGTCTTGCCGTTATTGGTGCCGAAGGCGACCTTGAAGCCGTCGACCTCGCAATTGGGCGGCAGCGCGCCGGTCGTGCCCAGCCACATGCCCTGGATGGCGAGCGGGTTCACCTTGCGGCGCTCCTCCGCAGCGGCGGTGAGGGCGGTCGCGGCGACGGCGGCGGCGAGCAGGGCAAGGGCGGCGCGTTTCATGGGGTTTCCTTCAGCAAAGCGTCGGTCAGTTCAGCCCAGTCTTGCGGCGCCATTGTGATCAGGTCCTGAACGCCAGCACGCCCAGGATCACAACACCGAGGGCGATGCGATACCAGGCGAAGGGCGTGAAGCCGTGGCGCTGGATGAAATCGAGCGCCCAGCGCACGACCAGCAGCGCGGACAGGAACGCGGCGACGAAGCCGACGCCGATCAGCGTCGTGCTTTCGGGCGTGAAGACCGACCAGTTCTTGTAGAGGTCGTAGAGGAACGCCCCCGCCATGGTGGGAATGGCGAGGAAGAACGAGAATTCCGCCGCCGCCCGCCGCTCCACCCCCATCAGCAGCGCGCCGATAATGGTCGCGCCGGAGCGGCTGACCCCGGGGATCATCGCCAGGCACTGGATGATGCCGATGCGCAGGCAGACGGAGAGCGGCAGGCCGTCGGCCGCGGCATATTTCACCCGCGGCAGGTTGCGCTCGACCACGATGATGACAAGGCCGCCCAGGATCAGCGCGATGGCGATCGGCAAAGGTGCAAAAAGCACCTCCTTGATCTGCTTGTGGAAAAGGACGCCGAGCACGACGGCCGGGACGACGGCGATGATGAGGCCGGCCGCGAAGAGACGCGATTTCGGGTCGGTCGGCAGGGTGACGAGGACCGTCCACAGCTTGCGGACATAAAGGACGCAGATCGCGAGGATGGCGCCGAGCTGGATCATCACCACGAAGGCGTCCCACCCAGGCACCGCAAAGCCGAGCATATCGGCGGCGAGGATCTGATGGGCGGTGGATGAAACGGGGAGGAACTCGGTCAGCCCCTCGACGATGCCGAGGATAATGGCGAGGACGATGTCGGACATGGGCCCTGGGCGGCTGGAATCTTGTGGCACCTGATCACGGCGCCGGACGGAAGCCAAGCGGGCGAAGAAACGACCAAAATTAGCGCGCACCGCCAACGCGCTAAACTCATATAGGTCCGAATTATACCTAATAGTTATTCTCAATTCACTTTTCGCGCCTAGCGGACGGGGATTTCATAAATAATAGGGCAACTATTTTGTCCTATCCTGCGTTTCCGGGCTTTTCAGGCCACCTGACGGCGCGTATAAGCCACTCCCTTCCTGCCAAGTCCCTTTGTTCCGTGTGGATGTGCCATGGCGACGACCAAGATGCTGCGCTTCGTAAGCGTCGCCCAGGCGACTCCGGACAAGCGCGCCGCGCCCGAGCGCCGCGAGGATTTCGCTGAAATCTATGCGGGCTATGCGGCCGCCAAGGCCGCGGAACAGGCGAGCCGGTGCTCGCAGTGCGGCGTGCCGTTCTGCCAGGTCCACTGCCCGCTGGGGAACAACATCCCTGACTGGCTGAAGCTGACGGCCGAAGGCCGGCTGCAGGAAGCCTATGAGGTCTCCAGCGCCACCAACAACATGCCCGAAGTGTGCGGCCGGATCTGCCCGCAGGACCGCCTCTGCGAGGGCAATTGCGTCATCGAACAGTCCGGCCACGGCACGGTGACGATCGGCTCGGTCGAGAAATACATCACCGACACCGCCTGGGAGATGGGCTGGGTGACGCCGGTGAAGCCCGCGCATGAGCGCACGGAATCGGTGGGTATCATCGGCGCCGGGCCTGCCGGGCTGGCGGCGGCCGAGGAGCTGCGCAAGCTCGGCTTCCAGGTCACGGTCTATGACCGCTACGACCGGGCCGGCGGCCTTCTCGTCTACGGCATCCCCAATTTCAAGCTGGAGAAGGACATCGTCGCGCGGCGCACCGAGCGGCTGGTGCAGTCGGGCGTCGCATTCGTGCTGAACGCGGGGATCGGCGACAGCGTGACGCTGGCCGAGCTGCGCGCCAAGCATGACGCGGTGCTGATCGCGACCGGCGTCTACAAGGCGCGGGCGCTGGAAGCGCCGGGCGTCGGCCTGCCCGGCGTGTTCGCGGCGATGCGCTATCTCACCGCCTCCAACCGCAAGGGACTGGGCGATGCGGTGCCGGAGTTCGACGACGGCACGCTGGACGCCGCGGGCAAGGCGGTGGTGGTGATCGGCGGCGGCGACACGGCGATGGACTGCGTGCGCACCGCGATCCGCCAGGGCGCGCGTTCGGTCACCTGCCTCTATCGCCGTGACCGCGAGAACATGCCGGGCTCGCTCCGCGAGGTCGCGAACGCCGAAGAAGAGGGCGTGCGCTTTGAATGGCTGGCCGCGCCCAAGGCGATCCTCGGCCATGACAAGGTGACCGGCGTGCGCGCCAGCCGCATGCGCCTCGGCCTGCCCGACGCGTCGGGCCGCCGCGCGCCCGAGCCGGTGCCGGACGGCGATTTCGACCTGCCCTGCGACATGGCGATCGAGGCGCTGGGTTTCGACCCGGAAGACCTGCCGGCGGCGTTCGGCGCGCCGGAGCTGACCGTCTCCAAGTGGGGCACGATCCGCTGCGACATCCGCACGCAGATGACCGCGCTCGACGGCGTGTTCGGCGCCGGCGACATCGTGCGCGGCGCCTCGCTGGTCGTGTGGGCGATCAAGGACGGCCGCGACGCCGCGGCGCAGATCGCGCTCTACGTGGACGCCAAGGCGCGCGCGGCGAAGCTGGCAGCGGAGTGAGGCGATGGCCGCGCCCTTCACGATCTATGGCGACAGCAGGTCGGGCAATTGCCTGAAGATCAAATATGTCGCCGATCATCTGCGCCTGCCTTACGCGTGGGACGAAATCGACACGATGAAGGGTGAGAGCCGGACGCCCGCGTTTCTGGCGATGAACCCGGCGGGCCAGGTGCCGGTGGTGCGCTTCGCCGATGGCCGCACACTGGCGCAGTCGAATGCGATCATCCGCTATCTCGCGCGCGGCTCGGCGCTGCTGCCTGAGGATGGTTTCGCGCAGGCGCAGATCGATCAGTGGCTGTTCTGGGAGCAGTACAGCCACGAGCCTTATGTCGCGGTCGCGCGCTTTCAGGTGGTTTACCTGGGCAAGCGGGCCGGGGAGCTGGAGCCGCGGATCGTGACGCGCGGCGACGCGGCGCTCGATCTGATGGAGCAGCACCTCGCGAAAGACACGTTCTTCGCCAATGGCGCGCTGTCGATCGCCGATGTGGCGCTGCTGGCCTATACGCGTGTGGCGCATGAAGGCGGGTTCTCGCTGGAGACTCGGCCGCACGTGTCGGCGTGGATCGCACGTTGTGAGAAGGCGCTGGATATCGCGCCCGTGAAGACGAGCACTTGAGTCAGTTGAAGTCGTGGATGGTCCGCCTTCGCGGACCATGACAGTGAGACCGAAGGGTGGGCAGCATGGCCATCGATGAGCGCAATGAAGGCGAGATGGAGATCGCGCGGTTCCTGAAGAACCGTGACGAGCTGGAAGCCGGTCATGCCTATAACCCCGCCGACGAGCACGACGCCTGCGGCGTCGGCCTGGTCGCCTCGATCGACGGCACCGCGCGGCGCGAGGTGGTGGAAGCCGCGATCGGCGCGCTGAAGGCGGTGTGGCATCGCGGCGCGGTCGACGCCGACGGCAAGACCGGCGACGGCGCGGGCATCCATGTCCAGGTGCCGCGCGCGTTCTTCGAGGACCACGTCACGCGCACCGGCCACCGGCTGCGCGAGGGGCATTTGGGCATCGGCATGATCTTCCTGCCGCGCACCGACTATGCGGCGCAGGAGACCTGCCGCACGATCGTCGAAAGCGAGCTGCTGAATTTCGGCTATTACATCTATGGCTGGCGGCAGGTGCCGGTCGACATCTCGGTGATCGGCGAGAAGGCGAACGCGACGCGGCCCGAGATCGAACAGATCATGTTCGACAATCCGCAGGAGGCCGATATCGAGGAGGTCGAGCGCGAGCTGTTCATCGTGCGCCGGCGCATCGAGAAGCGGGTGCGCGAGGCCTCGATCCTCGATTTCTACATCTGCTCGTTCTCGACCCGCTCGCTCATCTACAAGGGCATGTTCCTGGCCGAGAGCCTGCCGGTCTTCTATCCCGACCTGCAGGACGAACGCTTCATCAGCCCGATGGCGATCTTCCATCAACGCTATTCGACCAACACCTTCCCGACCTGGCGGCTCGCCCACCCGTTCCGGATGCTCGCCCATAACGGCGAGATCAACACGGTGAAGGGCAATACCAACTGGATGAAAAGCCACGAGATCCGCATGGCCTCCGACGCGTTCGAGGGTCACGAGGACGACATCAAGCCGATCATCCAGCCGGGCTCGTCGGACTCGGCGGCGCTCGATGCCGTGTTCGAGACCCTGGTGCGCGCGGGCCGCAGCGCGCCGCTCGCCAAGGTGATGCTGATTCCGGAAGCCTGGGCGAAGAAGGGCTCGTCGATCCCGGAGTCGCACCGCGCGATGTACAACTACGCCAACGCGGTGATGGAGCCGTGGGACGGTCCCGCCGCCGTGTGCGCGACCGACGGGCGCTGGGTGATCGCCGGGCTCGACCGCAACGGCCTCAGGCCCTTGCGCTATACGCTAACCGAGGACGGCCTCATCTGCGTCGGGTCCGAAACCGGCATGGTGGTGATCGACGAGGCGAAGGTGATCCGCAAGGGCCGCGTCGGCCCGGGCCAGATGATCGCCGTCGACCTGAAGGAAGGCCGTTTCTACGAAGACCGCGCGATCAAGGACAAGCTGGCGGGCGAACATCCTTATGAAGACTGGGTGCAGAACGTCACCGATCTCGACCCGATCATCGGGCCCGGACCGGAACCCCGCCTGTTCGACGCCGCCGAACTGCGCCGCCGCCAGGTCGCGGCGGGCTCGACGATGGAGGAGCTGGAGCTGATCCTGTCGCCGATGGTGGACGACGCCAAGGAGGCGATCGGCTCGATGGGCGACGACGCGCCGCTGGCGGTCCTGTCGGACCAGTACCGGCCGCTCAGTCATTTCTTCCGGCAGAATTTCAGCCAGGTGACGAACCCGCCGATCGACTCACTGCGCGAAGAGCGCGTGATGAGCCTGAAGACGCGGTTCCGCAATCTCGGCAACGTGCTCGCCGTCGAGGAAAGCCAGACCGAGGTCTTCGTGCTCGACGGCCCGTCGATCTCGACCGGCATGTATAGCCGCATGAAGGATCATCTGGAGGGACGCTTCTACGAGATCGACTGCGTCTTCGAGACCAATGGCGACGGCACGGCGCGCCCCGGCGCGCTGAAGGGCGCGCTCGACCGCATCCGCGCGGAAGCGGAAGACGCGGTGCGCCAGGGCTACAGCCATCTCATCCTCACCGACGAACGGATCGGGCGCAGCTTCGCCTCGGTGCCGATGATCCTGGCGGCCGGCGGCGTACACGCGCATCTGGTCTCGAAAGGTTTGCGGACGTTCACGTCGATCATCGTGCGTTCGGCCGAGTGCCTCGACACGCATTATTTCGCCTGCCTGATCGGCGTCGGCGCGACGGTGGTGAACGCCTATCTCGCGCAGGAATCGATCGCCGACCGCCATGCCAAGGGCCTGTTCGGCGACCGCCAGCTGGGGCCGTGCGTCAAATCCTATATCGACGCGGTCCATGCCGGATTGCTGAAGATCATCTCCAAGATGGGGATATCGGTCATCTCGTCCTATCGCGGCGGCTATAATTTCGAGGCGATCGGCCTTTCGCGCGCGCTGGTCGCGGAGTTCTTCCCCGGCATGCCGAGCCGCATTTCGGGGCTGGGCCTGTCCGGCATCCAGGACAAATGCGTGAAGCAGCACGCCCGCGCCTTCGCCACCGAGGCCGCCGTGCTGCCGGTCGGCGGCTTCTACCGCGTGCGCCGCGGCGCGGAGAGCCACGCGCATTCCGCGCCCTCGATCCATATGCTGCAGGAGGCGGTGGGGCAGGACAGCTATCAGCTCTACAAGCGCTATTCCAAGATCGTGCGCGACGAGAAGCCCGTCGCGCCGCGGCATCTGATGGACTTCCGCCCCACCGGCCGGCAGGTGAAGCTGGAAGAGGTCGAGTCCATCACCGAAATCCGCAAGCGCTTCGTGACGCCGGGCATGAGCCTGGGCGCCCTCTCGCCGGAAGCGCATGGCGCGCTGAACGTCGCGATGAACCGGATCGGCGCGAAGTCGGTGTCGGGTGAAGGCGGCGAAGACCCCGCCCGCTTCAAGCCGATGCCGAACGGCGACAACATGAACTCGGCGGTGAAGCAGATCGCCTCGGGCCGCTTCGGCGTGACGGCGGAATATCTGAACCAGTGCCGCGAGATCGAGATCAAGGTCGCCCAGGGCGCGAAGCCCGGCGAAGGCGGGCAGTTGCCCGGTTTCAAGGTGACGGAGCTGATCGCGAAGCTGCGTCATGCGACGCCGGGCGTGATGCTTATCTCGCCGCCGCCCCATCACGACATCTATTCGATCGAGGATCTGGCCCAGCTCATCTATGATCTGAAGCAGATCAATCCGATCGCGCGGGTCTGCGTGAAGCTGGTCGCGTCATCCGGCATCGGCACGATCGCCGCCGGCGTCGCCAAAGCGCATGCCGACGTCATCCTGGTCGCCGGCCATGTCGGCGGCACGGGCGCCTCGCCTCAGACCTCGATCAAGTATGCCGGCGTGCCGTGGGAGCTGGGCCTCACCGAAGCGAACCAGGTGCTGACCCTTAACAATCTCCGCCACCGGGTGACGCTGCGCACCGATGGCGGCCTGCGCACCGGGCGCGACATCGTCATGGCCGCGATGATGGGCGCGGAGGAGTTCGGCATCGGCACGGCGTCGCTGATCGCGATGGGCTGCATCATGGTGCGCCAGTGCCATTCCAACACCTGCCCGGTGGGCGTCTGCACGCAGGACGAATCCCTGCGCGCGAAGTTCACCGGCACGCCGGACAAGGTGGTCAATCTCTTCAGCTTCATCGCTGAAGAGGTGCGCGAGATTCTGGCCGAACTCGGCTTCCGCACGCTGAACGAGGTGATCGGCCGTACCGACCTGCTGATGCAGGTCAGCCGCGGCGGCGAGGCGCTGGACGATCTCGACCTCAACCCGCTGCTGGTCCAGGCCGATCCCGGTACCAACAAGCGCTATTCGGAGCTGAAGAAGCGCAACGACGTGCCCGACACGCTGGATGCCAAGATCGTGCTGGATGCGGCGCGGATGCTGGAGGAAGGCGAGAAGATGCAGCTCGCCTATAACGTCCGCAATACCGACCGGGCGATCGGCACGCGCACATCCAGCCATATCGTGCGTAAATACGGCATGACCGGCCTGCCGCCCGGCCATCTGACGCTGCGCCTGCGCGGCACGGCGGGCCAGTCGCTCGCGGCGTTCGGCGTTCAGGGGCTGAAGATCGAACTGTTCGGCGACGCCAACGACTATGTCGGCAAGGGCCTCAGCGGCGCGACCATCGTGGTGAGGCCCCTCGCCTCGTCGCGGCTCGCCAGCCAGGACAACACGATCATCGGCAACACCGTCCTCTACGGCGCGACCTCGGGCAAATTGCTCGCGGCCGGCCAGGCGGGCGAGCGCTTCGCGGTGCGCAATTCCGGCGCGACGACGGTGATCGAGGGCTGCGGCTCGAACGGCTGCGAATACATGACCGGCGGCCTGGCGGTGATCCTGGGGCGCATCGGCGACAATTTCGCGGCCGGCATGACGGGCGGGATGGCCTTCGTCTACGACGCCGACGATGCCTTCGAGGCGCATGTCAATCCCGACAGCGTGATCTGGCGGCGGGTGACGAGCCCGCATTGGGAAAGCGTGCTGCGCGATCTCGTCACCGAGCACGCGCGCGAGACCAATTCGAAATATGCGCTGACCATGCTGTCGAACTGGGATCTGGAGCTGCCGCGCTTCTGGCAGGTCTGCCCCAAGGAGATGCTCGGCCGCCTGGCCCATCCGCTGGAGGCCGGCGCGGCGCTCGCGGCGGAATAGACGACGATGGCCCTTGGGTCTAAGGGTGACGGCCATGAGCGACGCCGTCGGCCCTGGTGATCTGGTTCTGTGCGTCAACGCGGCGCCGAACCACGTCACCGGAGACGCCGTGCCCCTGGTCGCCGGCGAGACCTATCGGGTCTACGGCGTCTACGAGTTCGCCTGCCCGTGCGGGCGAGGCGACGCCTTGCTGGATATCAATATCGAATTCGCCTGGTGCCAGACGCGCTTTCGCCTCCTGCCCAAGCCCAAGGCCGAGCCGCGAATCCGGCGCGTCTCGGCGCCCAAGGAAAAAGAAACCGTCGATTGAAGACCCAGTGGAGGAACGATGCGTGCCCTGGATCTCTATGCGCTGATCACGGCCCACGATATCGGTGCGCAGCGCGATTTCTACCGGCGCCATTTTGCAGCCGAAGTCGCGTTCGAGGCGGATTGGTTCGTCTATCTCGTTCTGCCCACGGCTGATGGCGCGCGTACTCTCGCCTTCATGACGCCGAACCATCCCTCCAAGCCGCCGGGGCCGGAGCCGTTCGACGGCAGGGGAATGATCCTGACCCTGCAGGTGGAAGACGCCGCCGCGGCGCATGACGCGCTCGTCGCCGGCGGCGCGCCGATCACCTATCCCCTGACGGTCGAACCCTGGGGCCAGCGCCGCTGCATGGTGCGCGACCCCGCCGGCGTGCTGATCGACGTCGTCGAGCAGATCGAGCCGCAGGCGGGTTTCTGGGAGCGCTACGCTACGCCGGCCTGAACGGCCATCGCCTGCTCCGCCGCCGCCATATAGGACCGCGTGATTGGCAAAGCGTCGAGGCTTCTGGAAAGCTGCATCTGGAACACGACGAGCGCGCCCGAGCGGAAGCCTGCTTCGCTGACCGCCAGGTAGAAATCCCACATGCGGAAGAAGCGGTCGTCGTAGATCTGGCGCACCAGATTTTCGTTGCGGCGGAAGCGCTCGCGCCAGTGACGGCAGGTTTCAGCGTAATGCAGGCGGAGGATTTCGATATCGGTGACCCACAGCCCGGTCTTCTCGACGGCGGTAAGCGCCTCGGAGAGCGCCGGCACATAGCCGCCGGGGAAGATATATTTGTCGATCCACGGATTGGTCGCGCCAGGCGGCCCGCGGCGGCCGATGGAGTGAATCAAGGCCACGCCGTCATCGGTCAGACGGTCGTGGACGGCTTGGAAGAACGCCTCGAAATTCGGAGCTCCGACATGCTCGAACATGCCGACCGAGACGATACGGTCGAAGCGGCTCTGCTCGTCGCGATAGTCCTGCAGCTCGAAGGTGACGCGGCCTGCCAGTCCCTCTTCGGCCGCCCGCCCGCGCGCTTCGGCGAGTTGCTCGGTGGAAAGCGTAAGACCGCGCACGGTCACGTCCTCGGCGCGGGCAATGGCGCGGGCGAGCCCGCCCCAGCCCGAGCCGATATCGAGCACGCTCTGCCCGGGCCGCAGCGCCAGCTTGGCGGCGATATGGCGCGCCTTCGCCTGCTGCGCCTCTTCCAGCGTCATGTCGGGCCGCTCGAAATAGGCGCATGAGTAATACATCTCAGCGTCGAGAAACTGGCGATAAAGCGTGCCCGACAGGTCGTAATGATGCGCGACGTTGCGGCGCGCGGCGGCGCGTCCGTTGCGTTGCTGCCGGCGGCGGCGAAGATGAGTCCAGAGGCGGGTGAAGAGGCCCGGCGCTTTTTCGTCCCGCACCAAGGCGTTGCGTTCGTAAAGCGCAAAGAAATCGATCAGATCGCCCGCGCGGAAGGTGAGCGCCCCCTCCATATACGCCTCACCGAAGCGCAGTTCGGGGTTGGCGGCGATGCGCAGCGCGGTCTTTACGTCACGAATCTCGATGACGATTTCGGGCCCCGTACCGTCGCCGAAATGGCGCTCGCGGCCGCCTGGCATCGCAAGGGTGAGCGATCCCAGAGGGAAATAGCTGGCAAGCTTCGACCAAAGGAGCGACATCGCGGCCTCCGACAGATCAACGCACGAAACCGGTCGGCGTTTCACATATGGGAAGCCGCACGCTTCGCCGCCAGGGACCGCCCCGCGCCCGCAGGCAGGTTGACGGTGCGGTTCGGACAGGAGAAAGCGTAGCGCTTGTCACATGGCATATTGATTGATTTTTGATGATTATAAGCTAGATTCCCTTGCGTCATTGGACGAGGAGGGACCTGAGGGTGCCCAAATACACGGTTGGTGTGGGCGAGAATTTTCCGGTCGACGAAGCCGAGCGGCGGCGCGAGCCGGAGCCCGAGGATCGCGGTTCGGAGGGCGATTGGCGGCGCGAGCGTCGGCGGCGGCACCATTATCGCTGGCACCGCTCGTCCTTCCTGTTCGAGGCGACGCTGATCCTGCTCGCCATCTGGGGCGTGCTGACGCTGATCAACGGGCACGGCCCGCGCGGCCTGCTGATCGCGGCCGGCATCACCTTCGCGGTCGCCGTGGTGCGCCGGCTGTTCTGGCGCTCGCACCGCGACCGCGCGGAATGGCGCGAAGAACGCCGCCGCGGCTGGAGGGGTTGACCATGCATGGTCCCCACCGCCCCCGCCGCAGCCGGTTCGTCGACGGCGACGAGTCCCGCTCGACCACCCGCGTCCAGCTTGAAATGCCGCCCCAGGCGATGGAGCGGCTGCAGCGCCTGAAGGACCGCACCGAGGCGGCGTCCTATGCCGAGGTGATCCGCAATGCGCTGAGGGTCTACGAAGCCCTTGTGGCGGAAGCCGAACAGGGCCGGGAATTCGCAATCAAGACCCCCGACGGCATCATCGCGCCCTATCGCATCTTCGTGTGATGGGGCGCGGTTGAAGCACCTTCAACCTGCCTCAACGCACGAACTGTCATGGTTCGCGCAGGCGAACCATCCAACGACTTCAGAGCGGCGCATAGCCGTGGATGGTCTGCCTTCGCAGACCATGACAGTCGGGGAATGGCAGGACGTCCTGCTTCCCTCCGCCCCGGCGAGGTTCTAGCCCCGCTTCACCGCGCCCAGCATCCGCTCGCCGAACATGTTCGACCATTCGGTGGGCGTCAGGGTCTGCTTCATGCCCAGATATTTGGCGGGCGCGGCGAACTCAGGCGCCTCGATCGCCGCCATCGCGGCCGGGCGCGCCGCGATGCGCTCGATCCAGCGTTCCGTCGCGGGATAATCGCCCTTCGACATCCCCATTTTCGAGCCGACATAGCGGCCGGGCCAGCAGGCGATATCGGCGATGGAATATTCCTCGGCGAGATAGTCGGCCTCGCTGAGGCGGTTTTCCAGCACGGTCAGCAGGCGCTGCGATTCCCTGGTGTAGCGCGCGATGGCGTAATCGTTGCCCGGCGGGGCGTAGCGCACGAAATGGCTCGCCTGACCGCCCATCGGGCCGAGGCCGGCCATCTGCCAGGTGAGCCACTGGATGGCGAGGCTGCGGCGGCGCAGGTCTTTGGGCAACAATTTGCCCGTCTTTTCGGCGAGATATTGCAGGATCGCGCCCGATTCGAAGACCGCGAAAGGCCCGCCGCCGTCGGCGGGTTCCAGATCGATGATGGCCGGGAGCTTGTGGTTCGGGTTGATCCGCCCGAACGCTTCGGTGAGGTGGTCGCCCTCGAAAATGTCGTAGGCGACGACCCGGTAGGGCAACTCCAGCTCGCGCAGGGCGACCGCGATCTTCTGGCCGTTCGGCGTCGCGCTATAGTGGAGTTCGATCATCGCCGACCCTGCCCTTGTTCGTCAGTTTGCTTGACGAGAAAGGCAAAGCCGGGCGGCTGTCAATTCCGCGCTCAGGGCCGCTCGAAACCGCCGAAAAAATCCATCGCCGTGAAGCTGGGCGGGGCAGAGCCGGACGCCTTGAAGCCGGCGACGCAGATGCCGGCGACGGCGACGGTGGTGTTCGAGAAACCCTGCATTTCCTGGCGGCCCGCCTCGACGCCGTCCGGATAGACCTCGGCGATGAGCTTCTCGGCCGCCGTCTTGGCCGCGTCCGAGCCCATCGCCGCCGGCCCCAGTTCGGCGCGCAGTCTGGCGATCCCCGCCCAGATTTTCAGGAAGCGCAGCGCCGGCTCGGGCGCGCTGACCGCGACGACGCCGTTGACCGTGCAATCGCAGAGCCCGCCGATCGCCGCTTCCTCCCCGCCCCCGGCCATCACGGCCCGGCAGAGCTCGGCCACTTCGGTGCGATAGGGCGCAAAGGGGTCGCCGGACGGCGTCTCGGCGGCGGCGGTGAAGGTCGATACGGCCAGCAGTGCGGCGATCAGGTGGCGGCGAAACATGGGTTTCCTCGGGGCGGCGGCGGCTGAAGCCTAGGATGGGCGCTCCCGCGCGGGCTATCCTCCGAACGGAGGACCGCACGCCGGCATCTATCAATGCGGGAAATCGCGGCCCTTTAGCGCTTCTTAAACCTTAAAAGCCGAAGGCTGGGTTCAAGTCCCCAGTTTTGCAGACCCATGCGTGAGCTGTTCCATCAAGTCCTGTCGCCGGCGAGCCGCATGGCGCGCCTCGCCATCGCCGAGAAGCGCCTGGACGCCGCGGCGACCCCGGAACGCTTCTGGGAGCGGCGGCCCGAGTTCCTCGCGTTGAACCCCGCCGGGGCCGTGCCGGTGCTGGTCGATGTCGATACGGTGGTCAGCGGGGCCTTCGCGATCCCGGAATATCTGGAAGAAACCTATCCCGAGCCGCCGCTCTGGCCGCGCGATCCCGTCGAACGCCGCGAGGGACGGCGGCTGCTCGACTGGTTCCTCATCACCTTCCAGAGCGAGGTGACCGAGCCGCTGCTGCTGCAGAAGGTGAATCCGCGCTATTGCGGCGCGTTGAGCGGGCCGCGCGCCGGCGGACCCGACATCAACGCGATCCGCGGCGGGATGGAGGCGATCCGCCGTCATCTCGACCTGATCGGGCATTTGTCGGATACGCGGCGCTGGCTGGCCGGCGAGACGATCTCCTATGCCGACCTCGCCGCCGCCGCGCAGCTGTCCTGCCTCGACTATTGCGGCGACGTGCCGTGGAGCGCCAACGAGCAGGCCAAGACCTGGTATATGCGCATCAAATCGCGCCCCGCCTTCCGCCCGCTGCTTGCGGAAACCGTGCCGGGCGTGCCCCCTGCGCGGCATTATGCGGTCCTCGACTTCTGATCAGACGCGCCTGCGCGCCAAGCTCGACGCCAAGGCGAAAGCGCTCGGCTTCGCGGCGCTGCGCGTGACGCGGGCGGAGACGACGCCGGAAACCGCGGCGTGGCTCGGCGAATTCGTCGCGGCCGGGCGGCACGGTACGATGGCCTGGATGGCGGAGACGCTGGCGCGGCGCAGCGATCCGAGGACGCTGTGGCCCGAGGCGAAGAGCGCCCTCGTCGTCGCGCTGAATTACGGGCCGGAGAGCGATCCGCTGGCCGCGACGCAGGTGCCCGACGCCGGGGCGATCAGCGTCTATGCCCGCGGGCGCGACTATCACGACATCATCAAGGGGAAGCTGAAGGAACTGGCGGCGCAGGTCGCGCGGCTGACCGGCGCGGAGGTCAAGGTCTTCGTCGACACCGCGCCGCTGATGGAAAAGCCGCTGGCGATGGCGGCGGGGATCGGCTGGCAGGGCAAGCACACCAATCTGGTCAGCCGCGACTACGGCTCGTGGCTGTTCCTGGGCGTCATTCTCACCGCCGCCGAAATTGCGCCGGACGCGC